>Ga0209697_10000729_pt1 | contig 54163 bp, 49 predicted proteins | sample AliMusrvi5mmetaG_FD_184115 | JGI IMG/M metagenome (GOLD analysis project Ga0209697, IMG submission 184115) | Freshwater lake bacterial and archeal communities from Alinen Mustajarvi, Finland, to study Microbial Dark Matter (Phase II) - Alinen... | ecosystem: Environmental > Aquatic > Freshwater...
GTTCAATTATCCGCAAGGCAGCCCTGTATCTGAACTCATCGAGCTTGTCGGCCCTAAAACGTCCAAGAGTAGCGGAGTCAATGTTCACGGCCTCCGCTACGCCTTTATTGAAGACATAAGATCTTACTTCAGCAAGCAACGATCTTGCGGCGGCAGCTTCGGACGAATCCGGTTTGGCGCATTTTGAAACGGCTTCTTCAAGGGTTTTCAGGTATCTGAAAAATAATATTCCCTCCCGAATGCCTTCCCAGCTTATCGTTTCAACCGGCCCGTTCTTTGAGCTTACAGGATCTGATTCACTTGCGCCATGAACGGTAATATTCCCATACTCTGAGCCGCACCAGACGTAGCTGCCGAATCCGGCGGCTCCCTTCTGCCAGGCGGTTACCCCGAAATATCTGGTTTCCTTGTTGGAGGTAATCAGCAATGGTTTTTTCAGGGAATGTATCTTGTCTATAACCTTCGGAGAGAACGTGTTGGCAGAGTTATAAAACGAATACTGGAACAAGTCCCTATAGTCGCATACAAGGGCAGGATTATCTTTTCTTTTACCGTCTGCGATACCCGCGCCTGTCCAGGTAACGTTCATACACAAGCCTTCGCCGGTCATTATATTCAGCGCGTTGTAGATATCCTTCCAGCTTCTGAGATTATCCAGTTCGTTGTCCTCGCGTGGCTCTTCTATCATAAAGATATGTTTCGGCCAATTCTGCTTCTTTATCATGTCAGCAACTATTTTGGAGTAATCTTTCAAGGCTTTTTTATGCGCGTCATTCCAGGGTGTGCCGCCGGCCGCGAGCATAATCTGGAACTGATCCTTATAGTAAGAGGACATCCAGCTGGTGAACCCGTGTTTCTCTAAAAGAGGTACTACCCTTTCAGCTGTAGAGAAATCCACTGAAACCTTCCCGTTGGAGTAACTGAACGGAAACGGGTTTCCCGAGCAGAAGCTGGTCATTCCGTGCTCCCTCATATCAAGCATAACTTTTTCGAGTTCCTGATTTTTCGAGTAGCCTCCGTAATACCACATCCATACAATATTGTCGTCGTGGGGTTTACAAAGCATAATAGGGGTTATTTCCAAGGTAACGGGAAGCTTTGTTTGTTTTTTACCTGCCGAGACCAGCACTGTTCCCCTGTAGATACCGGGTGCGGCTTCTGCAGGTATCTTTAGAGTCAACCAAAAAGGCCTTGGCGCGTTACGCATTCCCTTTGCAGGGCCTTTGAACAGGTAACGCGCTTTCAACACCCATTGAAGTCCGGCGCTGAAATATTCATATTTGGCATAGCGTGCGGATATGTTCTCTGCCGGGATTTTTCCGTTTGGGCCGGCAAGGTCAGAAACCTCAACGGAAATGTCATTTAAATCGTTGTGCGGCAAGACGCATATTGCCGCGGAAGTGTATTCTCCGTTTGTTCCGAAGAGAGTTATACTGTTCCCAAGGTCAGCAGGACCGGGAATAGTATTCGGATAAATATCCTCCGAAATGCTTCTCGTAAAAACCGTGTAGCCTTTTTCGAGATCCTCCGGTGACGCGGTATAACTCCCGCTCTCTTCGTGGTAAGCGGGAATTAACTTACCCATTCGAATCATAAGTTTCACGCCGGCAGCATAATCTTTTGCGTCCAGGTGATCCATAGCGTAGACGGCATTGTAAAATGACTCAAGGTCGCTTTGTGCGGCGCAGAGAGTGCTCAGCCAAATACACATAAAAGAGAGCAACAAAATCCTTTTCATACCAGACTCCCAGTTTAACTTGTTTTTTTGTTTTCGCTTTTGCCGGGAAGGTCTCCAACTGCCTAATAAATGGGACCCCTTTATTAGCAGGGGTCTTAATCTATCTTCGCGCGCTGCGCCCTTAGTTTTTCCCTGAGCAAAGGAATATCGGTATCCTTCATCCTGTTGTTATTCTTAACGGCCATCGATGCCGCTATCCCGGCGGCCTCTCCCATGGCAATGCAAAGCGGCATCACCCTGATGGCGCCCTGTACGAACCTGTCGCAGGAAACTGACCGTCCCGCTACCAGTAGGTAAACGATTCGTCCGGTTAAAGGGGACAGCGACTATATCATATCTGATAAGAACTCATCAGGCTGTTTTACGAAATAAAAGTCGCTGTCCCCTTTTGCTCCCTTCTGTCCTCCGGCTCCCCTGCCGGCTCAAATTATTTCAATAAATCAGTTAAATCACATGAGAGCAATGCGGATTTATTAAGTATAATCTCTTCTTTCCGGTTAAAATTATCCGCTGTCATTCTAATCATCTTGGTGGATATGCTGTTCCCAAGCATTATGTTGTTAACTTTTTTGAGGTGTGCTTCTGTTTTTTCATAAAACAGAGTCACATACTGCTTTTCCTTTTCGCTCAACTGACGATTCAGATTACTTTCTACAAGCGGGATTATCTTGTCGTTTATTTTCGTTGGCAAGTCGCCATCGGTGAATTCAAACCAATAATCGCTGATTTTATAGATTATCCGGACAATCTTATGTTCTTCTGTTTTATATATAAAAACAAAAGAATAATTGTCGGTAGAAAAGTCCTGGTTGACCGTTATGTCATCAATTTCCGTTATTGTATTGATATTATAATCGTCCCGCAGCCGGGAGAAACTCTCCCGCCAATTTTTTAGCCAATTAAGGATATAGTTTTTATCCACAAACAAAGGTTTAAGGTCATCTTCAAGATTTTTATCGCTCACATCGTTCATTTTAATCGTGAGTTTGTCAAAAAGCGCGCGCGGATCTCTTACATCAATTCCCTTTGCCGTGAGGTAATCAAAATCCGGCACTGCCTTTTTACCCATGTACCAAAGGAGATCATAGATATCACGGCCTTTTTCTTCATAGACGGCTTTCCCTGCTCCGCGTGTTCCTCGCAGAAAGATGGCGGCAAGTTTGCTCGACATCAGCGCCGCCATATTGTAAGTGATTATAACAAAAGAAAGCTGATCGTGATTTATTGGCCGGCGTTCGGTAACGGCTTTGGGAGGCACGAAATGATTTAGATCAATTTTCACATGCACCTGTTTTGATGTGTTTCCTGCACTCAACTCCTCGCCGACATGAAACTTCAGAGTCAACCCTCTGCCGGCGGTTATTTTTATGGTAAGAAAATCTGCGCCGGCTCCGTAAGTATTAATGAAATGATTCTCTATTTCTTTCTTCAGCTCCTCAAGGTCCTTGCCGGTGACCTCATAAGAGACTTCAAAGTCCAGGTCAACCGACATACGGTCGAGGCCGTGGATTATACGCAGCGCGGAACCGCCGTACATGACCCACTTGCTGTACTCCGGATGGTGGTAAATAAAATCAATGACATAAAACTGCAACTCTTCTTTGAGCGCATTGCGGCTCGTCTCAGCGTCAACTTTGCCAAAGGCCCAAAGATTCTCAAGTTTTCTTTTCAGTATGGAGGTAATCTGCCCGCTCACATTCCCTCTAACATTGCAAAGAATTTTTCCTGCTCTTCCTTGTTCATCTCGTCTATGTCTATCCGTAACCCGCCTATCAATGTTTTAATTTTCTCTATTGTGAGGCCGCGGAACTGATAAGTCCTAAAGTACAACAGATCAAACAGAGCTTTTGACGGTGAAGCCATAAAATAATCAAATTTTCCTTTACCCAGGGAAAACCCCGAAAACAGGTCTTTCTTAATTGACCGATACTCAAAGTTACCCGCTTTGGTCTGATAATCTCTTGTGACTTTTGTGGTAACTGAAGTAACAGAGTGAATTGCCTCAGCAGCAAGATTATAATACTGCAAAGCGGCCCAGGAGCTCACATAAGACGGTTTGCGGATAACATTGGCGAGATAAAATGTATATGAGATATCTGATCTGTTAATTCCATAAAAACTGGCAGACACATACAATCCATTCTTTAACTGTAATATTTCTTTGTATTTAAGGAACCGGCTGATATATGTGTCAACGGTCGTATTTTCAAGCCCCAACTGCCGGCCAAGCTGATATACCGTGTTTTTGTCAAAATATGGCAACGGTTTCAGCTGTTCTATAAGGTTATTTCGGCTTTTCATATTTATGACATAAGTGTATCAAATATGAAACATGCTGTCAAGGGGGGTGCAGAATGCAGCAAAAACGAGGCAAAATGACAATGCGTAAACGACTCGTCACCCTGCGCCGCAGGCACCGTCCTGAGCCGGAGGCGAAGGACCTATACCGGCTCCGCCGGATTACTGATTGCTAAAACAAAGGGGACAGACCCTATTATTTATCAGGTTTTCATTTTTTCCCTGTGCTCTGGCGGAGATTCCGGAGTTATCGCAAATTGCGATAAGTCCTGCGACAAAACACGCTCCCGGGGAGGTACTCAAAGGGGACAGCGACTATATCATATCTGATATGAACTCATCAGGCTGTTTTACGAAATAAAAGTCGCTGTCCCCTTTTGTTCCACTCCAATAATTAAGGTCGCTGTCCTATTTATTAAACTTATTTTCCAAGCTCCCGCATTATTGAAAGCGCTTTTATCTGTTCCTCAGAAAGCGGGAAGTTTACGCCTCCGCATTTGCCGGCTTTCTCTGTCCAAATAGAAGCGCGGGATAATCCGATCCCTTTAAGTTCTATGGGTTTTATTCCCAATCTTGCCGCTTCGCCGCCGAATTTTACGGTGAAACTGTCTCCTGCAGGCTTTTCGAGGAACGGATCAGCTATGCTTGAATTTTTATCAAAACCCTCCAGATGGCCAAAACCGAGATTTACTTTTTGGCCGCCCCGCCAATAAATATTATGGTCCATTTCGCCGATAGGTTTCCTATCCCAAGTTTTGCTCCAGGTCTCTCCGGACTCAAACATCTTACCGAAACCCATATACATTACGTTCCGGCAGAATGAAGTATTCATGGGACCGATGTTATACGCTTCGGGTTGAATGCTGATATCAGCCAAACCGGAATACGCAAAGACGTTGTTCTCCAATACATTTCCCGGACATCCGTGCAAATGAACGCCCAGATTCGCCCCGTAAACCACATTGTTGTATACACGGACATCGTTCGTTTCATCATCAAGATAGATTCCCACGGCAGTCCCCCGGCCGGCGCCTACATTATAGATTAGATTGTTCCGGATAATATTCGGCCCCTGCCCCAGTGTTCCCCAGAAATAAATACCGCCGCCGTCGTGCAGTTCCTGCATTACATCGTGTATACAGTTAAATTCAAAGACATTATTCCGGGAACGGACATATGGCTTTATTTTTGCGGCTGTAAAGGGAGGCTGTAGTTCCGGAGTGCTCTGTTGGTTCCAACCGCTGCTCAACGCGCCCGAAAGATTTATTCCGATATATGGCATATCTGTAATGACATTATGCGCTATCCTGTTACCCTCGCTTCCCGAGACGGTGATTCCGGATATGCTTTTCATCACGGTATTGCAATGATGGATATAATTATCGGTTATCTGATTGTTGGCGCTCGTCGGCTGGCCTTCCTCCGGATAATCGTTGATATATACAGGCGTGTCCCCCGTGCGGGTAAATTCGCAGCCCGACACGGTATTATTAAGGCATCCTTTCCAGATGACCACGCCTGAACCGCCGAGGTCTAAGAACCTGCTGTCTTCGACACTGCAGTTACGAACACCGGAACTGAGGCGAATTGCCGTTCCCTCATAATTGCGCCATCTTCCCTCCCGGCCCGAATGCTGAAAAGTTAAACCTCGAAAACTTATATTCTCGACCCATTTTTTCTTGTTAACCTGCCCTTCCAGCGCGAACATGACCGAAAGGCGGCCGCAGGTTATTTCGCATTTATTGGGGTCTGTACCGCCGGGCGGGATCAAATAAAGGATTGAGGTTTCTTTGTTGAAACACCACTCGCCCGGGCTGTCCAGGGCCGTCAGCACATTTTCTATATAAAAATCTCCGTGAGGCCCCCAGCCGGCAGGGACCAGCGGGTACCCGCACGGCTTGGCAAGCGTAACAATACATTTCTGTTCATCTATCTTGGCCACCGGCAGATGAAAATCTACCCATTCATAGGGCATTATAACTGCCTCTCCGCTCGAAGCGTCAGGCCAGCCTGCAAGCGTTCCCTTTTCAAACTTAAATTCAGTTTTGCTTTCTCCGGCTGCCAGCGCTTTTAAAAACCCGGTCTTGGGTATACGCGCCCTCTGCTGGCGCCTGCCGTTGATAAAAAGGTCATCTACCCGCATCCCCTTGGAAAGCTGCAGGCGCCATTTTTTATTATCCTCTGTCTTGCGCCATTCGCCGGTAATGACGGTCCCGCCGCTTAAAACAGGTTTCTCTCCGGGATATGCTAAAAAGGACGTTCCGGAATCCTCCGGCTCAAGCCAGAATACGTCTTTCAGATAATAGGTCCCTTCGCGCACAAATATCGCGCCGCCATTTTTCTTTTTGGCCCTTACTGCATTCCGCGCCCTGTCCAAAGTTGCAAAAGGCCCGTCAGTCTTTCCTTCGTTTGGCGCAGTCAGTATTCCTGACCATGCATCATTCCCGTTAACAGCCACATAGAAGTCTGCCTTATCCTGAGCGGTTGCCGGGAGGCAGGATAACAGGATTGAAAATATCAAAAGCGGAAGCAACTTGTTTTTGAGCATACTCCCCCGTTATTATCGCGGTTTCGCTGATAAATGGAACAGCGGACTTTAAGTAAAAACAAAGGGGACAGACCCTATTATTTATCAGGTTTTCATTTTTTCCCTGAAAGCTTAAAGGGGACAGCGACTATATCATATCTGATATGAACTCATCAGGCTGTTTTACGAAATAAAAGTCGCTGTCCCCTTTTGCCTTTGCGGAGTGCTTGCGGAGACCTCATTGAGTTAATTCTGCTGGCTTCATTGGCAGCGTGCCCGCATCTGTCTCTGTGATTTTTATCCAGCAATCCCCCGGTACTGCGGTGAACAAAAGGACAGGACGGTCCGACTCGTCAGTCAAAAGCCATGCATGCGTGGAATATGTTTCAAATGTATCGGTGCTGTATTTTAATAGCCTGCCATAATCCACCCGCTTGCCGCCATAATCAATCCAGTATTTTCGTAAGTCATGCGATGTCGTATTTACCAATAAAACCCGCGCACTTTGCGTGCCGGACATAGATCTTGTTTGCGATTCCATTGCAACCGGAATTGGCTTCAACGATTCACGCGCGAGATCAAGATTCGGAACGCGGCCCATGTAAAGATCATCGAATAACCGAAATGAATCTTTATCATACTGTCTCAGGCCCTCCGCGCCGTTATCCGGAGGTTGACCCGTCATGCCCAGATCTCCATGAGTGCCAAAATACCACATGGAAAGTTCAGCAAAGAATTCATTCGGATTTGTCGCTGCATAACTCTTAACCCATAAACCGCCGGCTGTCGCATCACTAAAACGCGCTTCAAATTGTTTTTTCACGCTTGCCGGGATACCGTTGTTATACAGGTTATGCGCAAACTCATGCACCAGTATATCCCGGCCGAAGTATCTGTCGTTCGGTATTTTCAGAAGATTTTCCTCGCCGCAGGATGTAAACAGGCCACCCAAACCTCTCGTTCTTTCATCAATCGTGAGACTGCCGTCGAACGGCTTTCCTTTTAAATACCTATATTCCGGCAAATCCGAGGTTTTCTGATCCTTTCCGATAATATGCAATTCCGCGCCGATACCCGCTAAATTCTTCCTGACTGCGGGTATATGCTTAAGCATTCTGTCAATTCTTGCTTTTGCCTCGCACATTGCCCTATCTGAAACAACCTCGCCTGCTTTGATTGCTATGCCGTCCGCATCAAGGAATTTCACATAAAAAGAGTCATCGGTTGTTTTAACAACTGACTGTCCGGCAAAAACAGGAATAGTTGTAAACAAACAAATCACTGCCAGCCAAGTCAGCCTGATATTTATTGAAGAATGAATTATTTGAACCACCGTTTTCATGCCTCCAACAATCAAGAATGGTTTGCGCCGCGAAAAGCCTAAACAAAGGGGACAGACCCTGGTTTTTGCAATCACTTCTACAGCTTTAGCTTTTCAATATCCCGCAACCCTATATGTTCGACAATTAAATCTCCGTACTTTTCAGTATGAGGCTTATCTGTATCGGAACACACTGCGAAATTCTCTCCTTCCGGGTATTTATTCCTGAATATAATCAGATTCCCGGGTTCAAAGGATTTCGACGACAAATGGGGACAGACACATTTAATTATCGTTTTTCTTTAGTTTGTTCTTTGGAAAGCATAATAGTCTTTTGAAATCCCCATTACTAATTCACTTGTTGATAGTTTAGCCACAAAGCGCGGGGTTTTCAAGGGGAAACAGGCATCGTCCGGAGGCGAAGGCGCAGTCCTGAGCGGCAAAACCGCGAAGGACCTATCCCTGTTAAAAGTTCAATCCACTCCAAAATCCATGAGTCTTTAATTAGCAATTAATAATCAGTAATCGGTTTTAGCGCGGAGTTGGTTCGTTGCACTTCCTTATTGAACTCGCATCTTATGCCTTCCCTAACTTTACAATTCCCTTAGCGGCGCTTTTCTTATGGAAGCAGGCTTTCCGCCTCACGCCGTTCGCCACAAACTCCACGCTGCTTTCTTTCGGCAGATATTTCCACGCGGGGTTGAAAGAGACTTTCCCGTTTTCCGCTTTCATGCCGAACAAACCTTCCAGTATTATCGGCCTCGCGGGCATGTGTCCGATGTAATACGGGCCGGAAATGGTATTCTCGGGGTCTCCCCACGGCTTGGATAAATCGAGCCTGTTATCCGGCAGGTAGAATTCATATATCCTCTCCCGCTCCAACGCGATGCGGCCGCAGGTATTGACTGTCCTCATAGCAAGCTTTGCCGCCAAATCATCAAAGCCGTACTCCCTGAAAGCCTTTATGAGATAGAGATTCTGCGAAACAAAAACAGTGCCGTTCCAGTACGCCCCCTGGACATAACTCTTTTCGTCTTTTGCAACAAAGGAACCGGGGATCTGTCCCATGAATTTGCGCGGGTCATTAAAAATAGCGGCCATATTCTCCGCCGTGCTCTTATCCGGTATCCCTGCCAGAAGAGCCCAGTAACTCGCAATTGACTTTATCCTGGAAAATCCGCCGGCATGCTTGTCGTAGAAAAAATTATCTTCTTTGTCGTACAAATTTTCCCTGACCAGCGCCCTTAAGGTTTCTTCTTTCCCCCGGTATTTTCCCGCTAGCTTTTTCATTCCCAGAACCTTGGCCATCTTTTGAATGGATTTATAAGAGATGATCATCTGGCAGTTTAGGTCAATGCAGGCAAGCGGCCGGTTCAGGATCTTTCCGCTCTCATCGTACCATCTCGGGCTTTTGTCATTGCCCGATTCCCAGCCGGTCCCGAAGGAATCCATGTATTCGTACAGACCATCTTTATCCCTGTCGGCGTGCCCTTCCCACCAATCCATATTCCTTGCCAACACCTTAACCGCATTTTTAATGAAACCTTTATCTCCGGTAAGCGAGTAAATCTGCCAGGCGGCAATTGAAGCTACGGGGGGATGCGAGCATAAATAATTTGGTCCGGATATGTCAAAATCCGAGGGAAGCATGCCATTTTTGGCGTTTGCCGTGCGAAAGTAATTTTCCAGCTCTTCTTTCGCCCGGGCCGGGTCGGAATACACAAGGTCCATAGCTACGTGGCAGGTATCATAGTGGCCTGCAATGCGCCTCTGATAGGTTTTACCGCGCCCGATGGATTCCCATTTATTCTTGATAAAACCTTCGGGTTTGTAAACTGACAGCCGGTGATTCTTGTCCAGTGCATTCCAGAGCGCTTCGACATTCTTGCTTAGGGAAAGCTTAGGGAGGCGGAGCAATTCACTTGCAGCCTTCTTCCAGATTTGCTCCGGGTCAACGGCGGAGAGCCTGCGTAAAGCCTTATCGAGCGGTTCGGCTTTTTCCGAACCCATATCCCACCAGAGATTCCACCTTGAAACGCCGAGAATGAGTTTTTTGTCCGATTCCAATATCTTTCCGCTGAAATTCCGCTTGTTTCCGAGGCTGGTTCTTCCCTTTGGTGTACCGCTTTCCATTAGCCCCGTCTGAAAAAATTTGAACCTGCCGGCTTTTTTCCTGAAGCCTTTATAATTATTTATGAAATTTATCTTTTCTGCCGGCTGAAAGACAATACAATTATCAACTGCCGCTATGTAAACAGGCTTACCGTTGTCTGATTCTATCTTTATCGATTCGCCGGTCCAACCGGCAAACCTCGGGTTCCTGCCGGCGTTAACGCTGATTATCTCTTTCCTGTCGCGGCCAAAGGCTATCCTTACGCTGTTTTCCTTAAGCACTACATCCCAGACCACTTCTTTGTAGTGATTAATATATTTTGAATCATTGATGCAGGGGAACAAACAGTACCGGTTCCATTTATTTTCCGCCATATCTGCCTCCGGACCTGACAATCCCAATAATTTATTTTACTATGCATCATAATATATCAAAAAAAAATCGCTGTCCCCTTTTCTTAGTTTATCTCATACCAAATCGTCTTCCACTCAGGCCCAAGCTCGAAAGTCCCGTCTTTTACGGGTATTTCGCTCTTCCTCTTTCCTTTTTCGTCGAGAGCCCACACTTTGCAGCTGCCCGTCTTCAATTTAATAGTGACAGGGACGCCTTCCACGAGAGTGGGAGCCTCGCCCCAGTCCCTGCCGCAGGAATTTTTGGCAGGACTCTTCCAGCCAATCTTCGAATTCTCACAATAGCCCATCGCGGTGATTATGCGCCTGCTTTTCTCCGTCTCGGTAATTGTTATAACGGACCAGCCCTCCTGTAATGTTTTACCCGGCCTGGCCGTAAATTCTCCAAGATCATATTCTTTGTCTTCGCAATAACCTATCAGGGCTTTGCTCTTCGCAGAGTTTACAACCAAAATACCCTTTTCACCATTCCAGACTATCTCTTTTCCTGCTTTGTAGATCCTGTCTTTCTCCGCAGATGGAAGCCCCGCAAACATATCGGCTGCCGTGAGAGAAGCGCAAATAGAAAATCTGCGCGTAAGTAATCCTGAAAGGGGCATCCCGATATCTCTCCCGCCTATCAATGACCACGGGCTTGCCGATCCTACCATGTGCTTTTCACTAACCGGCTCCAAGGCAAGCCGGTAGTCATCCTCCCTGTCAATATTGAGATCCCCGCGCAAGAACATGGCGGCCGATGGTACCAGCGAAGCCATCTGCAGCGGGTGCTGGGAGAGGTCGAAGAATCCTGATATCTTCCCAGGGCTGTCCTTCCCGCCCATCGGAGAGTACGCGAACGCGTAAATGGCGTCCCAGTCCTGGAAGGAAGCGTACGCGGCAAGTATCGGAAGAGTTTCGGCGTTAAAAGTATTTGGCGACGGGTGGTCGTATTCGCTGACTGTGTAGGGCTTGCCCTTGATATGGTAGCCGGTCAGCCTCACGATGGTGGATTCCTCCGGGTGCTTGACCATTGATTCGTTCTTTATGAACCAGTTATCCGGATCCCACGGGCGGAGCGGGAATTGCGGGTGCTGCCAGTAAGCGTGGGCGTCCACGTAATCTGTCTGCGCCATAATATTTAGCGGAGCACAACCGGCAATAGTGCCTGTTACCATGGCCTTAACTCCAAGATCTTTCTTTATATATGAGTACATTCCGAGCCAGTAACCGCTTTCAAGGTCCCATAGGAAATCCAGCCAGGCTTCTTTCTGCTTCGCGGTCGGAAGCCCGCCGCCGGATTTCAACTGCGGCGCAACCGTGTAGTCCTCGAGTTTCTGGCCTTCGGCCGGGCCGAGCTCCCCGCCGGGGGTAAGTTTAACGCCCGTGAAGAAATAATCGCCTCTCATTCCGCCCATTCCTGAAAAGCAAATGCGCCCGTTATCATCCGGAGCGTCAACCATCATATCGAATTCGAACTTCTGCCACTCGCCAGTAAGCTTTATGGCGCGGTTAAACCCAAGCTGGCTCCACGGCGGATGGGCCATGCCGGCATTTACGCTTATCTCGCAGTCATCATCGGCCTTGGCAAAGAATTCAAGTTTATAGGGAATTCCGTTTTTCAGCTTCAAACCCGCCTGGTCAAGCTGGACATGCCATGATGCGCCACCCGGTGTCTTGACCGTTATCTTTGCGCATTTCCTGCCGTCTTCCGCAGAAAATTCTTTTTCTATCTTGGCGGTCTCGTGCTGTTCAAATACCCAGCCATTCTCTCCCTCTAAAAAACTCCCGTTCTTTATCATATTCTTGCCGGCGGGGAAAGACTTCGTCCCCCAGGCTTCTTTCATTTTATCCGTTGAACCGTACCTGGTTTTCAGCCAGAGATTCCATTTCTTCTTTAACTCCTCCATATATGACCCGGGCATAAGGTCAAGCCTTCCCCCCAGCCACGCGTGGATTATGCCGTTCTCGTTGTTTATCTCCACAAAAGCAACGCAAGGGTCCTCGTTGTAAGCCAGTCCGGTATACGGGTTCTTATGGGTGAGAAGAGTTTTCGCGTATTCCTTCTGCAGGTCAATCATCTTCGGGTAATACATCGCCGCGACCGCGCGGTCCTTCCAGTCTATGGTCTCTATCTCCGGCGGGATACCGTCGGAAGCCTTAAAGGGCCTGGATACGAGCAGGTTTATGTTGCTGTAAATGCCGTTATCCTTCAGGCACTTAATGAAGTAATCCAGCTTATCAATTGCTTCCGGGTTCAGGCTCCTGCCGTCCGGATTTACGATACGCGTTTTCTCCCAGGAGTTATCCATGTGATGAAACCGGACGACATTGACGCCAAACTTAGCCATTCGGAACGCAATCGCCTTTGCTTCTTCCTTATCCGGCATTTTTCCCGTGAAAGCGATATTGACCCCGAAGAACCTCTGGCGGTCCTTCCCGAAATAAAAATGGCCGTCAGGCCGGGCGGAAAGATAACCTTTAACTCCCGCGGGCTTATGGAGCAGGTACGAAAGGTTTGTGGGTGAATCTGAATTGTCGTCCCAGGGAAGTACAAAAGGAAAGAGCGCGGATTGTGCCGCGAAAACAGGCACGCTAAGACAGAGGAAAACAAGAAACAAAGTTTTTTTCATATTAAACCCGCCGCTCAGAGTATATCACTAATATTAAAGCGGGGGTATGCTTTTGTTTGCGCGGAGCAGACGGGAGATTAAGACCACCTCAACAAACCAAACACAATAAGCACTAAAGCTATAATAAAGGCAATTACCTCTATAACTATTTTGTGATCTTCGTCCATATCTGAACCGTGAAACATCCAATCTCCTTTGTTTTCTTAAAATTATCCTGCCCTTATTCTTTCAATTACAGTTTTTAATTAGTGTTGAACCGGTATTCCCAGGGTTCTCAGTATAGCCGGCAAGACAACAAACTTGCAGCCATCCGGGCTTGGATGCACTAAATCAGGCACATACGCATTGTATGTTTTTTTGTCTGAATTAAGCAATACAAGCCATTGCGGATACATATCTACCAGCAGAAACTTATGAACCTTTGCAACTGACCTATACACATCATAATATTCCGGTATTTTTTTGCGGGGTAAATCCCCCGGGGTTGTGGTCATAAGAACAATTTCGCACTTTGGATTTTGTTCGAGTATACGCTTTATCATGAATTCCAGATTCTCTTTTGCCTGCGGTACGCTGCAGTTAAATCTTCCGACTACATCGTTAATCGCAAATTCAATTAATACGGCGTCCGGCTTGTTTTTAATTACGCGTTCCTCCAAATTGTCAACGCCCCATTTGGAGTACATCCCCTGGCCGCCTTTGTTTAAGACAGTTGCTTTGCCCGGGAATAGCTCGTTTAGTTTTTTCTGCAATTCATCTACCCATACTCCTTTTTCCGTTAAACTTGTGCCGTACGCAACAATCGTCTGTTTCTTGCCGGCTTTCAAGTTGGCAGCTAATACGCTTGTTTGCTCAGCGCTTATTTTCACTGCAAATACACACAATAAAACTGTCGCGACTATCAGGGTTCTTTTCAATTTTCCTCCAAATATTATTTGCCCGGTCGTTGCGCTTATTAGCAGTCTTTCCGGCATGCTATTCTCTGACAAAGATTTCGCGCGCCATTCAACAAAAAAGAGCTGCCTTGGCTATTTGTAGTTCGCCTCGTTCTTCCATACATCCACAATTAGTTCGTATTTTTTCAGGTCCATTCCGGTATAAACACAGTTGCTGGTGGAGAATATGTACCCGCCGCCCGGCATACCGTGCTTTATGGCGTAGCGGGCCGACTCTATGACCTGCCCGTCTGTTCCAGTATCCATAAGCCCGCAATTAACATTTCCTATAAGGCACAACTTCTTGCCGTACTCTTCTTTTACCTTCGCTATATCCATGCCGCCCTGAGGGTCAATAGAGTGCAGCGCGTCCGGCCCCGTCTGGGCTATCTGGTCAAGTATCGGTTTGATATTGCCGTCGGTATGCTTTATTGTCAGATACCCCATTGACCTGTAACCGTCACAGAGCCGTTTGAGATAGGGCGCGATAAATTCCGAGAACTGGCCCGGAGAGAGAAAGGGCCCGGCGTTTAAAGCGTAGTCAGAACAAAGAGCGAAGCCGTCAAAAGTAGTGAGTTTTTTAAGCATGGAGCCGGCCTCAAGCATTTCATTGAGATTTTTTTCCGCCTCTTCTTTTACTTTTTCAGGTTCATCGGCGAGGCGGTAAACAAAGTCAAGCATGGTGTCGCCGTCAGGAAGCCCGAAGGTGCAGTCGCCATGCATCATTATGAAGTATTTGTCGCCCGAGAGCTCCCGTATTTTGTTTACCACCTGCGCAAACCCTTCGTAACTGCCGGGCGCCCTGTGGACAAAAATGGCATTGTGTTCGAACCTTTCAGCCGTTTTAATATAAAGGTCCGCCATGTCTGCAATGTGAAGGTCTCTCTCTGCCTGTTTCATCTGGGTCCACTGAGAATATTTTCTGTGCTCGGGGTGTACTTTGCCGAAGGCTTCCATTGTTAGGAAGAAAACAAGCTCAAAGGTGGGAACCCGGGTTCCCTTGACAGGCTCTTTCTTCAAAAGCGCGTGAATAAACAGTTCTCTCGGGGTCATGTAGTTTTCCTTTTGCATTAGCATTAGAACTATCTTTCGCCGGTTGTCGCGCGGATATAATCCTCAACGCCTTTGCAGATAGCGGCGGCCAGCTTATACCTGAAATCGTTTACCCTTAACTTTCTTTCCTCTTCCGTGTTTGTGATAAAACCGACCTCCAATAAAGCAGCCGGCATATTAACATGTTCGATGACATAAAAAGGAGCGCGGGAAATAATATATTTGTTGCCGGCTTCAGAATCAACATTGCTCAATATATTCCCGAGAATGTTTCCGGCAAGGAAAAGGCTCAGATGGTCTATCAATTTTGAACGCGGTTCGGAAAGAATGCGCTTCATGCTGGCCGGTTTTATATATTCTATGTTCTCTCTTATTGCCAGCATTCTGGATATTCTATCGGTGTTTATTGAACTGTAAGTATAAATCTTTGGACCGTGAATATTATTGTCGGTATTCGCGTTAACATGTATTGACAGGAATAAATCCCCGCCATTCCTGTTGGCTATCCCAATTCTTTCATGCAGTCCCACATAGACATCTTTATCGCGCGTAAGAATGACTTCCTTCTTGAGCCTCTTCCTGATTACTTCGGCGGCCTTCAGCGCTATATCCAGGGTTACGGATTTCTCCTGCAGCCCGTCTTTTGCCATGCTTCCCGGATCTTTTCCGCCGTGTCCCGGGTCTATGATAATTCTATCCACCTTATATTTCGCGCTTTGTAATACAGGGCTCTTCCCGGCAACTGCCGCGTCTCTTGTAATTTCTTCGGACGGTCTGCTGTTTGTCGCCGGTTCAGCGGGAAGTACTGGATTGTTATCTAAAGAATAGGCGCGCGAGCAGCACAAGGCTGCAATTATCAGCGCGGCGATATTTATTGGCTCTCTCTTCTTGTCCGATCTTAGCATGCTAGATAATAGCAGAGAAACGGCCTGTTTGCCATATTTTCTGTTACGAAAATGGTTTCCTCAAAACTAAGCCGGCGGCGCTTTTTTAAAGGTTCTCATTCCTTCTTCCCTTGAATTGCATTCCCTTTGGTGTTAATATTAACCCTATGAAAAACACATCGGGCAATCCAATCACCTGGCTTCCTGCGGTTATCAGCGACAATATGATGCTTCAGGCGGGTGTAAAATTCTGCATTTGGGGGAAAACCCAAGGCAGCGGACCTGTAACGGCAAGCATAGCGGGGCGCTCGGCAAGGGGGCGTTCAGACAGGAACGGGAACTTCAAACTTTACCTGCCTCCCTTGAAGTACGGCGGGCCGCATAACCTCAAGTTGAACGACCGGAGCATTGATAATGTTCTTGTCGGGGACATCTGGTTCTGCTCGGGGCAGTCAAACATGGAACTGACCGTCACCGGGGCCAAAAACGCCGAAGAAGAACTCTTAAAAGCGAACTACGCCAAGATACGGTTATTCGGCGTCCCTTGCGAGACCTCTTCAAAGCCCAAAGACGATGTAACGGCAAGATGGACTGAGTGCACGGCGGAGACGGTTTCATCATTTTCCGCCGCGGCCTATTTTTTCGGAAAAAAGCTCCACAAAGATTTGAAAATTCCCGTAGGCCTGATAAATTCCTCCTGGGGCGGAACAAAGATAGAGCCCTGGACCCGCCTTGAAGCACTGAAGGCCTTTGACGGTTTTAACGCGATGCAGAAGCTGTACAAAAGCGCGCTTTCGGACGACACTTTAAGTTTTCATACGGACCCCGGTAACGCCGGCGCTAAATCCGGCTATGCCGATGAAAAATTCAGCATGAAAAACTGGAAGAATATAAAAGCGCCGGGTTACTGGAAAGGGCAGGGTTTAAATATAGTAGGCGCCGTCTGGGTGAGAAAAACCGTGAACCTGCCGGCTTCGTGGAAGGGACGGGATCTTTACCTCAGCCTCTCCCCGATAGTTGACGCCGATGCAACCTATTTCAACGGCATAAAAGTCGGAGGAATGGGCTTTGATATCAGCGGAGCCTGGGCGGTCCCGAGAAAATACATGATACCGGCGGCTCTTGTAAAGCCCGGCAAAAACAGCATTGCAATCAGGATATTCGGGCGCAACATTAACGGCGGATTCACAGGTCCGAAAGAAGATATGAAGCTGTATGTCATAAACAGAGAATATATGTCAATTCCGCTTCACGGAAACTGGCGTTACAAAGTGGAACTAGCGCTTAAACCAAAAACCGATAACACGGTTGGGCAGGCCCCGGGTTCTATATATAACGCTATGGTTCACCCGTTCATACAGTTTCCGGTAAAGGGCTTCCTCTGGTACCAGGCCGAATCAAATGTTGCGGATTATAAGGCCTATGAAAAACTCTTCCCGATAATGATAGCGGATTGGCGCAAACTCTGGGGCAATAATAAGCTCCCGTTCTATTTTGTCCAGCTTCCGGATTATCCCGCGGGCAATAACAGCGAAAAACTGCCGCTTATGCGTGAAGTCCAGCTCAAGGCGGAGAAAATCCCGAATACCGGAATGGCGGTTACCATTGACGGCGGAGAAAAGGACATCCATCCTAAGAATAAGCAGATTGTCGGCGACCGTCTCGCCCGCGTCGCGCTCGCAAAAACCTACGGAAAGAAGGTTGAATACCTCGGACCGGTTTATAAGAAACTTGATATAGAAGGAGACAGGATACGCCTCTATTTTGACCGGGCTGGATTGAAGTCAGCGGACGGCGGCAAGTTAAAGGGATTTACAATAGCCGGCGGCGACGACGTGTTTGTTCCGGCCGAGGCAAAAATATCCGGCCAGACCATCATCGTGCGGAACAGCAAGATCAGGAAACCGGCCGCAGCGAGGTATGCCTGGGCGGCAATGCCGGAGTGCAACCTTGTAAATAAGGCCGGCCTGCCGGCGAGTCCGTTCAGAACGGACAGCATACCTGAAAAATAGGCTCCCCTTTGTTTAATCAATAGTCCTTTAAAAGGAATAAGGAGGAATGGGATGAAGACTGTGACGGTAACTTTTACTGAAAAGGAAAAAGTTGGATACATTGAAAGCGAGGTGCCGGAACTGAGAGAGAATGAAATTCTGATAAAAACAGCGCGTACTCTTATTTCTACCGGTACAGAGATTTCCGTGTTTGCCGGTCGTCACACAAATGCCCTTCTTGGAATGAAAGGCGCTTGGGGAACATTCCCTTTCCAATCCGGGTACATTAATGCAGGAAAAGTAATGAAGACCGGAAGTTCTGTTAAAGAAATACAAAAAGGCGACAGAGTTTTGTCAATTTGCTGCAATACAACTATTGCAAAGGCTCCTGTTGATCAAGTGATAAAGATACCGGATAATGTAACCGATGAAGAAGCGCTTTTTACAATAATTGCAAATATAGTTTTCCCGGCAATAAGGCAATCGACAATATCATTAGGAGACAATGCGGTTGTTGTAGGTCTCGGCCTTTTGGGTCAGTTTGCACTTCAATTTTTGCGTCTAAACGGGGCAATACCTGCTTTAGGCGTTGATATTTCCGACTACCGGCTTAATTTGGCTGCGAAAATGGGCGCAACAACTCTTATTAATTCAGCAAAAACCGACATGCTTAAGGAAGTAAAGAATCTTACCGGCGGTCGCGGCGCAGATGTTGTGATTGAGCTGACAGGGATTCCCAAACTGTTTTCTTCTGTATGCGCGCTGGCGAGGGCAGGCGGGAAAGTCATTCTTCTCTCTTCACCGCACGGCAGCGCGGAATTGGATCTTTATACCGACATACATAAAAGAAGCCTGAATGTGATTGGTGTCGGCTCAGGTTTAAGTGTTCCGAAAGTGGAAGAGTTTTACAGCCGGTGGACAATTGGGAATACAAAGAACTTTATTCTGAAACTCATAGGAGATAAAACTCTGAGAGTCAATGAAATGATTTCTCATAGGTACCACTGGGAAAACGCGCACGAGGCTTATGCAATGCTTCTGAAAGATAGGGGCTCTGCCATGGGTGTAATCCTGGAATGGGAAAGTTGATTTGGAACAAAGGGACCCTATTTATTATTCTTGTTGGCCCGGTGACCCTAAAACAACAGGTATGCAGTCCCAGAACCCTTGAGTCTTTAATCAGCAATCAGTAATCGGTTTTAGCGCGGCGCCGATTCACTCCATAACCATTAAACCATTTCTAAAACCGGTTTGAGGGAAGAATCCTGCTGTCGATCTTTACTTCTTTGAATTCCTTGTCGTCCGCGTAAATCACGCACCGGACTTCGGCTTTCGGAACCGAGAGGTAAGACTTGTAGCCAACGCTGCACTGAAGGCGCAGCTGTCTGACTATACCCGGTTGAAGCGGCGTATCGGCGGGGCCTCTGAAATTCGCGGTTGCCGTCGCCCACTCTTCCCCGTTGGAAATAAAAGTCGCCAAAAACCTGACATTCTCCGGAAATTCTTCCTTCCTGATATTCTTTAATTTCAGCAATACAGCGGGCTGATACAGGAGTTCGTTATTGTTAATATTCCGGTATTCAAGAAACCCGGTCCTGGAATCAGTCAGCTCAAGCCCCTCAACGGGAGGCCTCTGCGGTATCACGGCATTCTCTTTAACACCCATAACAGCCGGCGGCTTTTCTTTTGAACAACCAGAAAGATAAAGCAAGGCTGTTGCCGCAAAGATACATACTATGGCTTCAAATGTTTTCTTCTTCATCGCATATGCCTCCGCTGATATTACCCCCGGCGCTTCTCCTGTCCACTTCTGTATTATAATCACATTACTGATTGTTTGACAATATCCATCAAAGGCGACCGGCCTATCTTTGACTGCGAGGATGCGCGGATTGACAGACAAATAAAGCTAACTCGGCAACCCCTTGATTTTTTGGATTAAATTGTGCAGAATTAAGCACTAGGTTGAAGGCACTTTATTTTATTGGGGGATATGGCAATGTTTTCAGACTGCCACATTATTTGTATTGTCGGGATTCTGGTGGTTGTGGCAATTTTTGTGATATTAGAATGTATTGATTTTTAAATCTGCTCGTCTTTCAGGTTCGTGACCGCCATCGCAATAAGGTTCAAAAAAGACCCCAGCAAAGTCCTCTGCTCCTGAGTCAAACCCTCTTCTTCAGTCAAGGGCTTCAAACAGACTACACCTATCGCAGTCTTCTCTTTTGTGGTTATCGGCACAAAATACCATTTTGAAGAGGAGAGCGTGCCGGTTTTGCGCCCCGCCTCCTCGTCATTCATGTAGGCCCAGAGGGCTATCGCCCTGTCATTTTCGCCAAGTTCAGCGCCCTTCTCGGTGTTGGCGCGGACCCGAAGAGCCCTGTCTTTCCCCGGAAGGAGTATCGCGACTTCGTTGTTAAAAACTTCTTTCATCTTGCGGGCGGCTTTGTTCAACACCTCGCTCTCGGTATCAGACGCCAGCAACTCGCTGCTGAAAGAATTAATTGCGGAGATGAAACGGTCCTTAAAACGGAAACCGGCAGCCTGCAGGCGGACCACCTTTGCGAGGTAGCTGATGGTGACTGAGATTGCTATAAACACAAAGAAACTTGGCAGATATTTTATATCCGCTATCCTAAAGGTAAGCACCGGCGGGACAAAGAAGAAATCGTACGCGAGCACCGCAACAACCGAGGAGAACAAGCCGACTCTGACCCCTCCGATTATTCCTGAAACTATTACCGGAAGCAGCAGGAGCATACCCAGGCTTACTGGATCTGCCATTTCTTTTAGCATCCAACCGAGAGCCGCCATAACAGCAAGGGAAAAAAGGCTTATAAGGTAGGGCCGGAACAGCCATTTTCTGCGGGAGTAGTAATTAGTAAGAACCTTTTTTTCTTTTCCGTTATTTTCCCCGACGACAAACACATTTACAGAACCGCTCAGCCTTACCAGGTCGTGAAGGATGGAACCCTTGAAGAATTCCTCTATGCGCGGCCTCCCGGAAGCGCCGATCAGGATGGTGTTTATGCCGTTCTCCTTCGCGAAACCCGCCAAAAGCTCCGCTACATTCCCGGAGCTTAACCGCTCGACCTTCGCGCCTAACTCTTCGGCCAGGTTGAGGTTCTTCTTGAGCTGCTCCACATAGACGCCGCTCATCTCGTGCTTGTTCGGGTCTTCTATGTAGACGGCGTACCATTCGGCGTTGAGGTCATCCGCTATCCTGTTCGTGTATCGAATCAGTGTTTCCGAGGTGCGGGTGGGGCTTACCGCCACCAGCAGGCGCGAGCCCATAAGCCAGGGGGACTTCATCCCTTCCGGGTTCTCAGTCCGGAACTTGTCATCAACCCTTCTTGCCGTGTAATTTAAGGATAGCTCGCGAAGAGCAACCAGGTTATCGACCCTGAAGAACCTCTCCATAGCTTTCTCTGCCCGTTCCGGTATATAGACCTTGCCTTCCTTCAGCCGCTCCAAAAGCTTTTCCGGCGTAAGGTCTACAAGCTCTATTTCCTCAGCGTTTAAAAGCATTTTATCAGGGACAAGCTCGCTCACTTTTACGCCTGTGAGCTGGAAAACAACATCATTTAACCCGTCGATATGCTGTATATTTAAGGTTGTTAAGACATTTATACCCGCTGTCAAAAGCTCTTCAACATCCTGAAAACGCTTGCCGTGCCTTGAACCGGGCGCGTTCGTATGCGCCAGCTCGTCCACCAGAACGAGGGCCGGCCTTCTCTTTAAAGCGCCGTCAAGATCAAACTCCTCAAGGGTAATTCCGGAATATTCGATTTTTCTGGGGGTAATTCTCTCAAAACCTTCCGTCAATTTTGCGGTTTCTGCCCGCTTGTGAGTCTCGACAATCCCGATGACCACATCCCTTCCCGCCTTCTTCAGCATTGCGGCTTCTTCCAGCATGGAGTAGGTTTTCCCCACACCTGCGCTGTAACCGAGGAAGACCTTCAGCCTGCCCTCCTTCTTTCCGGCAGCGGAGGCTTCTTCGGCCTTTATTGCGCGAAGCAGTTCGTCCGGGTTCGTTTTAATATTTTCCATACCTGTCCTTTATTTCGCTATGCCGAAGAATACCCCTGCCTTTAGGCGCAGTGTTCTATTCGTCCTTCTTCATAATTTCCGCCACAGCCTCGACGGATACTGCCGCAAGCAGGCGCTCCTTCTTCTTTTTGTCCTTTATGAACTTCGAGATCTTAGCCAGCGCGTCGAGGTGCCCGCTCTTTCCGCCCGCCGGAGAGACGAGCAGGAAAATGATATTCACTTTCTTGCCGTCCGGCGAGTCAAACTCAACACCCTCGGGAGAAATCCCGAGCACTCCGGTCATATGCTCCACTAGCTCGGTGGAGCAGTGCGGGATGGCCGCGCCGTTCCCTATTGCTGTGCTTCCAAGCTTCTCGCGCGAGAGCAGGAGTTCAACGATATGTTCCGAAGTCTTGAGTTTTCCTTTTGCCTTGAGCGCGTTCACAAGCCTGGCAATTGCTTCATTTTTTCCGGCGGCCTTAAGCCCCGTGACCGTGCAATCAAGACAGATAAATTCAGTGAACTTCATTTCCTTTCCTCCCGTCAAGAGCAAGATTAAGTCTTAATACATTAACTCCGGATTCTCCCCACAAACCAAGAAAATCACCGTCTATATTATTTTTTACCAGCTCCAAAACCTCAGCTTCCCCCGCTTTCCTTTCCTTCGCCACTCTCTTGAGCTGCAAACACGCGTTCTCAAAGGTTATATGCGGGTCAAGCCCGCTGGCGGAGGTCAGGAGCATATCTGCGGGCAGCGCCTTGCCTTTTTCCTGGCCGTATAGTTTTCTTTTCTCCGCGGCGTCCGCCTTGACCCTTTCCGTCATCCTGGCGCTTGTCGGGCCGAAATTGCTCGCCCCGGAGTTGGCAGCGTCATAATTTGCGGCTGAAGGCCTGCTTTGGAAATACTTTGGTGAGCTGAATTTCTGCCCGATAAGGGTTGACCCGACTGTTTTGCCGTTCTTTATTATAAGGCTGCCGCCTGCCATAGCGGGAACAGCAGCCTTCAAGACGAGAAGGATTATGAACGGGTAGCAAACTCCAAAAATCAGGGTAAAGAAGAACAGCGCTTTTAATGACTGAATTAATGTTTTCACCTGTCCTCCTACGCCAACCGAAGCGAAACAATAATAATATCAATGAGTTTTATGCCGATGAACGGTATAACCAGCCCGCCCAGCCCGTAAACAAGCAGGTTTCTCCTGAGCAAATCGGCAGAAGAGCTGTACTTGCACTTAACCCCGCGAAGCGAAAGCGGTATCAGCATCGGGATAACTATGGCGTTAAAGATAACCGCGGAAAGCACCGCGCTGTGCGGGTTCGCAAGGCGCATTATATTCAGCATCGCAAGCCCTGCGAGCGCGGGAATTATCGCAAAGTATTTTGAAACATCATTCGCTACGCTGAAGGTGGTTAATGATCCCCTCGTAATCAGTATCTGCTTGCCGATTTCCACGATATCCAGAAGCTTCGTGGGGTTTGAATCCAGGTCTATCATATTCGCGGCTTCCCTCGCCGCCTGGGTGCCGGCGTTCATTGCGACCGCCACATCGGCCTGCGCGAGCGCGGGCGCGTCATTCGTGCCGTCACCGATCATCGCCACCATATATCCTCTGCGCTGCAGCTCCCTGATGCTGTTCAGTTTTGTCTCGGGCTTTGCCAGCGCTATGAAATCTGAAACTCCTGCTTCAGCGGCAATAACCACGGCGGTGAGCGGGTTGTCGCCTGTTATCATTATGGATTCAATGCCAAGCTGGTGGAGCTGTCCGAGCCGCTCCTTTATCCCGTGCTTTAACATATCTTTAAGCCGTATAATACCAAGCGCCCTGCCGTTCTCGCAGACCGCGAGCGGCGTGCCGCCGTCTCCGGAAACATGGTCCGCCCCTCTCTGCGCGCTCTCCGGAAACTCAGCGCCAAATGACCTTACAAACTCCGCGACCGATTCAACGGCGCCCTTCCTGACTTTCTTTCCGTCAAGGTCCGCTCCGCTCATCCTGGTCTCGGCAGAAAACTTCACAAAATGGATTCCTTCCGGTGACTTTATATCGCTTCCTTTCAGCCCAAGTTTTTCCTTGGCAAGAGTAACGATACTCCGGCCTTCCGGAGTTTCATCCGCAAGCGACGAGAGAAGCGCCGCTTTGGCAAGTTCTTCCTCTTTTACGCCCTCGGCTGGAATGAACTCAGCAGCCATCCTGTTTCCAAGGGTTACGGTGCCGGTCTTATCCAGCAGAACCACATTTACATCACCCGCGGATTCCACGGCTTTTCCGCTAAGCGCTATGACATTATGCGCGAGCAGCCTGTCCATGCCCGCTATCCCGATGGCGGGAAGCAACCCTCCGATGGTCGTCGGCATAAGACAGACAAGAAGCGCGATAAGCACCGGGACCGAAATAATAATATTCATATACGCTGCGAAGTAATAAAGGGTCACGACCACCACAAGGAAAAGCACCGTAAGCCCGATGAGCAGTATTTCAAGCGCTCTTTCGTTCGGAGTCTTGTTCCTCTTCGCGCTCTCCACCATCTTCACCATCTGGTCAATAAAGGTCTCGCCCGGGTCGGCGGTTATCCTTACCTTTGCCCTGCCTGAGAGGAGCTTAGTCCCGCCCGTTACGCCGCTTCTGTCCCCGCCGGATTCTCTGACAACCGGCGCTGATTCGCCCGTTATGGCCGATTCATCTACGAGGGCAACGCCTTCTATAACATCGCCATCGCAGGGGAATATCTCATTCTCGAGGACCAGAACAATATCGCCTTTTCTAAGAGACAAAGCAGGCACCTGCTCTTCTTTGCTGTCTTTATCAAGTTTTCTGGCAGAGGTCTCGCTTCGCGCCCGCTTCAGCGTGTCGGCCTGGGCCTTGCCTTTTCCTTCAGCAAGGGCTTCCGCGAAGTTCGCGAAAAGCACCGTAAACCATAGCCAGATGCTGATCTGAAGGTCAAACCCAAAAGACTTGCCGCCGAAGATATCGGCAAATGTGACAATCGTCGTGATAACGGAGCCTATCTCCACTATCAGCATAACCGGATTTGAGAAGAGTGCTACCGGGTTAAGCTTTAAAAGCGAGCTGCCGGCTGCGTCCAGGATCATCTTTCTTGTCCAGATATTTCTCTTATTTGTATTTTCCATTGGTTTTCCCATTTTAGTAAGTTTTTCCGGCGTTCATCGCAAGATGTTCTATGAACGGCCCGAGCGCAAGAGCGGGGAAAAATGTGAGCGCGCCGACAATAATGATTACCCCGACAAGCAGCAGGACGAAGAGCGGGCTTGCCGTAGGAAACCTGGCGCTTGGAGGGCTGGCCTTTTTAGCCGCGAGCTTGCCCGCGATAGCGAGCGCCGGAACAAGCGTGATGTAGCGCCCTATTATCATCGCAACGCTAATAGTGAGATTGTAAAATGGCGTGTTGGCATTCAACCCGGCGAAAGCGGAACCGTTGTTGCCGGCTCCGGACGCGAAAGCGTAAATTATCTCCGAGAGTCCGTGCGGCCCCGCGTTATTTAGCGCCGCCAGCCCTTCTTTGATTGATATGGCGACCGAAGAGAAAGACAACTGGCAAACCGAAGGAAGTACTATCGCCAGAACAGCCATCACCATCTCGGGCGGCTCAAGTTTCTTTCCGAATATTTCCGGGGTCCGGCCTATCATAAGCCCCACCAGAAACATCGCGAGTATGGCGTAAAGCAGGAATCCTATAATACCTGAACCTACGCCTCCGAAGATCACCTCGCCGACCATCATATTGAAGAGCAGTACCAGTCCGGTAAGCGGCAGAAAGCTGTCGTGCATTGAGTTTACCGCGCCGCAAGAAGTCACCGTTGTGGACTGCGCGAAGAAGACCGAGGAAAGAATTCCGAACCTGACTTCCTTGCCTTCCATATTTACGCCTCGGTGAACTCCGAGTTTCTCGAGTATCGGATTCCCCTGTGATTCGGCCAAAAGAGCAAACCCCAGGCCCAGCAGAAATAGTATCATCATTGCGGTAAAAACCGCCCAGCCCTGTTTTTTTGTCTTGAGCATCACCCCGAAGGTAAACGGAAGCGCGGCGGATATCACAAGCAGGGCCATTATCTGGAGCCAGTCCGTCAGCGGATTGGGATTTTCATAAGGGTGCGCGGAGTTCGCGTTAAAAAAACCGCCGCCGTTAGTCCCGAGCATTTTAATAGCTGTTTGCGAAGCAGCCGGCCCCTGCGCTATTATCTGCTCCGCGCCTTCAAGCGTCCTGGCTTTTACATAGGGGTTGAAGTTCTGGATAACTCCCTGCGTGCCGAGAACCACCGCGAAGATTACCGAGAGCGGCAGAAGTATATATAGGAGAGACCTCGTCAGATCAACCCAAAAATTGCCTATCTCTTTCGCGGAATTGGCGGTAAACCCGCGGAATACTGCGATTGAAGCAGCTATCCCCGTTGCCGCGGACAGGAAGTTCTGGACGGTCATCCCGAGCATCTGCGTGAGATAACTCATTGTGGATTCCCCGCCATAGGCCTGCCAGTTCGTGTTTGTCACGAAGGATATGGCGGTATTAAGGGCAAGGTCCCACTTTACCGCCCCAAAACCCTGGGGGTTCAATGGAAGCGCCTGCTGGACAATCTGAAGCAGGAAAAGGAATACCACGCCGAATAGATTGAACACAAGGAGGGCAACGGCGTAGCCCTGCCAGCTCATCCCGCTTGCGGGATTAATCTTTAGAAATTTGTAAATCCAATGCTCCGTCCGGCTGAGAAGCCCTGAAAGGAGAGTCTTTTCGCCGCTAAAGACCCTGGCCATATATCCGCCGAGGTATACGGCGCAAACAGTCAGTACACCGAGAAAAACCGCTATTCTGCAGATCCAGCCGGCGTTCATAGAACTCCTCGTTGGGATTTGCTCATAAAATAAAAAACCAGAGAACCTGGCTCTGGTGTTCTCCCATTTTTGCCTGCGAGGTTAGCTGTCGGACTAGGCCTGAGTAAGCCTTATCAAGCTTCGATATTCGCCCCGAGGCCCGTTTCCGGGCCGCTGAAACCGGAACTTCCGGCCTCATTTTGGTTTCCCCGCCCACACCCCGCCCGAAAAACCGGTCCGGGAGTGATTAGGCTATATGTAATTATCAGACTTTTGGCCTTTGCTGTCAATCATTAAAACACATTGGTAGATTAGGGCTATTTTGGTATAATCTCCAAATGAACCTGCGCGAACGTTTCAACGCCATAATGGACTACAAGCCCTTCGACCGCCAGCCGCTCTGGTATTTCGGCGAGTGGACGGAGACACGGGAACGCTGGCTGACCGAGGGCGCGCCAAAAAACATCCCCTTCTGGGATTATTTTGGGATGGACCACGACTGGGAGCAGTACAACTGGAACGGCCTCGGGGTAAATTTCCGCTTTGAACACTTTGAACCTTTGCTCCTGGAAGAGACTGCAGAATACAAAATGGAACGGCAGAATGACGGGGTTGTAAGGAAGACCGGCAAGGGCGGCACCAGCATCAGCCAGGATATAGAAACCTTCATCAAGGACAGGGCCTCCTGGCGCGAGTTTATCAGGCTTTATGAAGAGAAGATGAAAGGCGTGGACCCGTATCCCTCCGACTGGGAAGACAGAAAGGCGAAGTTCCACAAGAACAGAGATTTCGTGCTTTCCTTTGAAGGGTGCTCGCTTTTTGGCTGGCCGCGGGAATGGATGACTACCGAAGGAATTTCCATGATGCAGTACGATGACCCAAATCTTCTGGAAGAAATAGTGGATTACCTCACAAACCATTTCATGCGCCGCTTTGAAAAGGCCGTAACGGAACTTGAGATAGATTTCGTATATATCTTTGAAGACTGCTGTTTCAACAACGGGCCGCTCCTCTCCCCCGCCAAGCTAAGAGAAATCTGGCTCCCGTACTACAAAAAGATAATTTCTTTCTACAGAAAACACGGCGTAAAACATATCCTCTATGACAGCGACGGTAAAGTCGACGAAATAATCCCGATACTGATAGAAGCCGGCGTTGATATCCTTTTCCCCGTGGAAGTAGGAACCTGGAAAGGCGATGTGAACAAGTTCAGGCAGGAGTACGGAAAAGACCTGCGAATGCTCGGCGGCGTGAACAAACTGGTAATAAGCAAAGGCGAGCGAGCCATCCGCGAAGAACTGCTGCGCGTTGAAAAACTTGCGAAGAGCGGCGGCTACATCCCCCTACCCGACCACCGCATCCCGCCTGACGTTTCCTTAAAGGATATGCAGGCCTACTGCAGGGTATTCAAAGAGATATTCTTTTAGCAACCGTTTGAAGCACTGCGGGCAAAGACCGGAAAATGTTACTGTATACCCTGCTTTAGTTCTATTATATGCAGCTTGCCTTCAGTTTCACTGGCAATAACCGTCACCGTCAGCGTGCTGCCGCTCCGCTTCAGGTATTCTGCTATCCTTCCGTTGCTTTCTGAATCAAATTCCTTTATTGTGCGGTTAAAGTACAGGCAATAACCGAGAGTGCATTGCACGGCTTTTTCCTTGTCATATGTCTGCGCGAAAGAATTAATATCGTCCTTGTGCGCAGCGGAGCAGGCATTGTCTATTATTTTTCCCTTATACAGCCGTTCCGTGCCTTCGGATTCTGATTTTGGCCCCAGAGAAAAAGTACAGCCGCCCAATAAAATCGCCAGCATCGGTATAATCATCTTTGAAGCTTTCATAAACCCTCCTCTTTCTGCCGGCAACTTAGCGGCCGGAGTTTCTCAGGTCACGAATGCTTTAAGCGAAACAGCATGTTCTTACTATTTCCGATTACTATTCCTTTCCCGCCCGCCCTGTCCATTATCCTTCCTTCCCTCCCGACTATTTTCCCCGTTGTTATCCCTGCTGTCATTCTCATTGTCATACTTCCGGCCGTCATCGCGGTCGTTATGTGATTTTTTCACCCATTTCTGTGTTTCAAAAACGGCGCTGGGACTCCGTTCATTCTCCCACCTGCTGTTTTGCCAGTACCTGTAAGTCCAGTGATTGCCTTCATAGAACCTATAAACCCAATGGTCGCCGTACCAGCACCTTTCATCATAATCCGAAACTATCAGGGAACTGCGGTACCCCATAAAACATCCCTGAAACAGCATAAGAACCGTTAAAATAGAGAAGAGAAACAATGTTTTTTTCATAATTTTCTCCTTTCAAAAACATTTTTCGCTCATAAAGCATTTTACTTCTTTAAGCCCTTTAATACAAACGCTCCCGCTCCGCTTCCCGCATGCAAAATAATCCGTAAAAGATCACAGATTAAAACCCATTCCCGCAGTTAAGCTCACTTTTGTGTACAATATCGGAAAATCTGTCGAGAGCGGATTCAGCGCCACTCTGTAGGTCCCTGAATAGGAAGTAAACATCAGATCAACATAAATTGTATCAATTAACTTTATTCCGGCCCCGAGGCCCCAGTACACTCCTCCGTATAGAGTCGTGGTAAAGGGCGCGGGCGCTTTGTACGCGTCGTTCCCGGTGAAAGCGACGGTATATCCCAGGTCAGCCTTTGCATAGGGCGCCAGGCCCGCAATATTTCCCAGCGGAAATACGGAAACAGTGGCATAAACAGGCAGAAAACTGAACTGCCCGGTCTGGCCTGAAATATTTCTGTTCATATTGTAGGTGGCTCCCAGGCCTATTCCCAGCATATCCGAAACGGGGTGCTGTATTTCCGCCGAGAAAGAAGTCCCAAGGTCGACATTGAACGATGCCGCCCCAATCAGGGGGAAAGTGGAGGAAATAGTCGAAGGATAATTCTGCAAACCGTTGGTGTCAACCCCGTATTTCAGTATAAGCCTGTCGTGATCTTTTGCCTGTGTTTCGGAAAAACCCGCTCCCGCCGCGCCAACAATCAATATTGCCGCAATTATTATCGTGTTAATTTTCATAAATCCTCCCGGATTCTAAATCTTTTCTTTCTGCCGAGGAAAGCTGCCCGGTTAAATCTGCGCTAATATATCCGCCCTCATCAAGTCCCTTAATTTGCGCGGCGTGGGCATACCCCTGTAGGCAATTTTGCCGTCTATCATAATGGTCGGCGAGCAGCGAATATCATATTTCGTAAAATATTCGGCGTTTTCATCGCTAAATTTGCTGGAATATTTGACGCCCATTTCATTCAAATACCGCTTCAGCTGCATGACATGCGGGCATTCCCTTGTTGTTAGCAATTCCACTTTCATTTGGAGCACCTCCCTGTTTTCTTAAGACACAGCCGGCTCCAGAAACACTCCGGGCACGCGCCTTAGTCTCCCCGGATAATATATAGAATACCTTCCGTAATACTCTTTATCTTTTTTGGTTTTTTCCCGGCCGCGCTGTGCTTGAGCACAACCACCGCCATAACCATCAGCCACTGCAGATATAGTATTATGGTTATTCTTTCAAACAGCCCGACTAAAGATACTTTTGAAAAACCGGCGGCCACGGTAATCACGGCAAACGCAAACATTAATAGCAGTGATATGTTTGAATATTTGCGGAACTTTCCGTCATGAATCTCGGCGAGTTCCGCGAAAAGAATGCTTACAAGAGCTGTGACTGTAAGGCCTCCGACGATGAAGTGATGCATAAACCCCGTAACCGTCAGGACTGAGGAATCGGCGTCCTTTGAGAATAGAAGCATCAGGACCCCGCCTATGCCTCCCAGCATAAGAAGCAAACCTGTGACCGCCTTGCTTCTGTTGTTCCTCTTTCTGCCAAGCTCGAATAATCCATACCCGAACAGCGTGAGGCAAAAATTGCTCAAAGTAAAACCAGTATCCAAAAATGCCTTATAGGGCGCGCCGCTCTGGATCAGGGTACTGATAGTCTGCGTGAAAGAACTGTAATTGGGAGTCAGCAATCCTCCCAGCAGGACAAAACAGACGTACATAACGGGGGCAATAATAGCCGCGGCCGCAAATACCTTGAATTTAGAAATCATTTATGTCCCCTTTTCACGCAAAAACATTTTTCTGCTAAAGGAAAAAGTACCTTACACCCAGTGAGCCTGAAAGGTATAAACCATTGTAAGGATCAAATCTGAAGGTTGGCGAGAGCTCAAGAAAGACATCAAAGTTATTATCTTTGAAGATGTAAGCGGCTCCGCAAGTTCCCCTCACGCCGAGGTTCGCGTTCGAATTCACGCCGGTGTTTATGATGCCTCCGACGCCGTAATAAAGCGGGAGCCTGCCTTCGTTTACCTTGAACGCGCCAAAGTCATGCCATAGATAATCTACATGCACTCTTGTAAAAGCGCCAAACCCGAGTCCCAAGCTGAAGGCGGTATTGTCGGCAGTCCATATTTTAGCGATAACCCCGGGATAGTCGCCAAACTCAAGCCCCAAGCCGACATTCCTGCCGCCCATGACAACCTGCCCGCGCGCGCTAAATTGCAACATGCATATTAAGACCATAGTCAGAAAAATAGTTTTTTTCATTCCTTCCTCCTCATTTCTCGGGCAGCTCCGGCCGGCTAAATCAGGGCCTTGCCTCATATCACTTTTAGCAACAGCACTACCATTGCGGCAACCAGGAAAAGATGGACAAATCCTTTGAGGGTATAACTTGTTGCCAACCCCAGGACCCATAAAATCAGCAGCACAATCGCGATGGTTGTCATCTCACTTCCTCCTTTCTTTGCAATAATTCTGACAACCGGGCCGGCTTTAGCCCGGAATAATCCTACTTTTTTAGCAGCAATTCAGCCGCGTACCAGTTCGCCTTATCGCATCCGTGTTTCCTGCCTTCTTTTTCCCACGCCGAATATGCCGCCGTTCTTACCTTCTCCAAATGCTGCTCCCCCGCCGGAGCGCAGAACCCGCCTGTTGTTTTCTCCGTGCCTATTGCCTGTTTTTTCATTTTCATAACGTCTCCCGTTTGCAGAAGGCTGCGAATATCTGCCCCTGTCTATTTTTCACAAAATGTGACGGCTTTCTTCCTTTTCAGCTTCGCTTCCGGTTTATAAGATCAACCAGTTCCCGGCCGTTAACCGGTTTTTGGAAGAATCCCGCTGCTCCGCTTTTTAGCGTCAATTCCTTCAAACCGTCGTTCTTGTCCGCCGAGATAACGATTACAGGAAGTTTGAAATCTTCTTTTACAAGTTGCTTCATTACTTCCCAGCCGTCCATGACAGGCATATGAAGGTCCAGGATTAAACAACCCCGGGCGCCCGGCAGTACTGCTTTGAAAAATTTAGCGGCGGTCAGGAAAGTGCTGACTTCGAAACCATAGGTAATCAGCAGGCATCTAAGCGCGCGGCATACTGATTCATCATCATCCAATATCCAAATCTGCTTTTTGACCTCCGCCATCTGCCCTACTCCTCAAGATGAACTCTTCTTGCCTGTATCAGGAGTATAGACGCAAAATGGAATGCGGTCAATTGAACCCGGGTATAACAAGGGGTTAATGGATAGTACCGTGCGGGATTGAGTTCTTACTTTTCGGAGGGAATGATGCCGGTTTTTCTGGCGAAGCGGATAAGTTCAGTTATGTTTTTCGCGCGCATTTTTAGCATTACTCTGCCCCTGTGTACTTTAATCGTCTGCAGGGAAGTTCCTCGCTTTTCCGCAATTTCCTTGTTCATAAAGCCTCTTGCGACAAAACGAAAGACCTCTAGCTCGCGCGGAGAAAGAGTTTTGATGCGCCGTTTAATGCTTGAGATTTCGGTTAATTCGCCTGCTTCAATCCTGTTTCTTTTTAGGGCAATCACGACCGCGTTAAGCAGTTTATTCTCGGTGAAAGGTTTTTGAAGAAAATCAACGGCTCCCGCTTTCATTGCCCTCACGCTTTTCGGAATATCGCCGTGCCCGGTAATAAAAATGACCGGGATTTTGATGTTTCGCGCGCGCATGGCGTCCTGAAGATCCAGCCCGTTGATGTCAGGAATTTCTATGTCCAGAATCAGGCAGGACGGAGCTTTTGGATGCCTAAGGGCGAGAAAGTCCGCCGCGCGGGTAAAACACTCTGTCTTAAAACCGTTTGCTTCCAACAGTAAAGCCACGGACCTGCATACAGAATCGTCGTCGTCAACAACATAAATCCTCGGCTTTTGGACGCTCATCTTGCGCCTCTTTTGCCTGCCGGAAGAGTGAAAAAGAAGGTTGCGCCATTATCAGGATTATTTTTTGCGCTTAAACTGCCTCCATGCGCTTCAATAATTGACCGGCTTATGGACAGCCCCATACCCAGCCCGTCCGGCTTGCTTGTAAAGAAGTGAGTGAAGAGCTTTGGCAGATCTTTGGCGAGGATCCCGCTTCCGGAATCCTTCACGGCGGTAACTATATTTCCTTTCCCATTTTGCGAAGAGCTTACGGATATTTTACGAACCGTTTGATCGTTCCCGATGGCGTCAAAACTGTTGCTTATGAGATTTAAAATCACCTGCTGCAGCTGTATCTTGTCGCCGCGGACCGGCGGAAGCCCCTGCTCGAGCCGGACTTTTATGGAAATATTTCTTACCGTGGCATCGGTTGTCATAAGGGCAACAGTATTTTTGATGAGGCTGCCGATCTCTATTGGTTTCATCTCGGGTGTTCCTTTCTTCAGCAGCGCGCGCAGGCGTTGTATGACAGCGGCCGCTCTCCGGTCGTCATTGATTATATATGAAAGTATACCGCTTATCTCCGGGTTCACGCCTGCAAGCATACGCTTCGCTGCCTGCGCGTATGAAAGGATGGAAGTCAACGGCTGGCTGATCTCGTGCGCAAGGGAGGAAACAAATTCAGCAAGCTTTCCCACCCTGGTGACATGCAGAAGTTCGTCCCGCTGCTCCTCAAACTTTAACTCTCTCGCGCGCTTTTGCGTTACATCCGCCTGAAGACCAAAAAAATGCGTGACGGAACCGTCGGGACCGCGAACCGGTGTGATTCGCAGCAAGCTCCAATACTTTCTTCCGTTCCTGGCCAGGCTATAAATCTCGCCGTGAAACGGCCGGTTCAGTTTTATGGCATCTTTAATCTCGGAGACAACTCCGCGATCTGCGGCTTTGTGGTAAAGTTTCAAATAACTCTTATTTTTTGTCTCGGCTTTTGAGTAACCGGTCATTTTGTGAAAAGAGTGGTTGGTATAGACCAGAGGAAAATCCCGGATTTGGGCATCTATTATAAAAATACCGTCGGAAGTGGATTCCATCGCCTTGGTGAGAATGTTTATCTGTTCCTGCGACTTCTGCTGTTTCCTTTTCCCTTTCCTTAACTGTGTTCTACTGTCCTTCAACTCTCCTGTCTGCCGTTTAATTTTTTTGGACATGCCGGTAGTGGATTCCATTGCTTTGGTGAGAACGTTTATCTGTTCCTGCGACTTCTGCTGTTTCCTTTTCCCTTTCCTTAACTGTGTTCTGCTGTCCTTCAACTCGCCTGTCTGTCGTTTTATTTTTCTGGACATACCGGTAGTGGATTCCATTGCTTTGGTGAGAACGTTTATCTGTTCCTGCGACTTCTGCTCTTTCCTTTTCCATTTCCTCAATAACGATTGACCGTCCTTCAATTCGATGTTTTGCTGCCTAATCCTTTTTGACATGGCAGCGACAAGACGCTTCATGCAGGACCTCCTGTTTTCTTTTGCTGCACCTGGCTCTTGATGTTTCTTTGTATTTCATTTAAAACCCAACTAAAACCAGAATAACTATAATCCCAAGAGTGAATATATTTCACTATATCATTATACCTCCCAATCAGCAAGTTGCGACTATATTGTGCGTAAATCATGCCGATTCCGCAAAAAAAAGCTTAATCTCTCCGATTTTTGTCGAAACTTGGCTTTAAAACTTATTTCGCCCTGCGTTTATCCCTTTTTCACGCAGCTCATTGCGGAGCATGGTTGAATTGGAAGGTCTATTTTGTTAGGATTAACAATCAATTCTTTTCAGGCAAAAGGAGAATAAGTGAGAAACACTGTCAACTGGACAAACCCCTACAAGGCCGGGGGAAAGTATTGGCTGAAAGGAAACCTGCACACGCATACCACAAATTCAGACGGCAAGCTGACTCCGGAGGAAACCGTCTCCCTCTATTTGAGCAAAGGGTACAGTTTCCTTGCTGTCACCGACCACGGAAAACTCTTTGACCCTAAAACCCTTCGGTCAAAAATGCTGTTGATAGCGGGAGTTGAGGCGGATTTCGATCACGGAAAGCACACCTGCATAACTGCAGTGAAGACGGAGGATATCAAGTTCTCAAGGGAGACGCCCCAGCAGGAGCTTATTGACAAAAACACGGATAAAACCCTCGTCGTGCTTAACCATCCGGACTGGGGATCGGAAGAACATTTCACCATAGACAGCCTTAAATCATTCAAGAACTACCACGGCATAGAGATTTATAACAGCGTCATAGAGCGGCTTGAGGGCTCGCCCCTTTCCACCGCAAAGTGGGACCGACTGCTCGGAAACGGCCTCAGGCTGCTCGGCCTCGCCAACCAGGATTTTCACAGGGCGGATGATTTCAGGGACGCGTGCAATGTCGTGAACGTGAAAAAGAAAACAGCCGCGGAAGTTTTCAAAGCGGTCACCAGCGGAAACTTTTACTGCTACTTTGGGGTAAAAATATCCTCTGTCGGAAGGAAGAATAATACCGTTTATGTAAAAACGGCCAACGCCGAAACAATAAGATTTATCGGAAATTACGGGGTACTGCTCTCGAAGACAAACGGCAAAGCCGCGAGTTTTGATTTTGATAAAACAGACGCGACCAAATATATCAGGATTGAATGCCTGGGTAAGGGCGAAGAAATCAGCTGGAGCCAGCCTTTCTTTCGGGAAGCCTGATTGCAAATTAGCCCTTAATCTGCTACTATTTATATTATTTTAACCCGGTATATCCCTAAGGAGTTTTGGAGGAAATATGAAAAATTATAAAATAAGTTTTGTAGGCGCAAGTTACCTGTTCTGCCACAGGGTCTTCAAGGACTTAACCAAGATTGAAGAATTAAGAGACGCTACCGTGGTGATCCACGACCTGGCCGAAGAGCCTATCAGAATTGTTACCGGGGTCTGCAAAATAATGAACCGAATCGCGGGAACAAACATCAAGGTGGTAGGGACTACCAGCAGGAAAGAGGCCTTGAAGGACGCTGATTTTGTAATGATCTGCATAAATGTCGGCGGCGCGGGCGCGGATATGGAAGTCCAGAAAGTCTGCAGGAAGTACGGCGTGACCTACCCCGCAGGCGATACTATCGGCCCGTCGGCCATAGTCCGGTCCATGAGAAATATTGAAGCGCTGCTCTCCATCGCAAAGGATATGGAGCGCTTCTGCCCGGACGCCTGGATGATAAACTTTACGAACCCGATGAGCCAGCTTACGCTCGCGGTGAATAAATACTCTAAAATCAAATGCGTCGGACTCTGCCACGAGATTGGCAAGGTGGAAGACCTTGCGGCAAGGATGTACAAGGCGGAACCCAAGAATGTCAGCATCGTAGCGGCCGGAGTCAACCATTTCACCTGGGTGCTGGAAGTCTGGGCTAACGGGCAGAACAAAACAAAGACTTTTCACGATGATTTCAATAAATTCGTGGACAAACCGAGAAAAGGCAAGAGAACAAGCAGGGACTGGGTTGAACAGGAAAAGCTTTCCGAATCCTGGAAGCTCAGCCGCGTCCTCTTTGACCGCTACGGGCTCCTCCCGGTCGGCGGCGATAGGCACAGCTCCGAGTTCTTCCCTTATTACTTTGGAAAACGCACAGGAAACGGAAAGCTTTTCGGGATGAAGGAAATTGATTTCCCCGCGAGAGCCAAGGGCAGGGCAGAGAGCAAAGCGCGGCTGGAAAGCTGGATCGCCGGCAAGGAAGACCCGTGGGATATGGACAAGCCCTCCGGCGAAGAAGCGCATCACATAATCACCTCCGTAATAAGGAACTCCTGTCATGTAAATCCCGCGGTGAACATCCTGAATAACGGCTGTATGAGCAATATTCCGGACGACCATTGCGTTGAAGTGCCTGCTGTGGTTGGACAGTACGGGATAAAGCCTCTAAGCCTCGGCAAGCTGCCGGAAAACATAGCGGCGCTCATCGGCAGGATGGGCTCCATCTATAAATACACGGTGGAAGCGGCGGTAACCGGAGACAAAAAGCTTGTGATGAAAGCGCTGGTGCTGGATCCGCTGCTTCAAGAATACGAGAACGCGGACAAACTTCTGAATGATCTTATATCCGCGCAGAAGAAGTATCTTCCGAAATTCAAATAACCCAAAAGACTTTTATTTGGGCTTGAGATAATTACCTGTTTTTTTCAGTATGAAGACGCCAAATTCAGGCGCCGTGTGCTCCGGCTGGACTTCCAGCCCGGCCACGGCGCTGACTTTTTTCAGGTTCATCGGAACCGCAATTGTTTTACCGTTATAATTTCCGGTGGCAACCGGCCCGCCATAGTAATTCAAAACATCCGTCAATTCAAAAGCCTCATTTTCGCCAAAAAATCCATCCGGGACCTTAACCTCAGCGGAATCTTTCAAGTCCCAGTTGTAGACAATGACGGTCATCCGTGAAGGGTCATATTTGTTCCGGCGACTGTAGACCCAAAGACCTTTTGGACGCTCAGTATAATATTTATTTCCCGGATATTGCGCCGCATCAAAGCCTGCCAAAGCCCCGTAAAAAATGTTTCCGGTCAACGCCGCGTTCACGCATTTGGCCAGGGTCAGGGCATTCTTCCCGGCAAAGACGCTGTCTTTAACAACCGGATCTTGGGCCCCGGCGGAATATCCTAGATTATTTGCCCCGCCGTTCGACGCCTTAGTGTAGGTGAAGCAATTCAATATTTCCGGACTGCTTGAAACCCTAACCCTTCCCCCGATTAGAATATCTGTAGTAAGCCCGTGAATTGACGGGGAGCCGTTATTGAAAGAGACCACCCCTTCAAGTTTTATGTTATTAAGGCACCCTTCGGCGCCTTCAACATACGCGTGAATGCCGTAGCCGAACTGGTTGAATACAATGCAGTCGGTAACCAGCTTGCCGCCTTTCTCATTCTGGATGTAAATTCCGTGGCCGTGCCCGCGGTCGGGAGCGTCCCAGCCGTTGTTGTAAATGATACAGCCGTACATCTCGGAATCATAGGCCCCCTGCCAAAAGCCGCTGCCGCGCGTATCGTGAATTACCCAGTTTATCAGCTTGCAGTGAGGCCCGTTGAAATGCAAGCCTCCCCTCGCTATGGTATCGCGCGAGGCCTGTCCGGACGAGGATGTGGTTCTTATTTCAGAGGTTGAGGTAAGTTCCATGTCGTAGTAATCGGCATAGGCGCCTTCAATGGTGAAGGTATTCTCCCAATTCCTGCAGTCAATCGTCGCTCTTTCATTTTGATACGGCTTAACAATTATCGGATGTCCGTCCGTTCCGGTGAGAGTTGAATAGAGGTATTTTTCGAACCGGTAGAGGCCGCCTCGCAGGTACAGGGTGTCTCCGGCCTTCAGCGCTTCCGGCTGTTTGAAGGCAGTCTTGATATCCCAGGGTTTCTCTAAACTTCCGTCGCCCGCGGAACTTCCGGAGGGAGCAGCGAAGAAATCCGCCGCGGACAGCTTTAACGCGAGGAATAAACAAAAAACCGCGGCTTTGACGCCGCGGTATTTTATCTCACACGAAAACATGTCTCTCATAACAATTCCTGCCGGAAGGTTCTTTCTTCCTTTCCCGAATGACCCTTTGTCCGGTCAAGGGCGGTCTTTTGCCTATTGATTACAGTGGAAGTTTAATCTCCCGCTTTTCATTGGAAGACTTGTAGATAGCGAGGATTATCTCCACGGCTTTCCTTGCTTCCGAACCCGGACAGGACGGCTCTCTGTTCTCCTTTATCGCGTTCATCATATCAAGAATCTGAAGCGCGTGCCCGTCCACCTTGATTGCTTTGTTGTCGGACGCAGTGCCTTCCTTGTCATTTTCGCCTACCAGCGCGGGTTTTTCCTTCTCACCCTCGAAATCCCAGGAAACAAAGCCCTTGTCCGTAAGGCAGACCGAGCCGTAGTCTCCGCCTACCTCCCACCTTGAAGGAAATCCCGGGTAAATAGAGGTCGTTCCTTCCAAAACGCCGACGGCTCCGTTCTTATAGCGGACCATCGCGATTGAAGTGTCTTCAACCTTGATATCGCGCGTCTTTGTCTCACAGATGGCATACACCGAGGTTATGCCGCCCATCATCCAGTTGATAAGGTCTATTCCGTGGACGCACTGGTTCATAAGAGCTCCGCCGCCGTCCAATTCCCAGGTAGCTCTCCAGCCCGCGCTCTTGTAGTAATCGTGCGACCTGTAAAACTTCTGGTAAGCGGAAGCTGTTACCATCTTGCCGAAATCGCCCGATTCAATTTTTTTCTTGAGCGCTATTGCCGAGGGATTTTGCCTTCTCTGGAAAATGCAGGCAAGCTTTATCTTTGCCTTGTCGCAGACCGCCAACATATCGTCAATCTTAGGAAGGGTAATCTCTATGGGTTTTTCGCAGATAATGTGCTTTCCGGCCCTCGCGGCGTCCTTCGCGACTTCACCGTGAAGCCCGCTCGGAACGCAGATATTGACTATATCAATGTCCTTATTCTTAAGCATTTCCTTATAGTCTTTATAAACCTTTTCGGCGCCGGCATCTTTCGCCAATATAGCTGCTTTCCCTTCTTCAATATCAGCAACGCCTATCAATTCCGCCATGTCAGGGTATTTTTTTATGCAATTCGCGTGTGTCGGCCCGATTACTCCGGCTCCTATGATTCCAAAACCAAACTTTCCGTTCCTCATATGTCCCTCCAGAGAGTAGAATAATTGCGTTTGACTATGATACAGCCGCATGCCGGTTATTTTCAAGGAGAATTTGGGAGGTTAGAACCTCAGCAGCCCGCTTGTCTTTTGTAATTCCTGACGCGCATGCCAAGGCTTGGCTTCATTCCCGCGCTCTCATAGAACTTCCGCAAACCCGGGTCGCACAAAAGATCTATCATATAATATTTTTTTAGGCGACCAAGCATTCTGCGGATGAGCTCTTTCCCAATGCCTTTCCCTCGATACTCCGGAAGGACTTCAAGCAAAGGGATATAGGCGCTGAGCGTCTTATCGCTTACCGGGGAAATTAAACCGATGATATTCTTTGACTTGGCGTCAACGGCGAGGAAAACATAGCTGCTTTTCTTCAAAATCTTTAGTAGTGCTGCAGGAGACGGCTTCTTCGGCCAGCCGACGAAAAAGCCTTTAAGGTTTGCGGGCGTAATCCCTTTGCAGACTGACTTGTATCTAATGCCTCTTTTTCTCATTTCACTATTTTACGGCAAAAATGGCAATAAATAAAGCGGTTTAACGCCGGCACGGGTTTCCCGGATTAGTACCAAACGCTGATGCTGTAGCTCAGGAGCAGGTTTACATCATATCCCTTTGAAGGCACGGTGCTGCTTGTAAAATGCAGCGCGAACCCTCCGGTCCCCCCGTAAGACGAGGAAGAGCTTGTGAGCGTCCCGGCGCCAAATGCCGCGTTGACGGCGGTAATATCTTTGCACCACTGATCGCTGTCCGTGGCGGAGAAATTATAAGCGTCAAGATGATAAGTATCCACGGAACTTGAAGCCGAAGCGGAATAAGTCACCGGCGTTGAGGAAGTGCCGTTCTGGTCCACTGATATAGCGTATTTTTTTACCTTGCTCGGGGAATAGAACATAAAGGACCACGAGCCTCTTCCAGAGGTTCCGTCCATTGAGCCTGTCAGCCCGTCAAGATAGGCGTCGGAAACCAATGGCAGGATGCGCGCCTTTGCCGACTGATAGGAAGTGTTGACAGTTCCGGTCGACCCGCTGCTCCCGCTTCCTCCCGAGGAAACAACTGCAGGCAGCATGGAAAACATAGGATTCTTGCCGCACCCGCAAAACACAATACAAGCAAGCGCTGAAAATGCGATTAGTTTTTTCATTATTTCTTCCTCCTGTTTTCGCCGTAGAATTCATAGGACACACCGAGGCAGATATTTAAGAATGACCCGTCGCGCGTCGCCCCGGCAATGCCTTTCTCCGGAAGAAGATTATAGTTCAGTCCGGCCAGCAGATTGATGTTATCAGAAATGTTTACTTCGTAGCCGAAGCCGACGCGGTAAAGCGGGTCTATGTTATCAAAACCCACACCTGAAATAGTCTGGCTCTGTAGCGACAAACCTCCGCCTGCCTCTGCAAAAACAACTCCCGGCACGTCTGCCACTTTAAAATTATACCGGCCAAGCAGCCCGATGTTTATGGTTGTCAGAGAATTGGCTGAATTAGCTTTGCCGCTGTAATTGGAATATGAACCGAAAACCGAAGCGTCAAGGTCGCTTATTAGGAAATTCCTGTAAACCGGAGCTACTTCAACGCCGATTGCGCCGTTATAAACATCGGCGATGTCTCCTGCCGGCGCGCTTGAAACAGCCTTCACGGAGATACCGTAATCTCCTAATGTCGGCGTATCAAATTGCTTCTTCTGCGCCGTTCCGACTTCTCCGGCGGCCGAGAAACTTCCAATAAAAAGCGCCAGAACAAGAGTAATTATTGATACCTTCCTCATAATCCCTCCAATATTGGGCAATTAATAAGATTAGTATCAAAATTCCTAGAAAGGTTCAATAATTTTGCGCAATTACCGGTATTTTCCGTATTTTATTGCCGTTTCATACGCAAGGATGGCGTTCGCGGCCGGGGTGCCGCTTATTATTGAATTTGAACTGCCGAAGATATACCCGCCGCCCTTTGCCGCGTCGTCAATGGCCTTTTTAACGGCGTCTATGATGGCCTGCTTGCTTCCCTGAAGAAGCGTGTCTCCCGCGCTGATGCCGCCCCAGAAGGTTATCCTTTTCCCGTATCCCTCTTTCAGCCGCTTTAAGTCCATACCGGAATCAATATCTATCTCGCCGTAGCCGTCAATGCCCGAGGCCAGGAAAAAGTCGTCCGCCACTGACCAGAGATTGCCGTCGCTTCTGAAAACATAGTAAATCCCGAGCGAATGGCAGAGCTCGCAAAGTTTCTTCAATCTTGGGAGCAGCACTTCCCGGAAGACCACCGGACCATAGAAAGGGCCGTTCTTGTCGGCAAAATCCCCGCCCGCCCAGAGGACCTTTACCCCCATCCCGCGCATTACCCTTATCTTTTTGCTTTCTATCTCAACAAGTTTATCAAGGTACATTTCTACAATTTCTTTATTTAAAATTATGGCTTCAAACCAGATAGCCGGGTCATACGGGATTCCAATACTGGAACCGCCGAGTATCTCCTTCTCTTTGCCGCATTTTTCGAAATAGTAAGCCAGGTCCGGAAAATCTGCCGCGGAAAACTCTTTTGTTTTTCTTCCGACAAACTCTCTTACAAACTCCTCGAGATCTTCCAGCCCCCACGACTTATCGCTTGAATCAAAGGTTCCAAACGATTCAGAAGCAGGATCATATTTTCTTATGGCCCACTTCTTGCTGTTTTGGTCGCCGAAGAGGTAGGTGTTAGCGTCAAGCTTCTTTGTAGGGCGCTCTGTTTCGCGCCAGGGCGGCCTGACAGCGTCAAAACCGACGGCATTGCCGAAATCTATCACATCGCGCCTGACCTTATTTACAAACTCCTCGTGCGCGTCATCGCCTTGTATCCAGGCCTCCGCTTCGTCCCTGTGCAGGCTCACGCTGCCGGTGTAAGCTTTCCTGCCAAGCACTTCGGAGGCGGTACTTGAAGCAAAACTTTGCTCAAATACCGGGACTCTGTCCCCTTCTATATGTTTGAACGCGTTTAGGAACCTTTCCTTAGGAAGCATTTCCCCTCCGTGAGATAAAATTAGAAATTCGAAACCAGTATTCGAAAACTATGAAGACCAAGAAACAAATTCTAAGCACTAAATTCTGCCGCTCCGCGGATTACTGATTGATGATTGCTAATTAATAATTAAAGGCTCAGGATTCTTCAGTCCACCGTCTTCAGATCTTGCGTATCTGCGCGTCCGCTCCTCCGCGCATCGCACTGCTTGCCCTTAAGCATCCAACCCTGTACCACTCACCGAGCCTGCCATGGACCTGAACGTAGTGAATGGTTCGTGGTTCGGGTACAGGGCGCGCCTTCCAACCCTCTAAACATCCAACTGTCTTCTGCCCACTGCCTTCCGTCCTCAGCACCTTCCTACACTTTCTTCGCCGCCACCGGGATTAACACCTTTACGCCCGGCAGCAGTTCTTCCATTCTTGCTTTTTCCGCTTTGTAATCAAAGTTGCAGTAGAATTTCCCGGGAGAGAACTTATCGCCGTGCATCAATATCATATTGTCGAACTTAATGAATTTTCCGTACTGCTTCACCCGCATCGCTTTCGGATGCGGCCAGGAGAAGAACCCGTCAAAATGCTTTCCTTTTACCGCGGGCGGGAGCTCGTGGCAGTCCCCGCTGAAAAGAAGGGAGGCCTTCCCGGTTGACACGGAAAGCGCGTATTTATTCGCCCTTCCTGCTTTGTCGAAAGAAGCGTCAAAACCGGCGTATGCCCTGAGGGTTACGCCGCCTATTACCTTTCTATACCCCTCCGTGAGCGCGGTGAGCCTTCTTGCCGGAACTTTGTACTTTCCGGAAAGCTCTTCCGTTATCTCCTGCGGAGCGTAGACCTTGGCTTTGGTGTTTTTTAGTATTACCTGAAGCGGCACGGGGTCATAATGATCGCCGTGCGGGTGAGAGATAAAGATTGCGTCGCACTTTTTGATATTGCCCGGTTTTACCAAGGGCACTGAAAGGCGCTTCTCCCATTTGCCAAAGCCGAAGCCGTCCGAAAAGAACGGATCCGTAAGCAAAGAGAACCCTCCCGGAAATTGGAAGTAAAAAGTGGTGTGCCCGATGAAAGATATTTTTATGTCCTTTATTTTCATTGAACCATTATACCAAAAAAAGAAGCGCCGTTGTTATCGGGAACTCCCCGCATCCAACAGCGCTTCTACCGGCTACGCCGGATTCCTAATTACTGATTACTAATTGCTAATTAAAGACTCACGGTTCTTCTGTCTTCTGTCCTCTGTCCTCTGTCTTCCGCCCGCCTCAGATCTTGCGCATCCGCTCATCCGCGCCTCTGCGCGTCAATCTTTCATGCCCTGAAGCATCCAACCCTGTACCACTCACATACGTTCGGGTACAGGGCACGCCCTCCAACCCTCTACTTCTGTTCCACCTTCCCCTTCATTCCCGTAACCATATCCGTCACATTCACGCCCCACAAAACATTCTCATCGTCAAAAGAAAGAGGAATGCTTATTTCCCCCTTCCCTGATGCATCAGAGGTAACATTTCTGCAATTGTCGGTGATGGTGGGCTCTCCTGTAATACAGGAAATCAGATCAACGCGAACCACGTGCGGCACATGGGGCGCTGCCTCGGCCCCTGCCGGCTTATCCTGCTCTATCTGCCATTTCACTTTCATAAAACCTTTAACCCTTGTCGACTCAACCGTCACGCCTTTAACCGCGTACGGAAGGAAAGCAAAAATGTTCGCTTCCGCGGGTACGGTATCAATATTCAATTCGCCGCCTGAAAGTTCCACGAGTTTGCCCGTTCTCTGGTTATAGCAGGCCGTTTTTTTCACCGCGGAACAGTCGGCTGAAAGCTTGAACGGCTTGGATGCGCCCAACGCGGATTCCCAGGTTGCCACGCCGTCGGCGCCGAATACCTGTTTGGTATCTTCCGGAAGCAGAAGGAATGAAACGAGATAGCCGGAAGCGCCTTTGCCCGCCTTAAGCTCGTGCACAAAGGTCTTGAATTTTTGAGCATCCTTAATATCTTTGTTTTTAACTACAACCGCGGGACGCACTCCGAGCGCCGCAAGCCCGGTCTGTAGATCCGGCTTTATCGACGCAAAATCAATGGTCTTGGAGGCATAACCTTCCGGAAGTTTCAAGGGCTGCAGGAATTCATCCGAAGAAGGCATATCCGTCCGAACCACCACCCCGCCTGCCGCTATAAACTCTTGTATCCTGGGCCAGACGGGCGTTCCGCCGGCTTTTTCCCCGAGCCCGAGAGAAAGCGTCATAGGCAGGAAAAGGCCTTTGGCGCCCTTGCTCTTTAATTCGCCTGCAAGCAGCTGCTCTTCCGAGATGAAGTAGGGATCAAACCCCGCGCTGCGCAATGAATCCACAACCAGCGCCTCTTTCTTTATAAACTCGGGCAGCTTGCCCGCGGCATACGCCGCGCGCTGGCTTGCCGGGCTCCAGAACACCGCCGCGGGAGAGAAAGTCCTTCTCGCAAGCTGGTACTGTTTTCCTATGCCCTGCTGCAGCGTTGCAAAAACGCTCTTATAATCCTGCGCTGACTTGCAAAAAGCCAGGTCCGCGTTTCTCATTGAGAGCCACCAGAAAATGCCGCAGCCGCTGTCGCCGCTCAATAAATTGTCCCACATCTGGTAATGAACGCCGAGGCCCCTCGCGCCGTAGCCGACCCAGGAAAGCGTCTTAATCTCGCCTGTCGGGTCAAAATTAATGCGCTGGAGGTCCTGGTAGCGCCCGCGGTAGCCGCAAATGGAACGGAAGGCCGGAGTCAGTTTCGCCCAGTCAATTCCGTTGAAAGGCGTCGAGGTCTGCGTGCCGGACAAACTCAGGCGCGCTCCCGGAACCGCCTTATCAAACCACTTTTCATAGCTAAAGAAGACCGAAGCCCACATGTCGTCATTGTGAGACCGCCATTCGCTCCAAAGCCCCCAGTTGCCGGAGGCCCTTGTTTCAGGCGTGGTCGGCGGCTCGGCGTCGGCGAAGGATTTAAACGAAGTGCCGAGCGCCTTGTTCAAAGCTTCGACAGATTTGAACTTCGCTTCAAGCTTAGCCTTAAATGCTTTTATATTCTCCGGATGAAAATCAAAATCATACTCCGAGGTGTAGTTGGTCAGCGAAGTCTCGTCGGCCAGTATGCAGGTTAAAGGTTTGTATTTCGCCAGCGGAGAAAATTTAGCAAGCACCCCTTTTTCGCGCGCCGCGAGTTCCGCCGGATCGGAGAAAGAAGGATGGCGGATGAGCAGGCTCTTATCCTGCGAGCTGTCGCCTTTCGGCAGTTTCACGTGCAGGCCGTCTATGCCCGCGTAAAGCTGGTTGCGGTAGCCGGTAAGCAGCGCTTCCTTCGCGCTGTTTTCACTGTAGGTCTGCTGACAGGTAACGCCCAGCTGTTTTTCCAGGTTTCTTTCAAAATCCCGGAGAAAGGGAACGCTTTCCGCTCCGCCCCAGCAATGGATTTCAAAATCATCCCACACAGGGTCTGGAGAAAACATCATCGTTGTTACGCCTTCGGCAACAATCTTGCCGTCAGCCTTTCCTATAACATGAAAAGTCGCGCAGGTCTTGCTGAGTTTCGCGCCCGGGAATTTAGCGGCGCATTCGCCTTCACCGTTTATCGCGTTGGCGCCTTTCAAATCAAGGTCAATCCTGTCCATAACCCTGTCGCCGAAACGCGAGGGTTCAGACGCTTCAACGCTCCACGCGGCATTCTCCAATCCTTTTGGCACCTCAAAGCTTACAGGTATTTCCTTTCCGTGATCTATGGTGAGAGGAACCGAAAGCTCAATCGCCGCTCTGGCAGACGGAGCTTGAAAATCCAGTTTCCAGTCCGTGACCTTGCCGGAAGCGTCTTTCCACTGCAGGACTTTCAGGTAAGCGTCGTCATCCCCGCCGGCAAGCACAACCGGCTCGCCTGATTTCTTGAATTCACGCCCCGAGGCCCAGAAGGCCGAGCGCGCAAGCAGGTTGAACCAGACTTCCCAGTACCTTTGCGGGAAATTAATAAGGCGGTTGTTGCCCTCGGCATATACCTGGGGAGAAAGGCCGTCAGTCCTGAAAGCAAATGTTACAACCCTTCCCTTGCCGAGCGATTTCACCGCCATTACGGGATAGCCGTCCTCTGTCTCTATCAGGACTTTGGCTCCTTCGGCAACTTTGAATTTTAAAACTTCGACCCTGTCGTAGGGCATCGCCTGAAGCGGCACGCCGTCAAGTATTGGATGTTCCGCCTTCGCGATCCATTTCTTGCCCTTGGTCGAAGTTGAGGCTCCGGCCCTGTGAGTTTCATAATAGCCGCCGTTGGTGTAGTCGGAAGGAGAATCTATCAGGGCGCAGAGGTTCCTTAACTCGTTGTCCCATTCAACGCCTTCTTTGTCGCCGCCCGGGAAAGGCATAACGAAGATAAGTCCCGCGCCGTCTTCTTCAACGCGGCTTAGTATTTTTTTCTTGGTGCCCTTGGTAAAAGCGTTCCAGCCCATCGGCGTGCACATAATCATCGCGTCAAATTTTTCCGGGCCCTGGATGGAATTAGCCGTATATTTGGAAATAAGTTTGTAATCGAACGTGCCGCCCCTTCTGTAGAAATCCCCGAACCCCCAGGAGTTGGAATCGCCGCGGCGGTCCCAGGTCACCATGCTTATCTTTGAATCCAGGCGCTCCATAAGCTCGGAAACATCGCGCCCCTGCGTGACGCTGGAAATGGCGAAAATATTCAGGGGGCCTCCGCTTAAGTTCTGCGCTATGTCAAAGTGCGGAGTCTTAAGCGACAGGTCGGGCTGGACATCACTCCGTTCGGCGTAAGGAATGAATTCCGCAGCCGAAAGCGAAACCGCTCCCAGCAGCAAAACAACGCTAAATATAGCCGGCAAGCCGGCGGAGCCAAAAAACCTTTTAGCAAAACTGAAACAGATTGCTTTCATTGATCCTCCGCGTTTCCATATACGGCCTGTCGTCAGCCGTCTTATGCTTTCTGTTTTCTGCCGTCTGTCTTCCGTCTTCCGTCCTCTGCCCATGAACCACTCGTTAACACTCGGGTTCATGGCATGCTTCTGTCTTACGTCCTCCGCCTTACTGCGCATCTGCGCATCCGCTCTTCCGCGCATCGCACTGCTGGCCTTTAACCATCCAATCTTCCAACCCGCTAACCATCCAACCATCTATTCCGCCGGCGCATTCTCCGGCCACACAACCTTACCGTAAGTACCGTAAGAAAGGTTCTCCATTGAAGGGTAATAGTGGCTGTAATAATTTATCTGCCTGTCAACCAGTTCCGGATCTGCAACTATTTCTTCAATGGAAGCCAGGCACGAATTGTCCCTATTGAATATTATCCTTCCTATGGACGGGTCAAGGGGAATCTTCTTCCCTTTATAATTAACAACTATAATGCAATGTCCTTCACCGTTCAGGCAGCTCATATTGAGACCGACAGCGGTGAAACACCTTTTGCTGTTGTGCATTCTGAGCTTTTCCACCAGCCCCTGAAGCACGTCCGCGGAGGAACCGCACATTGATATGTTGTGGCGGAGTATTGACAGGGGGTTGTAAGAATCTTCCACAAAAGAGGAGGTCTGCGCGTAGGTCATAAAAGCGGGAATATGAACAAGGTAATTCAACCCTATGAGACGGTCTATATCGTTGTTAAACTTTCCATATATATAGTCGGCGATGCGCTGCATCACGCCTTTCTTCATCAGGTTGAAAACTATCTTCCCGTCGGTGCTGACTATGCAATAATCAGACGGATAACCCTCTGAGGTATTCTTTCTTTCAAAATCAGGCAGGACCGACCTGATATACTGAATTTTTTTCAGCGTGAACTCGGTATCCGAGCGGGCAGGGTTTGCGACGGGGGTGCGCGGCTTGCCGTAGTGGACCATTAACCCGTTATGATAACCCGCGAGGTGATCTCCCGAGTAGAGCGTGTTGCCGAACTCGTCCTTAATCCTGATTCTTATGCGTATCCTCGACCATTCTTTGTCGTTGTAAACATAATCAAGCGCGATTTTTTTTGTTTCTTTCCCCTTCAAGACGAAAGACGCGCAGGAACTGAAATAAAAGGAATCCTCTTTGCCGTAAAAAGTTTCAACGCAGAGCTGGTAGTTGGCGGCTTTCGGCAAAAGGCTCTTCACTTCAACTTCCAGTTTGTTCTCGACGCCCGCCTGTATCCTGTCGAGGAAGATGCTCTTAACTTCAAGCGGCTTCTTTGTGAAGGTGAGATCGTTGAAGGCCCAGGGTGAATGCGAGGTGTTAACAACCTGAGTAACCGGACGGGACGCCTCCGCTACTTTCGCTTTATACCTCAGGAAAGAGACCCCCATCGTCGCTTCGGGGTTGAACTCCGCTTTAACCGAAGCGAACGGTATTGAAAAGAGCGTAGTCCACTTTGAGCCGGCTACTTTTACTTCGCTGGTAAAATTCACTTTATCCGGCTGGGCATAGGCCTTTTTTTCGCTCTTAACCGTGCCCGGATAGGTTTTCATATGGACGGCTTCGTGGACATTTCCCGGGTTCACCATATATTGATAATATTCGCTGTGGTCGTGTTTCGGGTCAATGAAGACTTCCATCGTGTCGTCCGTCCACATCGGCATTTCTTTGCGGTATTTGCGAAGCCCAATCTTCGGGTCAAAATCGCTTTCCATAAGGACATAGAGCGTTTTTCCGGTATTAAGTATGTAGGCCTTTGCGTTCCTGTCGGTAAAATTTGAAAAGAGCGTTGCCCTTGCCTTCGGAAAACCGCGCAGCGTGACTTTGCCCGCTTTTGCAAGCGGAGCGCAAATCGTCTCAAACTCTCTCTTCCAGGGCAGGTTCCTGGAACTCAGCCAGTTTGTTGCTTCTTTCATAATTCCTCCTTGTAGGGTGCAATCATGCAATTATACATTAAAAGGGGGGCAGTTCAAGGGAATATGGAGTGTCACTTGTTTAGCTTGATGCAATCAATCGGAAAACCGGCCTCCAGCGGCCACAGTCGAACAAAATTCGAAGTACGAATCTCGAAATTCGAAACAAACCGGGACAAGCACCAAAGCACCAGAAGATCAAGCACTTCCAATTGATTGCTAATTAAAGACTCATGGTTCTTCTGTCCTCTGCCCATGAACCACTCGTTAACACTCGGGTTCATGGCATGCTTCTGTCTTCCGTCCTCTGTCTTCCGTCCTCCGCCTTACTGCGCATCTGCGCGTCCGCTCTTCCGCGCATCATTACCGCCCTACCAACCTTCCAACCCTCTAACCCTCTGCTCTCTTAGCTTTACGCTTCCTGTGGTTCCTGTAGCCGACCCACGTGGCAATTAGCGCGAGCACCACAAACACGCCCGCAACCAGGGTAAAGTTTGCGAGTATCTTCGCCTGGTGCTGCTCCCACTCTTTGCCAAGAACGTAGCCGAGCGTCAAAAGCGAACAGGTCCAGATAATCGCGCCGCAATAGGCGAAGAGCGCGAAGACGCGGTATCTTAATTTTGAAATACCGGTGGCAAAAGCGCTTATGTGGCGGAGGCCGGGAATATAGAAACCGAATACAAGCACCCACCTGCCGAACCGGTTGAAAAACGCGTCAAACTTCTCCAATCTTTTGTGGGTAATGTGTATGTACTTTCCGTATTTTGTCACCAGGGAATAGCCGAGGGTCCTGCCGAGGTAATAACTTAAGGTGATGCCGGTAATCACGCCCAAGGCGGCGCAAATATAGGCGGGGACAGGAAGGAATAATTTTTTTGAGATCAGGAAGCCTATGAAAATAATTACCGTTTCATCGGGGAGGGGAGCGCCGAACATGCCGAGGCAGAGAAGCCCGTAAATCGCGGCGTAGCCGTATTTTGACAAAAGCTGTTTTGCTAATTCCAGCAAATCCATGTATCTCCGGTGCAACCGCGTGAATTAAGCTTGAAGCCAACAATTTAGGTCAGATTTTCGGTCCTATTATTACGTTATAAACGTTACAAACGTTATGAACGTTATTAACCTTAAAGACTTCTATCTGCCTTTATTATTTCTGACTATTTTTAGAGTTTCTTCCACATGCCTCTTCGCCTCAAGCTGGCTGGAGAACATATATTGAATGACGCCCTTTTTATCCAGCACAAAGGTAACCCTGCCAGGTATCAACCCGCCGGAACTCTTAATCTTATAAAGCTTCCTCACTTCCCCCTTCTCATCGCTTAGCAGCTTGAAGGGTAATTTGTGCTCTTTAATAAAACCCTTGTGCGATTCTATGGAATCCGAGCTTATGCCGATCACTTCCGCCCCGGCTTCTTTAAAGACCGAGTAGGCGTCCCTGAAGGTGCAGACCTCGGTTGTGCAGCCCGGGCTGAAATCCTTTGGATAAAAGAAGAGTACTATCGAGGTTTTGCCAAGGGCCCCGGAGAGGGTGAAAGTTTCTCCCGAAGAAGACTGCAAAGTAAAATCAGGGGCCGTGTTTCCCGTTTTCAACCCGGCAAAAGCGTTTGCCCTGTGCTGGGAATACAAGTATCCTATGCCGAAAAACAAAACAATGGCGAGTATCACGGAAATTGAGCGTTTCATAAACCCTCCTTAGAACATCAGCGTATAGTATAGGGGTTGGGGGGGAGGGTGTCAAGATTAAGAAAAATCAAAGAAAAGTTCATAAGGTTTAAAAGCAGCACGTCGCGCGTCTTGTTCTGTAAGGAAATATATTTTTCATGCCGGATTCATCCTCACCCTAAAGGGTGAGGTTTTCTCCGGCATCTGAAAGATAAAGCTGACACTCAAACTGTTATTTCTTATTCGTAGTCCAGCCGAAAAGAGTATAGATTCCGCACCAGCCGATGGCTCCTGTCAGAAGCAGAATGCCGCCGATTGGCCACAACCACCAGATGCCTGAGACATATGCGGCGACAAGCAACCCGGCGCCTATGACTACCCGCAATATCCTGTCTATTCCGCCTTCGTTTATTTTCATAGTACCTCCCTGCAAATTTTAGACAACCGAAAAAATAAAACCAAGAACCGCGCCGCTTATTGCCCCCCGCCAAGGGTTTCCCGCGAGAGGACAAACTCCCCCGGTGCAGCTCAAATAATATCCGCTTGCCGCTCCCAAAACGCCGCCTATAATTATTCCGAGAATCATTTTCCGCATTTTGGTTTCCTTTAGCTGATTTTTATTGACTTGCTCTTGCAGACTCTCTCGCAGCCTTTTAACCGGTCGCATTTTGAACCGTCGGTGACTTTGCATTTGTTGGTTGCTTCGTCAATGTAAAGAATTCCCTGAGGACAGAGCGAGACACAGTTTCCGCAGGCGGTGCAGGTAGCTTCGTTTATAGTTACATAATTTGGCATTTTAGCCTCCCTTTTGATCTGTTAATTTCCGCAGCAACAGCCGGAACCGCAGGAGGGACCGCTTTTTCCCGCTTCCCCTGAAGAACAGGCAAAAACCGAAAGAGACCTCTCTGTTTTCGCGGAACCGCAGCCCGGGCATTTTTCTTTGGTGTTATTCCCGCTTGCTTTAAGCTCTTCGAATTTTTTACCGCACGCTTTGCAGACATACTCAAATATCGGCATTTCCTTCTCCTCTAAAGCAAAATGAATTATTAGTTGAATTATAACTGAGAGGACAGCGCGGGCGTATGATACCAGTCATACGAAGAGGTGAGTTTGGCTATTTCCGTTTTAGCAGGCTAAGCAGGTCTTTAAGGAAAATAAAGATAATAAGAGGGCCGGTGACAAGCACATTTCTGTTGAAGCTAAGCGCGGCGGGAAACTGCCCCCTGAAGAAACAGGAAAGAGCGCGGGTTGTGCCGCAAGCGGGACAATGGCCGAAAATCCTGTCGAAGAGGCAAAGGTCAGGAAAAGAACCGGCCCTCGGAACAAGGAAAATAAGAACAAAAATCCCTGTTCCGAAAGCCGCAAGGCGTCCCCTCGCGGTACCGAGAGAAATGCATTCAAGACAAAAAGGAAAAAACCTATTTTTTAACAAGAAATTCGCCGTCCGCATTCTTTATGCCGTCGGTCAAAATGATTATCAGATCAATAATCCACCATATTCCGCAGCCCCCAAAGGTCAGGAGTTTGAGGACTCCAAGAGAAGTGTATCCAAGGTAAAACCTGTCTGCGCCATATATTCCCAGGAATGCGGACAGGACAACCGCTGTTGTCCAATCTCTGCCGAGAGCCTTTGACACAGCTTGTGACGGTGCATCGGTGGCAGGACAACCGCACTTTTCGCAAGCAATAGCACCACTATTTAATAATACTCCACAGTTTTTACAATACAAATCTTCTCCTTTGAAAAATGATCACTCTAATTGCTCAGCTCTGCAAGCCATTTCGACCTATTTTATTTCTTTGCTGCAATGCTTGCAGAATTTGGCTGCTTTCTTAATTTCTTCAGCGCAAAACGGGCATGGCATAGTGTCATTAACTGTTACGGTCTGCGTGGGAAGTGACTGAGAATTTCCTATTTCCATAGCTATTTTTTTAAAAACTAGCGGGTTACATATTCTTCTATAAATTCCAGGTGTTCCTCCGGTACCTTTTATCACGAGCGTTCCATAATTAAACATCTTACCAAGTATTCCTTGTTTAACAAGAACACTTTCTATTTTTGAAAGTTGCATCTCTAAAGTTTGGGTGCTAAACACACCTATCTTGATAATAACTCTCTTGCTTGTTACTCCAAATTCTGATGTCGTTATGTCAATGTGGTTCCAAATTGCGATAAGTGCAGCGAGACCAAGAAATAAACCGAACGCAGCCCAAAACCTCATTGGTAACATAAATAATGCATTAAGAACAAAAAATATTGCCCAAGAATGCAAAATCCAATGTTTCTTGGTCAAAAATATCACACTTTCATCTTTCTGAAGATTTTCCTCTATATAGCTCATATTTTACCCCTTTTTACATTTTTCATATTTTAGCATTTACTTTAATATTAAATTCATGCCCTCTTTTCTCGGAGCCGCCGAGGGTTTTGCCGATTTGTATCCGAAAGCGCCCGAGCAGTAAACCTTAAACGATTCCGGTATTTGCAATTCGTTCTTTAGCGCCTTTCCTTCCAGAGATTCAAGCGCGCCCTTAACCGCGTTTATCCAGCAGGAGCCGATGCCAAGAGACTCGGCGGCAACGAACATATACCCCAGCGCTATCGCGCAGTCTTCAACAGGGGTCACCGAGCTCTTGTCGGCCGAAACAATAATGAGAGCCGGCGCGGCGTAGAACGCGCTCGAATCCGGGTTCTTTGCGGAAGCAATAAGCCGCTCAATCCCGGAAGCCAGCATTACTTTTTTGCAAGCGTCGTTAAGTTTGTCAAGCAGCGCCTTCTTTGAAACAACCGTGAATCTCCAGGGCTGGGCGTTCATCCCCGAGGGGGCAAAAGCGCCCGCCTTAAGTATAGCGGACAGATGCTCCTCTTTCAACTGCTCCGGCAGGTACGCCCTGTGGCTTCTTCTCCCGGCAATTGCCTTGATAGCTTCATTCATATTTTTCCTCCAAGAAAACTCAGGCCTTAAGAGGCTGTGCCAAAAGGTTCCTTGTTCTTTGAGACTAATATATACTTTTCACCTTTGAAAGTGTAGAATAAAACGAATTCAATAAGGAAGTGCAACACTTTTGAGGTGAAAAATGGCCCAAATTGAA
>Ga0209697_10000730_pt1 | contig 54126 bp, 34 predicted proteins | sample AliMusrvi5mmetaG_FD_184115 | JGI IMG/M metagenome (GOLD analysis project Ga0209697, IMG submission 184115) | Freshwater lake bacterial and archeal communities from Alinen Mustajarvi, Finland, to study Microbial Dark Matter (Phase II) - Alinen... | ecosystem: Environmental > Aquatic > Freshwater...
GCTTTATATTTAGTAAAATCTGACGTATTTTCATTTAGTATCACAGACTTTCCATCACAGGTAATATCATTTATACTGCCGGGAAGATCCTCCGGAATTTCCACATCAAATACCGGCTCTACACCTGGCAAGTCTAAATGCCATATCTGTCTTCCCTGCGTATACCACAATCTTCCATCGGACTCTCTCAGCTTCAGATATCCGCCAACAGTCACTGGCAGCTCATCAACCTGTCCGCTTTCAGGTTCGAACACTATTATATTGCCTGTGGAGTGCTCGGAATAAGCCATCATCAGCCCATTTGGAATCCTTTTTGGCAATCTGAAATACGAAAGCCTGGTGCCTTTAGCACTCTCAGTTAGCTGGCGGACAGTCCGTCCGGTTTGCTCATCAATCCATTCTTTCAAAGTATTCTCCAATGTTTTGGTTATTCGTTTTTTGTAAACAGGAAAATATACTCATGTTTAAACACATAGTAACCACCGGCAAGTGAGCGATATCTCCACAGTTCTTTCTGTGTCCTCTTACCCAGAGTTTCATCGAAGTTCTTAACGATTACGCTCTTCATCATAAATCCCCGGGAGGTGATAACCTGGCTGGTGAGAAATCCCAGGGGTATCCATTCCCCTTTGCTGAACTTGTCCCCTATAACCAGTCCAAGATATCTGCCAGGTTCAAGCAAATCCTTAACATTATCAACTGCTTTGCCCATCAGTTCCAGGAATGCATCCACATCAGCTGCATTGGACATATCCCGCGGGTCTTCACTGAACTTGATAATGTCGTGATAAGGAGGATGCATAATCACAAGCTGTACGCTGTCAGTTCCACGCTTCTTGAGCTCTTTTCGAATATCCGTATCAGTACAGTCACCGACAACTATTTCACACTTTGTGGAATATGGATTGAGTTCCCTGGAAACCAGCTGTGAAGATGCTTCAGCGATTGATTCTTGAAGCTCGATACCCAGGCAATTGCGGCCCAGGCGCTGACTTTCGATAAGGGTTGTTCCGCTGCCGGCAAAGGTGTCCAGAACCCAGTCTCCCGGTTTCGTAAACCTGCGGATAAGTTGATTGGGAATTTGAGGTACAAAGTTCCCCCAATACCCCGCTGTATGAACTCCGGAAGCATCTCTCTTGTCCAGAATCCACAAACTATCGGTGAGAATATCGGTATATTCTTTCCAGCGGTTGAGGTTTATATCATTGAACCGGTTGGTGCGAACTTTGGTCAGTCCCTTGACTAACCGGTTGAGATAATAGCGTGCTCTAACTGGAGTGCGGCTCTCGATGACCTGGTTGAGTTCTTTTACAATATATGAAGCTTCGGCTGGTAATTGTATGGATTCCTGCTCGGAAATACTCTCAAGATGGCTCAGGATTGCTCCGACTCCCTGACGAATTTTATCGATCCCCTCAAGAGCTGACACTGTCTTTACAGCATCAATCAAGTCAGTAACGTCAATCTGAAGGACTTCCACTGGTTCCGGAAGCGTTGTCTCCAACACAGGCAGCTGTATATCCAGTATAGGAGTGTCGCTGTCCACAATTTTGCGTTTTCTGCCTCTCATGCATTCTCCCCTAGCCCCAATACTGTTTACCTAACATTAAGATACCAATTCATGTCATTCCCGCGAAAGTGGGAATTCCGATCACAACAACAAAGTATACAGTATTGCCCCTGGCCCGCATTATTTATAATTGACGGTGTAAATATTCTACATTTACACTCTCAGCTTTTGACCCTGCTGCCGGACAAAAGCGATGCTTGGTGAATAAAGCAGGTTAGATTATTTGCGATTTGAACACTGTGTAATTTGACCTGTAGTTTTCTTAGTGGTACGCTGTTATCTATGATACAGTTTGAGCGCCACGAGAACAACCCTATACTTGCTCCCACATCCAATTGGTGGGAGTGTAAGAGCGTGTTTAATCCATCTGCGGTCTATGATGGCGAGTATGTGCACATTTTATACCGTGCGATTGGTGAAGACAATGTCTCGCGTCTGGGATATGCCCGCAGCAGGAATGGGTTCGATATTGACTTCCGGGGGGAGCTTCCAGTCTTTGAGCCGGATGAGGACTATCTGTCCACGGAACGAAGCGGGGTAGAAGATCCCAGGGCAGTTGAAATTGATGGCTGGTATTATATTACATATGTAGGGGCTTCATTGTATCCGGCAAGTCATCCAAGACCTGCATTCAGTTTTGGAGCACCCTGGAAGACAAGAGTTTGCATAGCCAGAACTAAAGATTTTCAGACATTTGAAAGAACAGGCATAGCTCTACCGGACCTGGATGACAAGGACGGAGTGTTATTCCCCGGAAAAGTTAACGGTAGATATGCCCTTATTCATAGAATATTTCCGGATGTGTGGATTTGTTTCTCCGACGATATGAAAACTTGGTATGACGACCAGGTTCTATTTGGTTTGAGGCCGGGAAAGTGGGATAACGACAGATTAGGAGCAGGTGCACCTCCAATTCTCACAGACCGTGGGTGGTTGGAGCTTTACCATGCAGTCGATGAAAACAGGGTTTATCGCATGGGAGCGGTACTACTTGATCTGAATGATCCGACAAAGATTCTATCCAGACCGGATGAGCCTTGCCTTTCACCAGTCGAACCTTATGAATTGAACGGATTAGTTCCAAATGTTGTGTTCGGCTGTGGAGTAGTAGAAATCGGAGACCGGTATATAATGTATTATGGCGGTGCTGACAGTGTTGTAGGGGCAGCCAGTGTTGATAAACGCCGTTTCCTGGCGGAACTATAAGGTAGACTCCAGTAAGTATGTGGATCCACTGTTAGGGAGCAATCGTTGAGCAAAAAACTATGGGGCGGCCGATTTAATAAGGCTACCGACAAAACAGTAGAAGCTTTTACTGAATCGATTTCATTCGACAGCAGGCTTCTAAGGCACGACATCACCGGCAGTATTGCACATGCTCGAATGTTGGCCGCATGCAATATAATTCCTCAATCAGATACAGATGCTATCATTATTGGCCTGCAGGGAATACTTGCAGACTATGAAGCTGGACATATAGAATTTGACCCATCAGCAGAAGACGTTCACATGAACGTTGAGAGTATCCTCAAGCAGAGGATAGGAGAACCGGCAGGCAGACTCCATACAGCGCGCAGCCGCAACGACCAGGTAGCAACAGACATTAGACTTTTCCTCAAGGACGAGATTTCCATAATAATCGGTTCTATATCCAGACTGCAGTCTGTGTTGGTTGAACAAGCCGAAAAGCATGTAAAAACTATAATGCCGGGTTATACCCATTTACAGCATGCACAACCGGTCTGCCTTGGCCACCATCTTATGGCATGGTTTTCTATGCTGGAGAGAGACAAAGGTCGGATGTCTGATTGCTTGAAGCGCATGGATGTATTACCGCTGGGTTCCGGAGCTCTTGCAGGTACAACATTCCCAATTGACCGGGAGATGGTTAGAGATGAACTGAAATTTTCTTCTGTGTCCTCTAACAGTATGGACGCTGTTGGTGACAGAGACTTTGCTGCAGAATTTATCTGGTCGGCTGCTATGCTTATGGTCCATCTCTCCAGGTTCAGCGAGGAAGTTGTGCTCTGGAACAGTTCAGAATTTAGTTTTGTGAAGCTGGATGATTCAGTGACAACCGGCTCATCTATTATGCCTCAGAAGAAAAATCCTGATGTGGCTGAGCTTGTAAGAGGGAAGAGTGCCAGGGTTGTAGGTGACCTTATGGCGATCTTGACCTTGCAAAAAGGACTGCCTTTAGCTTACAATCGAGATTTGCAGGAAGATAAAGAACCAATCTTTGATGCAGTAGATACAGCACAGGCATCACTCGATGTATTTGCAATTATGATGGCAACCGCAGAGTTCAATACTGCAAGGATGCGCGTGTCTGCCGGCGAGGCATACTCGACTGCTACAGACCTGGCGGACCATCTGGTCAGAATGGGAGTTGCATTCAGAGATGCACATGCTCAAGTCGGGTCTCTAGTAGGTTATTGCAGCAAAGAAGGCAAGGAACTTTACGATCTGAACCTTGCAGAAATTAGACAGTATGCTCCAGAATCTGCTGATGACATAATAAGTCTGTTGACAGTGGATGCCAGTGTGGAAGCTCGGACTGCTGCTGGTGGCACTGCAGCGTCAAGCGTAATGAAACAAATATCCGATGCAAAAAAAATCCTGGTTAATTAGCTCTGGGCGAACGGATTCCCCCACATTTGCTGATTTGTTAAGATATAATGCAATAACGTGTATATAAAGGTGGAGTGAATTGAGACTACTGGATAGGTTTGTCAACCGCACAGACTTCGTTGATTATGATGACTTTAAGAATAATCTTCACATTACAACACCGAAGGACTTCAACTTCGCTTATGATGTAATGGATGTTTATGCGAAACAGGATCCTGAAAAAAGGGCTTTGGTCTGGTGTGATGACCGCGGGAATGAACGCACATTCACTTTTGATGAGCTGCGACGCCTGTCGAACAAGGCGGCCAATGTGTTTGTTAAAGCCGGCATAGGAAAGGGGGATAGAGTCCTGCTTATCCTGCAGCGCCGGTGGGAGTTTTGGGTGACGGTTTTGGCACTGCATAAAATTGGTGCAGTAGCAGTCCCCGGATCACACATGCTGACAGGTCGAGATCTTGTATACAGGAACAATGCAGCCCAGATTAAGATGACACTGAGTGTAGCCGATCCAAACGTAATGGGGCATGTTGATGATAGTTATGACCAGTCACCAACTCTGGAAGTAAGGGCATGCATTGGCGGCACCCGGGATGAGTGGATGGACTTTGATCTGGAGATGGGACTTGCATCGGATGAGTTCGAGAGACCTGCAGATTATCCGTGTGATGGTGATGATCTTATCCTGTTCTTTACTTCAGGCACAACCGGTATGCCCAAGATGGTGTTGCACGACCACAATTATCCTCTGGGACACATTTTGACCGCAGCCTTCTGGCAGAATATTCAAGACGATGGACTGCACTTCACAGTTGCTGACTCCGGATGGGCTAAGACTATGTGGGGCAAGTTCTATGGACAGTGGATATGCGGATCAGCTGTATTTGTCTATGACTACCACAATAAATTTGATCCTATCCACATGCTGGAAATGATTGAATCGCATCAGATCACTAGTTTCTGCGGTCCTGCAACTGTGTATCGCATGATGCTTCGTGAGAATTATACCAAATATGATCTATCCAGCCTTAAGCATCTGTGCGTGGCGGGAGAGCCTCTGTATCCTGAAGTATTTAAGATAGTCAAAGACAGCCTGGGACTGATGCTGATGGAAGGTTTCGGACAGTCTGAGACCGCTGTCGCTGTTGCCAACTTCCCCTGGATGGTGCCTAAACCTGGTTCAATGGGCAAACCATCTCCCAGCTACGATGTCCGCCTGGTGGATGACGAAGGCAATGCATGCGCTCCTTATGAGCACGGTCACATCGTCTTCAAGCGCCACGAATCTGATCCTGCAGGAATGTTCAGAGGTTATCTGACTCCTCAGGGAATAATACAATCACCCTGGTGTGATGGATATTACTTCACCGGCGATGTCGCATACCTCGATGAGGACGGATACTACTGGTATGTAGGCAGATCAGATGATACTATCAAGAGTTCAGGTTATAAGATCGGACCTTTTGAGGTTGAAAGTGCACTTCAGGAGCATCCCGCAGTTCGAGAGTGTATGGTCAGAGGTGTCCCCGATCCAGTCCGTGGACAGGTTGTCAAAGCTACTATAGCTCTGCACGATGGATATGAAGAATCAGATGAACTCGTAGTCGAATTGCAGGAGCACGTGAAGAATATCACAGCTCCATATAAATACCCCAGAGTCATTGAATTCGTCTCAGAAATGCCCAGAACCGCCAGTGGTAAAATCCACCGCTGTCTGGTAAAAGCTGCAGACTAATGTTGGAGTAATATTGAACTAACTCAACCCTTTGGAAATGAACTCCCCAATTCCCCCTTGGCGAAGGGGAAGGGGGATTGATAAAACTTGCACAAGCTTTCTTCAATCCCCCTAACCCCCTTCTCCAAGGGGGAATTGGGTTTTTGCTCTTTTCAACAGGTGAATTGGGATATTGGATGAAGCTTGATTTCAGAAGCTTCTTCCCTATTCATCCCTCATAATTTCACTTCAATTCCGTAGTGTTCGCAGTATCTTTCGTATAACCCCTTGGCCTGAAGATAGGCTGAATTGGGGCTCATGAAGTGTGAGAACTCAAATGTTATTGCTTTCTCTACTCCGGCCTTTTTGGCAGCTTCAAGTTTAAGGAGAAGCTTTTCCCATTTGATCGGCAGGAACTTGATCGGCATATCCCTGTCAAAGGTTTCGGAGTTGGTCCAGCATCTCAGACCGTGTTTGTCAGCCAATGCCTGATTTATTGACAGGAACTCCGGCAGTTCGGCAAAGTCCACATGCCCATCCTGGAATGCAACTATATCTACAACCCCGGATATCCCGGACATAATTTCATTCCATTCCTTTTCGTGCTGTGCGGGAGTGATTCCCCCTTTACACTCTATCTCATTTGAAAACGCCCAAACAGCCTTGCAGCCTTCGATGTATGGAGAGATCAGCACCGGCAGTCCACTGGATATATCTTTGCAGTGTTTAGCCATTGAAGCATAAATCTCGATTATGCCCAGCACGCTTCGGCTGACTTCCTGTGTCAGATACCAACCCTTGAATGCCGGGTGATTGCCATACTTTGCCCAGACTTCATCAACTACCAGCTTATTGATCTCTACTTCTTTCTTGTGTTCCCCTTTGTGCCAGAATTCCCCTGAGTCATACAGGCCGAAGTAGAAAGCCATTCCGTATTTCTCAGAAAGATCAAGATACATCTGCACTAGATCCACTGGTGGTATGAAACCATTACGATTAATTTCAAGTACCTTCGAAGGATATGTCATCCATCTTTTATGTCCGCTTCTGATCAGGACAACGGTATCTATCCCAATGGCTTTCATAGCCTGAAAATCTTTGTCCCAGTCCTTAAGTCCCCAGTTTTGAGCTGGAATGTCGTGGCTTATCTCATCCAGAAATGTCCCAGTAATTAACATTGTTGCACCCCTTCTTCTTGTAACTTCATATATCTGTGCAATGTGAGTTTACACTATACTCGGGTCAGGAATCAAGCGCACAAGTATCAAGTGGAACATATTGGTGCCTTTGTATGAGATTCCCGTATTTGTTGTCGTGTTAATCGGGGACTGTTAGAATTAGAGCATAAATATTGAATCCCTCATATTCAACTACCCGGAGAATGATATACATGGCTCATATGAAATCTGCAATTACTTCTGTCCTTATACTGATAATATTGCTGCCCGTTCTATCTTCTGCTTACAACCTTGGGGATCGAAATGCTCCGAGTATTCAGGCGGGACTGTTTCACGCAGCGCCTGTTATAGATGGGGTCGTGAATGCTCAGGAATGGAAAGATGCTGCTGCCACCAACACATTCCATAAACTTGGTTCGGAAAGTATTCTACTACCGGCAGCGAAAGCACTGATCGGCTATGATAAGGATGCCATTTATGTTGCAATTATCTGCCCCTACGCATACGGTGAAAAACCGAAAGCTGAAAAGAGAGCACGCGATGGTGACTTATGGCTGGACGATGCATTTGAAGTCTTTATAGATCCAACCCACGAACACAAAACAGCCTATCAATTTGTGGTAAATGCAGCTAATTCGATATCGGATTCAAAGTCCGCAGATGCTGCTTGGAATGGTGATTGGCAGGTCGCAACTTCTCATACGACAGATTCGTGGAGTGCTGAGTTCAGGATTCCTTTTACTACACTTGGTGTCACTGCCCCTGAGTCTGCAACTACTATGGGGTTGAATATCTGCCTGGACAAAAAAGACAAGCTGACGGCCTATTACTCCTGGGCTCCGTTCGTATCAGGAACATTCCACCAGCCGGGTATCCTTGGGCATCTTATTTTGGCGCCGAATGGTCCATCTATGTCCGGCCTATTATTCACGGAAGGTAACAACCTCGGATTCGATATGCAGACAATCCCCCAGACACCTGGCATTATCGCAAGCCTTAAAGTCACCCGCAATGGTGTGGCAGTCGGAGAGTCAAGTAAGAGTCTGGATGGTACCGTCAGATTAATGGTTCCAATAACCGGAAGCGAAAAACCCGAACCAGCAGATTACCGCTGGGAGATAGACGCGACTCAGTCATCAACCGGCAATCAACTGTACCACCATGCTGGTGTTCTAACTATCAGCCCTCCCCTTGCAGTTTCACTCCGCAAGTTCTTTATACAGGGCAAACTAGCTGTCGATGTTGATATGGCTGGTTTGGATGGCCCTGAACCAGCAGCAATTCAGGCAAATATAGTTGGATATGATGGGAAAGAGATTTTAACACAGCGTACTGATTCCATCGTAAAACGAAAATCAACGATATATTTCGATGTTTCCAAGCTGGCTGCCAAAGACTACAAAGTGAATGTAAATGTTGTAGACGCCGGCAATAACACAATTGCTACGGCTCAAGCAACTTTTGCTATACCTCCTACGCCGGTATGGTTGAACTCCAAAGCAGGCATCAGCGATAAAGTCCTTGCTCCCTGGACTCCTCTCAAGACATCCATATCCAGGGGAACTGTAAGCGTATCACCGTGGGGCAGAACTTACACATTCGCAGGAACTCCTTTCCCAGCAATTATCTCAACCAGAGGGGCTTCAATACTCAGTGGTCCAATGACGTTGAAGTTAGTTGTTGACGGCAAGCCGGTAACTTACAAAGGGCTGATTCAAGTAGTCAAGAAAACCGGAAGCCAGATGATCCTGGTCGGTTCCGGAAAAGCCGGTTCCTTGAATGTTGAATTTAAAGATACCATCGACTTTGACGGCCATTCGTTTGTGAACCTGAAACTGAAAGGCGGCTCAAATGTCACATTGGACAGCATGTCCATTGAAGCGCCGATCAAGAAACAGTATGCAAAATATAGATATTTCTACCCTTCAACCAATTGGGCATCATCTGTCGCAGATGGATACCTGCCTGTAAAGGGTTGGGAGCACGATTTTGTCCCTATGGTCTGGCTGGGTGACGAAGACAGAGGATTTACACTCTACACGACATCTGAACAGAACTGGACGATGGATACTAAAATCAAGCCAATGCAGGCGGTGCACAGCAGCAGGGATGTGGTCTCACTCAGGTTCAATGTGGTATCCAGGCCGATAGTTCTGAGCGCTCAGCAGGCTCAAACAGGATTGAATTATGAATTTGGTTTCGAAGCAACACCAGTCCGAAAACCGGACAAAGATGTCTGGGATTACCGAATAAATCATTCCGGGGATTATGGAATGGTCGACCAAATGGCCAATTCCTCTACAACATTATCGTACGAGTCCAGCAAGCTTTTTGAATCAAATGAAGGCACCCTGGATTTGTGGGTCAGGATAAAATTCAACCCCGATGCACCCATTATTGATCCAAACAACAAAGGCATTATGAACCATGACCTGCTGGTCATCGGCAATATGGATGAGATGCTGGATATGTATTGGAATGTAGATGATCACGGTATGCGCATCTTTGCCATGAAAAACCAGCAATATGTGTATATCAAAGGTGGACGGTGCGAATGGAAACAGGGGGAAATGCATCACATTTCAATGACCTGGGGCAAATCAATAAGGCTGTATGCTGATGGTAAGTTGATTGTTGAGCAAGTTCAGCCCAATCTTGCAATTGGAACGAAACCCCTGGGTACACTGCGAATCACGAGCACAAAAGGCGGTTTCGATATCGACGAATTGCGTATATCAGATATAGCACGAGAACCTGTGGTCCCAACTGCTCCTTATGCTGTGGATTCGCACACTCTGCTTCTTGACCATCTTGATAATGTGTCAAAAACAGGCTCCAGAGTTACTACAGTTCCGGTGAAAGGACTCAGTTCGGTCCTGGATGAAGCAGCTGGACTTACTCCAGGGAAATTCGGCAATTCAATTACTGTCAGCGGGAAACAAATGCCAATGCTTGACTACCTTCGGGATTTGGGAGTCAGGACAATAGTATTCCATGAGAAATGGACAGAATACCAGAACTCAACCGAGACTTCCCATCAGGATGAGCTTAAAAGACTGGTCAAAGCCTGTCACGCTCGGGGGATTCAATTGCTGCTATACTTCGGTTATGAACTTTCCGACATCTCACCTGAGTGGGATCTTTACCACAATGAATGTCTGGTTTATCCGTTTTGGAACAGCTACACTAGAGAGCCAAAGCAGAAAGACTACATTGTCTGCTACAACAGCCGCTGGCCTGAATATTTGGCAGACGGAATCAGCAGGATGATAGATAAATACGATATCGATGGGGTTTACCTCGATTCCACAGCAGTTGCCTGGGGATGTATAAATACCGACCACGGGTGCGGTTATGTGAAACCCGATGGCTCATTAGGTGTTACATATACTTTCAAAGGCACCCGCGATATGCTCCGGAGGCTCTATACAGTTGTTAAGTCAAAGAAACCAAACGGCCAGGTTAACCTGCATAACTCATCGACCATGAATATCCCAGCTGTAGGCTGGGCTACCAGCAGTTGGGACGGAGAACAGTTCACTCTGCTGACTGAGCACACGGACATTGAGAAACTTCTTCCTCTGGATGCTTTCAGAACTGAGTTTATGGGCAGGCAGTGGGGTGTACCATCGGAGTTGCTCTGTTACGAAACACCATTCACAACCCACGAAGCCCTGTCATTTACGCTGTTACATGATGTATTGGTCAGGGCTGGGGGAAAAGCACTTCTGGAGGAGTCATCTCTCTGGAAAACAATGGATAAATTCGGTCGCAAACAGGCCCATTTCTTACCATACTGGAATAACTCAGAATACGCCAAAGTGTCACCCACGAAGAGCTACACAACACTCTATCTTCAACCTGGAAAACGTGTCATGTGTATAGTTTCAAACCTGAGCAAAGTGACCTCCGATGTAAAGGTCGCCCTGAATCTGCAAAAGATGAAACTTGGTTCAAATGTCACAGCCAGAAATGCGCTTACTGGCGAATCTATACAAATAGACAAGGGAAGTTTAAAAGTAAATCTGCAGTCATATGATTATGCGCTAGTGTGGGTCCAGAAGAACATGACACGAAAATAATAGAACGGGTGGACATCAGGGTCGGGTTATGGGTCGCCCGACCCATCTGAAACTCGGGAAGGCAGGCTGGAAGCCTGCACCACAATGGTAAACCGATCTAGAACGCCAATAATGGTCTGAAGTCCAAAGCCTATCCCTTCATTCAAAATTAGGATGCCGGAGTTCTTTGATAGCTAGTTCTATCTCTTCGATGCCTTCTGCAATGGTGTAATCGCTTGTTGGCAAGGCTTCAAGCACGAATCTGGGGCAGATTTCGCAGCACTGCAATGCATCGAAGAACTCCTGCCAGTGAGTATCTCCCATTCCAGGAAAACGGTGGGCATCCTGTCCCTGGTGGCAATCGTGCCAGTGAACAGCTGTGAGTCTGTCGCTGAAAACATTTATGTAATCTACAGGACTTTCAGGGCCGATACCCGCGTGGCCTGTATCCAGGCAAAGCCCGACAACGCTGGAATCTGATCCATCAAGTAGATATTGCATATCTGCAATGGAAGAGCCTAAATGACCGGGAGGAAGATTTTCAACAGCGATTTTTACTGAAACCTCACGAGCCGTCTCAGCCAATTCAAAAATGCTGTCTCTTGATGCTTTTAGGCGGTCGCTTCCGGTCTCTTGAGGTCCAGCATGGAGGGCGACATGATTTGCCCCGAGTTTAGCCGCTGCTCGAATCACGTGCTGGTGCATGTGAATAGCTCTGTTGCGAACCGCTGCATCCGGATCAGAAATATCCCAGGCGAGTTCACTCGGGCGGGTAAATCCGGAATGTACCGATCGAACCTTTATGGGTATGCGTGCCATCACATCCAGCACAGATTGAACCTGCGATTCGTCAGACATATCAATATGGGTCCCTGGAGCATTGGAGTGGACCTCAACCAAGCTTACACCCTTTTGATTGAGCTTCACCATGACATCCGCAAGCGGATCCAACTCCCAGAAAAATGTAGCAAGTGCAACTTTATTCATATGGCCTTCTAACTTACAGAAGTATTCGGAAACGAAAATTATCTAGTCCAAATTCCGAATACTCGATATGTAAATGTGACGGCGACTAACTCAGTGAACCGAACTGGCTCGATTTACTGGAATAGTGCAGCGAATCGATGTGCCTTTACCTTCTTCACTATCCAGTTCGATCAGACCATCGTGTGCATCTACAACATTCTTGATAATCCTCGTGCCAAGTCCTGTTCCCATCGGTTTTGTGCTGATAGCCTGGTCGGTGAACAGTTTTGTCCTCACGTGCTCAGGCATACCAGGTCCCGTGTCTCTACATTCAATCACTAGACAGTTGCCATTTGGAAACTCTCCATCGGGTGTGCAGTGTATATGCAAAGTAACCGATGCTCCATCCGAACAAGCATCTATGGCATTGAATATTAAGTTGTACATTGCATTGTAAATCTGCTTAGGGTCAATGACCGCTTTTGGCTCATCACAGTCTGATTCCAGTGAAACTGTAACACCCTTTTTCTGACCGTGAGCCGCCAGCATACCAACAACACGTTTTGCAATGCTCAGTACATCGGTGTGTTCGAAGTTGGGTTTTGAGACTATTCCCTTAACAGCTGCTGAAATCTCTGCCATCCTCTGCTGGACTGCTTCACAACTTTCTGTAATCATCTCAATCATCTCAGGATAAATATCCCGCAATTCGCACATTGATTCGGCCATTTCCATAACTTGCGGGTCGCATGTTCCAGTCCCATTGATACAGGACTCGAGCCTGGCATAACAGTCGTCAGCGATAATTTTCAGCGTATCCGCACCCGACATAGCCGGAGTAACCATATTCTTTATATCGTGGCTGATATCTCCTATGAAACGGATGACCATGGCAAGACGGGCTTGTTCATTAAGCTTAGCTGTTTCAATTGCCACAGCTATTTGTGCAGCCATGATCTCTATCAGTTTGACATCATTCTCGCTAAAACCGCCGCTGCGTTTATTCAGGATCTGCATGCTGCCGATTGGAGTTCTGTCCGGTGACTTGAGCGCTACAGTAACCATGCTGACTGTAACATACCCTATATTCTCTCCCACACTTTTAAGGTGAGTCTGTTCACGGCTGACATCGTCGTACACGCTCGTGTTACCAGTCATATATGTGGCTCCGGCAAGTCCCTGGTTCGGATCCAGTTCCATTCCGGTGAGTTCATTCTCTTTTGGTCCAACTACATATTCGAAAACCAGTTTGTTCTTATCCGGATTGAACAGCAGTATTGAGCCGGCATCGGCTTCAACCACATCCAGAGTTGTGTTTAGGGCTTGCTTTACCAAGTCCTTGACCTTGATAATGCATCCAAGTTCGCATGCAATACGCAAGACTGCATCCAGTCTTCTGCGCTGTTCATCTACCTCACGGATCAGTTTTGTTAACTGACTATCAAGTTCTTCCCGAGTTAATTCATTACTCATCCAAACATCCTCCCCATTGCGGATACGTTTATGTTTGCATTACGTATCATCATTATTTTGATTATTGCCCTTTTAGCTCTTCGAGACTCGATTCAGTCAGTTCATACAGTGTTCTATTTCTATCTCTAGCTCTGGCATAAATAGTATAGCGATCTTGCCCTGTCTTCACGTAACCTTGCAGCATCATATCCGAAAATGTGCCCAATATAGCCTTGGTTTCCTTATCTGAAAGCTTGAGTTCTTCAAGGGTAACAGGGTTTAGGTATACAGGAATTCCCTGAATGCCGACGGCTTCAATTGCGGCTTGCAATTTTCTCAGTGCCTCCATACAAGCGCCCCGGCGTGCAAAGTCAATCGAATTGTAGCCCCACCCTCCTGGAGCAAGTCCTACCAGTTGCAGAACAGGATCACAGAATGAATTGAGATTATACTCAGTTTCCTGGAGAGTACCTGGTTCCTTTTCATAGGTACTCATAGAGTTCAATTGTCCTCCAACATAACTCAGAGCCGTCACAGGTGCTGCCCTGGGAGGAGACATTTCATAGTATTCTGAATTTACCTCCTGCCCAGCTGTGGAATTGACAATGTTATAGCCGCTTTGAAAATTAACGATACCATTGTGCACCTGCAGCCTGGTCTGGTGAGTATCCGGCTCATATGAAACCCTGAATCCAGTTCCCCTGGCAGCGGCAACTGATGAGGGGGAGCATACAGTTGTCAACGAATCAGTGCCAAAGAAACTTGAGATGCGCGCGGTAATTGTACCATAGTTGAGCATAAAGGAGTGATCTCTTCGACCACCTCTTGTAAAATCAAGAATGCGTACGACAAACTGTGTATTTGGATCCAATTGTACTGCGCTGCCATCCGAGAAGACCACTACCGCATAGGAAGACTGACCTGTAGTTACCAGATCTCCATCCAGCAACACTGTGTCACTAGCCACAGGTTCCCATCCCGGTTCATCAGCTTTTTGAACCTGCACTTGTCCGGAATAGCTATATATTCTGGCGGAAAACTCCAGACTTTCTCTCCGAACTCCATCTACAATGAGCACAATAGCTATAAAGAGAGCCACCTTTAGTACTTTACGTGCCCAGTCAGGGAAAGCTCCCATCAGCCCCATTCGGTAATTGCTATGCCGCTTTCTCTGGCGTTTGACCTCCTGTTCGTGACGGGTATTGGAGTCACGCACAGCTTTGAGCACCTGCTCCTCCGGCGTTAAGGGTCTCTCATATTTAGGTTTCCTGGCCAAACTATTATCCTCCATGAGCCGCATCTTTGACGCGGACTTCATATACTTCGACTGATTGTTCTCTACCTTTTACGCTGACTGGTCCTCTATGTATGAACTCAACCAGGTTGCTTAATACTTCCTGAGCCTGGATTTTCACACTGTTGCTAACTATAATATCAGTTTTCAGCTCTTTAGTAACAGATTCCAGTCTTGCAGACAGGTTGACTGTATCTCCCAGTGCTGTATATTGCATTCTCTTATGTGCACCTACATTCCCAACTATGGCCTCCCCAGTGTGTATACCAATCCCCATCCTGAGCTGTGGCATTCCTGACTCTTCCCAGGATTTGTTAAGCATTGCAAGACGGGAATGCATATCGAGAGCACAGGAGACCGCTGCAGCGCTCTTATTATCTTCATCAGGAATGAACGGACCAAAAAGTGCCATGACTGAATCTCCAATAAACTTATCCAGCACACCACCATTCTCCACGACTGCTGCGGTCATCGCATCCAGATATTCCCTCATCTGGCTGACCACGAACTCCGGACTGTGTTGTTCACAGTAAGGTGTAAAATCTCTTATATCGGAGAACAAAACCGATACCTCTCTGCGGGTTCCCTCACGCTGAGCAATATCAGGATGCTTGACAATCTGTTCAACCAGCTCCGGAGCTACATACATCGAAAAACTATGTCTCAGGTTGCGTTTTAATGCTTCCTCCTGGGCATATTTCTGCAATGCCATCAATGATGTAGATGCAATAAAACCGAGTATAGCTACAGACCATGATGGAACCAGCCTCCCTCCCCAGAACAATATCTCCATTACTATGATTATAGTTATTAAGCCTGTTGCTGCTCCGATGTTAGCTTTGGATGATGAAAGCCGTTCGTACATTAGGATAGGAAGTGCTATTGCAATAATAACCAACAGCCATTGAAATCCTGCAGGTAACGGTCTCACAGGCTTGAGATACAACAAATTCGCTACTATTTGTGCATTGAGTTCAACTCCACGCAGACCATTGTCCAATGGATTTGGACGGACATCCGTCGTGCCGGTTGCCGTTTCGCCGATAAGCACTATTTTGTCTCTAAAAGCCGAAACAGGCAGCGTGAGTGCATCTGAAAAACTTATTGTAGGAACCGGACTTCCAATTCTATTGCTATATGACCCTCCTCTAGTGGCAATAGGTTCCATCATTATTTGTCCATTTGCATTTGGAACTATTCTTCCTGCAAAATCGAAATAGCCTTCCTTCACAACCTTTTCAATTGGAGTGCCTACCGCAATTGCAGACAGAGCTAGCGATATATTCGGCATCAATCCTCCATTGTAGGTTTGTTTTAGAATAACCGGGGAGCGATAAACACCATCAGAATCTGAATTTACAGTTGCCAATCCAACTTTGCGTGGGTTGAACAGATCCGGAAAGGGCGGTTCAATTAACAGTGGATTTACTGCATTTGAAAACATCCCATTCGCCCTGGGGAGTTGACCCAGTAATGCTTCTCTGGATTTCAATATTTCATTGTTAACTGGAGGCGGCTGAGTCCATTCATAGCACGGCAGTACCACATTCTTGAAAGAATGTATAGCTTTTACAAGAGCCCTATCTCCTGCAGTATCCCGAAGATCAGGTTCAGTGAATAGAATATCTACTGCTACTGCTTTTGCTTGTCCTAATCTAGCAAGAAGCTCAGCATACCTTGCTCTGGACCAGTATTTCAGTCTGCCAAAGTGCTGCACTGTGCTGTCGTCTATTGCAATGACTACAATATCTGACGGAAAAGGGGTTGGACTGGTAGCTGCTTTACGTATCCAGTGAGCATCAGTTATCCATGTATTGAGCCCTTCAGAGACGCCGAAGAGACGTGCCAGCACTAATACGAGCAATGCCCCAATCGCACTCCGCTGCCAAACAGACATAATAAACTCCCACTGATTAGCCCGCATTATGCATGATAGACTCACTTTCGCCCCTACTACCGGTCGAAAGTAGAGACTGGTGAATAATGCGGGTTAGTAGTGCTGTTACTATTCGCCATTCAATACGGTGCTTCCTGCATATCTCATCGCTGCACTATATTTCCTAACCTGAATTATTCACCAAGTTTCGCCTTTGTCCAGCAGTAGGGAGAAAGGCGGTGCATGTAGAATCTACGGAAACGATATTATAGGATTATATCTGCAGGGATTCCACCCCTGCACCCCGCTGGGGATATTATCCCCAGACCCCATATTCTGTTTTTCCCGGAGGGTCTGCAGACCCTCCGGGAAAAACAGTTTAATGGGTCCAGGGAGGTTACCTCCCTGGCAGAGTCCAGAGACAGAGTCTCTGGTGTATATATCTATGACTACATTCCGTAGATTTTACACGCACCCGGACAAAGGCTGAGCCCGTCATGAATAATGCGGGCTGACAGAGAAAAGCAGGAATACGCGAGCCATATCCAGTATTACACCCTCAAGAGCAATGGTGTTTTTCGATTTTGCTCATAAGAAAACAGAATGTTTTCGTCCCGACGTGACGAGTCTGTCAGGTTTTCGCGGCAAACGAAAATCGAGAGGACTCATGCCACGGCTCCTAAGTTGATGTGATTGAGTTGATCAGCATGTCAATGACCTGCAACCTGAACTGTTAATCTCCAATACGAGGTAGATCCAATGCGAAATATAATGCGAATGCTGTTTGTTGCTATATTACTGCTCTCCATCTCTTTACCAATGTTAGCCACAGCTGCTGACATATTTTATGTTGCTCCGAATGGCGATGATTCCTGGTCTGGCAGGATAGCTGCTCCGAATGCGTCTCGAAGCGATGGTCCACTTGCATCGCTCGAAGGTGCACGGAATGTTGTCCGCAAGCTCAAACAAACTAATGGATTGACCTCTCCTGTGAGGATAATCGTGAAGAACGGTTTCTACCAACTTCGGAATACATTCGTCTTGTCTCTTGAGGATTCAGGCACAAAAGCATACCCGGTTACCTATGAAGCAGCTAAAGGCGCCCATCCGATATTCAGCGGTGGACGCATAATCACCGGCTGGAAACCTGCAGCTAATGGACTTTGGACAGTGAATATTCCCGATGTCAAAGCCGATAAATGGTATTTTTCGCAGCTCTTTATCAATGGCCGAAGGGCAACTCGCGCACGAACCCCAAATACAGGATACTTCAAGCTTCTGGGTTCACAGCCGACATCGAATGGGAGCACTACTGTAACAGATGTCAATGCTTTTATCTTCAAGCCCGGTGATATCAAACAATGGTCCAACATTAACGACATCAATGCAGTCATTTGGCATTCATGGGAAACCTCCAGGTTGAGAATCGCTTCTGTGGACACAACCCGCAATATCGTGAAATTCACAGGAATCGCACGGCTGGGTATGTTTCTGAACTTTATGCCGGAACCCGAGTACTATCTTGAAAACTTCTTCGAAGCCCTGGATGCTCCGGGAGAATGGTATTTAAATGGCAAAACCGGAGTGCTCTATTACAAACCGTTGCCGGGTGAAAGCATTAATGCATTAAATTCTATGGCTCCATATCTGCCAAGATTATTGTCATACTCAGGTGAACCAGCTAATGGTCGGTATGTTGAATATGTAAATATGGACGGTCTTGCATTTGAGTATTCGGACTGGAGTCTGGAACCTACAGGGCACGGCGATGCGCAGGCGGCTGTCTCTGTGGAAGCAGCAGTGCAGGGTGATGGTGTTCGAAACTGCTCCATAAGCCGATGTAAAGTGGCGCATGTCGGCACATATGGAATCTGGTTAAAGCGTGGTTGTATAAACAACCATATCGAGTTTACCGAGGTAGCTGACACAGGCGCTGGGGGGATTCGAATTGGCCAGGAAGGGATCGTCCAGAATACTATGGAAAAAACTGCCGGTAACACGATTTACAGTTGTTACATTCACGGCGGAGGTAAGGTCTATCCCGGTGCCATAGGAGTGTGGATAGGACAAAGTCCCGGAAACACCATATCTCATTGCGAAATAGCCGACCACAACTATACAGGGATCTCGATAGGCTGGACTTGGGGTTACACTGCAAATGATACTGCCGGAACAACGACGGAATATAATCATATTCATCACCTTGGGCAGGGACTCTTGACTGATATGGGGGCTATCTACAATCTCGGTGCGTCCCCGGGATCCAAAATTTCCAACAATCTAATACACGATGTGCTGGGTACCGGTATTTATCCGGATGAAGGCAGTGCACAAATATTAATTAATAATAATATTGCTTTCCGAACTCTTAACGGAGGCTTCGGACTACACTATGGCAAGGATAACACAGTCCGTAATAACATATTTGCTATGAGTCTACTCAACCAGGTAGTGCGGGGACGAAATGAAGAACACCGGGCATTTACCTTTGAGAACAACATTGTCTATTATGACCACGGCAATGCGATGGCTTCGGGCAATCTGGGCAAGTTCGATGATTTCGTCAAAAACCTATATTGGAACACATCAAAGAAACCTGTAATTCTCCCCGGTGACCTTACTTTCTCCGAATGGCAGGCGCAGGGAAGAGATACCGATTCAATTATCGCTGACCCGCTCTTTGTTGACCCGGCTCACGACAACTATGCTCTCAGACCCAACTCTCCGGCATTTAAGCTCGGATTCAAACCTATCGACATGAGTCAGGTAGGCCTGGTGGGAGACCGGAACTGGGTCAGTCTCCCCAAACGTGATAAGCTCAAACCTGTTGTGCTGAAACTCCATAACACTCCTCAGATCAGTTCGATTGTTGATGACTTTGAAACTTCCCCTGTTGGTTTGAGAGCTAATCATTTCACATCATACGGAGAAACCAACGCTGCAACCATTCGAGTAACTGATGAAACGGCTGCGAGTGGCAAACACAGCCTGAAATTCACTGATGCGCCTGGACTGGACTATTCATTCAACCCGCACATGTTTGCCTCAATCAGTCTTAATGACTGCATTGCACATGTGAGCTTTGACTTGCGAATGGAACCGGGAGCTATGTTCTGGCATGAGTGGAGAGACAATGGTATCTCCTACCACGCTGGTCCAAGCCTGAATGTGGATGCAGCAGGCAAGCTTTCAGCATCTAAACAGGACCTTCTTACCATACCGCTCAGTAAATGGGTGCATATAAATATTATCTGTGGATTAGGAAAGAAATCGACCGGTAAGTACACTGTAGAAGTCACACTTCCCGATGGAAAAGTCAATCGCTTCAAAGACCTGCCCTGCGGCCCTAACTTTAGCATCTTTGAATGGGTAGGCTTCATCAGCACAGCTACTGACAAAGAAGTCTTCTACATAGACAATTTAAAAATTGAGAAAGTCGGTAAATAGAAAAGTCTGCCATTGTGGTGCAGGCTTCCAGCCTGCCTTGAACAAGCAGTCTCTATAGATCTCTTAAGCAATCAATATGTCTAGTCAACACAAGCAGGCAAGATGCCTGCACCACAATGGGAAGCAGTCTGTATGAATCCTTTCACCAAAAGCAGGAAAATACACCTCATTACAAGTATTACACCTCAAGAGCAGAGCTTTATTACTGCCACTCCCCATTATCTGAGGTGAATCCGATGCGTGATGCGCTACGAATACTGGTTATTTCTGCACTTCTCTCTTCATTGTCATTGCCATTAATGGCTGCTGAAGTATTCTATATCGCTCCAGGTGGTAATGATTCATGGTCGGGCAAGATAGCTTCTCCAGTTGCCGACCGAAGCGATGGCCCGTTTGCATCGCTTAATGGTGCACAACAAGCCATTCGTAAACTGAAACAGAATAACTCGTTGACCTCACCTGTAAAGGTAGTCATTAAAAACGGAATATACCAAATGGATAAACCGATTGCTTTCTCACCAGAGGATTCAGGCACCAGGGACTGTCCTATTACATATGAAGCTGAAAAAGGTGCACATCCTGTCTTCAGTGGAGGACGAGTGATTAAGGGATGGAAATCTGCAAGTAATGGCCTGTGGACTGCTCAGATCCCCGAAGTATCTGCCGGTAAGTGGAATTTTTCTCAGCTGTTTGTCAACGGTCGCAGGGCTACTCGTGCACGAACCCCCAATACTGGATATTTTAAGATGCGAGGATTTATGCCTGCACTATCTGGAGGGCCTGCAGGTTCGGAATCCTCTGCTCTGATCTTTAATAAAGGTGATATTAAGAATTGGTCCAATCCTAATGATATCAACGTTGTGATCTGGCATTTGTGGGAAACCTCCAGACTGCGGATTGCTACAGTAGACACAGTCAATAATACAGTCCGTTTCAATGGGTATGCACAGCTTAATACGTTTTTGAACTATCTTCCTGACCCCAGTTATTATGTCGAAAACTTCTTCGAAGCGCTTGATGCTCCGGGTGAATGGTTTCTGAATAACAAGACAGGTGTGCTGTATTACAAGCCGATGCCTGGAGAAGATATGAAGACAGCACAAATAGTAGCGCCATATTTGCCAAGACTGATGAGACTTGCTGGAGACCCGGGTAATGGTCAATATGTTGAGTATATCAATATGAACGGTCTCACGTTCGAATACTCAGACTGGACTCTGGAAGCGTTGGGGCATGGTGATGGACAGGCGGCTGTCTCGGTGGAAGCAACAATCCAGGCTAACGGTGTCCGGAACTGTTCTATAAGCCACTGTAAAATCGCTCATATAGGGACATATGGCATCTGGTTGCGATATGCCTGCATGGACAACCGGATCGAGTTTACAGAAGTTGCTGATACAGGTGCTGGAGGTGTTCGAATTGGGACTGAAGGTATTGTCCAGGTTGCAGCAGAAAAAACGTCACGCAACACTGTCTATAGCAGCTATATCCACGCTGGAGGAAAGGTTTATCCCGGGGCGATAGGAGTTTGGATAGGTCAAAGTCCCGGTAACACAATATCTCACTGTGAGATTGCCGACCACAATTACACCGGAATTTCGATTGGCTGGACCTGGGGTTATACTGCATCTGATACAGCAGGTACAACCACAGAGTACAACCACATCCACCACCTCGGTCAGGGACTCCTGAATGATATGGGAGGTATCTATAATCTTGGAGCTTCTCCGGGCTCCAGAATATCGAACAATCTGATCCACGATGTCTCAGGTGGGGGTATTTACCCGGATGAAGGCAGTGCGCAGCTGCTTATCAACAACAACGTGGCCTACAGGACTCTCAATGGAGGATTCTCGCTGCACTATGGCAAGGACAATATCGTCCGCAACAATATATTCGCTATGAGCTTCCTGCATCAGGTAATGCGATACCAAAATGAAGAACACCGGGCGATAACATTCGAGAATAACATCGTCTACTACGATCACGGTGATGTGATGGGTTCAGGAACGCTTGGGAAATATGATGATTTTGATAAGAACCTCTATTGGAACACCTCAAAGAAACCAGTCATGTTTCCAGGTGATATCACTTTTACCGAATGGAAAGCACTTGGGAGAGATATCAATACCCTTATCGCTGATCCACTATTTGTTGACCCGAAACACGATAACTATACTCTCGAGCCAGGTTCCCCTGCGTTCAAACTCGGATTCCAATCTATTGATCTCAGCCAGTCGGGTCTGGTGGGAGATAAAGACTGGGTGAATCTGCCAAAGCGTGATAAGCTAAAACGCCTTGTAGTTAAAACAGCTACGAAACCTGCAGAATTATTGGTTAATGATGACTTTGAATCCTCGTTGGTCGGATTGAGGGCATTTAATACAGCAACCCTTGGTGAAACTGCTGCTGCAACCATCCGTGTGACTGATGAATTCGCTGCATCAGGCAAGCACAGCCTGAAATTTACCGATGCACCCGGACTTGACTACTACTTCAATCCTCACATTTTCTATCAGCCCAGGTTCACCAACTGCATCGCCCGTGTGAGTTTCGATTTACGAATGGAACCTGGTGCAATGTTCTGGCATGAGTGGAGAGACGACTTACTCCCTTATAACACAGGTCCCAGTATGGGCGTCGATGCTTCAGGTGAACTCACAGCTTCCGAGCAAAAGCTGCTTACTTTGCCGCACAGTCAATGGGTTCATTTTGTCATCACTTGTGGACTGGGAAATAAGTCGACTCACAAATATGCACTGGAGATTACACTTCCCGGTGAAAAAGTCCGTCGTTTTGATAATCTGCCATGCAGTCAGAAGTTTGAACGTTTTGACTATGCAGGCTTCATCAGCACAGCCAAAGATAAAGAAGTGTTCTACATAGATAATCTCAAGATTGAGAAGGTAGGAAAATAGGCGATAATGTTTGCTCAATCTGAAACTGCAGGTTCATGTCATCCCCGCGAAAGCGGGGATCCAGAAGATTTACTCCCTATACCATCATAGTTTTACTAGTATTTGTTGCTGGTAATCTGGATTCCCGCTTTCGCGGGAATGACATTGGTTTGTTCGCACTCTAGCAGCATTCATGCAAGGAAAAGTAAACCATGAATGCCTATATCTCATTGGTTATGTGGATGGAAAAGCAATAGCTTTACTGCTTATGTGTAAAAACGGGAGCCAACTGTTTTATCCTGCAAGCTCGCTCCCGTGAATAATGTGCCAATGTGTTGTTATTAGAACTTACTTTCATCCAGCCTGAAGTTTATTGCCCCGCCAACTGGTGCCCTGGTTATTACCCAGAGATCTCCTGGCTTGTATTCCAGCATGTATGGGTAGGATATCTGACCGGCTGTATTTCTAGCTACAACTACCGGGGTTGTCCAGGTTTTGCATTCATCGCTTGAGAAGGCTATTGAAAGCTCATTACGATGCCAGCTTGTGGCGTTTTCTGCGAAATCATTGCCTGCTTCCGATCTCTCCGGTTCGGTCTGACCTTCAGGACATAACCTGTTCCAGACTAAAGCAATCCTGCCGCTGGATAGTCTCAGCAAGTGTCCCGGGGAACTGCTGGCGTCGATGTTACCGCGCTCCATTGTTCTCCAGTATTTACCATCGTCAGAATAGGCATTCCAGAATACATCAAGGTTCGTGCGGATCAGCATCTGAAGTTTACCGGATTTCAATTCGACGAAAGTAGGTTCCATCGCTCCGTCATGATGCCCGCGTCCACCCATATCCAGATGGTTACCACGCTGCCAGGTCAGTCCGTCATCGTCACTTACACATGTAAAGCTGATGTGCCTGCCCTGGGAATAAATCATATCCATAACGGTTGCAACTATCCGGCCATTTGAAAGCTGCTTGATATCTATCAGAGCTCCGCACCAACCATCTACAAGCTGCACAAATCCATCCCAGGTTTTACCACCATCTGTGCTCCTGCAAGCCCAAACATTCAATCGTGTATTGTCACTGGCACGTTTTGTTTCGGAGTTCCATTCAAAGACCATATTGGCCATGTCTTCATACAGCATTACAATAACACCGGATTTGGCCTGCATAATAATTGCGGTTTCAGCTAACCAGTGAGGAGAAGTGGTCGGTGCCAACGGCACTTCAGCTGGTTCAGTCCAGGTGTAACCGCCATCAGAACTGGTAGTTATGCATGGTGTCCAGATTTCGTTGCCATCTTTGTCCTCTGACCTTATGGAGTTCAGAGTCATCAAAGTCCCATCATTGAGCTTAGTGACCCAAGAGTTCTTATCGAATGGTAGCCACGAGCAGTTCGGATGCAAAGTTACATTTTCATTACCTGTATATTCAGCCATTGTTCTCTCCAGGTTTATTAGGGATTATTTTTTATTGAGAAATCTTCCATCTCTCTGACTTCACTGTCATCAAGCCCAAGTATCCGGTAGACTCCTATCCAGCGCTCACGGTGACTCTGATGCATCAAAATAGGCTTAAAACCAAGATTCAGGTATGTTTTGATTGCCGGTAGACGAAAATCATCGGTGTTCAGGAATGAACTGGCGCATTTTTCTTCATGGAACTTGCGCAGCACTGCCAGACTCACCCAGTATCCCAGTTTCTTGCCCAGATGCCCGGTACAGACACCCACATAATGCACATATCCTATTGTGGGATCGAAACCATTCCTGTCGCGATATGCCCCGGCAGTTGCACATGGCAGACCATCAGGACCGCAGACAAAGAACAGCCTGCCCGGTTGGAACGCGGGATGTTCTATCATCTCTTTATGGAATCCTTCTATCGTATGTTCACCACCAAAACTCTCATCCAATATCCTCACCCAGTGGGCTGCATCACCTTCAATATATGTTCGGAGTGTATAACCTTCCGGCAGGACTATCTCCGGCAGGTTCTCCAGATTCGCGCGTTTCATACAAAGCTGCGGTAGTGGTGGGATTTGCTGTGCCAATACGTTTCACCTGTTTCATAAATCTACATCGTGAATGATGCGGGTATAGTATACGGGTCAAATACTACAACAGCATACGGAACTCCTTCAGTCTTTTTTCGGTAGTATACCTTGTATGATACAATATAAGTAATTACTCTTTTACTCTTTCTGAGGTGTTAGTCCAAGCAATGCCTGATATTGAGATCCCTGCAGTCAATGAAAACAAACCGCTAATTCTACGTATACTCACCAGTATATTCTATATCGCTCTCGTTATAGGTTTATTTGCCGGAATTCTGATTGGAACTGACTGGCTGTTTAGACACGCAATAGAACCTGCAACAAAGACACTAGTCTACAACTGGTTGGGATTTGCCAGGTATAGTCCCAGAGGTATGGCGCTCAGTTTTTTCATAGCCATCCTCACGAAAGTCATGCTACTGCTGGTAGCTCTGATCTTTCTAGTTGGATATGTTCGAACTTATTTCAGCCCCGAACGTACCAGAGCTTTGCTTGCAGGCAAGCATGAGTTCGTAGGTAACATATTAGCCGCCTTGTTGGGCATTGTAACCCCGTTCTGCACGTGTTCTGCCATTGCCCTCTTCCTGGGGTTCATCGAAGCTGGTATTCCACTTGGAGTTACACTCTCTTTCCTGATATCTGCTCCAATGATCAACGAACTTGCAATAGGGTTATTAGCCAGTTCCTTCGGCTGGCAGATAGCCGGTATGTATATTGGATGCGGGCTTGTTATAGCTATTGTTGCAGGTTGGATAATAGGCAAGTTTAATTCCAAAAACCTGGTTGAAGAGTGGGTATATGAGATACAGGTCGGCAAATCAACCGGTATAATGGACAATATGAGCTTTGAAGATCGTCTTCGAAGTTCCTGGGATAACCTGAAAGACATAATGGGCAGAATATGGCCCTTTGTTACCATTGGTATTGCTGCCGCAGGAGCTATATATGGCGGTGTTCCCGGCGAAGCATTTGCGTCACTGCTGGGCGGAGACAAATGGTACAGCGTTCCTATCGCAGTATTGATTGGAGTGCCGATGTATGGTAACGCCGGAGGCGCAGTTCCAATTATGCAAGTACTGCTGCAAAAAGGTGCTGCCATGGGCACAGCGCTGGCATTCGTAATGGCAATGACTGGACTTTCGCTGCCTGAAATGATAGTCCTTCGTAAAGTCCTCAAACTGAAAATGATCCTGATCTTCGTAGGCGTCGTTACGGTTGGCATTATGTTAGTTGGGTATCTTTTTAACTACATTCTGAGATAGAACTCATGTCATCCTGAATATCCGACCGCACTTTCGCGCGGTAATTTCATAAAGAAACCGTTCCCTGAGCGGAGCCGAAGGGAACACAGTTCTAAAGACATGTGGCGATGTGCTTCCCTTCGACTTCGCTCAGGGAACGCACAAACCGTAACCAAGATATCCAGGTTTCTTAGGAACGCAGCGAAGGATCTGCTGTATCTATTTATTGCAAAGCAAGAGTATGTGCAGTGCATCTGTATGAGATTCTTCACTACGTTCAGAATGACAATGGCACCTTTGTTTAGAATACAAGCTTGACGGGTGATCACGCTTATTGTACACTTTGAACGCGCACGGCAGTAATGCGCAAGACACATAAACCGGGCAACAGCCCTACCGGAGTATCTAGATGAATACGGAACTACTTACCTGTCGGAGACTGACAGTTGGAATAGTCTTTCCAGCTTTCCCACTTGAACACGCACAAGTGAATCGGATATATGCTGATGTTACCGAACGTTTTCCATACCAGCAGATGCAGCATCTACCTGATGGGGGACGTATGTCCAATGCAACCGGGGATTTCTTCATACAGACTACCCGTATGCAGGTCAACGAAAATATAGACTATTTTCATGCCACCAAAGACAAGACTATAGACTTGTTCAATATCGCACAGACTCGTATGAATGTCCCACAGTTCACTAACTTCGGCGTGAAGCTGACTGCATCTCTACCGGCTGAAGGTAAAGACGCTGCTGCAGCTGTGGAACGCGGCATATTTAAATCCGTCCGCAGTTCCCTTGATAAGCTGAGCACCGACCGCAAAGGCATTGGAATGAGGGTGGTAATACATAAAGAAGGCATTCATGAGATCAAGATTGAACCGCTATTCTCGGATATGACCCAGATATACATCGATCTCGATGTCCAGTACCCCCAACCATTCACGGAGATCAAGAGCATCGAACCTAAACTGGCAGCTGCATACGACTTCCTGTTCGGCGAGATAAGATCGTTCATAGAAGACATCTAACCCGCACTATTCACCAAGCTTGAATAATGCGGGTAAATTGCAGGGTCACCCCTGCGTTACTCTTCCGGCCAATCGAGTTTTCCGCCGTTGCCTATGCCTGCCTTCTCACGCATTTTGACTGTTTCCTCATCCTTGTGGACCCAATCAGGACCGTAGTAGATTGTCCCGTTGTAAGGATATTTTTGATCCAGCACATGCATCAACTGAAACACCAGCGCATGTCTCGATTTACTGTCAGAAGCTGTGATATTGATACTGTTACCGGTTATTGATACCGTTCCTGCGCCCGATGGTCTAGCTTGTTTGTCAATAATAATCAGGTTTGATGCAGCAGAATGGGCTGACGATTTCTTAATCACAGGAATATTGACACTCCTGCCTTTGACTTCCTGATAGTAGTATCTGAAGTATTCTGAAAGCCTGCTTGCTGCTGCAGTATCCCACTCGTCTGCATTGTCATTGACAATAATAGTACAGTTCGGTTTGGCATCGTTGGTTACAAACGGATAGTCCAGTAGTTTCTCTGCAATAACTAGAAATGCTTTGGATTTCCACTGAACCTTGATCTGTGTGTTCCTGGCCAGCTTAGTTCGGATGATTACCTGGTCATTCAAAATGCGGTATGAAGCAGTTTTCTTGTTGACCATAACCGAAGTTACCGATACCCCACCGGGTATCCTTAATGAGACAAACGTTGTTTCGGGGTGATTGTCTGTAATAGTTGCCATCGTAACCCCACCGCTGAAATCGGACGTTTCTTTCACCCGCCCGGAGATGTCGGAGTCAGAGGCAACTCTCACCTGAGCTTTTAATACCTGGTATTCTTTGGATTCCAGTGAAAAGTCAAGATGTGTCTGCCCATTAGTTAGATTGTTGCTAAGTTCACCGCCATCATACTTGCTGAACAGATATGCACCGCCGCCCAGATACTTGTTGTCGATAGTAGCATAGAGAGTTTGTTTTATATCTGACTGGTTTCCAACGAATATGTAGCTCTTCAGGTCTTTTCCGTACCTGGATGTCCACAGATCGGTATTTAGTTTAATCGCAGCTACCGGCTGCCAGCCTTCTGTTATCAGTGTCGTCAGAACAGGCATGGCTTTGATCATTTTAGAGTAACCATTGACCATATCGGATCCTGGAAGCATTGCCAGCTTGAATGAAATCAACAGTGCTCTGTCCCACAGGTCTCTGTAGTAACTCCTGATCTGCTCTGCAGACATAGTCTTCCAATCGACCGTATTGCCGATTGTCTCAGCCCCTAAAAACAGATAGAACTGCCTTGGTTTACTGCCCAGTATATATCTCATGCGTTCGTATTTGGGAATATCCTGCAACACCTCGGAAAGAGACGGTTCAATCAGTGCAGTGTCAGTGTGGGTGGCAACAAGATAGGAGCCCGGTGCATTCAGGTTTGCCCAGGTTGCCATACGGGTGCTGCCCCTCTTCAGCGAATGCACATACTCCATCATCCTGCCTATCGAAATCCCCTGCTCACAGTAGACCCCGTGCTCATCGTAAGCCCTGCCGGGAAAACCTGTGATATCATTGGACTCCCGAGCCCGGGCTCCACCATCCGCACAGTCAAATGCAATTCCGGTTATCTCAAGGTCCTTAACAAGCTTAGCAACATCAGCTCTAGTATCCTCAGCAAACTTTCCTCCCCACCACATACACTGGTCACTGGTAAACCCTTGGACCCAGGAATCACGCAGCAGCAGCGATCCATCGTAACTGACCATTATCTGATTGGGATACTTTCGCTTAGCCAGGTCCTCTTCACACCAGCCGATTATATACGCCAGGGGGTATGTCCCCTTGAGTGCAGCGTCCTTAACAACCTTTCGACGTTCAGCCTGAAACTCCGGCAGAGGAACCTTGAACCTGGCTTCCATCTTATCTTCATGCTTCAAGGGAATTTTCCATTCCTCGTCAGATCCCCACCAGTCTCCAGCTTTTCTAAATGGAGCATACCACCAGATAATCCCTGAAAAAGACCGCCGGAACTGCTCATAGCTCTCACCTGTATGTGCAACTTCAAATGACTGAGCCCACTGAGCCTCGCCAGTCGTGAGTGCCTGCAAATCGATCCCGTCTGCCGGTTTAAAACAAGCTGGGTATTTGTTGTAATACAGGTCAACAGCATTGCTATACCCATACTCAGGCTTGAAACCAAAGATAACAAACTCACAACTCTCAGACTTTCCAGGATCAACCACCATCTTCACAGCATATGATAGAGTCTTGGTGCTGGTATAATTCAAGGAAGCCTCAATATAAGAGGAGACCTGAGTAGCCGGAATCCCAACAGACAACCCAGCCTCTCCATCATAAACCGCCACCGCCGGAAATTGCCCGAATAATCTGTTATTTACAGCCGCCCCCGAAAAACCCTCAGCCAATGTCGTTCCATCCCAGTAGTTTATAGAATTGGACTTGAAAAACAAAGGCAGATTAACAACAGGCTTCACCCAAAGCTGCTCACCACTGTCATTTGAGACAGCTATTCTGCAAGTCACATAGTTCCCTGAAGTAAAGAACCCCTGTGTGACATTAAATTTACCGCCATTAGCTGCATATTTATATTGCAAAATGCCATTCTTGAGGGTTGATGAAACTGGAGGACCGAGTGGGATTTGTTGATCATTTGACTTGCCGTTGTATAGAGTTAAGGCTGGAATAGATTCTGATTGATTTGTGCCAGAGGAGAGCTTGATATTGGCTGCTTTATCCAGAATCAGACTAATTGCACCAGTCTTAATTGAGTATCCACCCTCGTTTGAACTGATGTCAGCGCAGGCAAATGTGGTGTAGAGAAATGTAATGGCAAGACAGTAGATGGATATGCGATTGATCAATGGTTATCCCTCAAGAAATCAGAGTCCGTCCAGTATTAAATCTGCTCGGATTATACCATAATCGTTGGTTGCTGATGCATACAAGCATACCAGAGACTCTGTCTCTGGACTCTGCCAGGGAGGTAACCTCCCTGGACCCGTGCATTTTTCAGCGTTTGACCCGAGCCTTTTTTTTTGATATACTAAGTACCCGTTATGAGGACGATTTTTTCCAACCAATCCGAACAGTTTACGTTTATTTTTGACCTCGATGGAGTAATCTACAGAGGCTGGGAACCACAACCCTCCGCGATAGAGACCCTGCATTTATTAAAAGATATGGGTCATTTTGTGCGGTTTTATACCAACAACTCCGCTTCATCCCGAAACAGCTATTCTACAAAGATGGCCAAGCTTGGATTCCCCACCCCACCTGAAGAAATAATGACTACTTCCTATGCAACTGCGTTCTATCTTATTGAACAAGGAGCTGTCGGGAAGACTGTATTGCGTATTGGGGGAGATGGGATCCGTGAGGAACTGGAAGCAGCCGGAATGCACTGCATAGCCGGAGACCAGGAACCGGATGCACAACCGGAATTTGTTGTTGTGGGGATAGACCGGGAGTTTACCTATGCTAAACTGGCCAGAGCCCAGCACGCCATATTTGATGGTGCAAGGTTCATTGCTACCAACCGGGACTCATCTTTTCCTATTGAAAATGATGTAATAATGCCCGGAGCAGGCTGCATAGTAGCAGCTGTCCAGACCTCGTGTGGAGTAGCACCGTATGTCATAGGTAAACCTGAGACCTATGCATTCAATAAAATTTTAGAATCAACTGGTTCAGATGCTGCACACGCCGTGATGGTGGGTGACAGGCTGGATACCGATATTCTGGTTGCAAAGAACGCAGGCGCACGTTCGGTGCTTGTATTGACCGGAGTTAATAACCGAACTGATGCAGAAGAAGCTCCGAATGATCTCAAACCGGATTTCGTTATGGAGACTCTCGGGGAGATGTTGATATGAAATGCGCTCTTAGTATAGCAGCCACCGATTCCAGCAACGGCGCCGGACTTGGCGCAGATATTCGTGTGTTTTCTGATCTGGGAGTATACGGCCTGGGAGTAGTTACCTGTGTAACAGCCCAAAACTCTCTTGGTGTAGATAAGATTTTCAAAGTGGCACCAAGAATCGTCACTGCTCAGATAGACTCATTAACCAGCGACTTTGAAATCGCAGCTTGCAAACTTGGAATGCTCTATTCACCTCAGACTGTAGACAAAGTCAGAGACCGTATAACCCGCAGGGAACTGCACAATATAGTACTTGATCCTGTTATGCAGGCTAAAGGTGGAGAGGTCTTGCTGACTCCGGTAGCAATTAAGCGTCTAAAGAAAAGACTGCTGCCTGTAGTTGATATAGTAACTCCAAATGCTGACGAGGCTGAAGCATTGTGCGGTATTGCAGTGACCGATGTGGACTCTGCAAAAGAAGCAGCCAAAGCAATATATGCATTAGGCTCGAAATATGTTCTAGTTAAGGGTGGACATATCCAGGATGAACCAGTGGATGTGTTGTACGATGGTAACTCATTCATCGAATACACCACCAAAAGGCTGGATAAGAATATGCATGGGACCGGGTGCGTATTCAGTGCAGCAATCGCTACCCGTTTAGCCCTGGGTGATGAAGTCCCGGTAGCAATATTGTTTGCAAAAGAATATGTAAGTAAAGCAATCGAAAACTGCGTAACCCTGGGAAAAGGCAACATGCAGTTTTATGTAACCAGAGACTGATAGGCTTCAGATTACGGATACAGATTCTGGATTCTGGATTCTGGATTCTGACTTCTGGATTCTATCTCAAATTCTTCGGGAGGATATCGTTCCTCCAATTCTTGTATTATGAGAGGCGGATTAGCGGATGAAAACCAAATATGTGTTTGTGACTGGTGGGGTTGTATCATCGGTCGGTAAAGGAATCACAACTGCCTCGCTGGGGCGGTTGATGAAGAACCGGGGACTCAAAGTCACGGTTCAAAAACTCGACCCCTACATCAACGTAGACGCGGGAACAATGAATCCCTACCAGCACGGTGAAGTGTTCGTCACGGATGATGGAGCAGAGACCGATCTCGATCTGGGACACTACGAACGTTTCGTAGATGAAAACTTATCACAACTTGCCAACGTCACCACCGGACGCATATATGATAGCGTAATCCGCAAGGAGCGACGCGGTGACTACCTGGGTGGGACAGTGCAGGTTATCCCTCACATCACTGACGAGATCAAAAATCGAATCAAGTTAAACGCTGAACAGGCAGATGCTGATATTGCTATCGTTGAAATCGGTGGAACAGTCGGTGACATCGAAGGCCTGCCTTTCCTTGAGGCTATCCGCCAGTTCAGGAAAGATGCCGGTCCAGAGAACGTGATGTATGTACACGTAACCCTCATACCCTCAGTCGGTCCGTGGTCGGAATTAAAGACCAAACCGACACAGCACTCGGTTATCAAGCTGCGTGAACTCGGTATTCAACCGGACGTGTTGATCTGCCGATGCAAGAAAGCGATCAGCAAGGAAATGAGAGAGAAGATCTCCCTTTTCTGTGATGTCGACAAGAAGGCTGTAATCGAGACTAGAGACGCCGATACAATATATGAAATACCTCTAAACTTCGAAGATGTTGGTCTGGGAGATCTGGTACTGGCTAAGTTCGGGCTGGAGAAGGCTAAGTCCGATCTTTCTGAGTGGCGGACACTTGTCGGTGTGCTCAAAAAGCCAAAGAACCGCTGCACCGTAGCAATCGTCGGAAAATACACCGGTAATGGTGATGCATATATCAGTCTTGGAGAAGCAACCAAGCACGGTGGAATCCCGCACGATACCGGAGTCCAGGTACGATGGGTAGATTCGGAAGAATTGACTGATGAAAACCTCATGGAGAAGATCGGCGATGTGGATGCCATAATTGTTGCCGGTGGTTTCGGCGCACGCGGGGTTGAAGGTAAAGTAGCTTCCATTCAGTTTGCTCGGACCAACAATGTGCCTTTCCTTGGTATCTGCTTCGGTCTCCACTGGGCAGTTATAGAGGTTGCAAGACACTGCTGTGGACTCCAGGGAGCAAACACCGAAGAAGTTGATCCTAATTCACCACATCCAGTTATTCACCTGCTGCCTGAGCAGGAGGGGGTTGAAGATAAAGGTGCAACAATGAGGCTGGGTGTATATCCATGCCGTATTCACGATGGCACCTTGGCTTCCAAGCTTTATAATAGCGATCTGGTATATGAGCGCCATCGACATCGATTCGAAGTCAACAACAGCTACAGAGCAAAGCTGGAGCGCGGTGGACTAATCTGCTCTGGAGTTTCACCGGACTACAGACTGGTCGAGATAGTGGAACTTAAGGACCACCCGTTCTTCATAGCGACCCAGTTCCACCCTGAGTTCAAATCCAGGCCAAACCGGGCTCATCCACTGTTTAGCGGGCTTATAAAAGCAGCTATGGAGTATCAGAAGATCAAACCGGCACGTGTAAAATCGACCGAAAAGCCGGCTGCTAAATAACGTTGGAAAACCAGGCAACATTCTCTACAATAGCCGCCATCTTCATGTTGATGATGTTCGGCTACCTGGCTAAGCGGGCGAAGGTGTTGAGGAGCGAGGACGTGCGAGTCGTGAACTCGCTCCTTATCAACATTACATTTCCTGCGTTCGTCTTCGTCAGCACCCACAGCAAACCCTTCATACCAGCTATGGCGGTAGCCCCGTTCATTGGGTTTGTTTGCGAAATGGCGATTGTAGGCCTTGCATATCTGATAGCCCGTTTGATGAAACTGGACCGGGGAACGACATCTGCGTTAATGCTGGTTTCAGCGTTCGGAAACACCGGGTTTCTCGGGTATCCTGTAATCCATGCAGCTTTCTCCAACAACAAACATGCAATGCTGTCAGCTGTTATGTTTGATGGGTTCGGAATGGCTCTCCCCCTGTATACCATTGGAGTTGCCATTGCTACTACATTTGCAGGAACAAAATTTGACTGGAAAAACCTGCTTGGGTTCCTCAGGACTCCAATATTTCCTGCAATGATTATTTCACTCCTACTCCGAAATGTGCATATCCCATCGGTTGTTATGAAGACCCTGGAATATGCAGGAGCTGCAACGATCCCCCTGGCAATGATCTCCATTGGAATGAGCTTGAGCACCAAATCAGTCGGTAAGTATCCATGGCCAATGCTTGTTGGAACAGTCTTGAAGCTGGCGGTCCTCCCGTTAGCTATGTTATTGCTGCTTCCTGTTTTCGGAATACATGGTGTTGTGCGTCAGACGGTTCTGGTGCAAAGTGCACTTCCTGCTGCTATTTTTGCTGGAGTTATACCTGAACGTTTTGGTGGCAATTACGAGTTTGCTGCAGGTGCCATATTTGCTACAACTCTTCTGAGCGTGTTGACAATCCCGCTTATGGTCTATTTTGTTAAGTGATTCTCCTAACCGAAATATGTTGGCACCCCAACTTGGGGGCTCCGAAGGGAAAAGATGAAGACAATACCACAGTTTCCTGAATGTCGAGAGATACTGCTGGAGGACAAGCCTCTATTTGATTCAATATTCCACTCCTGGCAACCGGAAGTATCTGCCTATACATTCACAAATATATTCGCATGGAGAAAACCATACACTGCCCGTCTCGCGATGGCTAATGACTTATTGATAGTGAGTCACTTGGTCAACGGTAACCTCTCTTTGATGGAACCTATGGGGAATGGCGACAAAGTCAAAGCAATTCACGAGTGTCTGAAAGCCACTAAAGTTAAAACGACATTTTTCGACGGTGTTTCCGGAGCACTAGCCAAAGAACTGGAATCTGATGACCGGCTTACAGTTGTATATGACAGGAATAATGCTGACTATCTCTACAAATCAGATGACCTGATCAACCTGGCAGGGCGGAAGTTCGATGGTAAACGCAATTTTGTAAGCCGTTTCAAACAGAAATATGAATATGAATACATCGAGCTTTCTGCAGATAATGTAGAAGCATGCCACAATTTCGCTGAGCAATGGTGCGATGACAAGGCATGCGATGCCTCAGAGGGTCTATCCAGAGAGCGCTGCGCAGTTTACGAGATGCTTTCGCATATTGGAGAATTGGGAATATGTGGAGGAGCGGTCAGGGTAGATGGCAGAGTAGTTGCATTCTCTCTCGGCGAAGCTCTGAACAAAGATACCATAGTCATCCATGTCGAAAAGGGCGATACATCGCTGGACGGCGTGTATCAGCTTATCAATAATGAATTCTGCACCCATGAAGCTCAAGACTACAAGTTTGTAAACCGCGAGCAAGACCTGGGCATCCCCGGCCTGAGAAAAGCCAAAGAATCATATCAACCTGTAAAGCTGGTAGATTCATTCAGAGTATCACTGCGGTAAACGACTGAATTATTTAGGGTATCTCACGCAAAGCCGCTAAGGCGCAAAGAAGGGAAACGAAGATTTCTCTACGCACTTTATGATTTATAAAAGTAATTCGCTTGGATGTGATTTGCAATTACATCCGAGCAGAGACTCCCTTCTTTGCGTCTTTGCGGCTTTGCGTGACACGTTAAAAAGCAGATAGATTCTGCATTACGCACCGAATAACGTGCAGCTCAAGGCCTCGGGAATCTGTAGTGGCCTATTATTTTCCAGTTGGTCAGGCATTCCTGCTCTATTGCCACTGGTCCCATGTTGTGGATTATCATTGGCAGGCCATCTGAACCTTTGACATCAGACAGTATTCCAGTATGAGTCAAACCGTTTCCATTTAAGTCCCAGCACACTATATCCCCAGGTTTCCAGGTTTTAGTATACTCTCCATCTGTCCTGACCGTAAGATCCAGTCCCTTTCTGTGAAAGAAAACCATCAGGTTTCGGACCCGGCGATGGTCTATGCTGGAATCCGTCCCTTTTAATCCCCATCTCCTGGGATAACGCGAAAAGTTGCTGGACATGTCTTCGTGAACAAGTTTCTGGAGGTCATATCCGGCATTTCGTAAACCACGGATGACTACCTCAGTGCATGCTCCCTGGCTGGCAGGGACATCTCCATTCGGGTATGGTATTGACACATATTCGGCATTGTAAACTACCTGGTTAATAGCTTCTTTTTTGGCACCATTAACTATCTTTTCAGCAGATGTCTTCGGATTTGCAATAAGAGTTACAGATTGCGATTTATTGGTCTGGGGAATTACACCATCGATGGCATCGGCAATACCCGTTGATGCATATTTATAGAGCAGCGCACCGGCAATAACAGCAATTATAAAAATCGGAATCAGTAATCTCAACCGTGACAATGCATTCACCTCCACACATTTGGTTCAGTTACTGCAATGAAGGGATATAACTAAGCGTGTAGAAGCATTCTATATCAAATGCAAATAATACTCAAATCCCTAAATACATTAAATGACCTATTCGATACATATAACACATTTTTCTAATACCATACACTATCCAACGATAGGGGAATTATGACAACCAAGTTATCAATAGCTGTATTAACCTTACTAGTATGTCTATCAACATCGCTGGCAGCACAGCAACGGACTACCTTAACAATCACCAGATGTAGCAAAGCCCCAGTAATTGATGGGAAAATCAATCAGGATGAATGGAAAGATGCCGCAGGTATAAGCAATTTCATAGATGCCTTTTCTGTAGCTACATCCAACCCGAACACAGTAGTCTATGTAACTGCGGATGATACCAACCTTTATGTAGCTGCAAAGTGCATTGAACCTGATCGCAAAGGCCCGCGTGGATTTATCAGGAAACACGACGACCGTGCCTTTGAAGATGACTGCATCCAGGTATATATTGCTCCGGAAGATATGCAGCAGGTAAAACAGGCAGCTGTTATGTTCGGAGGATATGAAGGCTCCTACAACAACTGGTATACAAATATTCAGAAGTATTATGAATTTACAGTCAACTGCAAAGGCAGTATCACGGAATCAATGAATGATGTACGGGACTGGAACGGTCAGTGGACTTCCAAAGTCGGACTAGAAAATGGGGCCTGGACTGTTGAAATGTCTATTCCGTTCTCATCGATCGGTATAAAGTCATTCCCTGACAATGCACTCTGGGGGTTGAGTGTCTTCCGAAACAGGCAGGCACGCCAGAGCGGTTGGGTGAGTCCATCATACGGTGGATATACACCTTTGCCTGTAGGTTCAATACATATTGCCAGGAATCATCCAATAGCCAGACAATCTCTAGTATCTACTCCAAAACCCGGTGCAAATAGCCTTGAATTCGAACTGGTAAACAACACTGATCAGCCTGCTGCGATAGAAATAACTGCTGCTCAACGCGGTAGCAACGTAGAACCACAGATAATTACAATGGAACCAGGCAGCAGACAGAAAGTTAAGCAGCCGTACACGTTGAATGGTGAAGGCAATCTTTTCGCAGATTACACTGTCAGAGTCAAAGGTGAGGTAATCCCCCTGCTGACTGGAACAGTCAATACCAACATACCTGCCAAACAGGACTTTACATTAAGATACTTTGCTGTGCCTGCACAAGTCTATGGCGATATACACCTCAATCCTGGCTCTGAAGTAACACGAGCTGTGATGTCTGTCCGGATTGCATCAAATGAAACTAAAACAAGTGAAGTCAACCTCACAGGCAGAAAGGGCATAAACATCAAGCTACCAGCAGAAGGCAAGGCGGGAGATACTGTCAAGAGCAGACTGGAGTTGTTCTCTTCAGATGGTAGACTAATTGCTGCAAGAGATCTGGATTCAGTCATTCCACCCAAATACTCATGGTTGGACAATAAAATCGGACTGCCGCTCAAAGTACTGCCTCCCTATACACCAATAGCTGTAAAGTCCAAAAGTGTAAGCATGCTGGGCAAGATCCTGCAGTATACAGACTTCGCTCTGCCAGCCAGAGTCACCACTGCCGGTACGCAAATACTCTCCAAACCAATGAAACTTTCAATAAAATCGAAAGGTAAAGATGTTCTCTGGTTTTCAAAGAGCTGGAAAATACTTGAAACAGACGAACAGCACATCAAAATCCAGAGTATCTGGAAGAGTAAAACACTTGATCTCAATGTGATTTCCAACCTCGAGTATGATGGTTTTATCTGGAGTGAAGCCACCATCATTCCACACGGTATGCAATGCATAGACAGTGTTGCGCTTGAGATTCCACTCAAAAAGAGTGTAGGTAAATATGTGTACCGTGGGAGTGCTCAGCTTTGTAACGCACTCTCACCGGTCGGGATGCGTTGTCCAATCAACGATAACACATGGCTGGGTGACGAACGCCGTGGTATTGGATGGTATACAGAAAGCCTGGAATGGATAAAAGCAAATGACTATGCTAACCAGGTTGAAATCATCCCTGCAAAGACTTCAACTATGTGGAGATCGACATTCATTGACACTCCCACAAAGCTGAAGGCTCCATATACGATGAAATTTGCCCTGCATGTAACTCCTGCAAAGCCGGTCTCACTGCATAAAGAGAACATCCAAACCTGGACAGACCGCGAACTCCCTGCCAACCTGTGCGGGCATGCAATCTTGTTCAGAGCCAAAGGACTTTTCAATCAACCCAAAGGCACATTCGAGTGCTGGGTAAAACCCACGTTCAATACAAATGACAAATCAGACACCAGCAGCAAGAGACTCCTTTTCCAGGTCAATTGTCCCTGGGGCAGCAGTTGGAGCAGCTTTGGCAATTACAAAGGTGTGGCCAAAATCTATTACAACGCTGCTTCCGGGAGCTTTACGGCAGAGATAAACGACGTTGCAGGTCAGAACACAGTTACTCTGAATGGAACCGGAGCATTGCCGAATGGTGAGTGGAGTTTCTTGAGGCTTTCATGGGGAGATAAACTCAGGCTCAATGTAAATGGCAAAGTCTCTGAACTGGATGTAAAGGGATCTTTTGAGGGGGATATCAACCAGTATGATATGCTGCTGATGCTCAATGATTTCGAGATTGATGAACTGCGCATGTTGAACAACCAGAGGTTGGATGATTCAGTTCCGGCTGCCGGATTCACATCAGATGACAACACACTACTTCTCTATAAAGGAGAGAACCTGGAACACCCGGAGAAGATGGCTGTGCCGGGAACAGCTCCGGAAGTCTGGGCTGTCCAACTTGCTCCTGGCAAGTTCGGCAATGCACTCACTCAGGATACCAAAGCTCTGCGCCTGGATGCTCTTCAAAAGTTTGGCAAGACAATGGTCTCATTCTTCCAGGACTGGTCTCCTTATCAGGGATATCCATATCTGGGGAATGTCACCTGGCTGAGATCGGTTGCGGATGCTGTCCATGCACGCGGGATGAGGTTCATATTATATTTCAACCAGGACATATCGGATGCATGTCCGGTGTGGAAAGGTATGGAATGGGACTACTGCCTGGGTGGAGCTCCTGCGCTCAATTATACCCGGGACGATGTTGTTCAGAACGCATACACTGCTTGTGGAAACGGTCCGTTCAGAGATATGATGCTGGACGGAATAGCCAAACTGGCAGACCAGGCTGATATCGATGGTGTCTATATGGATGGCACGACAGTTCCATGGTGGTGTGAGAATCCCACTCATCCCGGTTGTGGTGAATACCTTGGCGATGGGACCTATCAAATGCACAAACCTATTCGCGGTGTAAGAGAGTTTATGAAAAGGCTGCGGAATATATTCGTCCAGAGGGGAAAGAAAGTCTTTATGGACGCTCACACCGGTGGAGTAATGCATATCCCTACTCAGTCATTCACAGACCAATACAATGATGGAGAGCAATTGCATCGTTATAAGTCGGGATACAGGATACCACCAGATACATTCATTGCCGGATATATGGGTCAACAATTTGGAATGCGCGCAATTATGATCCAGGGTCCAAGAGCTTCGTGGAATGAGGCTGTTGCAATCGCACTGGTCCACGACACAATGGTATGGAACGGGCCAGATTGTATATACAAAGCCATGGCAAATTACAACAACGACATTACCACTAAATACATACCATATTGGGACAAATCCAAACTTTACAGTGTAGGTCCATCGGGAATCCTGGGGAGTGTCTATCTAAACAGGGATAAAGCACTCCTGGTATTCGGCAGTCAGACAGAAAAAGACACTGTCTGCAGCGTCAATATCGCAGGACTATTGGGAAAACTGCCAAAAGGCATGCAGGCTTACGATGCCATAAGCAATGAAAAGCTGGAAATATCATCCGGCAAGATCCATTTCGATATACTAGCCCGAAACTGGCGCATGATAGAGCTGAGATAAGTGAAAGGAATACAATCAGAATGAGAAATCTGATCTTATTGTTGGTTAGTTTTATCCTGTTATCGGGAATCGTAATTGCTGCGGTCAAACCAAAGACTGCACCTGCCGCACGTTTTACCGATCCATTTATCAGCGACCCCGGATCAGTAGACCACAAACCTTTCATGTGGGACATCACGATGGGCAAGCCTGATGCACCAGCTTCCTGGGCTATTGTTGATGGAGCTCTGGAGTATCACACTGAAAACGCCAACAACAATGAAGCCCGGTTTGATATGTTCACCGCCGGAATCGATATCACTGACGATTCCGCATGGAGTGTCGAAACTGGTTTCCGCCACATTTCTGGTGTTGCACCTCATCCTACATATGAAGCAGTTATATATGTCCGTTGGAACTCCAAAGTGGATGGTTACATTGGCCTGCTTTGCCTGTGTTACGATGCTGCGAATAAGTCATTCCTGGTTATCAATGGAGACCGCAACGAGAAACCAATCGCTGCTGATATGACCGGAAATTTCCACCCAATCCGTATAACCGTGCAAGCACACAAAGTCTGTATCTATGTTGATGGAAATCTAACTGGTGGTCCTTATACGCTTGGAAGCCTAAAACTGGAGCGTGGTCCGAACAGGTTCATCATCGGTCCAATCACCGGAGGTCAGATGCCCCACTCTATCCACTGTGCCTGGGATTATTTCGCTGTCACCGAAAAAGGCGCATTCGCTCCCGGAACCGGCGGTTGGAATCCTGCATCTGAAACGAAACCTGCAGGTGTCCAGAGAGTAGTTCCCGGTGAAAATGTAAATCCTGCAAAAGCATTCAACCATCCTCCTTACTCTAGGATCAAGCTTGTGCGAAGAATCAGTGGACGGGAACGCTTCGACAAATCCCTGCCACAGGAAATCAAACTCTGGAATGCATTCAACGCAGGTAAGCCGGGACTGGTTGAAGTTCCAATGTATAAATATCTGGATGTAGATGGACCTACTAAACAGAACTTCTACAGGGACACATATCCGGTAAAACTCGATGACCATCGCACGGTAGCAATGACCCTCACAACTCGAGGAACAGGCGACACTGTTACGGGTTTCATTGACTACAAGCTCTGGTATTGTGTCTCTACTGATGGCGGCAAGACTTACGATCAGGAAAGACCGCTGGTACAGAGGGGCACTGATTATTCAGCTCAACATCCAAACAAATATGTCTGGGTCGGTAAGAATGGTTATGCCTTCGCTACCTTATGGCCCTACCTGATGAGAATGAGCAACAGCCAGATATTCCTACCATGCTACTACGGTGCACTCGACAAGAACGGCAACTACTACAATCCAAATGGTGTCTCAACTTTCAGCAACGTATTCGGCCTGATCGGCACCTGGGATAAGTCCAAAAACGATGTTATCTGGGATATTACCGCACCGATAATGCTTCCCCCGAGCAAATCAACCGGTGGTCTCAGTGAATGCGGGGTCATTGAACTCAAAGACAAACCCGGTTACATACTAATGGTCATCCGCGCAGGGAATGAAGGGGACATGACAGGAAAAGTACCCTGTTGGAAATGGAAGACCCTCTCAAAAGACTATGGTAAGACCTGGTCGAAGTTGACTCCATTCACATTCAACGATGGCACTAACTTCTGGTCACCGACCTCTCAAGCAATGTTCATCCGCAGTTCACGCACGAAGAAAACCTACTGGATAGGTAATATCAGCCGATCCCGACCAAGGGGAGGTTCACCCAGATATCCGCTGATCATTGCAGAACTCGATGAAAAGAAACTGGGTCTGCGCGCTGAGACCGTCACCATAATAGACGACCGGGCTCCCGGTGACAGCTCCGACATGCAGCTTTCGAACTTCGCATTTATCGAGGACCCTGAAACAGGTTATATATTAGTAACTCTCTACCGTGACCAGGGTCGTGCCTCCTGGGGAGCTCCTTCAAACGGCCCAGGTATAGATGGTCAGCAGACGTATGAGATTGAAGTGAGATAATGCAGGCTTTAGACTTTAGGCTTCAGGAGTTGTCTGCACCTGTATGGATACTTCGGAAACAAATGGAATTATTGTCATCCTGAACGCAGTGAAGGATGACAATATACCGAGAACTGATATCACATCAAACAAGCGCTGAAGCTTGCCCTGCACATGTCGCCAGATAATGATCGTAAACAAACTTCTCTACCCGCAGAGCTTGTTTACCATTTTCTGTGAACTCATATATGCCGTTGGCACGTGTCATCAGCCCCAGTTCTACCATATAACGTCTGGTTGCACAGTAGTCCAGGCAGACACGGGCGATGCATTCAGTCAGTTCGTTTTCGTCATAGCTGCGTATCTCTGTCAGTCCGAAACGCATTACGGCATCAGGTGATATCAATGCGACCGGTGTTACTTTTCGGCGCTTTTCAGCCAGTCTTCGCTGCACATCGGACATTTCACGTTTCCTGGGTGTAACTCCACCGAAGAGAGCATTGGCAACTGCTTTTTGCAGTTTTTTATCAGTTCCATGCAACAATCCCTGCAGCGCTACCTGAGAACTGACAGACCCGATTTCTCCCAACGCAGTCACAGCGGATTCGCGGACTTGATCGTCGCTGTTCGATATCATCTCCATCAAAAGATGCTCTGAACTTACAATCTGAAGTCTGCCAAGAGCAGTTATTGCAGCGATTTTCTCCGGACTGCCTCCCTCACGAGCACAATTCATCAAAATATCAGCTGAGGTCGTATCACCTATCTCCGACAATGCAAAGATAGCAGCAATCCGCACGCTCTGGTCTGAATCCAAGAGAAATCCCTTGTTCAAATCCCTGTACTCATCTGCTTTCACATGACCCAGTATCCGAACAGCCTGGCTTCGCAAATCGGACGGACCGTTTTGAGCGAATAAGGCTATCATCCGGGTCATGTCCTCAAGTAGAGTGTTCCCAATAGCCTCAGGTTTCAGCGGAGGCCATTTTTCACGGGTACGCAGGTCATTTTGAAACTGCATAGTGCTAATATCACTGAAACCTGTCGGAGAAAGCGATTTTGCGATTGCTTCACATCCTATAAGTCCAATAACCTGTTTTTCGTAACTTCCACTCCATATCAACTCCAGCGAACTCTCAATAAAGCGTCCTCCTGTCCGGATAAGTGCATGCAGTATCCGGGATGGCTGCTTGGACGATTGAGACAGGTAACGGTCCATAAGAATCGGGAAAGCTTCTTCCTGATAGCACATTATTGCATTCGTAAAAAGCAAAGCCGGGCTTGATTCCTGACAGGCTTCCATCATCTCAACAAGAATCTCAGCTTTGGCTTTATCGCCGGCTGAGTGCACAAACAGTCTATCAAGCAGGAGATATGATTCCTTCGAAGCCATATCCTGCATACCCTCACGCTGAGGAATTGTGCCGCACCTGGAGGCATACACCTGCAGCAGTTCAACTGCCTTTATGGCCTGAGTTTCGTCGTTTGAGAAGCAGCAGTCCAATATATTATCCATCGACTCCGGGCCCAAATGGGGCAGCAATATCGCAATATTGCGCAGCATGTCACTGGTATCAGCATCAGCTATCAGTTCAACCAGCCGCTGCGGTGATTTTTTGAGCACAACAGTCAATCTCTCCGGAGCATTGGACTCATTATTAAACATTTTGAGGAGCACCGCGATTTCAGCCTGCACTATTTCTTTAAACTTATCATCCGGGATATCCGGTATTTCTTCGAAGTCAGTCATTTGTTATATTACCTCTTTCAATGCTTGACGCGCACGGTGCAAGCGGCTCATTACTGTCCCATTGGGCACTTCCAGGAACGTGGCAACTTCATCATAAGACAACCCCTCATAGTAATGAAGGGCAAGCACCAACCTGTGAGGAGCAGACAGGGTAGCCAGACCATATGACATCCTGGTGTAAATAGATGAGTCTTCGATATCGTCCTCAACTACTGCAACCTGGTCCTCGACTAATTCAACGGTCTTGTGCTGATTCTGACGATACCACATCCTGCAGACATTAAGTGCAATCATCTTAAGCCAACCGCTGAATTTCTCCGGCTCGCGCAGCTGACCCAGCTTAATGTATGCTTCTACGAATGATTCGTGCGCCAGTTCCTCGGCATCAGGCACATTGCCTGTCATATTGAAGCACAACCGGTAGACCATAGCATAATGCTGGTCCATCAAAGGTCCAAATGCATCCCGCTCACCTGCCAACACTGCTTCAATTAACCCAACGACTTCCACTTGCTCCGCTCCTGCATTCTTGCGCGTTTTCATATATAAGATGCACGGTTTGCTTGAATATTCCGTAGATTGGAAAAGTTTCAAGCAGTTATATTGTAGTTGATTTCGATAGATGCATCAGGTTCAAATCTGGCTATTAGCCGTTTTAACGCGAAATCAGCTAATGGGAGATTGCGAGGGGAAAACCAGACTGATCTATCGGATTCGACCGATCAGTCTGATTTCAATTATTTCCCAACCACTTTGTTAGGTGCTGGCAAAAGGTCTATTCCGGAGTGGTCGCTTCTGATTCTGAGTCTCATCGACCAGACAGAATTGTTAGCAGCTGCTTCAGGAGTGTGACCTCCGGAGCTCAGGTAACACATAAATACGGAACCATCAGCAAGCTGGATGCCCTTGCCATATCCATATGAGTTATCTATCAGGAAACCGTATTTTTCATTTTGAGCAACCCAGGTATGGCCTCCGTCGGTGCTGAATATAGCACGCAGTCCTCCACCGCCATATGAGCCGTGCAAGCACAGTAGTGTGCCGTCTTTTAGCACTATCAAGGATGGAGCATATAGTCTCATTCCGATGGAAACAGGCTGGGTCCATGTTTTACCTTTGTCATAAGACCAGTAAAGATCGGCTTCAGGTCTGGTTATTAGTATCATAGATCCGTCAGGGAGTTCAGCTATGCTGGGTTCATACATATCATAGTCTTTTTTAACTTTCGATAGCATTTTCCAGCTCTTGCCTTCATCGGTCGATCTCAGGATAGCGATATGCCAGGGAGTTCCATCATTGGCGTTTCCATCGATAGCCATATAGACAGATCCGTCTTTCGACAAGACCATCGGACCATCTGTTTCATCTGCAACGAATGGGGATGCGACCTGCCTGGGTTCTTCCCAGGTATGACCGCCATCAGTGGACCTGGTAATCATAGTGTGGAAACCAACGTTTTTGTCCGTTTTATAATCACCAAGACAACCTTTGAAGAATGTGCAGAGAATCACGCCGCTGGGCAACTCAAGGAAGCTCGGGTGCCGGTCATCCCAGTCAGTATCAACAAGAGTTACAGGCTTGCTCCAGGTTTTGCCGCCATCGGATGACCTGGTGATCATCGCCCGTCCTCCCCTGGGAGCATCCACATTAGGCATACCCGATCCTGTGTATTCATTTGGCTTTGATCGATCCATACCTGCTGTTGGAGGAGAAAAATGCCAGTAGCCTGCACTGAAACCGACCAGCATGTCACCATTTTTCAACAGTATGGGGGATTCCCATCCTACAAATCCGGTGTAACCGGGAAATGAATCCGGCTGATTAATCCCTGGTCCAACTATAGTTCCCCTGCAGAAATCCGGTTTGGTCACCTATTCACCACCCGGTATCACCTTAACTGAAACAACAGGTTGCTGGGCAGCACTGTCCAGAGTTGCACAGAGCAGCAATATGGTGAGGTAGAATAACACATTAACAAATAAGTTCATCTGGTTCCTCCGATTATACACATAGATTCTACTTGCTAAATGACTTCTACACAACTTAATTCTGCGCATTCCCGATCAACAATGCTGCATCTATAAACTGACCACCCGATTCCTGCATGCAATGAATAGCTATTGTATTTCGCCCTCTTATGATTGCTTTGAGTCCCTTTTTAGTAATGTCGAAACCGGTGTATTTGTCGACCCATCCATCGTGTTGCCACACAAGCTGACCGTTTATGTATATCCTGCACCCGTTATCAAAGTGTGTCACCAGAACTATTTTTTCAAATGAAGTGCCAGTGTACTCAAAATCCTGACGTAACCAAATATCTTTGCTGGTCCACGAAGTTTTGATAAAAGCTTCAGAACCGGCCTTCTGACCGAAACCGGCATATCCGTGTGCCCAGTTACTGTCATCGAAACCGGGAGACATCCAGTCTGACGGAGGTGTATTGAATCTGTACCTCCACTCCTTTGCCATATCCTTGTCCTGGACTGCTCCGACCAGGACTTGCCACTTGCACAGTCTATCCTTGGTGTCTGTCGGAGGGTTCTTCTCGTATTCAGCTTTCCGGGCGATGATATCGTGCATTCTCTTAACATCGAACTTCGGCTGACGCTGGTATGTGTATAACCCGTTCTGCTCCTGTTCAACGTCATAAAGCTGAGTATAGCAAAAACCAAATAAATACCGGCTGTCCAGAAGCGCATCGGCAAGGCCTTTGTACCGGGTATAGAACTCCTCAATGTTCTTTGGAGCAGCCCCATATCCCCAACCGCTGTTTTTACTCCATCCTGTTCCACCGAATTCGCTTATGAAGAATGGAATCTTTTTTGCAGCTCCTCCACCGCCATAACGTGTAGGCAAGGAGGCATTTATGCTAGAAGAGTCATTCCAATTATTCCGGAATGAAATTGTATTCTGGTCGTAGTCGTGCATATCCAGTACTTCCGGGTTTGCTATACCGTGCGTCCACCCGCTTGTGTCCAGCACCGGTCGGGATGGATCCAGCATTCGGGTAAGGTTTACAACTGTATTTTGAAGCGGGACAGCATTTGCCGGTGTTTCGTTGAAGGGACACCAGCCGACTATTGCCGGATGATTGGCATCACGTCTTATAATCTCAGCCCACTCGTTGATGAAAGGCAGATGCGACAGCGGATTGCCGGCGTCCAGCCCCCAGTTCGGAGATTCACCCCACACCAGATAACCGAGTCTATCCGCCCAATACAGGAACCTGGGTTCGAAAACTTTCTGGTGCAGCCTGGCGCCGTTGTAACCGATTGCCTGTGAGAGTTCAATATCGTGTTTGAGAGCCTGATCGCTGGGTGCAGTCCAGACGCCGTCAGGATAGTATCCCTGGTCCAGTATCAGCCGTTGAAACACAGCCTTATTGTTGATAAGAATAGCTGCTCCATTAATTGAAACTGTCCGGAGTCCAAAATATGAGTGCAGTTCATCTACGACTTTTTCGCCATCTAGAACTAACAGCCTGAGGCTATACAAGTATGGATTATCAACAGACCACAGGTGCTTTTCTGATAACTTTAGATCAAGCTGAGTATTCCTCCAGTCAACAGGCACCTGCGCAGTTCCGACGACTCTATTCCCTGCATATGCGACCGCCTTTATCTTGAGTCCACTCCCGGGCACATCGATATCGGGCCTTATAACCACTCCGGAGGTTTCGGGGTGGCATTCTATTTTGAAGTCCTTAATATATGACGCTCCCATACCCTCCAGCCATACAGTCTGCCAGAGTCCGGTCACACGGGTATATAGGCAGCCAAAACTCTCCTCAGCCTGAGACTGTTTGCCGGTCTCCTGGGTCCCGCTGCGTGTATCATCAAACGCGTGGATAACCACTGTGTTCTTCCCCGGTTGAAGATAGTCCGTTATCTCGAGTATCACCGGAGCGCTGCCCCCTCTGTGGCTTCCGACGATTTTGCCGTTCAACCAGACAGTAGTCTCCCAGTCACAAGCACCGACATGCAGCCTTGTGCGGAGGGATTTCCAGTTCTTACCGAGCTCAAAAGAACGCCGGTACCAGACATTCTTAATAAAACCCCGCCTGCCCAGTCCGGACAGCTTGCTCTCACGGCAGAATGGCACAATGATCTTGTCCGGATAAGGTTTGTTGTCCAGATACTGCGCGGATGAGTCATCAGTCTCTGCAAACTCCCACTCCCCGTTTAGGTTCAACCACTGACTCCTCACCATTTGAGGATTTGGATATTCCGGACGTGGGATATTTGGTGGACCAGCAACAGCAGTTGATGCGACCAGAAGAGCGAGAATAGTGCTGGTTACTATGTGCCGTGGGATATTCATATTTCACACTTTCAGGCCTGGAATTCTTCGCACACAGGTAGTGCATCGGCATCGACGCTGCGCTCTGATACCGATGCATATACCCGCTTCGCGTGTTTGGCAATGCTCTGATACCGGTGCATATACTCGTTTCGCGTGTTTGGCGTTATTCGCGGTTATTTTATTATCTCTATACTAACCGGCCCCAGTAATCCGGAAGTCAGATCACCTCTATAACGGGTGGGGATGGTTGTATAGTGGTTGGACAGAGTATTATAAACCAGGAGTTCCAGAATGTTTGTGCCTGGCTTGATGTATTTAGTTATATCGAATCTCCAGGGAGAAGTCAGCCGGATTCCAACTTTTTTCCCATTCACACGGACTTCGGCAGAGGAGACTACTTTACCCAGATCAAGGACCACTCTGCTTGATTCTTCGGAGAATTCAAACTCCCTGCGATACCTTGCTCCTCTGGAGTATTGTTCCAGGACTCCCATCTGTGACCAGTCACCGGTAGAAATCAATCCGGAACCACAGTCAAGTGTAATAGGCTCGGGTATCGCTGTTCCTGCATAATATCCCTGTTTATGCTGAATCCTGATTGCTACCTTCGCTGCGTGCTTATTAGGATCCGGGATCGTGACCTTGTATTCAACCGATCCATCATCACAGTTTCGGACTCTCTTTGGTTTCAACTGAATGCCATCAGCCCAGACCTGCAAGTCTCCAAAAGCCTTTAAAGACATCCCTTTCAGTCCGGGAGGTGAAGTAAATCTATACCAGCCTGAAGATTCAACAGGATAGGGATCATATTTCAGAACTCCGGGCATTTGGTACCAGTTCATTGACAGTGGATATTTAACAGCCGCAGGAGCACCTTTGGCTCTCAGAACAAAATGTCCTCTGCCGATTTCGTCATAGCGCAACAGTAGTACACTTGAACCAGCACTCAAGTTTACTGATTTTGCATCCGTCTTTTTCCCATTTATCCAGACTGCAGATGGTTTGATACCTCCTGAAATAATCTCTGCTTCTGCATTATCAGGAGATATAACTGTTGTCCACAGGTAATAGCAGCCTGCATCATCTGATTCTTTCACATAGTAAGTGTCAGTCCAGGTATCCTTTCTTGTTCCTAATACTATGAAGTCATCGCTGACAGACTCCTTTAAACCGTGATAACCCTCATGGCCCGGGTCACCCTCAACTCCCTCCCTCAGACTGTATCCATACTCCTGCCATTTGTATTCTTTCCCATCAATCGCAACCTGAGAAGGATCAGCTTTACAGGATGCCAGTTCATTTTCTAATGCTGATGTATCCGCTCCAGCAGGAAAAGGCCCCAGCTTCAGGAACTCCGGGCCAAAACCGCAGGTAACTTTCTTCCAACTTGAATCGTCATATTCTGGAAGCTGCTTGATTGAGTCAGGTTCAGTTTCCAGGCAATAGGCAAACCGGCGGGCTTCTGCTCCTATCATTCCATTAGTTTCCGGCAACCGGAAGTCTCCCCAGCGGTTGTCCATTGTAGGAACCAGCTTGAACTCCCACTCACCATTCAGCTCAATAGTTTTAGCAGTGGACACAGATTTCACAGCTTTGCTGATATCACACTTTCCGGGACTGAAAACAATCAATTTGCATTCATCACTCCCAACAGGTACAGCCAGAGTAGTCCATTCGTCCTTTACAGAAATAGCAGCTAGTTTCGTAGATTTACCGGTCCAGGGATCCCAGAGTTCGACCTTACCCATTGACCTGAATGAACACACTGTGCCAACCGGAGCATCCGTGATCATATAGACATCTCGTGGTCCTATCTTACGATGGTTGACCTTGCAGTTCACAGGTGATATAAAGTCTCTTTTCACCAGACTCTTTATTGTTTCTTCAGCCTGATTATTGTCTTGGACGAATTCTCCATTATCCGATGAGAATATCTCTTTGACCAGTGCGGAGAGTTCAGCATCATTCCTGCCGGATTTTTCACTGGCTTCGGGAAGCTCTCCGATTGAGATAACAGTTCCCCCTGCCTTGATAAACTCAAGGGCCTTAATCAGTGTTGAATACCGGACTGTTTTCATTGCAGGCAGGATCAGCACCTGGTATGCTTCTCCTGCTATCCGCATATCACCATCTTTAAAATCAGCACGTTCAAGGGATTGGAAGTCCATGTAGTCGAAATCTATCCCATGGTCAAAAAGCTGTTCTCCAAGTCTAAATGCACACTCCACGGACTTACTGCCGTCTTCACCAGTTTCCATCGAAGCTACAGGATACAGAATAGCAACATCGCAGCGGTGCACTCCCTGGCTCATCAGATAGCTTAACCGCTGGTTGAATTTTCCGAAATCTTTCATATGCTGCCAGTAGGGCATTCGGAAATGGTTACAGGGAGGCGCCCATTCCCACCAGCCGCCGTGGGTTGTATAGTAAAGCCCGTGCAATGAAAGCAGGTTGTGGCCCATCACATAGTTTTCAGCCAGACATTTTGATATGTTCTCGGTGCTTGTCCCCCACCCGCTGCTGTGGAACCCCTCCAGCCAGACCCTCGGTCGTTCATATAGATGTGCAATAGACGCTGCCACTTTGTTCTTCACGACATTCGAACTGAGCGCAGGTGAATCGCAGCCGGGGCCGGTCATCCAGCGCTGAGTTCGGAAGTAGTCACCGAACTCAACAACATCAGTCCCGCGTCCACCATGGTCGCAGCCATATATCATCCCTCTGTCCGCATGCCAGTTGTAGACCGGGATAAAGTATGCTTCCTCCGACAGGCTTACAACCAGATCATAGTAGTCCAGCCTGACTTTGGGAGTCTTGTCTCCGACATCAGTAAACAGAGCAGGCAGCAGAGGCAGAATATCATAGCCTTTTCTGGACTTAAATTCGTCGGCAAACTTCTTGTTCCAGAGCTTACCCCCCACACCGAAAGTCAGCTCATCAGAGAAGAAGAAATCCAGTCCTTTTCCAGCTTGACCAGGAAGAGCTTTTTCGAACCTGTCGAAAAACTTTTCAATTACAAGAGGCCCAAGCCTGGGGTTTATCGGGTCAACCGATGCCATCACTGGTTTTACATACACAATAACCACATGCCAGTTACCTGTCGGAGCCTGCCAGTGCAGAGTGTTACCTGATACACTTTTACCAAGATCAATCTCATTTACCGAATTCGATGAATATGCTTTTGCACACAGCACGTTTTCAGGAAGTGTGATCTCTAGATTTCCCCCACCGGTAACATCACGCTGAATACATTCCAGAACGCTTCCGTGCATTTCCGAATTTTCAGCCAGGATCTCATCCATCCAGAACCCCTGCCCAACAATCCCCAGAGTGTAGTCACTTAAGCTGACAGATATCCCGCGTTTGTTACACTCCGCAGCCCACCATTTGAACAGTTTCCACCATTCATCACTGAACAGTGGAGGATCGCTGGGCATAGTCAGCCCATAACTGTTACCACCTTTATCCGTATGTGCATAATTGACCTGCAGCCCCGTAACTCCACTGCCAGCTAACTTCTCCAACTGCCACATAAGCCTCTCTTTGGTAAGTTTATCCCCAACCCACCAGTAAAAAGGCACATTCCCATATCCAACAGGAGGACTAACAAACCCAGGCAAAACATCCAGATTTGGCTCTCTGCTGGGATAACCTATAAACTGCTTACTATCTGTCATTAGATTCTTCACCAATTATTTCTATTATGCTTACCCTTGTTTGGGTGTTTTCTTCAATCGAGTTGTCGCTTGGTTATTTACTTTTGTAGTATCTTTGACTTCCAGAAGATCTTTTATAAAACAAGAGAGAACTCTGCGATTATTCAATAACTTGTAGATTATGCCTACACTGGCAAGACATAATGTTGAGAGCCAGAGGACTGGTTTGGGACATCCGTCGTAATACCACAGCACCATAAACACTATCCAACACAAACCAAATACCAGAGAATATGACATGGCATTTTCACTGAATCTAAAGAAATATTCTATGACTGAGCCACTATTCACACCTGCAGACACTCTCCCAAGCAGAGGAGTATGGATCATTTCATATGGGCTACTATGAGTCCTGTATCTGGAACTAGCACTACTAATACCCCAAGTCTTGATAAACATTTCGAAATTGCATCCATCAACTTTGGTATGTACACACTTGCCTTCAGCAACCTGTTTTTCTGACATGAAATAAGCCTTATATTTCTTCTTGATATCATCTGATTTATGGATAGGATCAAATTCTACAGGATTTCGAATTCGTTCAAGGCATTCTGAGATTGGAAGAATAGTAGTGAGTCTAATTATCCGCAACTTTCCGGCAAAGATATTGTTACTTGAATAAGTAATAGTATTAACGGATGCAGGTGCGGCAGGCAATGGATAGTTACTGGTATCTTTTTGAACTCCTTTGCCAATTTCTAAAAGGTCCTTAATGAATTCCAATGGCAATATAAGCTGTTTTATACCTGAAAAATAGACTGCGAATGTTAGACAAGAAAAAGCCAGTATCGTGAACCAGCAATCTGGTTTTGTATATTGACCAGTCAAACTGAAACCGGATAGCAATATAATCCATAATATTATGAAACCGAATAATGCAAAGAGAGCACGACATTTTCGCAATCGGAATTCAACTATTGAACCACCAGTTCCGGACTCAAATATTTCGCCATCGAATCTGGTCATTATGTTCTCAGATGAATCGTCAAAGTGCTCAGTAAACCAACGCCTGACAAATATCTCGTAATAATTATCATGAACAGAAGTGCAAATACGCTTTCCTTTTTGGTAGCCCACCTGTGAGTCGTTTAGATAATCACTGTATTTCGTGCTAATGATCTCCTTAATATCAACAGGAGAGTTGCTAACTGGACTTTCAAGCCGCTTTAGGCACTCGGTTGGGGGAAGATTGGTATGGAATTTCATGACAGTCCTTTTGATGTAATAATGAACCAACATTGACATCATATTCAACTTGATATGCGAATACAAATCGTTCGGTGATAAATTACATTTGTGTGTAGAATTATTCTTGCTTCGGCATTTTCCTTAATCTACCTGTTACTTGCTGCTTACTGACATCGCTTATTTCAAGAAGATCCTTTATAAAATCAACTACCAGTCTTCGCGACTTCGCTTCCCTAATAAAAAATGGTGACAATCCACCTAGCACCAAAAACAGGTCCATCAAACCCATTATTGCAATCCCACTGTAATAATCAGGTCGATGCTCAACAATTGCATCCACTACCAGCACAATGATGCCTACAAGCATAACAGTAAGAAAGAAATATAACAAGAAGCACATTTCGCAACGCGTTATGTTGAACTCTACTGTTGAGCCACTATCTTCATTCTCAACAATTGTTCCCGAATATATAGTCTGAGTAAAGTGGACCCCTTTGTCAATACAATAAAGTGCTGATATTTAAGTTAGGTATTTCTCCTTTGATAGATTGACTGAACATTCTTTCTTTCCCTTGCCCATATGCTATTTTTATGTCCAAAAT
>Ga0209697_10000731_pt1 | contig 53965 bp, 48 predicted proteins | sample AliMusrvi5mmetaG_FD_184115 | JGI IMG/M metagenome (GOLD analysis project Ga0209697, IMG submission 184115) | Freshwater lake bacterial and archeal communities from Alinen Mustajarvi, Finland, to study Microbial Dark Matter (Phase II) - Alinen... | ecosystem: Environmental > Aquatic > Freshwater...
ATTCTATGTGGAAAGAATATATAAATCCAAAGAGTAAACATGCAAATAAACGGTATTTGGATTTTGTCGAGAAATTTCCTTGTGTGAAGAAAATACATACCAGTGGACATGCTTCGGCTGACTGCCTTGTTGAAGTTTGTAACCTTGTAAATCCGACAACTTGTATAATTCCTATTCACAGCGAACATTCTGTTGACTTCCAGAAACTTCCAATTAACGACGAACTTAAAACGAAAATAACGACAACTTCAAGGTCATTCGACAACGTAACGGTTGAAATACCAACGAACGAAAAAGAAAACAACGAACCGCTAACACACGCCTCGTTCGTTAGCGGCAAGTTTACTACTTGACGGGCATTGCCCAACGAAGGTTCGGTATAAACCACCCACGGTTTGGCGTAACAGTGGTTGATTATGGGCATAAACTCCGGTAATCGGTTTTGCTTTTTCAGGTTGCGTTTCAGGGCTTCGAGCAGTTTGCCACGGAAAGCCACGCTGAGCTGACGCACCGGATAAAGGTATTTACCTTCATTGCCAATGTGTTTAATCTCGCCACTTGGCGTAATGCCTACGGCAGGAACAATGCAATGAATTTGCGGATGAAGGCTCAGGTTTTGTCCCTAGGTATGGAGTACACTCATAGCACCGGTCTCCACCCCGTAATGGGAATAACCGAAAGCACACAGGGTTTGTCTTGCGCAAGCAAAAAGATGCTCGTAAAAGAATAGACTGTCGGTCAGGCACACCGGATTTAATTCGTCCGGTACGGTAAACACGATATGAAAACGTTTCACGCCCAGTGAATCACGCATACGGTCTTCTGCCCAGAGCATTTACAGGGATAGTTGACATTTGGGGCAATGGTGACTTTGACCTAAACTCTGCTATAAATTTTCTTTGTGATTTTATGACAATAATGTTACGATTTCTATCATTAAATTACTGTTTGATTTTGGAATGTAACAAAAAAGGATTAATTTTGTGCTGAATTATCATAAAAACAAATAAAACATACATCATAGATAGATGTCATTTTTTTTACATGAAGAACGAGAATAAAATTAGCACACTGAAAATGATGAATGGCAACGAAGCAGTTGCCAGAGGTGCCTTTGAAGCAGGCGTGAAAGTTGCTTCCGGTTTCCCGGGTACACCTTCCACAGAAGTAATGGATTATACCCAACAAAGATACCCGGAGATCTATTGTGAATGGTCGACTAATGAGAAAGTAGGTTTAGAAGTAGCCATTGGAGCTTCATTTGCAGGTTATCGTAGCATCGCCATAATGAAAACTGTAGGTTTACATGTGGCAGCCGATGCACTGGGTGGAGCTGCGGGCAGTCAGATAAACGGTGGCCTGGTATTGGTGGTTGGCGATGATGTTGGTCGTATTGCGGGTGATGACTATAATGATGTTCGTCATTATGGAAATATGTTTAATATTCCTGTTTTAGAGCCTAGTGACAGCCAAGAGGCCAAAGACCTAATGGTTAAAGCATTCGAGATTAGCGAAGAATACAGTACTCCTGTTATTTTTAAAATAACATCAGTAATATGCAAGACTACTAGTGGGGTTATCATTGATGAAGACTACACTTACAAAGCAAAATGCAGAAAAAAATATACCGTAAGTTTCAGTAAAGTTATCATGACCACCATGATGATGAATGCAAAAGGCTCGGAGCATCCAAAGTTGACCAAATGCTTTAATGATTTTCCAGCACATATGAAGCGCCTGGCTGCGGACAGCAACGACTTCGATATTAACAAACTGGAATTGAAGGGTAAAAAGATTGGGGTAATTACAGCAGGAACTCCTTACTTTTACACAAAAGAAGTTTTACCCGAAGCCTCGATTTTAAAACTGGGTCTTGTTACGCCGCTTCCGGAAAAGTTGATTCGGGAATTGGCCGAACACGTGGAGAAACTCTATGTGATTGAAGATGGTCATGATATTATGGAAAAGAATATCAAGGATTTGGGAATTTCGGTCATTGGAAAAGAATTATTCCCTAAATTTCCCGATATTATGCGTTTTACTCCAGATATTATTGAGGAAAAACTCATTCCGGATGCACCTAAAAGAACGCTTATGGAAGGTATTCCTTTTAGACTTCCTGTTAGTTGTGCCGGATGTTCTCACCTTTTCATATCACAAATATTACGAAAACATAAAATCAAGGCGGCTGCCGATGTTACTTGTGGGTTAATAGGTTGCTTTCCACACATGGAATCATATTCTCTGCAAAAATGCATGGGGTCGAGCATTGCGTTGGCCCATGGTTACAACGTGGCAACAGATCACAAAGAAAATTTTGTGGCCATGATAGGTGATGGTGGTTTTTGGGCAACAGGAATAAATGGGCTGATGAATCTGATATTCAATGACAGTCAATCAACGGTGATTATTGTCGACAATAGCTGCCTTGCAATGACCGGAGGTCAGCATGTGGCTTCGAGTGAGTTTGGGTTTAATTATAAACCGGAAAACAAACTGGAAATTGCCAAAGTATGCGAAGCCATTGGAGTAAAAGATATTGTAACCGTAGATGCGTACGAATTCGAAAATCTGGAAGCAGCTATTCTTAATGCGGTAAAAGCAGAGACAAATTCGGTAGTCATTGTACAAAAACCGTGTGTAACCAAATTTAAGCTACCCAAAGATACCCCTAGTTATATTGATCAGGATCTTTGTACTAAATGTCGGAAATGTATCAATATTGGATGTTTAGCCATTGAGAGTAAAAAAGGCAAGAACGGAAAGGTTGAAATAGTTATAAATGAGGATCTATGTACGGGCTGTAGATTATGTTCTACGGCATGTAAGTTTGAAGCCATAAAATCATAAAAATGCAGGACACAGGAAAAAATATTATCATAGCTGGTGTAGGAGGTCAAGGAATTCTCCTTTTCAGCAACCTCTTAAGCAAGTATTACATGAAACTTGGTTATGAGTTAAAGATATCAGATGTAATTGGATTAGGACAACGTGGTGGAGGTGTCGAGAGTCATTTTAGGTATTCAAACAAGCCGGTGTTATCTCCTTTTATCAAAGCAGGCGATGTGGATTACCTTTTATCTTTTGAACAAACCGAAACACTTCGGTATTTACATTGTATGAAAGCTGATGGCATTGTTTTCTCAAGCACTTTTGAGTTATCCACTTCCAGTGTAAACACCCGACTGGAAAAAGATATGCCTGAATCTAAAACAGAGCTGATTAAGCGATCGGGAAAGAAAGCGTTTATTATTGATCCCGATGAGTATAAAAGTTTGGATTTTGATATCAGTAAAATGATGAATATTGTTATGCTTGCCATCTATGCTGAGTTTAGAGGCTATTCGCATGACGAGATGATTCAAATAGTAAAGGAAAATGTTCCTGAAAAGTTTGTTGAAGGAAACATAAAAGCATACGAAAAGGGAATATCGATTGCCCACGCTAATCTTGCAGAAATTTAGCTCCCTAAATCCCCTTTCAGGGAACTTTAAAAAAGCATATTCACAAAATGCTCCTCATTTTCCCCCTTTAGGGGCTATGGGTCAAAATTATAAACAAAGAAAACAAAATGGAATTACCTGAAACTGTAATACTCTTGGATAGTTTAGGTGATTTACAACCCGACAATACAAGTCCGATTCTTGTCTGTGCATCCCATTGCGGTGACAACGGGACTTTTGCCCGAAAGCTAAAAAACTGTCATGTAAAAGCGGTTTTCCTCAACAATGCCGGTATAGGTAAAAATCAGGCAGGTATCAGTGGTCTCAAACACTACCAAGCTGAGAATATCCTAGCCTGTGCGGTTGATCATAACAGTGCTGAAATCGGTGTTTCGCGCGATACCTGGGAGAGCGGAATTATAAGTCACACCAATACTATAGCAGAAGCAGCAGGTATCCAACCCGGCGATTCAGTGCAGGAAGTCGTTGCCAAAATAATCAATAGGATTGATTTTTCTTTTTTGGGTCAAAAAAATAAGAATGTTGAATCTCTGAGTAACGAAAAGGAAGAAAACAGAAGCAAGGTTGACCTGAAAAAACAAATTCAAACTCAAATTGATGGAGTAAGCATCACAGTAACTGACAGCATCACATTCTTAAACGGGAACAATGCAGGCGATATCGTTGTATGTGGCTCACATGGTGGTATAAGTGCTGGAGAATATGCACAAAAACATCGTGTTAAAGCTGTGTTTTTTAATGATGCCGGAATCGGTAAAAATAATGCAGGTATAAAAAGTCTTGAATCTCTAAGTGATGCAGGAATCCTTGCATGTACGGTTGACTGCATGAGTGCAGAAATTTTTAATGGGCAGGACGTACTTGACAATGGCATTATCACTGTTTGTAATCAACTGGCAAAATCCAGAAACATCAAAGAAAAAATGAAGGTTAAAGAGGCCATTAAATATATTTAGCTTAGTGCTTATTTTTGTACCCAACCGCGAAACGTGAACATGACGTTTTATAATTAGTACATGACAAAAATTTATCATAACCTGTTATTTTATAGTATATCAATGATTTATCACAGGGGCTTCCGCCCCTAAAACCTCAACTTACTTTTTGTCTCTTAAGAAACAAAAAGTAAGCAAAAAGTTCAAGACTACGTCCACTTCGCTCGAAAAACTTGCGCTCAGTTGGCTGAAACCGTCCAAACTCGGACTTTGAACGCCGTATATGAATAGAACGACGTTCAAAGTCGATATCGGAAATTTTGAGGTTGATAATTTCCGAAGAACGAAGTCCGGCAGAATAAATAAGCATAAGCAGTACACGGTGCTTCAGCAAAGCAGGGGTTTTAAACAGCAGACTCAGTTCGCTCTTGTTGAAAAAAGCAGGTAACTTTGCATCTTTCTTGAGTGAAGGAAGTTTAATGGCACGATCGGGTAATCCTACATAGCGATAATAGTAGCCCAGTCCGTTCATCGAGTGTTTGAAAGCACTGCGGGAAGGAGAAATGGCCGACACAGCCAACGAAGCAAGAAACTCGTTAAGCTCATCAGGGGAAACCTCTTCGGGTAAACGGTTGAAATGCAGCGATACCTGCGCAATGCGGTGAATGTAATTCTCGAAAGTACTTTTAGCCTGACCACGCAGTACAACCTGCTGTTCGAGGGTTCTGTACACACGGTCGAAGCCGGCAACGGTAGCCATTGTACGACCAATAACAGTAAATTCTTTTTCTGTTATTATGATGCTGAAAAATTAGAATTAATAAATATTGGAGACTTAATTATAATGGAGCTGCTAACTCCACTTTCAGCATCTTGAAACGGAAATTTAAAATATAAAGTATTAATAAACAGAGCTAATCAAAGCCCTTCCCGAAGGGAATTTAGTTCAAAACACGCATCGTATGTTTGCATGGTATTTCAAAACAATAAAAAATTGAGATATTTGCAAGCAAATAGGGAAGAATTAGCAAAGGGAATAGCAACACACGCCTCATAACAATTACTTGTATATCGAACCATTGATTTTGTTCCTGTCAAGCCGGATATGTCATTATTTAATTGAGTAAAGTTGGCGGAATGGTCGGCGGGATAATTACTACCCCGCCTTATTTATTCGAAGAATTTGCAATTAGAAATACATGTTCAATATTGTACACCCAATATTATTAGATTAAAAATCCAACGGAAACAAGAACAAGGATTATCTAAATTCCGGTGGCAGTCTGGAACATTTAAACACTTAATAAACATATCCCACAGGTCGGGTAGCAAAGCCGAGCGACCAGAATTTTTTATATTTTGATTCCTACAGGAATATAGTAGATGATTTCTCAATCTTATTCTCAATAGATTTCCACAGTAAACAAAACCATAAATATTACGTTATTAGTATAATATAAACTATAAATAAAACGTTATCAATATATTAATCATTAGGATAAGCTACGATATTGTTTTCGGCATTTTTTTCTGAAAAGAAACTTTGCCGGGCAATATGTAAGTGTGTGAATTTTACAACTAATTTGAAAAGATATGTATATGCATGCTTTTAAAATTATAGAACTTTGTCGGATTATTACTAATCGTTTAAAAACACCCTGAATTTTAAATAGTATTATACAACAAACTTTAAAAACCATTAAACTCAAAAAAAAATGAAAACAATCAAATTTTATGCAATTATTGCTACACTCGTATTTATGACGGCATCATGTGTTGAAAATTCCCAAAAATACAAGACCATCGTTGCTCAACGTGATTCACTGGAACAGGTAAAGCAGGCTCTGGATTCCAATTATAATCAGTCACTTGTTCTTCTGAACGATATTGAAACCGGATTCGCACAAATAAATGAAAATGAAAGGCAAATGAAGGTTGACCTTAAAGGTGTAGAAGGTTCAAAAACCAGTAAAAGAGATGCAATTGCAGCTCAAATGACTGCGATAAAAGAGAGCATGGAGCAAAACAAAGCAAAGATTGAGGAACTGCAAAAGTTGGCAGCTAAAAGAGGAAAAACTAACAATATGTTAGCCGAAACAATCAAACGCCTTCAAAGCGAAATGGAAGTAAAAAATGTACAAATTCAATCCTTACAAGCAGAGCTTGAACAAAAAAACATTAAAATAAATGAGCTTACCTCTACTGTAGATGTTCAAACCAAGAGTATAGCTGAACAGCAAAATGTGATGGAACAGCAAAAATCAACAATAAATGTACAAGACATCGATATAAATACGGTATGGTATTGTGTTGCCACGTCTAAAAAACTCAAGGAAGAAAAGATCATTTCGAGTGGTGGACTCTTTCAGAGTAAAAAAGTGCTGGATAATGACTTCAATAAAAATGCCTTTACCCAAGTTGATTTGAGAAACGTTTCGTCGATACCTACCCTTAGTAAAAAAGTAACGATCCTTTCTTTGCACCCTAAAAACAGTTATAAACTGGTAACAGGGACAGACAAAAACATCACTATCGAAATTACCAATCCTTCAAAATTCTGGAGTGTATCAAAATATCTGGTTGTACAAATCTAATTGTAGTTTAAATTGCCGTTCCATAAGGGGACGGCAATTTAAAAACACGGTTATTTTGTATGATACTCCCCTAAAATCGTACAGTAACTAGATTTATTAGAGCTATCCGTAAAAGCTAAACTATAAGAAAAATAAGGTAGTTGTACTAATGTTGTACAACTAAATTTAAAAAAGCAACGAACTGTATATCAGTCCATTGCTTTTTTTTGTGTGACTCAGGTGGGGAAACTTTTAAAAGTCCGTTTTGCGTGTATATGCTTATGAATGCGTGTGTTTGCTACTGTCTTATAGTCGTTTAAAAAGCATTGATTAGTATCAAATAGCATTTAGTTTCGCTTAGGTTGTGCAAATGTTGTGCAAATTGATTATATTTGCCATCCTAAAACGATAACACGATGGCAACGATTAAAGCGTTTATACGTACAACTGTAAAAGGTAAACCGACGAGAATAAGACTAAGAATCTCAGATGGCCGATCAATCACTTTTTACGGCATAACAGATGTTGAAGTACTACCCGAACACTGGGATGCTGCAAAAGAAGAAATCAAAGGGCGCGTACTGCTTACCGGAGCAGATTCCCGTGAAAGTATCAACGGTAAAATAGCATCACTCAAAAACCGACTACTGGCAGCTTACAATTCATTAGAGAATAAATCCAGTGTTTCTCCTGATTGGATCAACTCCTACCTTAAACCCGCAGAACCTGCCTTTAGTGCAACCACTAAAACCCTTTACGACTATTTTAAAATCTACCGCGCTGAAGCTAAGGTATCCGCTGCCCGTAAAAAGACAACAAAGGTCTTTGGTGAAATGCTCCGCCGGTATGAAGCTATAAATGGCACTCTTACCTTCGACGACTGCACCAGCTCTCTGGTTAGCAGGATCGAGAAGTTTATGCGGGAAGAATATCTTCATCAAGACCTTTACCCCACTCTATACACAAAAGTAAGAGAAATAAAACCGCGGGGGCAAAACACCTTGAATGACAAACTAAAAATACTTAATGCCTTCTTTACGTGGGCTCGTCGAAAAAAACTGCTTAAAACGCTACCTTTCGAAGATTATGAGTTCAGTTCCTACGTGTATGCCGATCCCGTGCCATTGCTGCCCGAAGAGGTTGAATACTTATACACCATCAAAACATTGCCGGACAATTTAAAGGTGTGCCGCGATCTGTTCTGCCTCCAGTGTTATGTTGGTTGCCGGGTCGGTGACTTTGTAAAACTACGCAAAGGCAATGTGCAGGAAGATATATTAATGTACATACCCTCTAAAACGATAGAAGACACTCCGGTTACAGTATATGTTCCTCTTACCTCGCCGGCTTCGGCTCTTATTGCTAAGTATAACTATCCGGATGGCAAATTAATGCCTTTTTTCAACGTGAACGGTAAGGACGGTTATAACAAGAAAATAAAGAAACTGTGTACACATGCTAAACTCACCCGCAGCGTAGTTGTGATTAACCCCTTAACCAGACAACCCGAAACAAAGCAATTGTGTGATGTGGTCTCGAGCCACACGGCTAGAAAGACTTTCATAAACTCCAATTACCTAGAGACCCAAGACCAGGCTCTTATAAGTAAAATGACCGGACACGCCGAAGGGTCGAAAGCCTTTGCCCGTTACCGGAACATTGACTTTGATATTCTGCGCAAACAAGTTGCTAAGGCGTTTGACAAGAAAACAACTTAGTGATAACAATAACCGCAGGGTTTTCTGCCTGCTTTCTGCGCTTCAGATAAGGATACTTTCTTTATCTCGCCTTTACAGGCTTTCATACCCCGACAGCTCGTAGTAGCGTGATACGATTTTGCATATTTTCCGGTACAGATATAAACTTGCGTATCTGTTGTCATAGATAGTAGCGGAAAGCAGAGAAGGGCTATTAAAATAAGTTTTTTCATCGTCTGAAATTTTTACTTTCTGAATTATACTCGTAAACATCTTTAGTGTACTTATCGACCAGTTGCCTGCTGTTGCCATTGATCCCCTGCACTATCTCATATCGACCTCTTTCATAATAGAAATATCCGGCTATAGATACACAAATAATTGCCGCAACCGATACAGTTATAACGCGCAGGGTTTTGATTCTTTCTACATTCTCCATTTATTACCATTTATTTATTCGTACAACACTTACAACAAAAGCCCAATCAAATATCTCTTCGACGGGCATATCAAATTCATAGAAGTTATCCTCCGTATTAAAAGGAACACATTTTATACAGCCTTCTTTATCAGATGGCACTACTTTCTTTATGGTAAACCCATCCAAAGTAGATAAGGCATAAACCTCGCCAAACCTAACGTGCGTTCTTGAATTAACTATCTTACAAGCCACAATATCCCCGCTTAAGATTGACCTCCTTACATCGGTTCGATTTATCATGCTATCACCCGTGGCGGTTATAGAGAAGTCATAATCCTTTACAAAAGGGATTGACAGTAGTTCGCAGTCATCCCTCTTTACACACAAGCTAAAGCCACCGGGTTTCCCGCATTCGGCATAGGCAGCCTCTATAAAAGGTTTAGCTAGATAGTTACTTTCCTTTACGCTTTTAAAACTATTCTTCTCCTTTTTTCCTACTCCCGTTAACAGCCATTCCAAACTGATGTTATACCAGTCAGATATAGCTACAATTGTTGTAATAGAAACATCAGAGTCCCCGTTTATTTGGTTATTAAGAGTCTTTTGGGGCATCTTTATAAGCGTACTCAGCTTATTTACAGTAACACCTGTCTCATCCAAATGCTCTTTAAGTCGTTGTTTTACAGTAGTTTCCATAAAAATATAATTTAGAATAATTATAAATAGCTATTTGTGGCTAAAATAAATGCAAAAAATTATCTTAGTTAGCCATATAGTGCTTATATTTGCACCGTGTTTGTAACCAGTGACACAAAACCGAACACAAAAACAAGTAATCTGCAAATATACAAACTATTTTATATGGAAACTCCTAATAATGAAAAAAAAGTTGTCTACACAAAAAAAGTGTCAATAAAAGACACCCTTGGACAATTGGAAATCGGCGAAACGGTTTTCATCCGCTTCACCGACACCAGCCCTAATTCCATTCGCACTACCGCGAGAAAACTCCTCCCAAAAAAATTCCAAGTCACCGAAAGGGGGCAAGTAGATAAAACCAAAATAACGAGAATAAAATAAACTGCTAAAAACGACTATATGCTATGACGCCAGTAACACGCACAACGCTATGCTAGACATCACAACCCTATTACAAAACCCTGAACTTGCTAAATCGGTAAAGTTCGAAATTACCGGGGCGGACTTACTCAGCCTAGCCGGATCATTAATAAAAGCAACAAGGGAATCAACTCTTATCGAAGCACGTACGGGGGAAACCTACCTAACTGCGGAAGAAGCTTGCGCACAAGTTAGGCGTGATGTATCAACCCTTCACAGATGGCATCATAAAGGAGTTTTAAAACACAACTCTCTTGGACTTTACAAACAATCAGACATTACAAAACTACTAAGTAAGTAGGCTCTTAGGGCGGTCAGCTATTGACTTAGCGCGCCCATCAATAAAACAGTAGCTCTTTGACATACTAGCAACTTAGCCCTAATGGACGGGCAAGGAAATTACAACGAACCGGAGTTGAAAGACCGGGTAAAAACATAGGATAGTAACCTTTGGGGAGATGCCATGAATAACCGGATTTTATAAAAGCTATTGAAAGAGAAAACATACTTGGTCGCGTGTGGTGAAATGCCCAAAGACTACGGGGCGATAGTTTAATATTAAAACAATCGGCAGGAAGCTGATAGATGGAGTTTGAATCCCTTAGCTCCACACAGTTATTATGAATAAAAACGCTAAAAAGAAAGAAAACATTATGAAAGAAAAAGAATTCACTCCGGAACAAATTACCCACTTAGACGAATATGAGATTTTCGTATTTGGTAGCAACTTAAAAGGAGATCATGCAGGTGGAGCTGCTAAGCTTGCTTTAGACTGCTTTGGGGCTAAAAAAGGAGTTGGAGAAGGTATTCAGGGTAATTCCTACGCCATTCCAACCTTAGACAAGAAAATGAAGAAAGTAACGAGTGAGGCTCTGGCAAACAGCCTGACAGCTTTCGCAGACTTCGCTACGCATTACAGTAGCAATAAGTTCTATCTGACTAAGATAGGTTGTGGTATCGCTGGTTTCAACGAGGTTGAAGTTGCAAAATTGGTTCATGCGGCCAACTTGCCGGAAAATGTGATTATTCCCGAAGACTTTCAAATTACTGAGTCATTCAAAGGATTTGATAAAGACTTGAAATGTCGTGATTACGCCTACACAATCGGCGGAACTTTCACGCAGGAGCAGCAACCGCGTATCTGTGATAGAGGCTTCCACTCTTGCCAACATCCGCTTGGCGTGCTTTCATTTTATCCAAATAAAAATGGTGCAAGGTATTGCGAGGTTCTCAATGTTGGGAAGATCGATAAATCACCGGACGGTGACACAAAGATAGCTTCTAAGACAATTGAGATTACTGGTGAGGTAGGATTACCAGGTCTTCTAAAGGCCTCTGTCAAATATGTTCGCTCCATCATTACTGACGCAACGACTGGGGACTATGCACACAGCGCAACGACTGGGATCTATGCACACAGCGCAACGACTGGGTACTATGCACACAGCGCAACGACTGGGAACTATGCACACAGCGCAACGACTGGGTACAAAGCACACAGCGCAACGACTGGGTACAAAGCACACAGCGCAACGACTGGGGGACGAAGCACACAGCGCAACGACTGGGGACTATGCACACAGCGCAACGACTGGGGACGAAGCACACAGCGCAACGACTGGTGAGAATTGTATAGCCGCTGGTATTGGATTCCAGAATAAAGCAAAAGCATCTCTTGGCTCTTGGATAGTATTATCCGAATGGAAAAGAGATAGTAACCTCGGCTGGCAATTAGACCAGGTAAGAACAGCCAAAATAGACGGTGAGATTTTGAAAGCCGATACCTACTACGTGCTGCAAAACGGAGAATTCATTGGATCAGAAGATTAATCAAATAAAAACAAAACGTATGGAATTTAGTGTAAATGTAAACCTCACAGCCTCGCCTGAACTGCTTGGGACTGTGAACAGACTGGCCGATGCTATTATGGGCTTTCGACCAAACTTAATTAAGCAAGATCAAACGCTTACCGTGAAAATGGTTACCGAGCCCGAAGTTGCTCCCAAAACAAAACCGGTGGAAACCACAGTGTCCGAACCGGAAGTAACAAACGAAGAAGCCGTCCATGCTCCGCAAGAAGTAGGAGAAACTCCCAAAGAAAACACCCGGGTTGAGGGTGTTGACTATGTCGAAACAGAACTTATGGAGTTCCCGGTTGCTCAACTTACAGAAATCCTGAAAGGCTACGGTATTAACCCCAAAGATCATGAAGGGCTGAATACTAACCGCAAACTCAGACTATTGGTGCTCGAAGCTCAAAAAGAAGCTAAAGGCACTGTGAATGAAAAAACGGTTAACGTTGTAGAGGAAGCCACTCCTACTACCCCAGCGATTGAAGAAAAATCTAACAACGAAGCTGTAACACTGGAAACAACAAGAGCCTTATTCGTTCAGAAAATACAAGCGGGTAAACGTTCGGAGTGTAAAGCTATTCTGGAGAAATACGGATGTGCTAGTGTAACGGAACTGGGTGAGACTGACCATGTCGAAGCCTTTTACAACGATCTCTTAAAACTTTAAGGAATGTCAGATCACGCAAAACTATCACCATCGGGCGCGTCCCGGTGGTTGATGTGTACTCCTTCGGCAGCTTTAGAGGCTCAAATGCCTGACAGTACAAGTGAAGCGGCTGAAGAAGGAACGCTGGCTCACGGACTAGGCGAACTCATGATAAGAGTTGCATTGGGTAGAGTAAGCAAAGCAGCTTTCGCGGATTGTATGAAAAATATAGCAAAGGATAAATTCTACAACGAGGCTATGCACGAGTATGCGGAACAGTACTGCACTTTCGTTTTAGAGAAATTTGCTGAGGCTACCAAACGCACTAAGGATGCAGTTATTGAGGTTGAGGCTAAGCTCGACATGACCGACTACATACCCGAAGGATTCGGAACGGGGGATGCTGTTATTATTGCGGACGGCACGATGCATATCATTGACCTTAAGTATGGTAAGGGTGTTCCGGTATCATGTGTTGAGAACAAACAAATGATGCTTTACGCTATCGGGGCTTTGAGGGATGCTGATATGCTTTACGACATTAAAAATGTCGAAATGACTATTTATCAACCTCGCCTTGACAATATATCAAGCTGGACTATCGGCAAGGCACAACTACTAAACTGGGCGGAGAATTATTTGAAACCACGCGCTGAACTTGCTTTCAATGGCGAGGGTGAATTTTTACCCGGGGATCACTGCCGGTTCTGTCGTATCAAAAAACGTTGCCGGGCACTAGCCGAGCTAAACCTCGAATTGGCAAAGTACGACTTTCGCGATCCGGTTCTTCTCGAAGATGTTGAGATAGCGGACATACTGCTTCGCACTGACGGCTTTGTAAACTGGATAAATGGAGTAAACGCTTACGCCCTTACAGAGGCTTTGAACGGTAAGAAGTTCGAGGGCTTTAAACTGGTGGAAGGTCGTAGCGTACGATGCTATTCTGATTCTGATGCTATCGCAAAAAAGCTGACAACTAACGGCTATCCCGAAGCAGTGATTTACGAAAAGAAACTTCTTGGCATAACGGCAATGGAGAAAACAATCTCTAAGCCGGTATTTAACGAGTTACTATCTGACCTGATAATTAAACCCGAGGGTAAACCCACTCTCGTACCAGTGACCGACAAACGAACGGAACTTAATAGTCTTGATCGGGCGGTGGCTGATTTCTCGGATACAGAAATAGAATAATAAACAAGTCTCTAGTAGTGTAAAAAGGCGCACAATCTGGAATGAAACATATAGTGGACTTGCCCGCGGCTGTCAAACATGTTAGTAGTTCAATTTAAGGATAGAGCGGGTTCGATTCCCGTGTAGAGACCAAAGGAATAACCAGCCGCCGACTTAAAGGGTTGGTAAAATTAAATGTAAAACGCAAAATGGCAAAAGTTGAAGCAAAAAAATTGGTAATTGGTGAAGTGAGATTCAGTTACGCGAATGTGTTTATCCCCACAGCTCCCGCAACAGGTGGGGATGTGAAGTACAATGTGTCCATTCTTGTTCCTAAAAAGAATAAGGCGTTAGTAGCAAAAATCAAAGATGCTATTGATGAAATGGTTGAAGAGGTAAAAGTGAATAACAAAGGTAAACTGCCTCCAAAATTCGCTCTTCCTCTGCGGGATGGTGACACGGAGAAACCGGACGATGAGGCTTACGAGGGTATGTACTACTTATCTGCTAAATCAGCCCGTAAACCGGGTATTGTTGATGCAAACCTTGACCCTATCATGGATCAGGACGAGTTCTACTCCGGTTGTTATGGTCGTGCCTCTGTAAACTTGTTTGTTTACGACACGGTGGGTAATGGTATTGCGGTAGGATTAAACAACCTCCAGAAGTTGAAAGAGGGTGATCGTCTGGCCGGTAGCAGTTCCGCTGCTTCTGACTTCGGTGATACTGGTGAGGACTTGATGTAATTGAAAACGAGTAAAGGGCTGACAATTTCGTCAGTCCTTTATTTTAAAAGCTAAATCAGATGAACCCTTACCGAAAAACAAGAGGCAAGCTCATTCAGGTTCTGCCTTCCGGTGCAACAATCACTCTGCTTGACAACCAGCCTTGGGCTGCACTTACTACTGAGAAACAAAACAAGATCGCTATGCGACCTGATATTTATAATAACGACAATTTAAAAGTAGCTAACTTATGATAGTACTAGGTGGGATATACATATACAAAGATGACACGGCTGAAACAGCAGCCGAATTTGGGCTAGGAATAGGCAGACAGCACATTGCTTATTTCGGCAAAGATGCGGACATATTCGACCTCCACGAGAACATAGAGTGTGGGCAACCGACCGATATGAAATTATTAGAGGGGTATTCCTTTGGAATAAGCAAGCGCGATAAATCTTGGCACGTTCGGGATACCGGTTTTAAAAACTGTAAAGACGAAGTGTTTAAAGGTTTCTACAAAACGGACAATTTTGCAAAGCAGGTTGAATCTTTAATAAAAGGAATTAGTGGCTAAAATCTTATTCTACGACCTCGAAACTACCGGGGTCAAATACTGGAAGAACAGCATACACCAGATTGCGGGGTGCGTGGAGATTGACGGAGAAGTGAAAGAATACTTTGACTTCAAAGTAGCCCCGCACCCAAAAGCAACCATAGAGCCGGATGCGCTTAAAGTTGGCGGTGTAACGCTGGAACAGATACTTGCTTACCCAGATATGGCAACCGTGCACAAGCAATTTACAAACATGCTTGCAAAGTACGTTGACCGCTACAAGAAAACGGATAAGTTCTTTCTGTGCGGGTTCAATAATATGGGCTTTGATGACAAGTTCCTGCGCCAGTTCTTTGAACTGAATGGCGATACTTACTTCGGCTCATTCTTCTGGGCGAATAGCCTTGATGTGATGTGTCTGGCAACCCGCTACCTACTAAAGACCCGCCCAAGCATGGTTGACTTTCGCCTTATGACCGTTGCTAAAACAATGGGGCTGACAATAGACGAGACAAAACTGCATGACGGGGCTTACGACATTTATCTAACACGTGAAATTTATAACCTTTTAGAACTACTATAATGGCTACTACGAAAGAACCTAGTATTGAATTGAAGCTACCAGATTATGACGGCGAAGACCGATCAGATAAAGTACTGGAGGCAATTGAGAAAATAGACCCCTCTATATCCGACAAATGGACCCCCGAAGGAAGAGAAGAGATTTGTATGGCTATCGAGAAAGCACTCACCTTGCTTGATCCTGAAACGGCAGAGTTCGAAATAAGCGACATAATAAAAGCTGCCGATGAGCAGAATATGGATTGGGAGCTAAACCGCGAAGTAGTGGCAACAATTGAAGATGATTTCATTGAGGAAGAGTTCAAAGACCGAGAGCTGGAAAAGCCTCTCCTTTCGACAGATTTCAACGACTACGAGTTTCGCCGCCAAGTGTGCGACATTTTTGAAGTGGGATACCACACACCCTCAATTGATTTAATCAAATTATTTACCGCAAGAATTGACAAAGAATGGCTAATAATATTTTAAAAGTGTACGCACTTTTTCAAACAGATTTGCATAAATCACACAGTTCGAGAGTCTTTTTCGGGATTTTTGACAGCGAGGTAAAAGCCATCGATAAGGCTAAAGAAGAAGACTTATACACATCGGATAGCGAGGTAGTGATTCTCGAATGCACCATGAACGAATTTTATGAGCAATAATACGGATTACGACAAAATAGTAGAATATGCAAAAAGCATGTTCTACCGCAATTTGCAAAGTCTTAGCGGTAATATCCTTTGTGTGAATGCTTTTGTAAACAGTGCTTATGCAACGGGGTTTTATAGCCTCGATGAAGCTAAAAAGATTATACGCGACCTTGTACTTACCGAGAAGCGCAGAGTTATCGCCCGAATACAAAGGATTGACACAACTTTCAGTTTGTACATGAAACAGTGCAAATGCTGCCACTTACCAAAATCAGTATCAGAATTTGCACCTCGGATAGACCGACGAACCAATTACAAATACTACGACCCTATTTGCAAAGAGTGCCAATCATCGGACGAGAACAAAGCAAAAAGAAGAACAGCCTACGCCCTATCAAACACAGCAAAACAACAGGCACACGACCGCTACGTGCGGTACAAACGAAATCACACAAAGAATGAGAGTACTATCCATAGACATTGAAACTTACAGCGGAACGAATTTAAGAGACTCGGGGGTTTACAAATACGTAGAAGACCCCGCTTTCGAGATTCTTCTGTTTGCTTATGCTTACAATGACGAGCCGGTTCAGGTTCTTGACCTCGCAAGCGCAGACAAGCTGCCGCAAGATGTACTAAAGGCTTTACAGGATTTCAACGTGCTTAAAACCGCTTTCAATGCGAATTTCGAAATCACTTGTATTAGTAAGTTCTTCGGGATAACGCTGTTCCCTGACCAGTGGGAGTGCACAATGGTACGTTCGGCAGTGGCAGGTTTACCCCTATCACTTAAAGCAGTAGGGCAGGTGCTTAACCTCGATCAGCAGAAAATGGCTATTGGGAAAGCTCTTGTAACTTATTTCTGTGTACCCTGTAAACCTACACGATCAAACGGACAACGCTTGCGTAACCTACCTCAGCATGACGCGGACAAGTGGGAACTCTTCAAAGAGTATTGCTGTCAGGACGTTGTAACCGAACGCGCTATCAGGAACAAACTTTCCTTTATTGAAATAACGGATAAGGAACGCGACCTGTGGGCACTGGATCAGCAAATAAACGCAAGGGGTATTCTTCTGGATCAACAACTTGTTGAGAATGCTATCAACATTGATGCGGACTATAAAGATGAATTGACCCTAGAGGCTTCCGACCTTACAGGACTTACCAACCCCAACAGCGTAGCGCAACTAAAGACGTGGCTTGCCGAACAAATGCAGGAGGGTGAAATAAAGTCCCTAAACAAACAGGCTATAAAGGATTTGCTCGAAAGTACAGAGTGTCCGGATGTAACACGATTGCTGCAACTGCGGCGGGAAATGTCAAAGACTTCTATACGCAAGTACGAGACTATGCGGAAGGCTACCTGTACCGATGGGCGGGTTCACGGATTGCTTCAGTTCTACGGAGCTAACAGAACCGGGCGTTGGGCGGGGCGATTAGTCCAGGTGCAAAATCTACCAAAAAACCACCTTAAGGATTTAGACCTCGCACGTAATCTGGTCAAAGCGAACGATGCCGAAACTCTTCGGCTCTGTTTTGGGAATGTACCTAACGTGCTTTCAGAACTCATTCGTACTTCATTCGTGGCTAAAGAGGGTCATACATTTGTTGTGGCTGACTTCTCTGCTATTGAGGCTCGCGTGATTGCTTGGCTCGCGGACGAATACTGGGTTACTAACGTATTCAAAACGCATGGTAAGATTTACGAGGCAACAGCGGCTAATATGTTTCACGTTCCCATTGAAGAGGTTACTAAGGGTAGCCCGATGCGTGATCGTGGAAAAGTGGCGGTATTGGCACTCGGCTATCAGGGCGGGGTAAATGCCCTGACTGTAATGGATACCGCTAAAAGTATTCCAGAAGATGAAAAGCAGGGTATTGTCAATATGTGGCGTAATGCTAACAAGGCAATTGTGAGGCTCTGGTACGAGGTTGACAAAGCGGCTCTAAGGGCGGTAAGAGAAGCCACAACGGTAACTATCCGACACGGTGTGACTTTTATCGGTGGCAGCGGGATGCTATTCATTAAACTGCCTTCGGGTCGTAAACTCTCGTACGTTCGCCCTCGGTTAGTTCCGGGTAAATTCGGAGGGGATAGCTTACAATACGAGGGAATGGATCAAACTAAGAAGACTTGGGGCAAAGTTGATACTTACGGGGGAAAACTTACTGAAAATATAGTACAGGCGATTGCTCGTGACTTGCTTGCTGAAGCAATGCTTAGCCTTTATCTAGCACACTATCGCATTGTTATGCATATCCATGACGAAGTTGTGTTGGAGGTTCCTGAGAATTTAAACGAGCTCGATAGCATATGCCGAATAATGGGGCAGGAAGTTAGCTGGGCTAAAGGTTTGCCTCTTAGAGCGGACGGGTATGTAACAAAATACTATTTGAAGGAGTAGTATTCTGGGGCCCCTAATGGCAAACGCTATTGTTTAGCCTCTTTGATTTAGTAGGCTTAGAGGCTAAACTATAGCGGATGTTATGGGTAGATTTTTCTTAATTTTAAAACATAAAATCATGTATCAAGTCTTTAATTCAAAAACTAACAAAATAGAGTTAACAGGAACTCTTGAAGAGTGTAATTATTATTATAGTGAGGCATCCCACTATGATTATCTTTCAATCCAAAAACTGCCAAATTATTATTAAATTATGGGAACAAATGAAAAACAATACTGCTACGGCAGTAGATATAATTTCAAAAAAAGGAATGGAACATTGTCCACACTCAAAAGAATGTCCACACTCAAAAAATATGGACGAAGCTATTAATCTGGCTTATAAAGAAACACAGAAAATTCAACCTATTTTCTTTTATACAGTAAAAGAGTTTCGTAAGTGTACAAAACACCTTGACTGCGTTCTTTTTTAAATTTACCCATAACAAACAAGGCTATGGGTAGTAGCCGTATGCGGGAGATGTCGCTTCCCTAAATGCGACAAAGATTCACTACCTACTGCGATAAGCGAGTTTAACAAATTCTGTGAGGAATCAAAATCTTCTATAAACGTAAATAGTCTTGTTTCTTAAACTTGCACACTTGCGCAAAACTCTAATAATATGGCACTTACAGAGCTTCAAAAACAAAATATCCGCAAACTCAGCATCGAGGATAAAATAGAAATCTTGCACGAATGCGCGGATGAGTTTATGACTGCTGAAGAATATCACGAAGTCACCGGAATACCAAAGCGCACTATCTATGATAAGTTTGGGACTGAAGAAGTGAAAGGCTTTGATTTTTGCGGGCATAAACTATTCTATCTCTGAAACAAACTAATGAAGCTGTTTTTGATAAGCAACTACTTTTATCTGTAGCTGCTTTCTTTTGCTTTCTTTTTATTACCTCTTTAAAAATAACGGATACTGAAATGAATGAAAATGAAAACTACACCTGCGGCATAGTCGCCGTTGTGATCTACGCGGCAATAGCCCTGCTTTTTATTATTAACGAAATTAGTCGTAAGCGTATGAAAACACTGGGAGCCTCGGCTACGGTCGAAGATATTGAGAAATTAATTAACGAGTACTTCTACCCGGCTACTTACAAAGTAGACAGGGAAACTCTTGCCGTGTCTAACTCCACCGGAGAACGCTCCGACCTTCTTGTCGAGGAGCGTAATGGCCGGTATTATTTTAGAAGGAAATGAGAACTATCCTACTAAAAAAGATACGGAAGCACTGCCTGTTTAATAAGGAGTATGGCGTGTGGCTGATAAAAGATGGGGTGAGCCTCTTAGCATTGATTTTTGTAATGAACGTAGTAAATCGTCTTAATTTAAAATTATGGCAGCGAAGAAAATAGTGATAGTAGATATTGATGGCACAATAGCAAAGCCGGGAGCCAGACTCCAACACCTGCGTTCAGAACCTAAGAACTGGGATGCGTTTTACGCTGATTGCTTCGATGATGAGCCGATCACAGAGAACATCGAGTTAGTGAAGCACCTATCGCGCAAGTACGAGATTGTGTATTGCACGGGCAGGCGCGAGTCCTGTCGGGCAAAAACAACCGGCTGGTTCGACAAATACGAACTGCCATATGACAACAAAAAACTGCTTATGCGCGCTAACGGGGATAAGAGGCACGACACTGTTGCTAAACCTATATTAGTGCAGCAAGCGGGAATCGGGTTAGAGCAGATAGCTTTCGTGCTGGAGGATCGTAACAGCATGGTCGGTAAATGGAGAGAGCTAGGAGTTCCTTGCTTTCAAGTAGCGGAGGGGGATTTCTGATGTTGGGTACTAAACACGATGGCACTCTGTGCATTGCAACAGGAAAGAGCCGAAAAGAGACACACTGGAAGAACACGACAACCACGTGGTCGGAACTGATTAAAAAGCTAAGTGAAACGCACCGGACGCATGAGACCGTTGCGGAGTACACCAAAGCTACCAAGGCACGACAAGCAGAGATTAAAGATGTTGGGGGCTTTGTTGCCGGTTATGTGAATAATGGAAGACGCAAGTCTGAGAATATCACCAACCGCTCAGCCCTTACGCTGGATTTGGACTTTGCCAAACCTGACTTCTGGGAAGTGTTCACAATGTGTTACGACTGCGCAGCTTTGATTTACTCGACACACAAACATACACCCAACAGCCCACGTCTTCGCCTTATCATTCCGCTTGATCGCGAGGTGTTCAGCGATGAGTATGTGGCTATTGCTAGGCGTATTGCCGGAACACTGGGTATAAATGATTTTGACGATACCACGTTCGACCCTTCGCGCCTTATGTACTGGCCCTCTACTTCTACTGATGGCGAATACGTGTTCGAAGTGCAGGATGGCAAATGGCTGGATGCAAATGCGACCCTTAAGACCTACACACACTGGCAGAACGCAAGTGAGTGGCCGTGTTCGGACAGGGTTGATGAAGCAATCAACCGCGACATTAAAAAGCAGGGCGATCCACTTGAAAAGACGGGTATCATTGGTGCTTGGTGCAGGGAGTATGATATACACACGGCTATCGAGTGCTTTTTGACGGACGTATATGAACAGGTAGCTAACGAAGACAACCGATACACGTATGTTCACGGCTCGACGACGGGAGGCTTGGTGGTGTATGAAGATAAATATGCCTTCAGCCATCACGGAACAGACCCGTGCAGCGGTAAGTTAGTGAATGCTTTCGACCTGGTAAGGCTACACCTTTACGGGTTGCAGGATGAAGATGCTAAAGAAGGAACACCTCCTAGTAAGATGCCTTCTTTTATCGCAATGGAGGATTTCGCAACTAAAGACAAGAATACCCGCAAAAGAATAGGGGTAGAGCGACTTGAGAGCGTCAAGGCTGATTTTTCTAGCGCAACAGTGCAGGATGAAGACGTACAGACGAACCTCAGCGAGTCTGAGGCGGATTTAGACTGGTTAGGGGAACTTGACACCAATAAAAAAGGTGAATGCAACGCTACTATTTCGAATGTTCTGACAATACTTCGAAATGATCCGAATCTAAAAGGGCTTTTCGCTCTGAATAAATTTGACCTACGAGAGGTCGCAACCCGGCACTTGCCGTGGCGTAAGATATGTGTCAATACTAAATACCTGAAAGACTCGGACGATGCCGGGCTTAGACAGTATCTGGAAGAGCGTTACCAACTGGTAAGTCGTCAATGCATTCAGGATGCGATGGTGCTTATAGTAGAAGAGAACTCGTTCCACCCTATTAAAGACTTCTTGGCCCCGCTTAAATGGGATGGCGTAGAAAGACTGGACACGCTTCTTATTGACTTTCTCGGGGCGGATGATAATGCCTACCCCCGGGCGATCATGCGTAAGTTCTGCGTGGCAGCAGTGGCTCGTATTTATTCACCCGGGTGCAAGTTCGATAACGTGCTGACCCTAGTGGGTGCGCAGGGTGTGGGTAAATCTACCTTCTTTAGCAGGCTGGGTATGAAGTGGTATTCTGACTCCTTTGGTACAATACAGGGCAAAGAGGCTTATGAAAGTCTTCAGGGTGCTTGGCTTATGGAGATGGGGGAATTAGCCGGACTGAAGAAAGCTGAGGTGGATGCCGTAAAGCATTTTATATCTAAGGCGGAAGATCGTTACCGGGTTGCTTACGGACGTAGAACAGAGAATTTCCCCAGACAATGCGTATTTGGAGGGACGACTAATTTGAAACAACCGCTTCAAGATAGCACCGGGAATCGCCGCTGGTGGGTTGTTGATACGATGGATCAAGAGCCTACCCTCAATGTGTGGGACGATATGACCCCTAAATATGTATCGGCAGTATGGGCAGAAGCAAAATACCGATACGAGCAAGAAGAACCTTTATTCCTTAATAAAGAACTTGAGCAAAAAGCAACAGCCGTTCAGGAGGATCACACGGAAAGAGACGAGCGGGAGGCATTAGTAAGGGAATATCTGGCTAAGCCTATACACAAAGATTGGGCTATGATGGACATCAACGCGCGGCGTGAATTCTTGGATGGCGGAGAATTTGCCAAAAAGGATGGTGCAATAAAGAGGAACAAGGTGACCATTTTAGAGATTTGGACTGAGTGTTATGGCAAAGTCGGGTCTGAGATGGATGCTTATAAATCCAAAGAAATACGTCGGATTATGGCCTCTTTTAAAGATTGGGAACCGCGAGTTATTAAGATACGAGGGGTCGCAAACAGAGGCTACCGGTTACTTGATGTTACAGAAAGGGTAAAATTACAAAAGCTGTAAAAGGTTACAAGTTACAAACGGTTACACTTTTTTTGTAACCCCTGAAACCTCGATATACAAAGGGTTTGAGGGCATAGGTTACAAAGTTACAAAAAATAGTTCCTTTAGATAATATAATAGATAATAGGCTTTATTTAACATAACACACGTATAAAAATTAACCTACACGCGTAATATACTATTATAGAAAAAACGACTGTAACCTGTAACCTTTGTAACCGTTAAAAAAATAAAGCAAAAATGACAGAAAAACAATTGGAGGCAAAACTCCGGGATAAAATAAAACAGTTAGGCGGCTTAGCTTTGAAACTGGTATGCCCCTCATTCACCGGAGTGCCGGACAGGATGATACTCCTGCCGAAAGGTCGGATTTGGTTTGTTGAGATGAAAGCACGGGGAAAGATACCAACCCCGAGGCAGGAAGCGGTACATACAATTCTTCGTAAGCTAGGATTCGATGTATGGGTGATTGATAGTAATGAGGCATTGTCTCAATTTTTATTTGCAGTTGAGGTATGTTAGCAAACTATACACCCCGCCCTTATCAGGGATATACAACTTCACGAATTATTGACACACCCTTTGTTGGTCCGTTTCTGGATATGGGATTAGGCAAGACGGCTTCTTCGCTTGATGCGATCTGTCAACTTCTTTTCGACTTCGCAGAGTTTGATAAAGTTCTGGTGATAGCCCCAAAGAAAGTAGCGGAGCACACATGGCCGAGTGAGGTCAAGAAGTGGAAGCAGTTCAGTCAGCTTCGTGTGTCGGTTTGTATCGGAACAGAGAAGCAGCGCAAGATGGCTTTAATGGCCAAAGCAGATGTGTACACGATCAACAGGGAGAACGTGGCTTGGTTAGTTGGAATGTGCGGCACAGCGTGGCCGTTCAAAATGGTGGTGATTGATGAGTCTTCATCCTTCAAGTCGCACGATTCCCAGCGGTTCAAAGCACTACGAAGGGTACGACCGCTGATTGATCGCGTGGTTTGTTTGACAGGAACACCAACAGGCAACAAGGGTTTACTTGATTTATGGCCCCAGCTGTACCTTTTGGACAAAGGAGAAAGGCTTGGAACTTCGATCACAAAGTACAGGGAGAAGTTCTTTAATGTGGGTAGAACTAACGGGCAGGTTGTCTTTGATTACAAGCTGAAAGAGGGTAGTAAAGAGGCTATCTACAAGTCAATTGAGGATCTTTGCTTTACAATGAAGTCGGAGGACTATATCAATTTACCTGAGAGGATTGACAACGATGTATCAGTGTTCTTCAGCGAGGAATTGAAAAAGAGATATGAAGACTTTGAGCGCAATCTGTTTATGTCGCTTCCTGACGCTGATATATCGCCTGTGAATGCGGCTGCCTTATCTACCAAGCTCAGGCAATTTGCCGCAGGAGCAGTGTATGATGGGGAAAAGAATGTACACGAAATACATAAGTTAAAGATTGAAGCACTAGAGGAGCTGTTAGATACTTCTGCCGGACAGCCCGTAATGGTAGTTTACTACTATCAGCACGACCGTGATAGGATTATGAAGTACCTCAAAAAGTATAATCCTCGCTTGCTAAAGACGCCCAAGGATATTGACGACTGGAATAGCGGGGAAGTTCCACTTATGCTGATCCATCCGGACAGTGCCGGGCACGGATTGAATTTACAAGATGGCGGACACCTTCTGGTGTGGTATTCCCTCACCTGGTCACTGGAAACATACCAACAGGTAAACAAGCGACTGCATAGACCGGGGCAAGACCACGCTGTAATCATCAACCGGTTGATCCTACAAGGGTCAATTGATGAAGATATAGTGAAGTCACTAGCCAACAACGAAGACGAGCAACAGGCTCTTATGAATGCAATTAAAGTTAGACAACTAAAATACAAGCCATGAATGAATCAGTACTGAAATACTGCAAGGCAAAAGGGATTGAGCCTTGCGAGATAATAAACAAGTGTCGAAGAGATGATGTCCTCATCAGACGTAATGCTTTCATTTACCTCGCCTGGGAGAACCGCAAGCAGACCGTGGGGTTTGATAACCCTAAATCCAAAGTTCTTACTGAGCTGGGTGCAGAGTTCAACCTGAGCCGCGTGAACGTCCACGAGCGCATCGTTCAGTTCGAGAGTGAGCTGTTGATCTATCGAGGGCATAAAAAGCTTTTAGAAGAGATAAAGGAGGTTGTGAATGCAGAAGTATAGCATAATCTATGCTGATCCCGCTTGGAGTTTCGATAACAAGAATACCGGGGGTAGTTTGAAGAGCGGAGCAGCTTCCCACTACCCCGTAATGAGTGTTGAGAATATGGGCAAACTCCCAGTAGCCCGGATCGCGGCGGATAACTGCGTTCTGTTCATGTGGTGGGTCGGGTCTCAACCAAAGGAGGCTATTAAACTTGCAGAAAGTTGGGGTTTTGAAATTAAGACAATGACGGGTTTTGTTTGGATCAAGCGCACAAAATTCTGGAAGCTATTCTTTGGTATGGGTTTTTGGACACGGCAAGGTTGTGAGAACTGCCTTATTGCGGTTAAAGGTAAACCTAGGAGGGTCAACGCTGGAATCCGGTCGGTGGTTGAGGCCGAAATAGGAAGACACTCAGAGAAACCCGCTATAATCAGAGATTTGATAGTTGACCTTATGGGGGGGGGGATTTACCGAAAATAGAATTATTTGCAAGAGAGGCTATAATCGGCTGGGATGTGTGGGGTAATGAGGTTGAGAGCAGCGTTCCTTTAGAACTCGGAGAATGTACTAAATAAAAACCCGCTTCTACATTCTCTCGAACTGGAAGCGGGTATCGGCTAAATCTAATACTATGAAAGAAAAAAAGTTTTAGGTTACCTCGGTGCTTTCAACATCCTCAATCTCGAGGCTGTTTAGTTTGGCCAGCTTCTCCATGGTTGATTTAATAGAGCTCACTGTTTTATTTCCCCCTTCACCCTCGTTCAAAGCGTTGGTGATGGGGGTTATTGCTCTGATGAAGTTGCTTATCTTATCCAGATTGGTTTCTTCGTCCAGAAGTTCATCCGCCCTATTGAGTGCTTTTTTTACAAGATCAGTAGCCTGTGTTACCAAATTGATGGATGCAACCGCAACGGTAGCTTCTATTTTGGCTAAGTGGCCATCCTGATACTTGTTGTTGAACGCTTCCGGGTACTTCTCCTTCCACTTTTTCAACGTCACTACGCTCACGGCGGTATCCTGTTCGGTCTTCGTGTAATTGAACATGTTCATTTGGAGTATCTTCAAGGCTTTGTACTTTTGGTCAATTGAATACTGGCGGTACTCGTTCTTAGTACCCTTCGATATACTTCTGCGGCTGTTTTCGTTCTCGTTTCCCATGAGGTAGAGTGCTTTTAAAGGGTGCAAAGTACTCTCAAAAAACTTATTAAATAGCGACAAAATCTTAAAACATAGCGATTTTGTCGGTAACTTATTACTTTCCTTTGTGCTTTACAAAACTATGAGGTTATGATTGAAGCTATTTTAAACATACTTTTCGGCGCTGGAGTAGCCGCCGCCTTTGACCCTCTGACCCTTGCTTCCCTTGCGCTGAGTTTAGGTGGCGGGGTTGCTTCCATGATTGGATCAGCCGGAGCGAACGCCAAAAGACAAGCAGCACTGGACGCACAAAAGGCTGAAAGTGACTCGTTTTTCAACAAAGAGTACTACACAGACGAGTTAAACCGCACGGAGAACCAATCCATGCTTCGTGAATTGACCAACCGGCTCAAAGACCAGAACAAGCAGAACCAAGCCACCGCAGCAATAACCGGAGCTACTCCCGAGGTAGCCGTAGCACAACAGGGCAACCTGAACAAAGCTTATGCAGGGGTTGTGAATCAAATGGCAGGTAGAGCATCACAGCGCAAGGACATGGCCCTGCGAGGATGGAGAGCCGACAAACGCCAACTATTCGGAATGCAGGACGCGCTGGATCAGGGCGAAGCCAGCACTTGGCAAAATCTAGGCACGAACGCCGCCGGACTCGGGGCTAGTGCCATAGGGATAATGGGGGCGGATGCACCCTACGACCCTCTGAAAGATAAATCGCTAATGAGCGCAATCGAGTTTAAACCGGGTACTTTCAACCCACCATCACTATAAAAGCAATGGCACTCATAACTTTAGACGATCTTAAGCAAGCACCCGTGTCAGCCATTGACACACAACCGGCTGTTGTCAACGCGAACGTAGCGGATCAAACGACACAGGCCGTTATCCCGGATGTGAAACAAACTACCCCTGCACCGGTTGTTCCCGCGATCCAGCAAAAACAGATGACTGGAGGCATTGATAACGAGGCTACCAATACCAAAGTTACCTCCACTGATACATCGGGCGTTCAAGACCAGACTCTTCAAATGCTCAAAGCAATGAAAGATCAGGGGCTAACTTACAGTCAGGCGTTTGATAAATACTACCCCAAACCAACAGCTAACACTGCAAGCGAGGATTTAATTCGTAAACAGCAGAAAACAGCTTTGTTTGCCGATGCCCTTCGTTTGGTGACTGACACGGTAGGTGCAGCCAAAGGAGCTACTGTTTACCAACGCGACCAGACAAAACCCTATGCAGCCTTACAAAACAGGCTTATGCAGGAACACGCCCTCTTTGCTAATAACATGGCAGACTGGCAAAGTAAAGGCGTTGACTCTGCAATGAAGGGCGTGTCACTCAGCAATGACCTCTACAAAGCTAACTTGCAGAATGCCCCTAAAACCACTATAGAGAATAACCAGTGGAACCGCAAGAAGTTTGAGCAGGAACAACAAGCCCTGAAAGACAAGCAGGCCAACGACAACAAGCAGAAAGAACTGGACCGTAAGAACCACATTACAACAGCCAACATAGCGCATGCAGGTAGCGGAGCCAACGATCCTAAAGTTACCCAGCTTGTCTTTGCTGACAATAACGGGGTTGCAGTAGTTCCCAACCATAAGTATGAGGGGCTAATGTCCGCAGCTTATCAGGCTATGTTGACCGACCCTAATTACAAGGGTAAGATAGACAGCCGGGAGATTGAAGCTATCACAAACGACTATTCCTTTGAGGGCAAGAAAGCGAAAGTACGTGAATACGTGCAACAACACGCGCACGAAAGCCCCGCAGCACAAGAGATTATAAAGGGTAACTCGGACAGATACACCCGTAATAACGTGGCAGCTCCAGCCCAAACAAACAATTGGGATAGTAGCCCCTTGAACGCCTTGAAAACCATCCCCGGGTTTAGCGGCGGACACAAAAAGAAAGTAGAAGGATTTTAAAACATAGGCCAATGGCAGAACCATTATCTCAAACCCTTTATAACACCCTTACAAAGGATGGTTATGATTTGGGGGACTACAATAGTTTCAGCGAAAAAGTAAGTAACCCGGCAAAGGCGAAAGTTCTTTATGACAGCATTACCAAAGACGGTTATGACGTTGGGGACTTCAATACCTTTCATTCCAAGGTAGCTACTCCTATGGCACGACCATCGGAGACAGCGGAAGTTAACCCATTCTTTACACCCGAGATTGAACAGGGCGCAAAACAACCCGCTTCAATTGCAGTAACACCTACTACCAATATCCCAAGACAGGGACAGCTCGACTCAACCAGTAGCAATGCGCCGGTTACTGAGATACCCGCTAGTGAATTACCAGGGGATGAAGCAAATACTAACCGCATTAAAATACCAGATCTTAACTATGGAGTAACCCCTTTACAGAATGATGCCATTCAGACAAGCGATAACTACCCTTCTATTAAACTAGACAATGCAAAGCAGAACATTATCCAGAATAGCCCGGCTGTAACTGTTGATAAACCACACGTTACCAAAGAAAAGAAATTCGACGAACGGGTGTTTGATAGTGCCGTTAGTTCAGTCAATGCCCTTGGTGGGGCAGTAGAGGGAGCTGTGGGCGACTACTTCAAAAAAATGAACGGTATATGGGGTGCTAAATGGATGGATGATCTGGGTGGTTGGTTTACCAAGCAGTCAGATGCTGTACAGGAAACAACCGAAAAGAACGCACCCATAAAGTCAGGACTTCCTGAAATGGTAGGAAGTCTTTTACCGATAGCCGCCGCCACGGTAGCTGATGTCTACTCCGGTGGATTATTAACTCCTGCTATCATGAGTACCTTTGGTGCAAGTGGATACGGAGATGGTATAAGGGCTTATGATGACATAAAAAAGCAAACAGGAGGAGAAAGCAACGAGTACGCAAGAACCGGTGCGGGGCTGGCCTACTCGGTTATTATGCTTGGAACTATGAATGCTTTGGGTAAATTCGGGGTAAAAGGAGTTCAACAATTATCAAAGAGCCCAATAATAACCAGAGCCATAGAATCAGTCTTTAAATCAAACCCTACCGCTTTTGAGGGTGGTGCGAGCGAACTAATGCAAGCGTATGCCAAAGCACAACCCACATTTGCAAAACAATTACTCACGAATGGAATACACAGCGTAGCTACTATGGAGGGTATGGAACTCTCTAAAATGGGGGTTAATGCTGCCATCGGGCAACATCAAACGTTACAGGACTGGACTAACACGGCCACGAGTGCAGCTGTTACGGGCGTATTGTTCACCATGGTTGCACCTTTCTCGATCAAATACGCTGATGCGGCCAACGTGTCTCGACGTAACGCGCAGGGCGAGGTCACAATCGGAATGAAGGGCGATATCCCCGTTGAGATAATTGATACTAAAGAGGGTAACAAAGGACTCACGCCAGATAATAAACTGGTTGATATAGATCAAAATACTATTCAGAACTCTTTTACAATGACCACAAAGCATTTTAATCAAGTACTGGATAACCTAAAACAAACAAAAACCATTGAACCAAACCTCGAGCGCAATGCTTTCGGTAATAGAGTAGCTCAGACCCTTACGAAACTACAATCATCTCCCGGAGTAATCACAACCGCTGTTGATGCGCAGGGTAATAAAGCCTACGTGTCCGGAAAAGATAAGGACGGAAACTTAGTCGGCTTTGATGCTAATGGACAAATACAAGTCATTGACCCTAACGCCAAACTTGAATCAGCACCAATCGGTTCAGTTCATGATGCTATTATGGGCAAATGGGATGAAGTAAATGGGAATGCAGCACCCAAACCAGACTTAACCCCAAGAATAGAACAGGTAAAAGCAGATATTCAACAGCAACAGCAAGCCGCTACCCAGCAAATAACTGACATCGCTAACCGCGATACAGGGGCTGTGCAGACGGTGAAACTAGCGGACGGACGGGAAGTAAATCTAACCGGGGGAAATATAGCTCTTACTGAAGAAGGAAAGATTGATTTCTCCAACACGGACAAAGTGCTTTACTACCTTGATGAGAATGGTACAAAGCAAATGATTAGTTCGGATCAGGTGAATAGCCTGGTATCGCACACCCCCGTTGATCAAGCCATCGCACAATCGCACGAACAGATCGCAAATGCAACCCTTGGTAAAGCAAATTATCAACGGGGAATGGCGGTAGTGCTACTTAACCCTGATGGCTCTCCACAACTGGGAGACACCGGCAAACCCGTATCAACCAAGTTGACAAACGTAACAGACAACGGTGTTGAGTTCACAACCGCTGATGGTCAACCTATGCAGCTTACCTTTGACGAGGCTTACAAGATGCTGGGCCATGCTACTGACCACATGGACTACAAACCCGGACAGGCTTTTGACGTGGACGGGGTTACGCATGTTATCCAGCACCCTAACGCAGATGGCACTTACAAAGTAACGGCATTCCCGCAGGGTGCAGAGCCTTACGATGTGGACGTACCGGCGGAAGAAATAGACAAATTCGTACAGCCTTTGACAAATTCTGTCAAGACAGATGTTGTCAACTCCCAGCCACAAAAACAATTCCCACTTGACAAGGATGGTCAAATTGATTTCAATGCCATAACCGATCCTACCAACTTAGCAGATGCCTACACGCAAGAGTTCGGAGACCAAAGTAAGGGCATTATCGAGAAGTCAATTGAATACGTGCAAGGGCTTGTTGCAAAAGCGCAAGCTATCGAAGAGCCGGTAAAACAGTTACGGGAGCTAAAGAAAGCGCAGGGTAAACTTGATTTACTAAATGCAGCCAAAGGATTACTGGGCAGCGACACAATGCCTACTGAAGTATGGGCCGCCGAAGAAAACACCCCGGTGGAAACACCAATTCAAAACAATTCATTATCTTTGCCTGATAGATTTGACAACGCAACTACCCTCGAAGAAAAGCACGCAGCGGCGGCAGAGATCGCGGATAAACTAGAGGGCTTATTCCCGGTTGCTAAAACAGCGGCTTTGTGTTCAACGCGTCAGGATTTCAAGAACGTGCTGGCAGAAAATAAGTCTAGTAAATTGTCAAAGGCGATTGACAAGGGTCTGGTGCAGGGTTGTTTCTGGAAGAATAAAGTATTTTTAAACTTGCAGGACATATCCAACACAGCCGAACTAGTGGTTACGTGGGCACACGAACAGGCTCATGCAATCGTGGATCGTACGTTTACAAAACAGGAGCTGGAGGATTTATATGCAAGCACGGACAAAGCGGTCATAATCGATCTGCTTCCCGATGCAGACCTAACAAATAGCCCGGATGTACAAGCCAATGAGGCTATTGCATACGCAATAGAACGTATATTCGGTACAAGTGAACCCGAGGCGTTAGCCACTGGTTCGGTGCAAGTGCCTGAGGCAATAGCCGGACAAAAGGATTTATCGGAAAAAGTAATTAAGGTTTTACAAATACTAACTAACAATACAAACCATGGTACGAATATCAGCGACGGAAGCGGGCAAGCACTTCACGATGCAAATAACCCAGAAACAGAGCGACCGGTTGACGGAACTGCTGAGCAAGGAGCCTCAACCAATATCGGAGGACAGGCGGATGGACTTGATCCTGCAAGCAGCGGACGAGTTCCCGGAACCGGAGGAATAAAACCCGCCCATGCAATTGGTGAGGAAGTAGTTTACCAAGGGGGGAATTATAAAGTAAACGCCGTTGGCCACGATGTAAGTACGGGTGAGGTGATTTATGATCTGGACACACTGGATGGTAAAGTAGCACACGAAGATGTACCGCAGGGAGAGCTAAACAAAGATGAGGCGGTAACCGTTACCCCGGTAACGGAACCATCGCTCACCCAGCAACGGGATGAACTGCAAGCTAAGTCTGATGCACTTCGTGCGCAGGCTTCAACAGCGGACAAGGCTGAAAGTGCTAAACTGTATGGACAAGCGGGAGCGTTGAATAAACGTATCAAAGCCCTTAATGAACAAATTGCAGCGGAAGAGTCCGCTAAGATTGCCACAAGTATTGCCGAGCAAGAACCTAACCTAAGCCCAACAGAGGCACAACAGCTCGCGGGTAATTACAAAAAGGCTCATATTACCGTGCAGGGCATGGATGTCACCGTGGAGAACCCTAAAGGCTCTACACGATCAGGCGTTGATGAAGATGGCAAGGAGTGGGAGCATGTTATGAACTCCCATTACGGTTACTTCAAACGTACCGAGGGCAAAGACGGAGATCACATCGATGTATTTGTAGGCGATAACCCTATAAGTGAAAAAATCTTTGTTGTAGATCAGACCAAGAAAGGCACGGGTGTATTCCCCGCCTTTGACGAGTCTAAAGTTATGCTGGGTTATAATTCACCCGAGGAAGCCAAAGCGGCTTACATGGAGAATTATGACAAAGACTGGGACGGCTTCTATGCCATCACAGAAGTAGGAGTTGAGGATTTCAAGAAATGGTTATATGATGGTGCAAAGCAGCATAAACCTTTCCACGAGTATAAAGAAACGCCTGCACCAGTTGAAAAGGTTGATCCCCAGAAACAAACAGAACTTGATTTTGTAAAGGGAGCACCTTTAGATAGTTTTACAGTTAGACACTCGGCTAACAATCTGGATCAAACTTTTATTCTGACTGATAAAAAGGTACAGCGTGATCGTGAAACAGGGATAAGTAACCCTTTCCAGATATATACCTTCTCAAAATATGATAGCGGGGAAACCTTTTTAAACCGGTATAACTCCTTTGAAACACTTGAAGATGCTAAACGCATGATGGAGTGGTACAAAAAAGAGGGCACAGTGGATAGCGGGCTACAACCTATAAGGCGTTATGAGGGTAAGAACTCCGATGGAGTTGCCGAAAGCACGGTAAAAATAGCAGTAAAAAAAGGCGAACTCGATAAAGCTTACGACTGGACATGGAAACCGTACCCATCAACAAGAGCAGGTAAAGGCTATGCTATTGGAAGATTGATAGAAGAGGCAGTAGAACTTTGGAAAACCCCCTACGAGAAAGCATCAGATAAAGACGGGCACGAAGAGGCTATAAGAGAAGCTCTCAAAGCAGGAAGGCTGGACGTCGAGACCTACAACAGGCTTCATGGCATAGATTACGGAATGTATGGAGGGCAGGGGTTTGTTAGAAATTTCAGCGAAGCATTGAAACCTGCTATTGACTATACCAGTGCTAGAAATAACTTTATAAAAAAGTCTGTATCGCCGGCAACGAAAAAGATACTGGATACCCTTGAAAAGCAATTAGATGGAACACTTAAAACAAAAGCACGAAGCATAGAAGAGTTAGCAAACAGAGGTATCTTTGCAAACGAAAAAACAGAACTTGTAGCTAAACGGGCAAAATCATCGGACGAGAATGCCATATGGTCGTCAACTGGATACTATATTAATTCAGAGGAAACAAAATTTACCCTCAACGGGTATTATGTATCAAAAACAGAATACGAGTACTCGAAATACTTAAAAAGCATAGTCAAACAAGAAACGGAAAAACTCGCTGTCGTTTATACCGATGGCAGAACACCAGAGGGTAAAAAAGCTCTTATCGATGCCATCAAAGCTAAATTTGAGGCTAACAAGAAAGATGAACCGAGATTTAGACAACAAATAAAAGAGGTAGAACGTTTTAATAAAATAACAGCACCCAATGGAACCATCTTACAAGATAATGAACACGCGAACGAACATTCTAGACGAAAGTCTCAAGGAAGAGTATCATCTGACCAAACCGAAGGGCAAAGTGCCGAAGAGTGGGAAAAAGAAAACTGGGAGCGTTTCGCAGAAACCGCCAAAGGCTACGTAAATCAAGTATCGAAGGGCTATCTAAGTCCTGAAGACCTATATGACCTATTTTCTATTTTCAAATCATTGCGCAAATACGCCTATGACACAGCGGATTTTTCCGTAGAGGATATGGATGATATTGCTGCAGTACTAAGCCACGAGGGGTATATAAACTGGGATGATGAGGGGACTAGAGACTATTTTGAAAACATATACCAAGGGTTAAAAGAACAGGGTAGAAACACGCCTCGTTTCCACCAAAAATCTGAACTTGATAAAAATATACTTGTTGATGGCTACCAGCTGTCAGCCTACATACTTGATGAGGGTAATGTGGCTTTCCCTGATTATGCTAACCAGATGGTTGACGCTATCGGGCAGGATATTATACCCTATCTTAAAACGATGTACGTTGGCTCTATGTGGTTTCCCGGTATGGAGAAGTTCCGCAGTCAGATGTCAAGTGTTGACGAGGTAGATACTTTCGATTTAACCAAAAATTTAACGCAAATACAGAACAACGTAACGGATAACTCCGTATCTTTGGGTACTAAAACTAATGACCATGAGAGCAATACAGAGCAGCTGGGCGGAAATAGCCCTTTGGAAAATGGCGGAGAACTGGCGGGATCAGCTCCTTCAAATGGCGCAGAACGAACCACAACACCTCCTAAAACAGATAGAAGAAACAGTACTGGCAGCGATAAGCTGGCAGGAGACAGCTCTAGCGAACGGAGGGGACAAGGGGGAAGTGAAGGAAATAGCGGAGGATATGCTGAACCCATCACAGAGGGCGGAGTATCCAGCGGAGAAACAGATAAGCAACAGCAAGATGGCGGAAATTTACCGCAGTCTGAAACAGTTGGCCAAACAAGAAACACCCGAAACTATGTAATTCCCCGCGGTACTGATGTTGCTCCAAGAGGTGACGTTGCTAAAATTACCGCAAATATTGCCGCTATCAAACTAGCTAAGAAGCTAAATGAGAGCGGTGCAATTGCCACGCCCGAACAAAAAGATGTACTCGCTAAGTACACAGGCTGGGGCGGACTAGCGGCAGTATTCAAACCGGATAATGCCCGTTATCAAACCCTTAAAGATGCCCTAACTACCGACCAGTACGACTCGGCACGTGCTTCAACTACCACTGCCTTCTTTACGCCCCCTGCTGAAATATCAGCAACATGGGATATGATACAGAAACTAGGGTTTAACGGAGGTGAAATCCTTGAACCATCGGGCGGTATTGGTCACTTCTTTGGACTCATGCCTCGAAGCATATCAGAAAACTCCAACCTGAGGGGGGTTGAACTTGATACTGTATCAGGTTTAATCTTCAAAGCGTTGTATCCGGATGCCAAAATAAATATATCCGGCTTCGAGGAGCAACGTATTGCGAACAATAGCCTTGACCTGGTTGTGTCTAACGTTCCTTTTGGAGCTTTCAAAGTGCACGATAAGGTTGATAAAGACCTCTCCAACAAATTTGATATACACGACTTCTTTATTGCCAAGAGTGTACGTAAACTTAAACCAGGTGGTTTAGGGGTGTTTATCACAACCAGTTCAACCCTTGATAAGAGTACAGCTTTGCGCAACTGGATCATCAATGAGGGTAATGCTGATTTCATTGATTCGGTACGCCTCAACTCTGACACCTTTAAACAGGCAGCCGGAACGGAAGCAACCGCTGATATTATCATTATCCGCAAACGAGATGCCAACGGTAAGTCGGAGTTTGCAAAGAACCTGCAGGATGTGGTTGCGCAGCGTGAAACGCCTTACACACAAGACAAGAAAACCAGTTGGGGGTCGATCTACGGTACAGAAGAGAAAACCGCTACCATGCGGATAAATAAATACTTTGCTGATAATCCCGAAAAGATGGCAGGTGAAATGAAGTTCGGCTTTGAGGGAGGTAACGACATCCGCCCAACCGAACAACGCCTTGCACCAGTGAAAGGAATTAGTCAGGAACAAGTGTTATCTAATTTCGTAGGAAGTTTACCAACAAACATATTCGGAGCTGAACCAATAAGCACAGAGCGCAAGAGCGTTGAGTCAGATGGCACAAAAGAAGGTGGGTTAACCGTTATTGATGGTGTTCCCCACATGATCGAATACGGTAGGGCTGTTCCTATGGACTGGAACGACAACAAAGTGTCCGGTCGTACCAAATCACAAGTTGTGGAAGACTACAACGCTATTAAAACAGCGGTAACGACTTTGCTGGAGGCAGAGAATAACGACTCACCCAACATCGAAACCCTTCGTAAGAACCTGAACAAGGTGTACGATTCGTTCGTGAAACAGTATGGCTACTTATCGAAGAACGCTAAGATACCGTTTTTACGTGATGATGTGGACTTCCCAGCTATATCCGCCATTGAAAACGTGAACGATGTAACCCGACCACTGGCAAATAAAAAAGAATTTGATATAACCAAGTCGGACGTATTCAGTAAACGGGTTATTGACAAACAACAAACCCTTAAAGCGGACAATGTTACGGACGCGGTAAAAGTAAGCATGTACCAATCGGGTCGTGTGGATATTCCGTACATAGCCACCCTTACCGGTGTGAGTGAGGAAAAGGCTAAGGCTGAAATCCTAGACAAACGGATAGGTTTTGTAAACCCCTCAACGGGATTGGTAGATGAACGCAGTAATTACTTGTCGGGTAATGTTCGCCAAAAGCTAGCTATCGCAGAACAAGCGAACGAGGCGGGAGAATACAACACTAATATCGAAGAGTTATCAAAAGTAATTCCTTCGGATATACCTATGCACCTTATCAAGGTATCGCTAGGCAGCACGTGGATTCCGACAAAGGCTTATGATAAGTTCTTTGAAGAAACTTTCGGAGTTACCTCCAACATACAAAAAACTTCTGGTGATAAGTTCATGGGCAACTTCCAATCTCAGAGAAACATGAAAGATGCACAAGCGGGTGTAATGGGTGCAACAGGCAGCCAAATAGCCCTCAATGGTATGAACAATACTGGTACGACAATCTACCGATGGGAATACGTGGACGGTCAACGCAAGAGCGTGAAAGATGTTGTAGCAACCGCACAGGCAGCCGCCAAGCAAGCAGAATTAAACGAGCAGTTTGATGCGTGGGCCAAGTCAGGGGCAAACCCTTATGCCGAAGAGATGGCAAACTACTACAACACAACTTTCAACGCTGTTGTACCTAAGACAGTAGATGCTTCTTCTTTCGAGAGTTTCCCCGGTGCTTCCAGAGTGAAGATACCACGCGAACACCAAAAAGAAGGTACACTGCGTACCCTTGAAGCTGCAACCCTTTTAGCGCATGAGGTAGGAACGGGTAAAACCATCACCCTTATTTCGTCCGCTATGGAGATGCGCCGCCTTGGTATTGCCAAAAAGCCTTGTATTGTGGTGCAACGTTCAACCTACGACCAATTTGTAAAAGAGATTAAAGAACTTTACCCACAGGCGAAAGTACTTGTACCCTCAGCAAAAGACCTAACGGCAGCACAGCGCGAACAGTTATTTGCTAAAATAGCTTACAATGACTGGGATATAGTAGTGCTTTATCACGGTTATCTTGACAGTATTCCGGATGATCCAGATAGGGTTAACCAGTACATTGATGAACACATTCAGGAGAAAATCGACCTGATGAACGAGGTAAGAGCTAGCAGCGACCCTAACGCAAAACGTATGGCCAGCGGTATTGAGAAAGAAATTAAAGGACTTGAAGAGCGCAAAACTCCATCGGTTAAGCAGGAAGAAAAGACCAAAGCCAAAGCAAGCGCAAAGGCGGAGAAATTACTTGACCGCCGCACTGACAACGGTATGACTTTTGAACAGCTGGGCATTGACGCTTTACTTGTTGACGAGGCACACGCCTATAAAAAGCTAGGATTCTCCACTTCATTAAAAGGAGTTAAAGGGATTGACGTAGGAGCTTCGCAACGTGCCCAGAGTTTGAGACTTAAGAGTTCATATATCCTAGAAAATAATAACGGCAAGAATGTAGTTTTTGCAACGGGCACACCTATCTCCAACACGATGGCAGAGATGTGGACGTTCCTGCGTTATTTGCTTCCTAAGTCGGAACTTGACCGGCTACAAATGACTAACTTCGATTCCTTTGTGAATAACTTTGGAACAATTGAGGAGTCGTCCGAATTTTCAACTAGTGGCAAATTCAAAGTAACTAACCGCTTCTCCAGTTTCTCCAACGTGCCTGAACTTATTCAGGCGTGGAAACAGATAGCGCATACTGTGCTGACTGAAGAAGTGGCTACCCTTAAAGAAGGGGTAGGAACACCCCGCGTTGAGTCCGGCAAACCTATTGATAATATGCTTAAACAGACATTGCCCCTTAAAATGGTAATGAAAAGCATTAAACAGCGGTTACAGGACTTCGAGAATATGACGGGTAAGGAGAAAAAAGAAAACTCGCATATACCTCTTGTTATGTTCGGGCTTGCCAAACGTGCCGCTATTGACGTTCGCCTTGTTGATCCTAACTTACCCGACGACCCGAACAGCAAATTGAATGAAACGGTAAAAGCCGTTTTAAGTGACCTTAAAGACACGAAAGATTATAAAGGTACTGTTGCTGTATTCTGCGATTCCTATCAAAGCAGCGATAAAGGATTCAATGTATTTGAGGATATTAAACAGAAACTTATTGACGAGGGTATTCCAGCCGAGCAAATAGCCATCGTGAACGACTATACCACTGATGAAAAGAAAAGCGTATTGTGGACAAAAGTAAATGCAGGAGATGTAAGGGTCGTAATGGGTACAACCGAGAAACTCGGTGTTGGGGTAAACATACAACAACGCCTTCACACGCTTATACACATGGATGCGCCGGTCCGCCCAAGCGATTACCAGCAACGTAACGGACGTATTATGCGCCAAGGTAACGATCATTTACCAATGGATAAAACCATCAAAATACTTCGTATCGGTGTAGAGCAGACCCTTGATGTAACCGGCTATCAACGACTTGAAATTAAAAAGAAGTTTATTGACCAGATTATGAAGGGCGATGTTTCTCACCGTAGCCTTGATGAGGCAGAGGTGGAAGGCAGCGACTCGAACAACTTCTCTCAAATGATGGCCTCTTTATCAGGATCACAGGCCGCGCTTGCATACTCTATCGAGCAAAACAAACTTCGCAAGCTGCAAAATGCCAGTGAGTACCACGACAAGAACCAAATATTTATGTCGTCCGAGGTCAAAAGGAACGAAAACATAATAAAAACTACCGGCGGGATAATTGACGGTTTACAAAAGCAGCGTGCAGAAGTGAAGGCTATCTTCCCTGATGGGCGCGTGTTGTCAGTTACTATCGGTAATACCGAGGTTAAAACCACGGAAGAGATTGACGGACTTATAGCTAAAACCCTAACAAAACGCATTGACAAAGAGGTTGAGGATTTGCGGGTGGACATGGAGCGTGAAACAGCGGAGATTAAAACATCAATGCTTATTAATGGTAAGAAGTTCAATCTGACCGTAAATATCAAACGTGATTACGATGTGGTCAATCACAAAACACGTGTATCCAGACAAATAGATTACCAAAGCGCGGACTACGCTGACCTGAATGGGAGTGCCGGAGCAAAGGTGGAAAATCTGATTGGTATAGTGAATGACTTTATATCGTTACGCGGATTCGATGAAGACATTCGTAAACGCGGTATAGGGGTTGAAAAAGCTATCCGGGAAAATGAAGCGTATAAACCTCAGATCGGACAGCCGTTCCCTAAACAAAAAGAAATTGAGGCGGCTGAGAAACGTGCGGAGGAACTCGATGCGCAAATGCGCAAGGAACTAGCAGAGATTGAAGCTAAAGAAGCCGCTGAAAATGTGCAGGCGGTAGATATCAGTGCAGGACTAGAGGAAGAAGAACCCCGCTTTAGACAAGTAACTCTGCCCGTAAAACCAAAATTTGAAGGTGACTTGAAAGCCTATTCACAGGCTATGAAAGAATACCAGGATAAGGCAAGCGAGGTATTACCGGAACTAGCGCAAGAACTCGATACGGCTTTTAGCAATGCCAAAGATGAGTTCTTACGCAAACGCCAAGATGCTGACCGGTTTATTAAACTACAACAACGCTTTGTAGAAGAACAAGGGGGCAGGGTAACAGATGCTGAGGATGCTTACAATGATAAGAACCGCAGCATAGGACGGTCAACGTATGAAAGCCAAGAATTTGAACGCAACGAAATGGGGGTTACCCGCGATGCTTACAAGGCTATTATTAAAAGCAAAGCACTTGACACCCTAGCGGATGTACCGCTATCTCCTGATACAACGCAGAACATGCGTAAAATTGGACTGTACTTGCAAGCCAAGGATATACAAGAAGCAATTGAACTGGGTTTAGTTGACCGTGGAGAGCTGGGATTCTTTGAAGAGATAGGGACGTTTCACACGGATTACATAAAAGAGTTTGAAGCGGCTGTTTCTCCTGCCTTCCGTAAGGACTTATGGGCAGCAGTGAATAACGCCACCCGGTACGGGTTGGATCAAGAGTTGAAAGCAGGGTTAATGACCACTGAAGACTACGACAAACACGCAGCACGGTTGTTCTATGTTCCTCAAAGAGGCTGGGATGAACGCGATGTTGCTAACATAGACACCCACTACAATAAAGGAGGCGGGTCAATGTACGGAGACCCTTACAACGCGGTACTTATTAAAGCCAAAGGTCGCCAGAGTTTAGGGTCAGACCCTTTGCACTTTATTCAGAGCATGGGGCACAGTGCCCTATTGACCGCTGAGAAAAACCTATACAAACAAAAAGCCCTGAACATGGTTCGGGTTAATATCGAAATAGGTCGTCAAAGCGGGGCTTTCAACTTTAAACAGGTTTGGTATCTGAATACAGGAACTAAAGATACCAGTGGCGCAATAATATACGATGAGATATTTGAACGCCCGGATCAAAAATTCTTTGAAGAGGATAAAGCTACCCGTGAGGAAATAAAAGGACTCAAAAGCCAGATTTCCGAAGCTATAAAAGAGGGAGACCATGACAAAGCGGACGATATTAAACTGCTTGTGGACGAAGCCATCGACCGGATAAACATACAACACGATGTCAATGACGCGTACAAACGTACCCGGACTTCCGGCGAAGCCATACAACACGAAGTGCAGGTTTATGATAGGGGTGAGAAATTTATTATCTGGTTTAAGGATGAAAGAGTGGCTAATGCTTTGAATAATGCTACTGACGGACAGGTTACACCGTATCTACAAAATGTGATTGGCAGGTCAACCCGTTGGTACTCGTCAATCATGACACAGTATAACCCTGCTTTTGCAGCGTGGAACTTCATGCGTGATATTGAGCTGGCAAACATAGCCCTGCCAATGGAAGAGGGGCTGGTATTTACAGCAAACTTCAATAAGAACGTATTTAACCCCCAAGTATCTGCCGCAATTGTAAGGCATCTGACAGGGAAAGAAAAACGTAGTATTGCAGCCGACAAAATATTGGATAACTTTTTTGCTGATGGGGCTGCAACAGGGTTTACTTACTTGAAAGATCTAGACCAGATTAAGAAAGATTTGCGCAAAGCCATAGAACCTACCTTGCTGGAAAGTACTTTAGGCAGCCAGTTGAACTTACTTAATGCAAAAGCACTAGGAAAAGCATTCTCGGCTCTTACTGAGTATAGTGAGTTGGTAACTCGTTCCGCTGCCTATAAAACAGCTATTGAGATGGGTTACAGTCGGGAGAAAGCGGCTACACTTGCCAAAGAACTAACGGTAAATTTCAACCGCAAAGGGTCTGACACGAAGGTATTCAGTTCAATGTTTGCCTTCTTCAATGCCTCGGTACAGGGAACAGTGAGAGCCTCAAGACTTGCAAAATACGGAAAAACGTTTGCAAGCATAGTAGCCGGATTAGCTGTGCTAGGATTCATTAACACTCTTTTCAACCCTAACGATCCTGATGATGAAAAGAACTGGAGTGAATTTGGCCGAATGCAAAACGTGATACTATTTGGTGTTAAGTTACCGGTTACTCATTTTTTCCGTGCATTTTGGGCAACGGGTGTACAAGCGGCTTTAGCTTATCAGGGTCAAAAGACAATCAGCAACGCGCTGTTTGATTCATTTAAGAATTTTTCAAACGAGGTATTACCTGGCGGGATCAACCCGATTAATGCTTTTACTTTCGATACGGAGTCTAATTTTGTGAAGTATGACGGACTTAGGGACTTTGTGCCATCAACAGCGCAGCCAATAGCCGACGTATTGAACAATCGCACATTTACAGGTGCAACGGTACACCGTGAAGCATTCACAAACAAGGATAAAGTGCCTCAAGCATTTTTGGGGAAACGTGATGTAAGTCCGGCAGCGCAAGCCTTCTCTGATTTTCTACTAGAGTTCGGCGGTGGAGACAAGAATATAAAAGACACCTACAATGCTAGAGGCGAAAAGATACCTTTTATATTCGATGTGAACCCTTCGGATGCGGAATACCTTGTAACTGGTTATACGGGCGGGGTTGGTAAATTTGTCATGGATATTTACAAAGCGACCAGCGGACTTATTGAAACAGGAGAGGTTGATCCTTCCAAACTACCGGTTATAAACAGAGCCGTTAAACCCTATAACGAAGATAAGGTATTTTTCGGTAAGTACTATGAGTTGATGAACAGGATTAAAACCTACGAGAACTCTACCAGTGTTCGCAAAAAGTCATTTGTGCAAGAGGGCGCAGTTTACAGACCAGCAATCAACGACTTTGTAGGTATGATGTCTTCTCCACAGGGCAGATTGATATACCGGGCTAAAGGAGTTCAGGCGCAAGTTGAAAAAATGCAAGACCTGATTGATAAATCCCACAAGTCTGGGAACCAAGAAAAGGCGAAAGAGTATCAAACTAAAATGAACGGATACATGAAACAGATAGATGAGTTACTTGATGAGTGGAAAAGTACTAAGAACTAAACGAAAGAAAACCCTGCATTACGTAGGGTTTTCTTTTTACCCTACTGTTTCTTTACAAGGTATCTCCCTTTCCTTATCACACTTATCTCTTTGTATAGTTTTACCCCTTTGGAGTAATAGTAGACCACAATAACAGCATTCTGTGAGTCATAATAGGTCGTACCCATAGCGGGAAAATCCACAGACAATGTTCCGTTCCCACTTCCTGACAATGGAGAAACACTTAACCCCGGTACCCTGCCGGATGCCCCTGCGTTATTCATGTACACAGTCCAAGTAGTGTTTGACTTAATACTCACTGGCAAGGGTCCGCTGGAACTACCGAGAGATAAAGAGCCGGGGCTTACAACAAGGGATGTTGTTGTATCCGTTCCATTTAAAGCCGGTTCGTTGCTTGTACAGCTAAATAAGAGGAATACAATTAATAAGAGTATTAGTTTTTTCATATTTTATAAATTTAGTTTGCAAATATAACACAATTTCTTTATTAAAACATAGCAACAAAATCTTAAAACATAGCGACTTTGTCGGTAACTTATTAATTTCCTTTGTGCAGACATACCTATACCATCATGGCTGCACCAGTAAACTATAAGAAATTCAATAAGAAGGCAGTAATGCCTCAGGCAAAACCTAAAGAACCCGTACGTTTTGAACAGGGGTTCAACTCACTCGAGAAGTGGGATAATATGGGCCGACTGCTGAAGTACAAAGATATGTACGATAAGCTGTACAATTTCCGCAAGAACCGCCAACGTAACATTGACTATGCCTCGGGTAACCAGTGGGGTGACCTAATGGAAGACCCGGACAGCCCTTACGCAGGGAAAGCCATTACCGAAGAGATGTATATCAAAAGGCAGGGGAAAGTTCCGCTAAAGAATAACCTTATCATGCCGCTTATTAAGTCGGTTATAGGTACATTCAGGGGAAACAAAACTGAGCCGGTAGCCATTGCCCGGGATAGGGACGAGCAGAAAGTGGGCGAAATGATGAGTATTGCTATGCAGTACGCCTACCAGCTCAACGATGTGTGGGAGCTTGACGCGGAGGCGTTAACCGAGTATGTAATGTCAGGGTTTTGTGTACAAAAAGTATCACGCAAATGGTTTAAAGACCGCCGGATATACGATGCTTATGTGGAGTGTGTGAACCCTTCCGTGTGTTTCTTCAACTCTGACATGGTGGACGTTCGAGGGGATGATTTAAAAACGTTTGGCATACTCAAAGACCTTAGCATGGCTGAGATACTCAGCGTGTATGCAAAGACGAAGGAGGATGCTATCCGAATCCGCTCACTCTATGTGAACATGGATGAGAAACTACCGGCCCAATACGATGCTTTCTCCAGCAAACGCTTTCAGAATATGGACTTCTTTATTCCTTCGGAACAAAGTATGTGCCGGGTTGTTGAAGCGTGGGAGCTGGAATACAAAGAACGACTACGCATACATGATACATTAATAGGCGAGCCGGATGTTATTGAGCTAAACCAACGCGCTGAACTTGTGGACAAGGTAAATGCACAGCGCATAGCGGATGCAGTAGCGCAGGGAGTAGCCGCGGAAGATGTACCACTGATTGAAGCCGAGTGGTTTATTGACCAGTTTTGGTATGTTCGCATATTGACCCCAACGGGTGAGGCATTGTGGGAGGGTGAAACACCTTTTGAACATCTCAGTCAACCTTTCTGTCACAAAGCATCGCTTATCAACGGCAAAATACAATCTTTCGTAGAGGACGTGATCGACCAACAGCGGTATATCAACCGACTGGTAACTATGATTGACTTCATTATGGGGGCCAGTGCCAAAGGGGTACTTATATTCCCTGATGATGGTACGCTTACCGAGAATGATAAATCTGAAATTCTGGAAGAGTGGGTAAAATATAACGGGGTAATCTTTGCCAAACTCAAACCAGGTGCAACAATGCCACAACAGGTAAGTACCAACGCTACGAACGTGGGGGCTTATGAGCTGCTTAATATCCAGCTTAAACTGATGAATGACATATCAGGAGTACACGGAGCTATGCAGGGGCAAGCACCGCAAGCGGGAACGCCAGCGGCCATGTATGCACAAGAGAGCCAGAACTCAGCAACGAATTTAGCTGACCTGTACGAACGGTTTAACTCGTTCCGCAGACAAAGGGACTACATGCTGATGAAACTGATACAGCAGTACTACGATTCACCGAGATATATCAATATAGCGGGTAAGGATTACAGCGAAGAAAGCAAATTCTATACGCCTGACAAGGTAAGGGATTGCGAGTTTGATGTGGTGGTAGCTGAAAGCCCGAGTACTCCGGCTTACCGTACGATCATGAACGGCTTCTTATTGCAGCTATTCCAACAACAAGCCATTGACGTGAAGACTTTACTTGAGAACTCGGCTTATCCGTTCGCTGATCGGGTGCTAAACTCCATACAGCGCAAAGAGGATGAAATGAAACAAGCACAGGGGGGAGCAGTACCGCAGGGCGGAGGTGCACCGATAGAAGTACCGCCGGAAGTACAACAAGGCGTGAACCCTCTAGTGGGTCAAATGCTAAAAGGGGCTGCTTAGCCCCTTTTTGTTGTGAATACTTAGCGGAATATCCGCAGAAGTCGCCACCTGGAAAGTCGCAACCTCCTACTATGTTTTCTGACTATCATAATGGTAACAACCCTATAACAAAGTTTCCAATGATAGAAATAACTATCAGTATAATACTGGCTATCAATAGCCATTTATTAGGAATTTCTTCTTTAGTCATAACTTTTTCTTCCCCCTTCTTGTTTTCTCCATATACCAGAGCCAAGCAGCCGCTTTGGCTTCTCTCTCTATAGGAGTGAGGCCACCCGTGTTATTAAGTTTTGCGGGGGTGTAATAAAAACACTCTTTCATAATATCCAAATGACCGGCTTTAGGACTCATGTTGTAAATCTTCTCTACTTTTAAACCGCCTTTGACGTATTTCTTTTTGATCGAGCCGTCTTTCATCTTCTTTTCAAAGTAGTGACCTTTCTCAAAATACTTGCGCCTAATTGGCTTTTTGAGCTGATCCATTTCATCCGGACACAGTACTTGCAGCTTATCGGCAAAATCAACCATAACAAAATACTGCTTGTTGTGAGCACGTTGCTTACTGTCTGCTATGTAGACAGCAAGTTTTAAACGATAGCCATCGTACTTAAGACGGGCTAAAAGCAAGGTAGTTGCCCAAGAGTTGAGCAGGAAGCTTTTAATTTGTTTCATGGGGTTAATCTATTTTAATTTCAGACATTTGCTTTTCTATTTTTTCTATCTCTACCCTGTTTAAAAGTATCATCGCCTCGGAAATAGCCAACCAGTCTTCAAAAGGTATTTGAGTTGTGACACCATCGCCATCGGTAACGGGGCAATAGTAGAGGTCATTCTCTTTGTAGAACTTCATTGCCGCTTCTGTTCCTTGAATAACATCTTTGAGAGCTTCAATCTTTAGTTGCAAGGCGTAAGCCTGTTGATACTTTTTTACATTCATAGTTTTTTATATTGTGGCTTCCCCTACTATTTTGCGGGAATAGCCGGTTGATTTAGTTGTTTCAATAAGTTGAGGAGCGGGGAGATACTGGTAACACACCCACACCCCGATAGCACGTGTTATGTGCCTGTCATCACGGCAACCCTCGACAGCACCCAATGACCCGTTTTCTTTTACTTCCAGTGTGTCATGTTCATCACATGCCGCAATACTGTTTTCAATGTAAAGGTCTTCACGCAAAGCCTTCTTGTGGTGGTCACAAACCATCTGTTTACTGCTTCGGTTAGTATGAAATCCCCATCGAGCCGGGACACCCTCCCTTATTTTATCTGCCGGAGTCCGCGAGAATAAGTTTGGGTAAGCGTCTGCTATCTCATCCAGAATATATTCAAAGTGATCACCCTCTGTTTCTTCTGTTTCCAGCGTGTTGGACTCAATAACAAGTAGAGAGTTATGGTAGAACTTCGCTATTTGTGCTGCTTTCCACGCCAGTAAATCGTGATCGATATGTCCGCACCACTCAGCCACTACTTCAGGAACTCCACCCTGTGCCATCCACATACGATCAATAACCGTGATACAACTATTATCAGCTGCCTCACTCCTACCCCCAATATCCACGACGGTAACGTAACGCTGGGTGTATCGCTCTGCACCCGGTTTAGCCCACACCAACATATTTCCTTCTGCTTCCTCGCGGAATGCCAAGCCTTGTAACGACTCTTTGCCGTTTACACTCTTACCGTAAACCTCACCTACAAAAAGAGGCTTCATGCAGCCCTTGCGTAATCTGTCCACGTCCCCGATAGGGTAGAACCTACGACCCGTTGACTGGAAAGCCTCCACATCATTTGACGGCATTTCGGAAATGAACCGCCACTCGTCACTGTACGCTTTGCGTTGTTCGCGATACCAGTTAATACCTTCGAGGGTTGCACCATCTGAAAACATCCGATGCTCTTTCTCGCTCATGCTGTCAATGAACTTCTTGTAGTTGTCTATACTTGACTGGTAGAGTTCAATGTCGAACCACGCCACAAACACCGGATCAAAGCCGCTTTCGCCTTTCTTAGCTCTCAGCCATTCACGGTGAAAGAAATTACCCACCCCTTTGGCTGTACTCTCATACACAATCATAGAGTCGGGCATATTACCAATACCGGAAACAATAGACTGTACAAGGTCTTCGGGTTTTTTCCCTGCTGTTGCAGCCCAGAGTCCGACCTCTGATAAGTGAGCCATTGCCGTATCATCACCACGAACACCATCGGGTTTCTCGGCAGAGCCTATTGTTATGCGACAAGCACGTTCTTTTACTTGCCGTGTTTTCTGTGAGTTCTCAAAGGGGACCAGGTTAAGGGGCTTTATTGTATCCTCATCAAGTAACCAAGTGGGGTAACTCTTTAGTAACTTGCTGTACATTCCCCTGATTACCTTTGCCGTGTTCTCAACGTGGGCACAAATAACACTGTGCCATTGGCGGCGGCGTACGAGTTGTATCCAGATCATAAAGAGCTGTACAAGGGTTGAACCGCCCCACTGGCGTGCTTTCAGTAATATAATTCGTATTGGCTTGCCCTCAAGCCACGCCTTGTATAATCTTTTGAGTAGCTTGCGTTGCCCCCGATTAAGGTAAAAGGGTATGTCTTCTGAGGAGTTCTTTTTCTTTATTACCGCAAATTCATACGCCCAGTACTCAAAATCGAAAGCAATACGCAGTTTTATAAATTGTCGCCATACTTCCTCTTTTGCCGCCTCGGTTGGCTCTTCCTTTAGCAGGATAAGAAGCCTTTTAATTGTACCCGCTTTGACCAGAGCTTTAACAAGCGGCGTTGCCAGCATACCTTCGGGAAGATACATTTTAGCAATTGGCGCATCCGGTAGTTCGACCAGAACCCGTTGACAACTTTCGCACCCCTCACCCGTTAGCGGGTTATAGACGGCACGGTTGGCTTTTAATCGCCGCTTGTTCTCTGCTATGATCTCAATATAGGTCATTCTTGTTTCTTTAAAAATACGGGGGATGTAGCTCTCCCGCGGGCTCGTTATACAGCCATTCTTAGCGACTGGTTAAACATTGGAATTGTTTTGCCTGTTATCGGCTACTAAGCTCTCCGTTAGACATAATCATCTGCTGTCAAAACCAAACAAACAAACAAACAAACTTTACTTAAAACATCAACGAACTAAGTTTCTTTAATTTTGATTTGCAATCAAACAGTTTACCGCCTGTAACTCTGCTTCGTATGATTCTTTCAGTAGAGGGATTATTTGTTCTGAGGTGAAAGGGTTAAGCATAAACAGGTCATCGACCAGTCCGCCAAGTTTAACCATGGGTACACCTTCTTCCCCCTGAATATCGTTGTTTAGCTCCGCAAGAAGCTCCACGCGTTCCTTTATCACCTCCAGCTTAATTTTAAGCTCCTTCATTTCCTGTTTTTGCTCTTTTGTCTTTTTCATAAAATCGGTATATTAGCATGAATAAAATTCCGTACAACATGGAGAAAGCGTGAATAAATATATTTGTGTGAGCAAAGTAGTAAGTGAGTAAGTTGACCGCTACAAAGACAGCCAAGTATATCAGTAAATTCCGGCTGGGGTAAAGAACCACGTAGCATCCGAATAGGAACAGTACGACCCCCGATGCACCAATAGTGGGTTGTGGCATCTCTGCCCCGAAAGTGGCGAGGTATGCGCCCAGTATCATCACAAAAAAAAGTAGTTTAGAGTTGACCGACCGTTGCATAGTAGTAAAAAGGAAATGGAACGAAAGCATATTCATGAATAAGTGGAAAAAGGCTATGTGTGTAAACATATAAGTGAGTCTTGTGTAGAGTTCTGTGTGTGCCGTAAAGCCCAGCACTTTCACATCCGCCCCGAAAGAGATCAGATACACGCAAAAGCAAATTAGTATAAAGAGATTTTTCATATTGTTTTACATTGTTTTATTACATTTTTTCTTACCACTACTCAATTTCCAGAAAAGTACACAGGCACTCGACAGCTCCATGTAAAAGCATTCAGCGGGTTGCTTGACTACTTCTTCAATCACGTCCATCTTAGACACCCCCTTCAACTCCTCTTTGAGAACTATGTATTTGCGGTATATTGCCTCATACTGCCTCTGCTTCATCCGGTGCTTACTTCCGGTTGTGCCCCTGCGCTCAATATGGTTAATGTGTTCCGCCGCTTCTTCGGGGGTTGTGTAATATCGAGGTGCTTGTGAATTGATAGCTAAATCAACCAACGACTCACGTGTCATTTGACAAGCTCTTGCCCCAAGTTGTTTTATAACATTGCGGTAGGCTGTCAGTAAGTCCTGATCGCGTTCCTGTCGTAGCTCCATAAGTAACCGTTTCGATTTGACAACAAAATAACCTACACTTTCTTAAAACTTAGCGACATTTCATTAAAACATAGCGACTTTGTCGGTAACTTCTTTCCGTACTTTGCTTTCACTTTGAATACCCAAAATATAACCAGACTTAAAATGGAAGGACTAGACGAAAACGCGGTACCGGAAACCACCGAAACTGCACAGCCTAAATCAGCTAACGAGCTTTTTGCAGAGCGAATTAAAGCCAAATACCCTGAACGGGATTACTCGAACCCTGACGAAGTTCACAACGCTTCGATGGAGGGCTACGATGCTGAACACGAACGTTTGAAAAAAGTGATCGAAAGCAACAAAGCGATTGCGGATCGTATGATGGCAGACCCAAAAGCAGCTGCTGCCTTATCGGAATTTATGAGCGGTAAACCGCTGCCTGCAGCTTTGAAAAAATACTTTACCGATGATGAGCTATCAATGAATGAGGGGGAAGATGGCTATGCTGAGTATTTGGCAGCACAACAAGAGCGCGCGCTTAAAGATGCAGAGAGCAAACAAGCTCAGCAAGAGTTCGCAGATAACTTCGAGAAGAGCCATGAGGAGATCGCTGCCTATGCCGAAGAAACCGGACGGACAGAAGAGGAAATGACACAGTTTCTGGACGATGTTCAAAAAACTTTCTTCGACCCTTTATTAAAAGGGCAGTGGGGTAAAGCCTTTTTAGTTATGTGCGATAAAGCTATGAGTCATGACAAAGATGTAGAGGTGGCACAGGAAGTAGGGCGCGTTTCAGGTAAAAACGAAAAGATCGTTGACCGCAAAAAAGAACGTACAGCTGGGGGCTTACCCGATGCAGGGGCTGGCGGCGGGGCTGCAAATGCAGCGATAGCAGCTAAACCGACTGAGACCGGGCAGTTCTTCAATAAACTGGCGGATGCCGGGGCTGAAAAAGACATTTGGAAACGCGGCGGTTACGGAAAGAAAGCCTAAATCAAACTAAAGTTTAATTATAAAAATAACAAAAATGAAAAAGCAAAAATTCTCTTGGTTGGGCATAGTCATAATGCTCGTATGTGCCTTAGTGGGCATTGTTGATGGCTCCTCTATGGGGGTTCATATGGCGGAAGCATCCGTTTTAGAAGGCGGTAACGCCGGTGTGTTTATTACCCGTGAAGGTTTAACTACTGATGTTACACGTGTAGAAAGCCCAGAATTAATTCGTGACACGGTCGATCAGCGCATTACTAAAATGCGACCCGCATCAACCCCGTTGGATCAGATCATGCGACACGCTACAAGTAAAACTACTAAAACGATGGAGTTTGGTTACTACTCTACTGACATTCGCCCGGTTAAAGCTACCTTAGCAGTTGCACACGTTGCTGTAACAACTACGGATAGTGCAGATTTGACAATGGATAACGGTAACTTATTTGATGTATCGGATACTATTTATGTACCATCAGTTAAAGGTTATAACGCTGCCGGAGTTCAGGTAAATAGTCCATTAGTGCTGTATGTTCGCGCGGTGGGTGCAAGTAACGCGATTACTGTGCAAGCGGTTAACGGTGCTTTACTTACTAACGAGATTGAAGGAATGTATGTTCCTGCTATCGCCGCTAACGCTAAATTCTATCGTATGGGTAGAGCAGCTGCTGAGGGTGATGTTCAGACTTCTCCTTACAGTGCCTTGCCTACCAAACAAAAGAATTTCTGTCAGATATTCAAATGCCAGGTTGCAGAGACTTCTATACAGGCTTTGTCTTTATCGGCTGCTGAAGTTCCATGGACTCCGTCAGATATTGAAGAACAGGCAGTATACGAATGGAGATTGGGCATGGAAGCCTCTTATCTGTTCGGCGCAAAACAATATTTCTACGATAATGCTAAGAAGCGTTGGGTATACACCACCGGGGGTATTGTAAACAACATCACTAAAGTTATTGACTATCCGACTACAATTACCGATGACGTATTGGTAGATATTACCAAAGACGTATTTACCGGTAACAGTGGAAGTAAACGTCGCTTGCTATTTTCCGGATCAGGACTGGTATCTAAGCTAAGTAAGGTGGGTACTATCACTAAACAATTGGAAGCTGGTAACACGGTGGTCGTTTGGGGTATCGAGTGGAAAGAAATCAAAACTAACTTCGGCTCGTTGCTATTGTTACAACACGATTTGCTTGACCTTTACGGTTGGGAAGATAAGGGCTTAATTATCGACCCTGCTTGCTTGGATAAATACTCTTTCGCTGGAGTTGAGCGTTTCTCGCTGGACTTGAAAAAAGCGGGTACTTATGACGGTAACGTTGCGGTAATAACAGAAATAGCAGGTTTGGCACTGAAATACCCTTCGGTTCACGCTGTACTCCAACCAACAGCCTAATTGATCCTAAAAAATAAATCCTAAAAGGGCAGACAGTAATACGCTGCCTGCCCTTTTCAATAACTAAAGATTATGTCTACAAAAACCTATCACTCTATTTTTGCCAGTTATTCAACCTATTTCAAAGTAGGAGATAAACAATTACGGGTTGTATTTAATGGCAGCACGAATACTTCAAAAGGTATCTTTACGACTCCCGATGAAGCCCTGCAAGCCTCTATTGAAGAAAGCCCTATGTACGGCGAGACTATCCATCTGTTACGCTCCTACGGGGAAGCAGCACCTGCAAAATCTCAGAAACAAGAGTATAAAAGCGAGCCGGCTACTCCCGCAGAGGAAGTAAACCCTACTGAGGAAGTAAACCCTACTGAGGAAGTAAACCCTACTGAGGAAGTAAACCCTACTGAGGAAGTAAACCCTACTGAGGAAGTAAAGAAAGACTACCCTGAGATTAATCAGGTGCAGAAGGCAGCACGTGTTCTTATCTCTGACTTTGGTGTATCCGCTAACAGCGTTAGCAACAAAAAGAAAGTATTGGCAAAAGCCGAAGAGCTTGGAGTAACATTCCCCGGACTAGCATAAAATGACACGAGCCCAACTCATATCAGCCGTAAAAGTAAAGCTGGAGGAACTAACCCCTTTTGCAGAGGGGTTAGTCGTGCTTGCTTCTGAAAGCGATGTGAAACCTATTACATCCTATATTGATGTGACCCTAGACGAGGCATCGGACGAGATGCTTATGCTGCTGCCTTTGCATTTATTGACCCCTACCATTATCCCCGCTGCAATGGCGGGGGCTGCTGGTATCGGCTATCTAGTATTGCCCGCGGATTACCTTAGGCTGTACGCTTTGAAGGTAGACACGTGGGCAAGAGAGGTAAATCGTCCTATCAGTACGGATAATCCTGAATACAAGCTGCAAAGCAACCCGCATACACGTGGGAAATCACAAAAGCCAATTGTGGCCATCAACTACACAGCAGGGGCAGGCAGGCGCTTGGAATGCTACTCTGTTGAGGCAGGTACGCCCGTGGTTGAGAAAAAGCTGTATATTAAAAAAATAGTAGCCGAAGACAATCCTGAAAATCTTGCGATCTACCTCATCTACCTGTGCGCAATCAAGGTATATGGTATTATTGAAAGAGCCGATATGGCAAAAGTATTGGCCGAGGAATTATCAAATCTTATTAAAATACAAACGCTATGACCGTTGAAGATTTACAGGGGGTACTGCTAGAATACATCGCTGTCAAAGTAGCAGAGATGAAAGCTAATATATTTGAAACACCCGATGCGCTGGCTGCCGTTTGTTTTGAGGAGTTCGAACGCCTTAAGATGGCTAATTACTCGGGTATCAAAGCTATCGACCATACCACCTTCAGAGAGTTACTTCGTGAACTGACAAAGAAAGGGGTTATAAACATTACTGACCTTGTGGCTACGACCCCGCAAACCCTCACCGACCAACAAAAGTTACAAGCCAGGTTGAATATAGGTGCTGAACAAGACTTATCTGTTTATGCAACTATAGTATCAACGGATAAAAAACTTACCTATAAAGCGGGTGTGATGAATCTCACATCCATCACCACCGCACC
>Ga0209697_10000733_pt1 | contig 53877 bp, 49 predicted proteins | sample AliMusrvi5mmetaG_FD_184115 | JGI IMG/M metagenome (GOLD analysis project Ga0209697, IMG submission 184115) | Freshwater lake bacterial and archeal communities from Alinen Mustajarvi, Finland, to study Microbial Dark Matter (Phase II) - Alinen... | ecosystem: Environmental > Aquatic > Freshwater...
GTGTTGCACTTCCTTATTGAATTCGTTTTATTCTACACTTTCAAAGGTGAAAAGTATATATTAGTCTCAAAGAACAAGGAACCTTTTGGCACAGCCTCTTCAGGCCGCAGTATTTTATTTAAATTTGATAAGCAGCAAATTCCCGTCCTTCGCATCCACAGCCGCGCAGCTTTTTAAGTCTGAAGAATATGACGCAAAACTTTCGCTAAAATCAGGCGAGTTTATTATCTCTTCTTTCCCGGCAGAAAAATCAAAGCAGGCCAGCTCCCCTTTAATTATAATGTTGTCTTTGACATTTTCCTTGGAGTAGAAAAGTTTCTTCCCGTCAGCCGACCAGCGGACTCCCTGAGTCTTTGGCATCCCCGCCGAAATCACTTCTTTTGTTTCCATATTTACAAGCTCGGCCCCGGTCCAGATATATTTCCCGTCCGGAGACCAGGTAAGATTTTCGCCCAAAAGTCCGCTTGCAATGGATTTTTTTTCTGTCACCGACATGTCAGCCGCATACAGGCATCTGTTATCACCTGCGTTTATCTGAATGAACGCGACTTTTTCATCTTTGGGCGAGCAGGTGAAGCTTTTAAGGGCGTTTTTATCTTTTATCAGGTCAAAATAGTCGTTCTCCCCTCCGCCTCCTACCGTTACATCCTTTATTTTTGAAAGCACATCATGCGGTCTTTTCTGCCAGTGATAAAAATAGATAGTTTTGCTGTCTGAAAGCCAGGCGGCGTCATACACGCCCAGGGATTTATATTCCGCGCCAAGTTCCGGAACCGAAATAATTGCAAGAGGCCTCTTTTTTGAAGCAAACGAGGCCGCGATATAGGCGCCGTCGGGTGACCATTTCGGATTTTCAAACCCTGCACTTTCTTTCGTCTTTACAACTTTACCCTCCGCGTCAAAGAGAACAAGCCGCCCTGAGCCGTCTATGGCGCAAAAATAATCTCCCCTGGGAGACCAGGCCGGACTGTTCCAGCTTCCCCCGGTTGTTATCTTTATTTCGCTCTCTATCTGCCATGCGAAAAGTAATCCGGGCATAAGAGCCAAACTCATCATTACCGCTTGCATTATTCTTCTCATATTAATCCTTTTGTTTAAAATTGCTGTTCGCCGACTACTGCCATCCGACTTCAGCCTTCTGACTTCTGGCTCAGTCCGCTGTCCACTGCCCTCTGTCCTCAGCTCCGCGGATTACTAATTACTGATTGCTAATTGCTCACAGGTTCTAGCGGTCCTCTGTCTACTGTCTTTCGTCTACCGCCCTTGAATAATAGGGTCCCCCTTGTTTCTTCTGCCTTTGCGCGTCCGCGCCTCTGCCCTTCCGCGCATCATCTCATCTTTGCTGGCATTTAAGCATCCAACCTTCCGCCTTACTGAGCATCTGACCTTCTGACCCTCAGCCTACTGTCCTCTGTCTTCTGTTTTCCGATGCACCTTGGCGAATTGACAATGTCAATTCACTCCATGGGCTTAAGCAAAGTTCTCAAATCCATTGTGCATCGTCTGCTGTACTCTCCCTTCTGCCTTCCGTTTTCCGTGTTCTGCCCTTCCGCGCATCCAACCTATTTCTTCTTTTCCTTAATACTCCCCTTTCCTGCGAATTTTAAAATCGCCCTTCTCCAGCTGTCTTTCTCCGCGCCCCACTCTTCCTTTGAGAAACGGTAATCGTTCTTTCTTAAGAATTCCAATAGTTCCGCGTGAAGTTTCTCCAGGGATTTCCGTTCTTTTCCAATGATCTTCTTTAGGACAGCTTCATTCTTTATCTTCGGGAGGAGCAATTTCAGGTGGAAAACACAAAATCCCTCCGAAGCCATATAGGCCTCTGCAAACTCAGGCTCGGCAAAATAGGTTTCGAAAGTTTTTATGTGCCTGTCTTCCGCTTCTTTAGAAACAGCGCAGGCCGGACAAAGACCGCTTTTCAGCGAAACGCTTCCTTTTTTTTCATTTAAGAGATCGTATATAAGGGATTCGTAGACAATTGCCGCGCCGAGGGTATCGTTGAATTCAAGGAACCTCTCAGAATGTTCCCGGCAGAACCCGCCGGAAGCGCGGAGTTTTTTACTGACCTCACGGTCCGTGACATTTTCAAAGAGAAAAGCGTCAAAATAGGAATGCGCAGATTTGTCAGAAAGGCGGCAGAGCGGACAGCCCTTTTCTTTTAAGGCATCCAGCATATTAAAATAAGTGGAGTGTTTTTCTACGGTCATTGCGCTACCTGAATAACACCAGAACGAGGGTTCCCGCTATCCAGAGATAAATGGAAAACATGTACATCCGCTGCTTCTGCAGAAAATTCATCAGGACTTTTATCGTAAGATACCCGACAACGGCGGCCGAAATAAAACCAAAAGCGAAAGGAAGCAGGTGAAGCTCTACCCCGCCCGCGTGCAGGGCGTCCTTTATCTTTAAAGCCGCGGCGCCTAGAATTGCCGGAACCGACAATAGAAAGGAAAATTCCATAGCGAATTTTTTGTCAAGGCCGCGAAATATTCCAGAGGAGATTGTGCTGCCCGACCTTGAAATCCCGGGTATTAGGGCAAAAACCTGAGCCAGCCCTATCAGCAGCGCGTCAAGCCAGGTCGTTTCGGATGCCGTTTTCCCGCCGTTTTGTCTCCGGTCCGCGAAAAAAAGCACGGTTCCCATGAATATAAAACAAACTCCGGTGAGCGGAACATTCGTAAAAAGTTCTTCTATCCTGTGCTTGAAAACGTAGCCGGCAAAAGCAACCGGTATAGTCGCGAGCGCCACCAACCCGATCAGCCGCGGGTTTGTAAGAATTTCCTTAAACCTCTTTCTGAAATAGAATATTATGACGGCAGCAGTGCCCAGGTGAAGAACAGCGTCAAAAAGAACCGGCGGTTCCGTGAAGTTTTGCAGGAGGTTTTGCGCGATTACCAGATGGCCTTTGCTGGAAACAGGTATGAATTCAGTGAGCCCCTGGATTATTCCGAGGATAAGGGCGTTCAATAAGTCCATATTTAGCCTCCGATACAAAACGGCAAATTATAAGCTCTAAATACTAAACAATGTGCAATAACCCAAAATTCAAACTACAAACAGGCATTCTGATTTACTTTCGCAGATGAAATATATTTTGCTCGATTTTTTTGTCTTTTGCAGTTTGTTTAGTATTTAGAATTTAGTGCTTAGCGCTTAGTTCTCTTTAATGCTTCCTCAATCCGCCTTATGCATTCCTCATTCCCGATTACCGGCAAAAAGTGCGCCAGTTCAGGCCCGTGCATAGCTCCGGTCAAGGCAAGCCTTACCGGCATAAAAAGGTCTTTGCCCTTAACGCCAGCTGCCTTGCCGGCCGCGCCGATTATTTCTTTGCAATTGTCTTTGGTCAGTTGAGTTTTAGCAAGTTCGGCTTTGAGCGCGAGTAGAACTTTGGGGGCGCTTTCTGCCGCGAGCACCGCGAGCCCTTCCGCGGCTAGCTCGTCAGGCTGAAAGAACAATTTTGTAAGTTCAGGGACTTCCGCGCAGAAATTTATTCCTGTCTTAACTGTTTCCAGCATGCTTGCCACCCATTCCGCGCTCTTTCCCGCGATATCCACGGTCTTAATATATGGAAGGCAAAATTCCGCGAGTTCTTTTATGCTCAGTTTCTGGATATACTCGTGGTTCATCCAGGTGAGTTTTTTCTCGTCAAAGATTGCGCCGCTGTGCCCGACATCCGGGAGAGCGAATTCCGCTGCAAGAGACTGTTTTGACTTAATTTCAACACCGTCTCTCGGATACCAGCCGAGCAGGGACATGTAATTGAACATTGCTTCAGGCAGAAATCCCTTTTCCCTGTAAGCAAGCAGCGAGGTCTCGCCGTGCCGCTTGGAAAGCTTGCTCCTGTCGGCTCCGAGTATCATCGGCAGGTGCGCGAACAGGGGAGCTGTAAATCCCAGTGCCCGGTAAAGCAGGACCTGTCTGGGCGTGTTTGAGAGATGGTCCTCTCCGCGGATAACATGGGAGATCTGCATCTCTGCGTCATCAATTACTACCGCGTAATTATAAACAGGGACGCCATCCGGACGGGCTATTACAAAATCGCCTATCTGATCGGTATTAAAAACCACCTTGCCCCTGACCAGATCTTCAAATTCAACCAAACCGGGCTCAACCTTAAACCTGACTGCGTATCTTTCTGTCTTTTTCCTTTGCTCCGCTTCTTCTTTTGAAAGCGCGCAACACTTCCTGTCGTACTTGGGAACCAGGCCCTTTTCGGTTGACGCTTTGCGCTTAAGGTCCAGTTCCTCTTCGGAGCAAAAGCATGGATACGCCTTGCCTTCTTCGAGCAGCTTATTCATGTATTTGTCATAAAGCGTCAAACGCCGCATCTGGGTATAGGGGCCAAGAACGCCTTTCTCTATCGGGCTTCCGTGTTCATCCCTTCCGAAATAGCCCTCATCCCAGTCAATTCCCAGCCAGTTAAGGGAATCCACGATAATTTGCACCGCTTCTGGAGTGGATCTTTCCCTGTCGGTATCTTCAATGCGAAGCACAAAAGTGCCACCGTTCTTCCTCGCAAAAAGATAATTGAAAAGGGCTGTCCGGGCGTTGCCGATATGCATGTGTCCGGTGGGAGAAGGCGCAAAGCGTACTCTTATTTTATTTTCCATTTAATTATCCTATACCTTTAATGGCTAAAACACAAGGAAGGCTTTCTGTTTGCCGGCTATTTCTTGCCGCCTTTTTTAAAAAACTGCGGGAGCCACGGACGGTGAGCCTCAAAAAGTTCCGCTATTACTTTTTCAATGGTATCAAGATCGCGGTGCGCGGGATGCGCCATAGCCGCCTGGAGCACAAGCTTCCTGTCGCCCGTCAGCCCCGCTTCAACCGCGAGGGTTGCGGATTCATGAACGCTGCGGACTATTCCCTGCAGGGAAAAAGGAAGCGGGCCGGCCGCAATTGGCAGCGCGCCGCCGCTCCCGAGAGCGCAGGTTACTTCGACAACCGCGTCTTCCGGCAGGTTCGGCACCGCGCCCCGGTTTCTTACATTTACGACTTCAAGCCGGCGGGTGTCATTCGCGACATCGTTTAACACGCCGATAGCCTGGTCGCCGTGAGCGGAATCTTCAACATCATGAGCCGAAATGCTCGCGCGCTTGTTTTTCAGCTGTCCCTTTATCTCCTGCCTTTTCTTCGCTCCCAGTTCCTTGAGCCATTCAGACCGGTGCTGGAAACCCGGGGCAAGGTGGTGCTCGAGAGTTTTACGCAAAGCATAGTAGTAGCGGGTATAATAAACGGAACCCGGAAGTATCCCGTAATACCTGTAAAGACGGATGGCGTCAACCTGGACTTCGTCAAGCTGTTCGCCAGCTTCGCTCTGGTAGCCGGCGGACGCGGAAAGATCCGCTTTCTCAATCAGCTTTTCAAGAAGGCCCTCTTCGTATAAATCCCTGCCCCGGTGGAATATTTTAAGCGCCCAGGTGCAGTGGTTTACACCTGATACAAACGCTTCCACCTCTCCGGCCCTGTTGGTCGGGATTTTAAGCAGCTTGCAGATAAGCCACTTCACGCCGTACACGCCGTCGCAGAGCCCGAGAGACCTCTCGTGCCCCTCGCGAAGCGAGACAGCCGTCACCATGCTTGTAGGGTTCGTGTAATTTATCAGCCAGGCTTTCGGGCAGTTTTTCCTTATCTGCCTTGCAAGATGCGCGACTTCCGGTATGCAGCGGAGCGCCATAAAGATTCCGCCCACCCCGACCGTCTCAATGCCCAGCTCCCTGAATTTTTCGGGTATGGTCTCGTCAAGATAGCGCCCGTCAAGACCGCCTGTTCTGAAGGTTGAGAGGACAAAATCAGAGCCGTCAAGCGCCCGGTCGAGTTTCTCCCGGACAAAAAATTTCAGAGGTATTTTTTCCCTCGAAGCAGCCTGTTTTCCCCATTCCGCCATCAGGAGGGCGTTTTCCCCGTTTATGTCGTATATTATTATTTCACTGTTCTTAAGCGCTCCGTTCTTCGCGAACCGCGCCAGCGAAGCGAACATGGAGGTCATATAAGGCGACCCTCCCCCCACGACACAAATCTTTACGGCCGGCATAGCGTCTCCTTTGGCAAATGGGTTATTTTTTTATAAGCAGCACTATCGCGCGCGAAGCTATCGCCTTCACTTTTCCTATTTCTCCTAATTTCTTCGCGGTGGTTGATTTAACGCTCACGGCGCTCTCTTTAATTCCAAGCGCTGACGCGATATTTTTCTTCATCATCTGCACATAGCCGCCGAGTTTCGGCTCCTGGCAGATAATAACCGTGTCTATATTTGCTATTCTGTATTTTTTCTTCAGCGTGTTCCAGGCTTTTGTCAGCAGGTGTAGGCTGACCGCATTCCTGTATTCCGGCCGGTCCACACCGAACAGTTTGCCGATGTCGCCCGCTGCCGCCGCGCCGAGCAGCGCGTCAATTATGGAATGGCACAGGCAGTCCCCGTCTGAATGGCCTTCCAGTCCCATGCGGAAAGGAATCTTTACGCCTCCAAGCGTAAGCAGCCTTCCCTTTTCAAAAGGGTGGATGTCGTAGCCAAGTCCGATACGCTGTTGGTTCATAAACGCCCCTTATGCGATATATATGTCATTTTAGATCTTATTCATATACATCATAAGCAAAAGTACTATTTCCCCGTTGAACCCCGCAAAAACCGGCACGAGCAGATTATCGTCGAGCTTGCGGATAACCGTTTCAACAACGGTAGCGGTTACAGCCATGACTATTATGGGGATCCACAGCGGGTCGCCGAGCGGCGTCAGGTGGTGAACCCACCACATTTCAAACTTACCGTGTACAATCGTCGGCGTGCGGAGCACCAAAAACCCCACAAAAAGATCCACAAAGAATTCCGCGAGTATGCCTTCAAGCGCGCGGTCTTTCATAACCCATATCCGGCCGAAACGGGTGCCGATTATGGCCGAGGCCATGTCGCCGAAAGTGGTCATAAGTATCGCGGCCGCCGCGATACGCAGGTCAAAAACTGCGAGAACAATTATGGACCCTATCAGGAAATATATCTCCCCGCCTAGATGCTCCTTCTCTTTATCGCGCCTGTATTCCCAGAGCTTGCGAAGAAATATGACTTTTGTGCCAAGCTCCACACGCACGAATTCCAGTTCGAAAAGTATAATCAGCATAAAAGAAAGGGCCAGCAGGCCCACTTTATGATTGACTGTGTTCGCGACCAGCACGTAGAGTATGAGAAAACTGACCGCGGATAGATGGATTGATTTTCTTATGAGTTCTTTCTTGAAATCCCAGGACCTCGGAGATGCTTCTACCTTCTTCATTGCAGCGCCTTCCCGATATACCAGTAGTAAACGCGATAGACGCTCTTCTTCTTTTCCGCATCAAACATTTTGTAGACTTCGCAAACCTTGCCGTCATCGTCGACCGTTATCATGGATATGATAGCATCTACCGGATCTGTTTCCAAAACAATGCTGCCGGAAATATCAGTTACATGCAGTTCATTTCTAAACTCGCCGGTTTTCTTGGCACTTTCCTCCGCCCCGGGTTTCAGTTCTTTGGCAAATACCGTGTGAATATAGATTCTGCCGGCGTTGTCAGCCCGGATCCCGTCTGCTGACACAACGATTACCGGCTCTTTGTATTTAAGCGCGAGATTAAAAGCGCCTATTTTCGCGCCTTCCACTTCGAGCGTCACCGGCACCTGCCATTCCAGCGCGTTCTTCCGCACCGGCTTGCCGGCCGCTATCACCGCGTCAGCGATCTTTTTCCGCTCCTCAACCGTGAAAACAAGTTTCGTCTTCAGCTCCCCGACTTCTTTTCCCGCATATAATATTTTCCCGTTAAGCAGAAGAAATTTTCCGGTCTTGCCGTCAATATCCGGAAAAACATGCTCTCCCGCAAAATGCCCCAGGTTTGAGAACTCCAGCACTTTTACGCCCTTTTCCTGCTGGGCAACAATTATGCAGCGGCCGAGCTTGTCGCAGCTGAGACCATAATATTTGCGGAACATCTTGAGGCCTTTTATTTCCGCCTGCCAGATTCTCTTTTTGTCAACAGTCCCGTAGCAGGAGAGTTGATTAGTGAGCGCGCTGAAAAAATATATCCGGTCATTGGAAATCGCGACTTCTTTGATGTTTTGGAATTCTTCGTAGAAATTAAAAATGTTCACGCGGTAAAGCTTCAAAGGCGCTTGCGCGGCAATGAACAGCGGGGTCAGGAGGAGGGCCAGCAGGACAGCAGCTTTTTTCATTTTGTCCCCTTTGAAAAGCGATTACACCGATGGCAAAGCGATTTCACCGATAAACCTTTTTGTTTTTACCGAAAAACCCTCATGCCTTATCGGTGTCATCGCCTTTCTAAATCTGTGTAATCGTTATATAACGCTGACGCGGTCGCGCCCGCCATGTTTCGCCTTGTAGAGCGCTTTGTCAGTCTTTATTATCAGGTCGCGACCCGTTGCTATGGACTTGTCCCAGGCGGCAACTCCAACGCTTAAAGTAGTCTTTATCTGTTTGCCGTTATACATAAATTTGGTCTGGTTGACGAACTGCCGCAGTCTCTCGCCAAGCCGCTGGGCTCCGCGGATGTCGCTGATGGGAGCTATCACCGCGAATTCATCTCCGCCGTAGCGTCCGATTATATTAATCTTGCGGGTATTGTGATTAATGAGGAGGGACACCTTGTGCAGGATGTAGTCTCCCGCGTCGTGCCCGAAGGTGTCATTGATCTTCTTGAAATGGTCTATATCTATCATGATCAGAGAAAGGAATCCGCCGAACCTTTTAGCGCGCTCAACTTCCTTCTCCAGCAGTATCTTAAAATACTTCTGGGTGTAAAACTTAGTCAACCCGTCCTTCTGCACTTCCTTCTTCAGCTGTTCCGTCTGCAGCTCCATGTCAGCGACTTCTTTCTGGACCGCCCGGAGAATATCGCCGTAAGTTATTATGCCGGCAAGCCTGTGATTTTCGACAATCGGCAGGCGGCGTATCCTTTTGGAAATCATGAACTCTACCGCTTTTTTTATGCTCTGGCGTGGCTGCATTGTAAAAACCGGCGACCTCATCATGTGCTGCGCCTGGGAATTCAGAGCTGCATGCCCGGATTTGGCAATTGAATTTACCACATCCCGCTCCGTCAGCATGCCGATTGGATAGCGGTCTTTTACAATTACGACGGAGCCGACATGACTTGTTTCCATAAGCCTGCAAATATCCGTTATCGACGCTTCCTTCTGCGCCGTAACTACTGTCCTGCTCATAATGGTCTGAATCTGTGTATCTTTCTTCGGTTTCAGCATTAAATTTTTGTCCCCGCTGTGTTTCGTTTTTCTATTTATTCTAATCTCTATTTTTACCTTATAAACCTTAAGAACCTTAAAAACTTTATGAACTTTTGCCTTTTCTGTTTACGTTACAAACGTTATGAACGTTATAAACTTTTATTTCTTTTCTATCGCCTTCTTAATCCTTGCCAACCCTTCCCTTATTTTTTCTTCCGAGGTTACGTATGAAAGCCTGATGTACTCGTCCGTCTCTCCCTCGTTCTTGGGGCCGAAGAAGGTCCTGGCAAGCACAGCTACGTCCGCCTTATCCAGCAGGTATTCCTGCAGTTCCCTCGCGTCTTTGAAGCCGAGATTCGCGCAGGCCTTCGTTACGTTCGGGAAAACATAGAACGCTCCTTTGGGTCGTATGCAGGAAACGCCTTTAATATCGTTTAAGAGGTCGACTATGAGCCTGCTTCTTTTTTCAAATTCCGCTACCATCTTGCCGGACGCGGCCTGCGGCCCGACGAGCGCTTCAACGCCCGCGAACTGCACGAAAGTGTTGGTGCAGGAATCCGCGTTGGTCTCAATTTTGGCGATGTAGGCAGCCAGTTCCTTCGGCATTATTCCGTAGCCGAGCCTCCACCCTGTCATTGCGTAAGTCTTGGAGAAACCGTCGACCACGATGGTTCTTTCCTTCATGCCGGGTATGGAAACGATGGAGTGAAACTTTTCGCCGTAAATAATTTTGCCGTAAACTTCGTCCGAGATTACCCAGCAGTTGTGCTTTATGGCAAGTTCCGCAATGGCCTTCAGGTCGTCAAAAGAAATCACTCCTCCGGTCGGGTTCTGCGGAGAATTGATGAAGATAACCTTGGTCCTATTGTTCACAAGTTTCTTCAGGTCGTTGATGTCAAAGCTGAAACCCTTGCTCTCCCAGAGAGGCAGGGCAACGCTTTTTGCTCCAACAAAATTCGCGACCGATTCATATATTGGGTAGCCCGGGTTAGGATATATTACCTCATCTCCTTCATCGACAAGCGCGAGCACCGCGTCAAAAATAATGGGTTTCGCCCCCGGAGTTACAACTATTTCATCCGGATCTATCTCTATCCCCCTGGCCTTTCCCGCTTCCATTGCTATGGCTTCCCGAAGCGGCAATATTCCGGCGGACGGGCCGTACTTGGTCTGGCCTTCCTTCAAAGCCTTTATTGCGGCTTCTTTTATGTTTACGGGTGTGTCAAAATCCGGTTCGCCGAGCCCGAAACTTATAATGTCCCTGCCCTGGGCCATAAGTTTCTTCACCTGGGCGAGCACAACAAAAGCGTTTTCGGTGCCGAGCCTGCTCATTCTTTTCGCGTATCCGTAGGCCATTACCCCTCCTGAAATTCCTTCGTTTTTCTGCCTCTTGCGTTTCAACTCTAATTTAGCAGAGAATAAGGGTTATTTCAACTGGAAACGGGAAAAGCTTTAAAGTAAAGGTATTTTCCTGTTCAGGTTGAAGCTTCGGCCTGTTTCTGGTATTATCTCCATATGATTCGGACAGCCAAACCGGAAGAAATAGCGGTTCTCATTGATATCATCAGGATAACCTTCGAAAAAGTCTCCATAGACAAGTCGATCGAGGACCATTTCGGAAACTTGATCGGGAAGCCCTGGATAGACCGTAAAGCCGTGGATATAAAGCGGGATCTTGCAGCGAACCCGGAAGGCGTATTCGTAAAAGTCCTTGACGGTAAAATAGCGGGCTTTATCACGGTTTCCCTCGACCGCGATTTTTCAACCGGAAGGATACCCCACCTTGCGGTTCTGCCTGAATTTCAGGGGAGAGGAATAGGAAAAGAACTTCTGCGTCACGCTCTTCAATATATCAAGGATTCCGGGATGAAATTGATGCGGATAGAAGTGCTGGCGCATAACAAAGGCGCTTTTAAGCTTTACCGCGAGTTCGGCTTTGAGGAAGTATCGGCCCAGCTCCACTTAGCGATGCCGGTATCTAAATATAAAAGTTTAAAAAGTTAATAAGGTTTGTAAGGTTCATAAGGTAATATCAAAAACAATACAAAGAGGCAAACTAACACCTTTATCTATAACTGGCACGCTGTAGATTTTACTTTACAAACTTTATAAACCTTATAACCTTATAAACTTTTCTCTTCTCCGATATACTGTTTTAACTCCATGGAGTTTCTAACCGCTGCCCCCATATGGCAATTATTAAAATAGACATATATCGTTTTGCTCTTCGCGGCCATTTTTTTAATCTCCGGAATAAAACTTCTCAGCTCTTCCTCTTTGTAAAGATAATCATACCTGACTTCCAGCGGCGCGGAGAACCAATTGGTGTTTCTGCCGTGAAATCTCAGATACCCTATATCAGAAGTAACTTCCGGGATGAAGGGCATCAACCGGTCAAGTTTCGGCTCGTCCACAGCGCAATAACCCAGGTTGTTACTCCTAAGGAAATCAAAGGTCTCCGCCTGCGCCCAGGCCCTGTGGCGAAACTCTACAACCAGCGGAATTCCTTTCATAATATATTTACACTGCAATATGAAATCGGCGTTTTTCGGAGAGGGCGTGAAAAAGACCGGAAACTGGAGCAGGATGCATCCCAGCTGCCCCGCATCTTTAAGCGGCTTCAGGCCTTCAGCGAATTTTGCCGCTGTTTCCGCCGCCGTTCTGACTGAGGGTTTCTTCTTAAGCCTGGGGTCAAACGGGTCATGGGTCATTCCTCTGTTGGCCTTTACCGCAAAGCTGAAATCCTTTCCGGCTTTTGCCAGCAGTCCCTGGCAGGTCTTTTGGGAGGGCATTGCGTAATAAGTGAAGTTCAGTTCTACCGTGTCAAACTTAAAATCATTTACATAGTATGAGAACATCTCCGTTTTTTTCATGCCGGCCGGATAGGCAGTCCCTATCCAGTCAGGAAAAGTGAAGCCCGAAGTGCCTATCTTTATCATTTGCGCGCCTTAGGCGGAAGCGGCGTCACCTCCCGTTCCTCGACAATATCCCCGCGGAAACTGTCTCTCGGAGAGGGCATCACCGCGTTCCTCATGCTCTCACCGAACAGCATAACCTGCCAGGGAAATCTGTACCCGTTGTAATTAAAATCCGGAGCAGTCCGCAGGACCCCTTTATCGTCTATGCCGTCCGAACCTATGCTGTATAGCAGGTACTTTTTTTCCTCGAGCTTCACAAACCCGAGCGGCTGCTTCCCGTCGGAGAAGGGGTCCGGGTAACTCAGGACCTTTTTATCAAAAGCGGCCAGTTGATTGATATCGGCAGGCAGCGCCCCTTTCTCCCTGAAATAAAAGTCAACCGACCACGCGCACTGCGCGAAGGCCGGCTTCAGGTCCGCGCTTTGTTTCTCGTATTGCTCCACGGGCACCTGCATTATGTGCACATTCGCGAAAACCAGAAAAGCCGACAGCAGAAGGCTAAGGAATATTTTTATTAAAGTATGCCTCGCAATCAAAAAAAGCGAGGCGCCGGACGCGAGCACAAGCACCGCATGCAGAAGAAAAAACCACGGGTGAAACTCGCGGGTCAGCAGCAGAAAACATCCGTTGTAGGAGGAGCCCGCCAGGACTGCGCAAACAGCAAATATGACGGAATAATAAACGAATTTATTTTCCATATTTCTCCGTGTTCCCGCGGGCTACCTGTTTCTCACCGATGCGCGGAATCCTTTCGCAATTATCCAAAAAACCCAAAAGAGCGCGGGAAAAAGCATGGCAAAAATATAATACCCGTTTTTTCTAAAAATAGAATAAATCATCGCCCCTTCCATGCAGACGAAAAGAATGCTAATGGACAGTTTTAGTTCATAAATCATATCCACGGATATTTGATATTGTTTCGCGGCGTTTAGATGGGTTATGGTTACAGGATAGTTAAAGCGGCGCGGGAAGAGCCTCAACACAGAAAATAACGCCGGAAAAAGCAGCGCCATGAAGACCGGGACAAGCAAGACGCGAAGGAGCTGGCTGCCGGAAATATACGCGTCCGGATTTCCGAAAAAATCAAAATGCGAAGGAACTTGTCCTGCGTCCGGGATGGACCCCGCGGCAACAAAAGCAGCGGCGGCCATCAGCAGAACAATCGCGAGGATTGCAATGTCCGTGCAAAGATGCTTTCTTGAATAGGGAATCTTAATCTTAGGCCGCTCGTTCTTTCGCACAAAAACCCCTAATCACGCCCATGAGACGATTTCTATTGCAATCGTCCTAATCTGCGTAATCTCTTTTCGAAATCCGCGTAATCATTTTGTTATATCTTCTTTCACCGTAATCTTTATATTTCCCTCTTCCCCCGGGAAGATCATAACGGGAATACCGAGGCGCTCAACCAGGCTCGCGTCGTCCGTTCCGTAGTAGCCCTCGTCGTGCGCGCGCTCGTAAGCCCTGATAAGCAGGCGGTAATCAAAAACCTGCGGCGTCTGGGCAAGGAAGAGCTGGCGCCGATCCAGCGTTTCATCCACATACTTGCCGTTCATGGAACGTTTGACCGTTTCTTTTACTGCGATTACCGGAAGAACCGCCCTGTGTTTCTCGGCTGAGAGCACAAGCCTTTGTACAAGTTCCGGCGTCAGGTAAGGTCTCGCGGCATCGTGAATAAGCACGGCCCTGCAATCCTTTCTGACTTTTTTCAGGGCGTTGGCGACGGAATCCTGCCTTTCTTTCCCGCCTATTACCAGCCTGACATTCCCGAACTTTCCTTTACGGATGAGCGCCTTGCAGGCCGCTTCATCTTCAGCCCGCACTGCCACCAGCACTTCTTTTATATCGGGCACCTGCGCGAAAACTTCGAGCGAGTAGGCAAGCATTGGTTTGCCGTTTAATTCAATGTATGGCTTGTTCGTCTTGCCGCCCATCCTCTTTGAGGAGCCGGCCGCGACGATAATGGCGGAGGCTATAATCATCAATCCTCCTTTTTCTTTGAGAAAATCATCCTGCCCGCCGAAGTCTGTATCACCGAGGTGATAACGATATCGAGCGTTTGGTTAATGTGATTCTTCGCGCCGTCAACGACAATCATCGTGCCGTCATCCAGATACGCGACGCCCTGCTGGGCTTCCTTGCCTTCTTTGAGTATTTTCACTTTCATCATTTCTCCGGGAAGAACTATCGGCTTTACCGCGTTGGAGAGGTCGTTAAGGTTCAGGACTTTTACTTTCTCAACTTCCGCGACTTTGTTAAGGTTGAAATCATTTGTCACAACTTTAGCGTTGTACTTTTTTCCCATTTTTATGAGTTTCTGGTCAACGCCGTTTACTTCGGGAAAATCATCGTCATAGACTTTAACGTTAGGGGAAACTTTCTGCATCTGGTTTAATATGTCCAGGCCCCTTCTCCCGCGGTTCCTCTTAGTGGCGTCAGGCGAATCCGCGATAAGCTGGAGCTCGTGAAGCACGAAGCGGGGAACGATTATCTCGCCGTCAAGAAAACCGATGGCCAGCACTTCCGCGACGCGCCCGTCAATGATAACGCTTGTATCCAGGACTTTTGGGGCGAAGCCGCTCTTCCCGAGCCCGAGCGGCAGCTTAAATCCGAGTATCTCTTCTTTTTTATTGAGCGCGAGCGCTATGCCGAAATAAAGGCAGAACAGGTTAATGGCAATCGGCAGAAAAGCGAACCTGCTGTCTTTGAAGAAGGCAAAATAGGAAAGACCCATTGAAAGGAGCACAGCCAGGATAAGGCCAAGGATTAATCCCGCGAGAAAAGCCATGAGATCTTTCACGGAAACTCTCTTCAGCAGGAATTCAACCAGAATTACCGCGAGACTGCCCGCAAGTCCGAAGAGAAGCCCTGTGAGCAAGGGCTGTTCGAAATTCTGCGCAAAGAGCGAGCCGAGCGCCACGCTCGCGACAACAAACAGGATTCTAAGTAAGATGACCATAAGGGCCTCCTAAAAAAACAAGTAAGAATGCGTACCTTAAAAGTTTGTAAAGTTTATAAGGTTCTTAAAGTTTGTAAGGTAAATGCCTCAAACCAAACTTTGTTGCGCTTTTGCTGGTTTCTTCTTAGAAAACAAGGCCCGGGTTGTGAGGCTAATAGACATTATAGACCTTATAAACCTTATGAACCTTACAAACCTTATAAACTTTTGATTTTTAAATATTTTTCGCCAATATTATCGCTTCCGCGATCTCTCTCATAGTCTTTCTCGAATCCATGCTTCGTTTCTGGATCCGTTTGTAAGCGTCGTCTTCGGACAGGCTGTATTCCTTTATAAGTATAGCCTTTGCTTTCTCAATAAGTTTTCTGGCCTTTAATTCCTCTTCTATTACCTTGGTTCTTATGAGCAGCTGGGCATTCTCAATGGCTATAGCCGCCTGGTTGGCCACGGAGGTCATTGTGTCTATCTCTTTTTGGCTGAAATCGTGATGGCGGCTGGTGTAGACATTAAGAACACCGATAACACGGCTCTTTACAGTCATCGGGACGCTTAGGAGAGAGGTTAAGCCTTCCGAAACGGCGATATCCCGGTTTAGATAATTTTTTTCCACTTTAACATCCAAAACTATGACCGGTTTCTTTTCAGAAGCGACCCGGCCGGCAATACCCTCGCCGAGTTTCATGTTCGGTTTTTTGTTGTAGGCTTCGCTTACGGATTGCGTTGCCCTTATGACCAGCTCTCTTTTCTCCTCGTCAACGAGCAGGATGGAACATATCTTCGAGTTCATTACCTCGGCGGTAACCGTAACTATCAGCCGCAGGATGTCCTCAAGGTAAAGGTCGGAGGTGATTGCCTTGCTGACCTCAGATACGGCCTTGAGGTGCTTGTCCGCGGCGTCTTCTTTTCTCATATGTCTATGTTTTTCGCCTCCAGGGCAAACTGCTGTATGAACTGGCGTCTCGGCTCTACCTGGTCGCCCATCAGCACCGTAAACATCTCGTCTGCGGCCGCGGCATCCTCAAGCTTTACCTGAAGCAGGGTACGGTGCTCGGGGTTCATTGTGGTGTCCCAGAGCTGGGCGGGATTCATTTCTCCCAGTCCTTTATACCTCTGGATGGTGAGCCCCTTCTTGGCCATTATGCGGACGCTTTTCAAGATATCAATGGCCGAGTAGACGGGGAACTCCTCCTCCCCCTCGGTAATAGTGTAGAGCGCCTTTCTCTCTTTCTTCTTTTTGTCAAACTCCTCTTCGTCAAGATAGATATCTTTCTTCTCAAGCAATTTCATCTTTTCATAGAAGGATTTTATTTCCTCTATCTCGTTAATGTTAACAATAACCTCGTCCTCGTCCTTCATGACGGACCTGGACTCGCCGTTCTTCTTGCCTGACTTTTCCTTCTTCCTCATGGATTTCAGGAAATTGTTTTTCTCCGTTTCCGAGTAGGCGTATTTTGTCTCGCCCATCACCTGCACCTTGAACATCGGGAGCTTCTTGTCGTTTATAAAATCCATAAGCTCGGAAAAGTTCAAGTCGTTCTTTTCAATGCGGTGTATCAGGGCTTCAGCCTGCGAAAGCTCCTTAAGTATTTCCCTGTATTTTATCTCGGAAAAAATTATGTCTTCCTTTCCGTTCTTTAGTTTCACGAGTTTTGAGCCGGAGCAGGCCTGGTCAATGAGGAAATTTTCCATTTCTTCTTCGGTCAGGAAATAACGCTCCGTTTTTCCCTGCTTGATCTTATAAAGCGGCGGCTGGGCGATGAAGATGTGCCCGTCCTCAAGGAGCTTGTGCATCTGGCGGAAAAAGAAGGTCAGAAGCAGCGTCCTGATATGGGAACCGTCCTCGTCGGCGTCGGTCATTATTATTATCTTGGCGTAGCGCAGGCGGGTAACATCAAATTCCTCTTCCCCAACCCCCGTGCCTACGGCCGTTATTATCGTCCTTATTTCGGTATTCGCGAAGATCTTGTCCAGTCTTGCTTTTTCCACGTTAAGTATCTTGCCTCGCAGAGGAAGTATGGCCTGAAACCGCCTGTCCCTGCCCTGTTTCGCGGAGCCTCCCGCTGAATCTCCTTCTACTATATATAGTTCGCAGAGCTCGGCGTCATTTTCGGAGCAGTCGGCGAGCTTTCCCGGAAGCGACCAGCCTTCGAGCGCCCCTTTCCTTCTGGTCAATTCCCTTGCTTTTCTTGCGGCTTCCCTCGCCTGGGCGGCAATTGTAACTTTTTCAAGTATCTTTTTTGTGGTTGAAGGGTTCTCGGCGAAGAACGAGGTAAGTTCGTCTATCATGATAGACCTGACTATTCCTTCCACTTCCGAATTGCCCAGCTTCATTTTTGTCTGGCCTTCAAACTGCGGGTCGGCTATCTTCAATGAAATGACGCAGACAAGGCCTTCCCTGACATCGTCGCCCTGCAGGGTAATGGAGGCATCCTTGATAAGCCCTTTCTCTCTCGCGAAATCATTCGCGACTTTGGTAAGCCCGCTCTTAAAACCGGTAAGGTGCGTTCCGCCCTCGTGGGTATTTATGTTGTTGACGAAAGTATAGACCAGCTCGTTATAGCTGTCGTTCCACTGCATCGCTATCTCAATGGCAAGCCCGTCCTTCTCTTTGGAGATAAAGATTGGCTCGTTATGGAGGGTCTCTTTGTTCTTCTGGTGCTTCTTAACAAAATGTACGATTCCGCCGTCATACTTGAACTCTTCTTCCTTGCCGGTCCGCTCGTCCTTTATCTTTATACAGATTCCTTTGTTAAGGAACGCAAGCTCTTCAAGCCTTTCCTTAAGTTTCGCGTACTCAAATTCGTCCGAGGTAAATATCTGCATGTCAGGCTTGAAGGTTACTTTTGTGCCGCGGAGTTTCGTCTTGCCAATTTTGACAACTGGTTTTACCGGCTTGCCGCGCCTGTACTCCTGGAAATACGACTCTCCATCCCTGTAGACTTCCACCTTCAGCCATTCGGAAAGCGCGTTAACAACCGAGGCGCCGACGCCGTGCAGTCCCCCGGAAACCTTGTAGTTCTGCTTGTCGAATTTGCCGCCTGCGTGAAGCACTGTCATGATTACTTCGAGCGCGCTTTTTTTCTGGTCTTTCATAAGCTCCACGGGTATTCCGCGGCCGTCGTCAAATACGGTGACGGTCTTGTCCTTGCCGATGGTTACCGAGATGTTCTTGCAGTGTCCCGCGAGCGCTTCGTCTATAGCGTTATCAACTATCTCCCAGACCAGGTGATGCAGGCCGTCATTTCCGGTGCCGCCGATATACATCGCGGGGCGTTTCCTTACAGCGTCAAGGCCTTCAAGGACCGTGATTTTATCCGCTGTGTAATCCCCGCTTCCCGCGCCGGCTTCCGTTTTAATCTTTTTCTTTTCTTCTTTTTTTGCCATTTACCCTAACCCCTTTACTTCTTATGATAAATCTTTGCGCGACGCCACCGATGAACCGCCTTGCCCTATCGGTGTAATCAACTTCTTTTATCGGTGTCATCAAACATTTCCTTTCTTTACTTCTTATGATAAATCTTTGCACCTTAATCTGCGTAATCACCAAATTATTTGACTTTGAAAACGATATCCTTTACCTTGTCCGCGCCGAGCTGCCCGTTTATCTGCTTTTTCAGCTTTTCTTTCAGGAACCGAAGCTCCGAAAGCCAGGTGGGATTATCCACGGAAACAAAGAGTTTTCCGAACTTGAAAAATGTCGGCTTCGCGTGCGCCGCCACCCTCTCCCCCACTACGCCTTCCCACCCGGAAAAGAGCTCCTGTTCTTTGATTTTATCAAATAACCCGTATTTTTTCAATGTTTTGAAGAGGACTCCCCCGACCGGGTCCAGTTTCTTGCTCTTTCTATATTGCATCTGTAAGCGCTCCTCCGCTGATTCTGAAGCTTTTGGCGTCCGGGAACACTTTCTTCACCCACTCATCTTCCAATGATACTATAAAAAGCTGGGGCATGGGTCTGAAAAATTCAAGAACCGCCGCTTTTCTCTCCGCGTCGAGCTCGTAAAAAACATCGTCAAGCAAAATGACAGGGTCGTCCTTAACAGCCTCCTGCATATACCTGTACTCCGCGAGTTTGAAAGAAAATACCAGAGTCCTCTGCTGTCCGTCCGAGGCGTAATATTTCGCGTCCCTGCCGTTTATCAAAAATATCAGGTCGTCCTTATGCGGGCCGACCAGCGAAGCGCCGCGGGCGATTTCCGCCGGAAGCAGGTTTTTCAATTTTTCCCCGAAAGCGGATTTAAGGTCGCCGGAGCTGTCGAAGGAGCATTTGTATTCGAGTGAGGCTTTTTCCAGGCCGAGCGAGATCTTCCGGTGCGCCCGGTCAAACGCCCCGGTTAAAAAAGCGGCCGCATCCTTCCTTCCCTGCACCACTTCCGCTCCCGCGCCGCAGAGCTGTTCGTTGAAAGTTTCGAGAAGGGCAAGGTCCGGTTTTTTTCCGGCGGCATCCGAGAGCAGTTTATTTTTCTGGGCCAGTACAGCCGTATATTTCTGGAGCGACTTAAGGTATCCCCGGTTCACCTGCGAGATAAGAATATTTAGCGCCCGCCTTCTTTCTCCGGGAGAACCGCGCACCAGGTCGATGTCTTCAAAGGCGAAATTAACCACCCTGCTTTCCCCGATGTAATCGCTCTTCTTCGCGACCACATTTCCGTTTACCTTGAGCTTCACGTCACGCCCCGGGCCGTACCTGACTTCAAGCGTTTTTTCCGAGCCTGAAGATTCCACGGCTGCTTTAACGGAAAAAAAATCTGCTCCGAACCTGACGGCCTGCTGGTAAGTCTTGAACTGCGTGGAAAGCGTGGAAAGAAAATAGAGGCTCTGCAGGGTATTAGTCTTGCCGGAGGCATTTCTGCCGGTGATAATGTTCACTCCGGAAAGTTGCGTTAAGTTCAGCTCGCCCAAATTTTTAAAATTGTGGACAAAAAGCGAGCTTATTCTCACTAGATCCTTACCGGCATGATGATATAAATATAGCTGTCATCCTTCACGGGTTTGATAAGACCTGCGGAAGCGGAATCACGCAGCTGTATGTCCGTCTCTTCTTCCTCCAGGACCTTTAATACATCGAGAACATACCTGGAATTAAACGCGATGGAAGTTTCCTCGCCCTTGTAATCTGCCGTTATTTCTTCTTCGGCGTCGCCCACATCAACGGTCTGGGCCGTAACTACCAGGCTGCCGTCGGAAGCTTTTAACTTGACGGCGCTCGTCTTGTCTATCGCCACGAGCGAGACTCTTTTTACCGCCCGATACATTTCTTCCGTCTTCACCCTCACCTTTTTATCGAATATCTTATTTATGATCTGCTCGTAGCTCGGGTACTGTCCGTCTATGAGTCTTGAGGTGACAATGAGGTCGTTGCGCTTGAAGATTATCTGGTTCTCAAGCACCGCGACGTCTATGTCGTCGGAGTCATTGAGGGATTTTGATATTTCATTCAGCACTTTTGTCGGGACAATTATCTTCGCGCTCTTTTCTACCGCTGTTATGGCTCCCTTGATGAAAGCCAGCCTGTGACCGTCAGTGGAAACCATCTTAATCTCTGATCCTTCTATTATCATATAAACGCCGGTAAGTATCTTTCTTGTCTCGTCGGAGGAAACTGAAAATATCACTTTCTTTATCATATTGCGAAGTACCGACTGTTTGATCTTGAAATTAAGGGAGTCTTTTTTGGGTTCAAGCACCGGCGGGAATTCTGATTTAGGAAGCCCCATTATCCTGAAATTTATTTTGCTGCACTTAATGGTTATCTGGTTCTTCTCGTCAACATTTATACTTATATCTTTGTCCGGGGGAAGTTCTTTTACTATATCTATAAATTTCCTTGCCGGGATGGTTATAGACCCTTCCTCGCTGATGTTTACTTCTTTCATTTTGCATTTTATTACAAGTTCCAGATCTGTCGAAGTAAGCTGGAGTTCGTTTCCGGAGGCTTCTATGAGTATGTTATTTAATACCGGGAGTGTTGTTTTTACGCTTACCGCCCCTTCTACTTTGACTATATTTTCCTGCAAATCCTCTTTCTTGCAAGATAATTTCATAATTATTGCCTCCCGGTTGTTTCGTGATGAATATGAATTTTGTTTATACAATACCAACGCCGCCGGAAGAATTGATACCCTTGACGTTATTAACTTAGCAGATGAATTATATATCATTAATTTTCTATATATCAATACAAATTATTATTATCAGTATTATAGCGGTTGGTACTGTTGAAAACGTTTTTGGCCCTGTATATTAAAGGCCGGCATCTGTGGAGAATTTTGTGCATGCTTTGTTAGTTAATTGTTGATGCGGTGGATAAAAACCCTCCCTCCCTCTGTGGATAAGAACAATGTGGATTGTGGATAATAACTTTTTAGCGTGAAAGGGCCGGCAAAAATAATTCAATTGAAAAATTCCGGTCAGGCTTTTAGCGCTTCCATTATTTTGTTCAGTTCCTCAAAAAATATCAAGTCGGTCTCTTTCTTGTTCTGGATTGTCTCGTAGGCGTGGATTACCGTGGAATGATCCCTTCCCCCGAAGTTCTGGCCTATTTCCGGCAGGCTCATATCGGTAAGCTCTCTTGTAATGTACATGGCCACCTGCCTGGCAAAGGCCACGGGCTGGGTGCGCTTTTTGGTGATCATGTCGGAAGGTTTGAGTTTGTAGAACTTAACGACAGCTTCTTTGATGGCCTCGATGGTAACCCTCTTCTCCCTTTCCCCGATGGAACTTTCTTTCAGGCACTCTTTAGCTGTATCAATGGAAAGTTTTGCCTTGGTTATGGAAGCATAGGCAATAACCCTGGTAAGACAGCCCTCGAGCGCCCTGACATCGTCTTTAACGAGGTTAGCGATGTATATCGCGACATCGTCGGGTACAGTCATTTTTTCTTTCTCCGCTTTGTTCTTTAAAATCGCGACCCTTGTCTCAAGATCAGGCGTGCCGATATCCGCGATAAGCCCCATCTCGAATCTTGACCGGAGGCGTTCTTCTATCTTTAATTCCTGCGGTTTCCTGTCTGACGTGGTGACTATCTGCCGGTTTGCGGAATAGAGCACGTTGAAAGTATGGAAGAATTCTTCCTGCATCGCTTCTTTTCCCGCAAGGAACTGGATGTCGTCAATAAGCAGCACGTCAATATGCCTGTATTTATTGCGGAACTCGTTTATGCTCCTGCCTGTGAGAGCGCTTATCATCTCATTGAGAAACTGCTCGGAAGAAAGATAAGCGATTTTCAATGTCGGGTTCTCGTTCCGGATCTGATTTCCTATAGCCTGGAGCAGGTGTGTCTTGCCGAGCCCCACTCCGCCGTAGATAAAGACAGGGTTGTAAGTTTTTGCTGGAGCCTCTGCTACTGCTACGCAGGCTCCGTACGCGTACCTGTTAGAAAGGCCGACGATGAAATTGTCAAAAGTATATTTTGGGTTTAGGGGGTTTCCGATGACTACATTATTATCGTACTGTTCCGGCTGTCTGGGGACCTGCAAGGGTTCCGCCTGGACGACCGGGATATCGGCTGAGGCCGATACAAGGATGTTCACCGATGCCTGTTGATTCAAAACAGCGCTTAATGCTTCATTAATTTCTGTTTTGTACTTGGATTCAAGCCATTCTTTTGTGAAATTATTGGGAACTTCTATGGAAAGCAGGTTATTTTCCATGGAAATGGCCTTTATAGGCAGAAACCACCTTTCAAAACCATGCTGATTGACGCGTTCCTTTATAAGGTTTAAAGTGTCGTTCCATATTGAAACGCTATCCACGTTGACTCCATAGAATGAATTATCCACAGGTTTATCCACAGCCACCAACCTACGAATTAGCTTTATTATACAAGTTTATTTAGAGTTATCAACAGTATCAAATACGTGGTATGTGTTGTTAAAGTTATCCACAACCTATTGTGGTGCTTTTTCCCCCAGAAACACAAAAACCAGCTTTCGCTGGTTGTAGTAACTATATGTCAGAAAGATCCAATTCTCCCTAAAAACACTCATTCGGTTTGTTCCCTTATTTCCTGCAGCAATCATATATATTCAATATTTGAATGCAAGTCAAGAAATATTTTTGTTTTTTTTGAAATCGATATGTACTATAATGACCCTGCTCAAAAATTAACAGGAGGAACAATGGTAAAGAGAACTTTTCAGCCGCACAACAGGAAGAGGAACAGAACGCACGGATTTTTAAAGAGAATGAGAACTCCGGGCGGGAAGCGCGTTGTCAACAGCAGGAGAAGCAAGGGAAGGAAATGCATTATTCCCTAAGCCGGGAAGAGTTCAGTGAAGTGTTTGAGAAGGGAAAGCGGGCGAGTTGCGGCAGGATAACTCTGATGTACACCAGGGACAACGCCGGGTCATTCAAGTTTGGAGTGGCGGTCAGGAAAAAAACGGCGCCCTGTGTAAGGAATAAAATAAAAAGAAGGCTTCGCAGTATTTTGCTTCCGATATTCAAGACGGCCGGGCTGGGACTTCGCCTGGTCGTCTCGGCTCCGCCGGATTCGGATGAAGCAGATTTTGCCGGGTTAAAAGAAACAGTGGAGAAGGCTCTAAAATCGGCCGCCCTCACATGAAGAAATTCCTGGTCTTTTTACTGAAATCCTACAAGAGATATATTTCCCCTCTCGTTCCGCCGGCCTGCAGGTTTCAGCCTACCTGCTCCGAGTACGCCGCAGAAGCAATCTCAGCGCACGGAACCCTTAAGGGAGCCTGGCTCGCGCTGGTGAGGTTATTAAAATGTCATCCGTTTCACCCGGGAGGGTTTGATCCCGTCCCGCAGAAGGAGAAAAATAATGAGCGTTAATAATAATCTGGGGCCCGGCGCGTCAGGCGGCGGGAACGAAAAGAATTTCATATTCGCCATGGTGCTTCTGTTTACGGTGCTGGTCGGCTTTTCAGTGTTTCAGATGATGCAGCCGCAGCCGAAAGCGGCAGAACAGCAGGCGGTGAAGGAAACGGCAAAAACCGAAACTGCTTCTAACGCGGCTGCAGCGCCGGCGGATGTAAAAAAGATTGCGGCCGTGAAATTGCCCGCCGGCAAGGAAGTAACGCTGGAGAACGAAGACGTCCTCGCGGTCTTTGACACTAAGGGCGCGGCGCTTAAAAGCTGGAAGTTAAAGAAGATTTTGCTTGGCGACAAACAGGTGGAACTTGTCTGGAAAGATAACGCTGAAGGCAGCCCCTTTGCTTTAAATTCCGAAAAAGCGGGCTTTAAGGACGGACTCATATATGCCGCTGAGAAGAAAGACTCTTCCCTGACATTTTCCGGAAGGGATGAGGCGGGCAACGAAGTTGCAAAAGTTTTTACTCTGCAGAAAAAGGGCTTCAATCTTGACTGCGAGATAAGTTTTAAAACCAAAACAAAAGGAGTTCTAAACGATGTGAAACTGGCGGCCGCGGCAGGAATTGGCTGTCACGACCCGTCCACAAAGATTCCGCCCCTGAACATTTCAAGGGTAAACGGAAAGACCGAGAAGAGCAGGCCGGGCAAGTTTGACATAGAGGCTCCGCTCGCGAAGGAAATCAACACGCTTTCCTGGACAGGCGTAAAAGACAAGTATTTTGCTGTGCTTTTTGTCGTTCCTGAAACAGAGGGATTTAAGGGAACAGTAAAGAAAACCAGGGCGGAAATATCCGACAGTAACGGCGTCAAGACGCCGGTTGAAATGCCTGTAGTCTCTCTCGTGCTCCCGGATTTTAAGGGGGAGGAAGGAAAGACTTTCAAATTTAAAGTTTACGCTGGCCCGCTTATCTACGAGAACCTCATAGCATACGGCAGCAACCTGCATGACGCGCTCGATTACGGGATGTTCGGCTGGCTTGGCATAATATTCCTGAAGACCCTGAAGTTTTTCCACGGCATCGTGGGGAACTGGGGGATAGCCATTATCATGCTCTCGCTGCTTATCAAGGGCATACTCTGGTGGCCGAACCAGAACTCGTACAAATCAATGAAGAAGCTGCAGGAAGTTCAGCCCCATGTGAACGCGCTCAGGGAACAGTACAAGAGCGACCCGCAGAGAATGAACACCGAGATGCTAAAAATCTACAAGGAGAGGAAGATTAATCCGCTCTCCGGGTGTTTCTGGATGCTCATACAGCTGCCGGTACTCTTCGCGCTTTACGCCATTCTCGGCAATGCTATAGAGATGAAGGATTCTCCGTTTATGTTCTGGGTCACCGACCTGTCCGGCCCGGATAAGTACTGGGTGATGCCGATACTTATGGGCGCGACGATGTGGGTCCAGCAGAAGATGACTCCGTCCACGGATCCCCAGCAGGCTAAGATGATGCTCTGGATGATGCCTATAATGTTCACAGGCATGTCCATATATTTCAGGTGGCCTTCGGGGCTGGTGCTTTTCTGGTTCGTCCAGAACCTGCTCTCGCTGCTCCAGCAGTATCTCGTTAACAAGGCGCCGGCAGCCGCTGCGGCCTGAGGCACATGAAAAAATTCTCTCTCCTGTTAATACAGGTCCTGCTTCCGGCGCTGCTTCTCGCGGCGCCGGAAGGGGATGTAACGGGAGAGCAGTCGCTGGACCCGCGCATTATGACAGCGGAGCCGCTTTCCGCACTCCCGGACCCGAAAGCCGCCTGGCTCAAGGGAAGGGATGAAGACGCCGCGAAAGAAGCGGACAGGCTCATAGAAAGTATCCGCGCTGCCGACCGCGACACGCTGGATCTTCCCGAAGCGGGCTTCTCTGTTCTTGAATCCAATCCCGAACTTGAAAAACTCTTAAACCGCGGCATCCAAAATACCGGCGACCTCGAGTATCTCCTTTCCGACCTGAAAAACGGTTTTTACCGCCAGCGAATAATAGAAACGCTTTCCCTCTACGCTCCGGAAAAAGCGACGGAAGCTTTCCGCGCCGCATTAAAGGACAGGAGCTCGGGTGTCAGAATGTCCGCCTTAAAGGCGCTTGCGCAGTCGGGGGAAGCAGGTTCGGGCCAGATCTTTACGGCATTGCTTTATGACAGGTACGCCCAGAGAAGGGATTATTATCCGATAAGGGCGGCAGCCAGGGATGCTATTGATTTCATAAAACTAAAAGCGGGCCTTCAGGATATTAAAGGAAGCGAGATGGCTCTGAAATATTGCGCGGCGCTGAAAGAGGGGGCGGGAAAGAAACAGCAATTCTTCTGCGAGCTCTGCGGGGCAGAACTGAAAAAGTCCCCCGAGGGCGCGGATGCGGTCTATTCCGCATATCTTGAACTTAAATCCTCTTCCGCAACCGTTTCCGGGGCGGCTATCACGCTTGCCGGGCAGGAAGGCGGGGAAAACGCCGCCTATTTTCTTCTTTCGGTGCTTGCCTCTTTAAAAGATGCGCGCATAAAAGAAGACATAACGGCTCTTCTTGCCGACAAAGACAGGCCTCTTGCAGGATTTAGGCTCCTGCTGGCGCTGGATCCCGTGGAGGCGTTAAAGTCGTACTTCCCCGCCGACCTTAAAGCGGGAGACCTCTTGGAGATGCTCTCCGAAAACATTCAGCCGGATGCAGGCCCTCTGAGCTTTGAACCGGATTCCGACGCGGTTCTCCGTGACTCAATGATCCGGAAGGTGATGAGCGTAAGAAAGTTTTCCTCATATGTAGACGCGGCCACCCGCTCTTATGAACTTCTCTTTGACCGTGAAAAGGCGCTCGCCTGGCTTTCCGACTACGATCCGTCCGCTTCCGGCATGGAACAGCCGTACAACAGAGGTTACGGGAACATCAAGGCTCTCTGCCTGCTCTCCGGCGGAAAACCGGAAGAAGCGGCGCGGTTCAATCCTTACGCTCCGGTCAGGGTCTTTAAGAAATATATTTCAGCGATAAATACATTAAGAATGGTGCCGCCGGAATCCTCAGGATACAGGACAGTCGGCGAAGCCCTTTTTAAGGCGTATCTGGCGCTTGACCTTATCCCCTGCGCGATGCGGCAGCTTAAGGAGCTTTCTTCCCTGCCTGCCGCCGACGGGAGTTCCGGACAGAAATACCTGGCGGAGAGCAAAAGGCTGGGAGAGCGTCAGGCCGAAAAGATTGGAAATATTGAGCCGGCTGCGGATTCCGGCGAGCCCGCTGTTTTGTTAAAGCTTCAAGCCGCGGAAACGGGCATTAAGCCCGGCGAAGACATTAAAGTGTTTCTTTCCCTGCAAAATACTTCCGCAGAGCCTGCCTGCATAGTGGATTCTTCCGGAGGGCCCCTGGGTTTTGACGCCGGCCTTTTTGCTGACGGCGTGATAGTAAAGAGGCTTTTTTCCGACGAAACAGAAAAGCTTACGGCGGAAGAGAAAACATCGCGTGTAATTGTCATTGCCCCGGGCACTTCCTATGAAAAAGAATTTACCCTTCTGGCGGGCGCGCAAAATACGGCAGAAAGGGAATATCAAGTTTTTGCAGCTTACGACGGCGGAACGCCGCTTAAGACGTTCGCAAAAGGCTGGACAGGTAAGCTTATTTCTGATATTAGGAAAGTAACGGTAAAAAAGTGAAAAATGATACTATCGCTGCCATAGCCACCGCGCCCGGGGAAAGCGGCATAGGCATAGTACGGCTTTCCGGTCCGGACGCTCTCGCTATCGCGGGGCGGCTGGTAACGCTAAAGAGCGGGAAAAAACCAAAAAGCCTCTCCACCCACACCATTCATTACGGCCACGCGGCAGATCCTGTAACCTCGGAAATTATTGACGAAGTTATTCTTTCCGTGATGAAAGCTCCCGGGACTTACACCAGGGAAGATATCGCGGAAATAAACTGCCATGGCGGGATGATTTCCCTGAGAAGGACGCTGGAAGCGGCCGTCGCGCTTGGCGCTCGTCTTGCGGAGCCCGGCGAGTTCACGAAGAGGGCGTACCTGAACGGAAGGATAGACCTGGCCCAGGCGGAAGCGGTTGTTGACATCATCAAGGCAAAAACTTCGGAGAGTCTGAAAGCCGCTGTGAGCCAGCTTAAAGGTCGCCTTTCCGGCGAGCTTAAGGAAATAACGGAAAAGTTGAAGACCGCCGCGGCGCTTGTTGAAGCAAATATAGAATTTCCGGAAGAGGGGCTCGAATCCACCGACTTAAAAAAAACAGGGCGCGCTATAAAAGGCGTGAAGGCGAGGCTGCAGGCTCTGGCAGGCACAGCCGATGCGGGAAAGATACTGCGTGAGGGAGCAAAAGTTTCCATCATTGGCAGGCCGAACACGGGCAAGTCCAGTCTCTTAAATGAACTCCTTGATGAAGAGCGGGCGATTGTTACGCATTTGCCGGGAACGACGAGGGATATAATCGAGGAATCAATAAATTTAGACGGAATACCCTTCGTTCTTTCTGACACAGCCGGCATAAGAGAATCTTCCGACCTGATAGAGAAGAAAGGAATTCAGCGGACCTTTAACTCCATAGAGGCGGCGGACGCGGTGCTACTTATGCTTGACGGTTCGGCCGCCCTGTCCGCAGACGATGTTGAAACGGCGAAGAGGGCCCGCGGCAAGAAGGCCCTGCTGGTTATAAATAAATCCGATCTCACGCAAAAACTGAATGAGAAAGAGGCAGGAAAACTTCTTCCTGACGCCAAGATCGTCAGGATTTCGGTTCTCCGGGCCAAAGGCATAAAGGAATTAAAAAAAGCGCTGAGGGGGCTCATCGAGGAGAAGGGGATAAGGGGAAGGGAAGAACTTATTATTACTAATTTACGCCACAAACTGCTGATAGAAGGAGCGGTAACTTCTTTAGGCAACGCGCTTTTGTCAATTGAGAAAGGAATGTCGGAAGAGTTCATCGCGCTGGACATCAGAGGCGCGCTGGATTATTTGGGAGCAATAACAGGCAAAGTTTCAACAGACGACATAATAAATAAAATATTCGCCGATTTTTGCGTCGGGAAATGAAGTATTGCCGTTTTTCCGGGTTATCAGATTGTTATCCACAGGCAAATGTTAAAAGTTCAAGAAAGCCGGTATAAGGGCATGTGCAGGCTGGCATTTCGGGTCATTATTTTCTCCCCCTGTGGATTAGCTGTGGATAAGGAATATCCCTGTCAGTGCATAACTTAGTGGATAAATGTGATATCAACTTTAGCCGGCTAAGAAAACGCATTTGGCTTTAAAGCCAATAATAAACTAAAAAATATAATCCACATTATAAGCAAGCTGTGGATAACTATCTGTCCACATTTGTGGATAGAATGTTGGTAAGAAAAAAAATATCAGTATTAACATCAAAGCAGGAGAAATGTCTAAAAATAGCCAAAAATATGATGTTTTAGTGGTTGGAGCAGGCCATGCAGGGGCTGAAGCCGCGCTTGCAGCTGCCAGAATGGGCCTAAAAGTCTGCATTTTTACCATTAACTTGGACAATATCGCTCAAATGTCCTGCAACCCGGCGATAGGCGGGCTTGCCAAGGGACACCTTGTAAAAGAGATAGACGCTTTGGGCGGCGAGATGGCAAAGGCAGCCGATCGGACCGGAATACAATTTCGGATGCTAAACACGAAAAAAGGGCCGGCGGTGCATTCTCTTAGAGCCCAGTCTGACAAAAAAGAGTATCAATCATATATGAAACAGGTTCTGGAGAACCAACCGGGATTAGATATTAAACAGGGGATAGTAGAGAAGTTGATTTTAAAGAAGGACAAAGTCTGCGGGGTTAAGACCAATATAGGCGTTATATATGAAGCAACCTGCGTTATTCTTACTCCGGGGACTTTCCTGAACGGGCTTATTCACATAGGCGAGTCCTCCTACCCCGGGGGAAGAAACGGAGAGCTGGCCGCGGAAAAGCTCTCTCTTGCCCTAAAGGCGGCGGGGCTTAGGCTCGGCAGGCTCAAGACCGGCACTAATCCGCGCATAAACAGGAACACGATAGATTATTCAAAGACCGAAGAACAGCCGGGTGACAAGATACCTGTACCGTTTTCTTTTGAAACCGTGAGCATTGATCAGCCCATGGTCCCCTGCCATTCGGTCTACACCACAGCGGAAACAAACGAGATCATCAGAAAAAATATCCATAGGTCGCCGCTCTACGGGGGAAGAATAAAAGGCATCGGCCCGAGATACTGCCCCTCTATTGAGGACAAGGTTATGCGTTTCCCGGAAAAGACCCGCCACCAGATCTTCCTTGAACCGGAGGGGCTAAAAACGCTTGAAATATATTGCAACGGGCTCTCCACCAGCCTGCCGCTTGATGTCCAGTACGCATTCCTGCGTTCTATTCCGGCTCTTAAGAATGTCGAAATCATGAGGCCGGGTTATGCCATTGAATATGATTTTGTTCCGCCCGACCAGATAAAGCACACGCTGGAGACTAAGGCGGTAAAAAATCTCTACCTTGCCGGGCAGATAAACGGCACTTCCGGTTATGAGGAAGCGGCCGCGCAGGGGCTTATGGCGGGCATAAACGCGGCTTTTCGGGCAAAGGGAAAAAAGGAAGAGTTAATCCTGGAGCGCTCCGAGGGTTATATCGGAGTGCTGATAGACGATCTGGTCACTAAAGGGACTGAAGAACCCTACCGCATGTTTACCTCAAGGGCCGAGTACCGGCTGGTCCTGCGCCAGGACAACGCCGACCTGCGGCTCACGGAATACGGGTTCAAGCTCGGACTTATATCAAAGGCGCGCTACGAAAGATTTCTAGAGAAGAAAAAAAACATTAAGGCGGTGCTTGCTGAGCTCGCGGGAACCTATCTTAAGCCAACCGAAGAGAATAAGGCCTTCGTGAAGAGCCTTAAATCCTCCGGTTTGACGGAAAGGATATCCCTGAAAGAACTCCTGCGCCGTCCCGAAATAAATATTACCGGTCTTTCAGGCAAAATAAAAAGCGCTGCCGGGCAGGATGAGCGCCTGAGACAGGAAGCGCTCGAACAGGCTGAGATACAGGTGAAGTATGAAGGGTATATCAAAAGGCAGCTGGAACAGATAGAGAAGTTTGAAAAAGAAGAACATATTAAGATCCCTGCCGGTATTGATTACAAAAAGGTGCACGGGCTTTCCGGAGAGGCAGTTGAAAAGCTCCAAAAAATACTTCCGGATTCCATAGGACAGGCGAGAAGAATCTCCGGCATAGCGCCGTCCGATATAACGGCAGTGCTGGTATATATGAAAAAAACAAACAATAAGCACTAAGCACGAAATTCTAAACAAGAGGCAAATGGTAAACTGCAAAGTTGGTCTTTTGCGCAAGCCTGCGGCACGACGGTTGAATCGCCACTAAGGGTTTGGGTTTGTTTTTAGAATTTAGAATTTAGAGTTTAGAATTTGGTGTTTGGTATTTGTGTTGTATTTGGTTGCCATCTGCGTTAAAATCGGATATGACCAACGAACAACTCATATTCCTTTTTTCCCCCTTTCTAAAAGCCGAAGAAAAAGTCCTTTCTGATTTTAAGACATATGCGGCTGAGCTCTTGGAGTGGAACAAGAAAACAAATATAACCGCAATAACAGGCGAGTACGAAATATATAAAAACCATTTTCTCGACTCCCTGAGCGTTCTTCCGCTTATAAATCCCAAAGGAAACCTGCTTGATGTTGGAACCGGAGGAGGCTTTCCCGGGCTCGTTTTGAAGATCGTCTGCCCCGAACTTAAGGTCACCGTGATGGACTCGGTGGCGAAAAAGGTGGTTTTCCTTGATCACATCATTGACACGCTGAAGCTTGAAGGTGTCGAGTCAAAATGGGGAAGAGCCGAGGAATTCGGCAGAGATCCTGCTTTCAGGGAACAATACGATGTTGTGACAGCGCGAGCAGTGGCAACGATGCCTGTGCTTGCAGAGTTTTGCCTCCCTTTCGTCAAGGTTGGCGGCCTCTTTATAGCGCAGAAAGGGCGCGATGCGAAAGAAATCAAGAACGCGGAGAAGGTCATAGAGATTCTCGGCGGCAAGCTGGAAGAAATCCGCAAGGTAAAGCTTCCCGGCGACGATGAAAACAGGAATATCGCAGTTATTAGAAAAGTCAGAAATACCACACAGGAATACCCAAGAAAACCCGGCATACCCGAAAAGCGCCCCATCAAGACAAAACAATGATTACACAGATTAGAGAAAGAGATTAAATAGATTAAAGATGGTTAAATCTACGTAATCTCAATATCTAATCCTTCTAATCATATATCATCTTTCATTGACATTAAGCCCCCGCCAATGTAAAATTATGGCTGCTCGGGGAGAAAATGGGAAAAGTCATAGCCATAGCCAACCAGAAAGGCGGAGTGGGCAAGACCACGACTGCCGTCAATCTTGCCGCATCTATAGGTGTTCTCGAGAAAAAAACTCTCCTCATTGACATGGATCCCCAGGGGAATTCTACCAGCGGATTTGGAATCAATCCTTACCAGGTGCAAAACAGCATTTACGATTGTCTTATTAATGCCAAACCCCTGAAAGATGTTCTTTTGCAGACAGAGATATCGTATCTGAAGGTTGCCCCCTCCAATATTGACTTAACAGGCGCAGAAATAGAGCTAGTCCCACAAATGGCTCGCGAATATAAACTAAAAGAGGCAATAAACCCATTAAAAGAGGAATATGAGTACATATTTGTTGACTGCCCCCCATCATTAGGCCTATTAACCCTCAATACCCTGGCAGCCGCCGACAGCATACTAATACCAATTCAGTGCGAATATTATGCGCTTGAAGGCGTAACTAAGCTGTTAAACACCATAGATCTGGTAAAAAAGAATCTCAATCCGGAGTTGGTTATCGAGGGCGTTGTGCTAACTATGTTTGACAGCAGAACAACCCTGTCGCAGCAGGTCAAAGAAGAAATATTGAAATATTTCAAAGAAAAAGTGTATAATACCTTTATACCAAGAAACGTAAGGCTAAGCGAAGCGCCGTCATACGGCAAGCCGGTCATTCTATACGATGTCAGGAGTACCGGGGCCGAGGCCTACATTAATCTTGCCAAAGAGGTGGTCAACCATGTCGAAGGGATTAGGTAAAGGGTTAGGAGCTCTAATAACTGGATCGGGACCACAGACCCAGTCACAAAACTCACCCCAGAACACCGAAAAAATAGTCATAAGAGAAGGAATAATTGACCTTGCAATAGGCAATATAATGCCAAACAAATACCAGCCCAGAAAAGAGTTTAATCCGGAAAAACTCAGAGATTTGGTCGCTTCTATCAAAGAAAAAGGTGTAATTCAGCCGATTTCCGTAAGGAAGATAGGAGATGATAAATACGAGCTTATTGCAGGTGAAAGGCGCCTTCGGGCAACCAGGGAAGCCGGGCTTGAAAAGATTCCTGCTATTGTAAAGGATGTCAAAGACGAGGACATGCTTGAACTGGCTCTTATCGAAAACATCCAGAGAGACGATCTCAACTCCATAGAAGAGGCTGTCGCATATAAAAGGCTGATTGACGAATTTGGCTTAACGCACGACGAAATGTCCAAGAAGGTCGGGAAAGACAGGAGCACCATCACTAATGCTCTAAGACTGCTCAATCTTCCGGCCAAGATACAAGACTATGTTTCACGTGAAACAATTTCAATGGGGCACGCAAGGGTATTACTTGGCATAGAAAATGCCAATTTGCAGTATACTATCTGTGAAAACATTATCAAAAAGAGCCTTTCTGTAAGGCAATGCGAGAGTCTTGTATCCCGTCTAAAAAAGATTGAAAAAGGCCCTAAAAAGTCAATTATTGATGTTGATGTGCATATTGCTGAGGCTGAAAAGAAGATGCAGTATGCTCTTGGCGCAAAAGTAAAAGTAAAGGGGCGCACTAAAGGTAAGATAGAAATTTACTATTCCGGGCTTGATGAGCTAAACAGGGTGTACGAATTGATAAAAGATGTAGCAACGCCCCCACAACAGTAGCATATATGTCTATATATCTGCATTTTTGTGGGATTACGATAGCTATGATGACTATTGTCATAGCATTTATGGGATATGGGCTTTGATAATTTGCGTTAATACATGTTTCACGAGAAACATTGAGACCAAACGCTAAAACGATAGGCCTCAAAACACGCCAGGATCGCTTTAAACCGTACTTCCTCTCTCTAAGCACCAACTACCCAGATTCCTCTTTTCCTTTCAATATATATGAATCTGAGAAGGATTATTGCGCTGGTATTTCAGTAAAATTTGACGATCCAAGCTATCCGGGAAAACTATTTTATCTTTCAGATGCCGGAGAAAACCCCGCCATTCATGGCGAAGAGGGATGTCCGCCAAAGGCGGATCCGCCTCCGGCGGAAATCCGGCATGAATAATATTAACACACCTATAAAGAGAAACTCCGGCCTTCAGGCCGCAGAGTTTTATCTGCCTTTGATTACAAAATTGAGACCAAAGCCTTCTTGGCGGCCCATAATTATTTTAGCTTAGCTTAAGATTCTGGCGGTTTTTGTTCTTCACTTTACAAACCTTATAAACCTTACAAACTTTTGCCTTGACTTTATATTTCCTTATGTTACTATGTGAGTATTCACTCACATACAAAAAGAGGCTTAATATGAAAAAGAAATCCGATATGCTCTATCAGAAACAGGCGGACATCCTTTCCGCGCTGGCGCATCCTATAAGGCTAAAGATTGTGGATCTGCTAAGCGGCGGGGAAAAATGCGTCTGCGAGATATTTCCCGCAGTCCGCGCAGAAAGGTCTAATGTCTCGCGCCACCTGGCGCAGTTGCTGAAGGCCGAGATAGTATCCTGCCGGAAGCAGGGACTTAATGTTTATTACACGCTAAATATTTCCTGCGCTAACACATTTCTGAATTGCTGCGAGACAGCGATAAAGCAGCAGATTGTGAGCCGGAAGAAGTGTCTTAGGTGCTGAAGTTTGGAGGGTTAGATGGTTGGATGCTTGGACGCTGGAGGGAAGAGGCCTGTGGACCGATAGGTTCCAGAACCCATGAGTTTTTAATTAGCAATTAGCAATCAGTAATTAGTAATCCGCGGAGCGGTGTGCTGATGCGCGGAAATACAGAGGCGCAGATGTTCGGATGCGCAGTAAAGCAGTGGGCCGAAATGCTCCATGAGTCTTTAATCAGTTATTAGCAATCATCAATCAGCAATCCGCGGAGCGGCAGGTGCATCGGGAAGAAGGTTAGAGGATTAGATGCTCAGAGGCTTGGACGTTGGAGGGAAGAGGCCTGTGGGCCGATAAGTTCCAGAACCCTTGAGTACTAAATTAGCAATCAGCAATCATCAATTAGTAATCCGACGGAGTTGCGCCGAAGGCGCACCGATGCACAACAGATTTTAGAACCTTGAGTTAAGGCATGGAGTGCAACGACCACGTCGTTGCGCCAAGGTGCATCGTGGCGCACGATGCACTCCATAATGAGAAAAGCTTAAGCCCATGGAGTGCAGCAACCGTGTTTCCTGTACCACTCATTTCATTCGGGTACAGGACTGTAGGTTGCGCCAAGGTGCATCGAAGGCGGAAGGTTAGAGGATTAGATGCTCAGAGGCTTGGACGTTGGAGGAAACGAGAGGTAATTAAAAAAGCAAAACAAGGAGAATACGATGGGAAAAATAAAAGTATTGTTTCTCTGCACGCACAATTCGGCAAGGTCGCAGCTTTCGGAAGGTTTGCTCAACGCGCTCCAGGGGGATAAATTTGAAGCAGTAAGCGCCGGCACAAGGCCCGGAACGGTTAATCCTTTCGCGATAAAATCCCTCGCGGAAATCGGCATTGATATCTCAAAGCATCACTCAAAACACGTGAAAGATTTTACCGGAAAGAACATTGATATAGTTGTTTCGGTCTGCGACTCCGCAAAAGAAGAATGCCCGATATTTCCTTTTGCCAAGGTCATCCTGCACAATTCCTTCAAGGATCCCTCTGCAACGCAGGGCAGCGATGAAGAGAAGCTAAACGCCTTCAGGAAGACCCGCGAGGAGATTAAGAACTGGCTTGCAAAAGAATTCGTTCCCAAGTATGGCAAGGACAAATGAAGGAATACAAACTCCGTTTCAAACATACTGACGGCAAGCCGGGATTCAGCGGCCTGCTCGGAAAAATCAGGATGCGGGTAGGAATGAGCCGTTCTGACTACACCGTTAAACCCGGTCTTTACGCCCTAAATTCTCCGGACAAGGCCTCGCCTGTTCTGGTTTCTGCCAATTACAAGTACAGTTTTGATGTGCTGCGCGCGGCCGCGGGAGAACTGAACGCGTGGATACTTGTTCTGGACACAAAAGGCGTAAATGTATGGTGCGCTGCGGGTAAGGGCACATTCGGGACCGAAGAACTGATAAAAAGAATAAATAAATCAGGGTTTTCAAAATACCTGTCCCATAATACGCTTATTCTGCCTCAACTCGGAGCAAGCGGCGTCGCGGCTCACAAAGTAAAGGCAAAAACCGGTTTCACCGTGAAATTCGGTCCCGTGGAAGCGTCGGATCTTAAAAAGTATCTGGAAAACGGACAGAAGTGTGATGAAGCAATGAGGACAATTAAGTTTCCTCTCGGCGCCAGGTTGGTGCTGGCTCCTGTTGAAGCGGTGCTGGCCTGGCCGATACTTTTAGGTTCTGTGGTTCTATCTGTGTTATGCGCTTTTATTTCCGGCGGCCTTTCTGTTTTTTTAACGCTTTTATCACTGTCTGTGATTTCTGTCTTAACCGGAACACTGCTAGTGCCGACGCTCCTTCCATATATTCCCGGTTCCTCTTTTGCCTGGAAGGGTTGGATAACGGGTTTAATTTCATCGGCAATATATTTGCTGCCATCGGGAGCTCCATCCGCCACCTTCATAGCAGGAGTCTTTCTGCTGTTTCCGGCTGTCTCCGCGTTTCTTGCCCTGAATTTCACGGGCTCAACCACATTCACTTCCCCGTCAGGAGTAAAGAAAGAAATGTTTTATGCCATTCCCGCATGTGTTATTTCGGGTGCGGTCGGGATTGCGCTGTTGCTTTTTTCGGCGTTTAAGGGGAGCCCGCAATGAGATACCTGAAGAATGTTTCTACTCTAAAAATTGACAGGAAAAAGTGCACCGGCTGCGGAATGTGCGCGGTAGTCTGCCCGCACAGGGTCATAAAGGCTGCCGAAAAGAAGGCGTGGATAATAGAGCCGGATCTTTGCATGGAATGCGGGGCCTGCGCGGTAAATTGCCGCGAAAACGCGGTCAGCGTGAAGAGCGGGACCGGTTGCGCCTATGGAATGATAAAGGCGAAATTGAAGGGAAGCAGCGAAGAATGCGATTGCGATTGTGGTTAAAGGAAATAAAAGTTTGTAACGTTCATAACGTAAATATTATTGGGCATGGTCTGCCAGGGTTTGTGTTATGCTGCAATCGGCAAAAATAGAGCGACCATAGATTGTTTTAGCGATTTGTGGTTTTGCGTATTTTTTTCTTAGCTTTTTCTTTTGGTTCAAGAAGCTCGTTGGAAGTTATTCTTATCAATTCCCCCATCCACGCCCTGTCTTCTATCTTGTCCTCTATCAGAAAGCTCAACTTAGCTCCGGGATATGCCGGCGCTTCAACGGGTTTACCTATAAATGCCCTTCCGCCGGGGGTCTGTTTTACAAAAAGCCGGTTATCGCAGACAAGCGCTACCACCTTACCGCCGCAATAAATAGCGTACTCCCCGAACAGCTTCCGGCAAGTTATCTTGCCTGCACCGGCCATGGTCTCCATTATGAAATCAACAAAAGACTGGTCTGATGACATTTGCCTCCGACTATTGCCCTATTCGCTAATGGGATTTACGTTACAAACGCTATTCTGTTATGCCAGACGTAGTCTGGCATGAAAGATATTCTAACTCACAGAACAAGACTCACGTAGTGCGGCCTATGAACCTTAAACTTTTTCTTTATGTATTTTTGACCAACCACCCCTCTATCTCTTCAAACTCCGCTTCGGTTTTGTCGCCAATGTGAAAAATAAGGCCGTTCGGGCCGAGTTCCTTTGTGAAATACTTAATTTCGTCAAGCGTGGTAACATCATAAATAACCAGCTTCTTGCCTGCCTTCCGGCATTTCCTAAATACCTCCATCCATTCTTTCATTGGCTTCTGCCCGGCCCCTGAGACCCATTGTATGCCGTCAAGTTTTTTTATTTCCAGTATCCGGTCAAGGTGTTTTAACGCCCCCGGCCCGTCAAGGTGCAAGAAACAGTGGTCAAGGAAATTCGCCTCTTCCTCAAGCGCGGGATACGCGAATCTGTCAAACTGTTCCGGGCTTATCATGCAGATAAAATCCGCCTGAATGACCGTATACTTTCCCTCGCAGTAGAAAGGTATCCAGCCGCTGCTGCCTGTTTTACCCATATTGCCGGCTTCATAAAGTTTATTATAGACTACCGGATAGAGGGCTCTTATTTTTTTCAGCGCTTCCTCAACCTTCTCAGGGCAGTCAATCAGGTCCATGCAAAGGTTCTGGGGTCCGCGGAGGGCGGAAAGGGCGTCAATATTGGAATGTAAATCTATAGTGGCAACAATATAACGGGATTCCGCGCGGTCAGCGAAATATTTTGACACATTTACCATTCCTTTCCAGATGGGCCCGTTTTCTTTGAGTGAAAAATCAAAATTGTCGTAGTCCTCCAAAGCAGGGTCTATCCAGTTGGTTTCTTTGTCGTCGGATGAGAATTTCAGGGCGGTTCCGCTTATGAAAGCCGCGAAAGCGTCAGGGCCGTGCTCGCAGCGCACCGTGGGGAAGCTCTCGCCGCGATAAATTGTATTTTCGTGAATGGCCAGGTTTTCCTTGTAGAGCTGTTCGTATAAACCATTGCAGGTTTTAAAATACTTGCCCTGGATATTCCTGTCCTTGCCGTTCCTGTGCTCCTGGGACATAAGGAGAGGACGCTGTTTTACATCATTTGCCCAAAAGTGCCGCCACATTTCTTTCTGTCTCGCATCCAGGATCATATAAAGTCTCCTTCAAACCACATAAGTTTAAATCTCAAATTACAAGCACCAAGCACCAAATAAACATAAAAAAGCAAAAGAACAAAGTGTTTCAAAAGCTATTTTGTGATTTATCTTCTTTATTTTTATTTGGGATTTGGTGCTTGAGATTTGGTGCTTAATCTTGTGGCGCTTGATCCTATTTTTGTTTCGAATTTCATGCTTCGAATTTCGAACACTGTCTTTTGTGCGTGCTCTTAGCTTACAAACTTTTAAATACCCGAGCGTTTATTATTTCTATTAATCTATTTATCGCCCGCTTTCTTGCCGCCAGCCGCTTGCCATTAGGGATAATAATGTCCGCGTATTTTTTTGTGGGCAGAAGAAACCGGCGGTAATTTGGTTCAACGCACTCATTATTATAATGCATTATATCATCCCGGCTGCCCCCGTAGTTGATTTTAAGGTTTCTCCTGGTTCTTCTTGCCAGCATTTCCTTTATCCCGCTGTCTACAAAGCATTTCACGCCGAGCAGGCGCCTCATTTGGGGAAAATAAAGAGAGAAGTGGCCGTCAAGCAGAAATACCCGTCTTCCGGACAGCTTTTTGCAGAACGAGGCCATCTTGCGGGCATATAAGGAATCGGGGCGGTTGAAATCCGGCCTGTATTCTCCGTGATATAGCGAAAGGTATTTCGGGAGTTTTTGAAGCGGTTTAAAAAATCTGTCCAGCGCGATAATTTCAGTCTTCTTGCTTCCCAGCTTTGTTCTCAATATTTTGGCGATGGTTGTTTTGCCGGCGCCGCTTCCCCCGGCAATGCCGACAAGCAGAGGTCTCTTTGCGCAATCAGACATAAATTTCCTCAATTCTCTTTGGCCAATCGACAAAATCACATAAGTTCAAATCTCAAATCACAAACACCAAGTTAGAGCGAAATCACAAATTCCAAGCACCAAATCACAAATAAAAATAAAATAACATAAAAAGAAAAAGACAGAAGCTCCAGGTCTTTTTGTTCTTTGTGTTTTTCGTATTTTGGTGTTTATTTGGTGCTTGCCCTTAAGGTGCTTGCTCCTGAGGTGCTTGCTCCTGAGGTGCTCTTACCTTACAAACTTTACAAACCTTATAAACCTTATAAACTTTAAAAACTTTCTAGTTATTCTTCACATCCAAACACAGCAGCTCCGAAGGCAGCCTCACATAAAGTTTCCCGTTGGCGAGAACCGGCATCACAAAGCCGATAATGCTCGGGCCGTCAAAGAACTTTCCGTCTGCTTCAAACATATTGTCCATTTTCCCCAGGACCGTGTACCCGCTCTTTGAAGCGTCAACCAGCATAAGCGATTTGAAGCCCCTCACAAATAAAAGCCCGTCCGCTCCCATTATAGAACAGCCGACGGTGAACCTGTCTCCCTTCCAAAGAACCGCGCCGGTGTTTTCATCAATACATTCCACCCAGCCCTGGTACTTGCTGAAGACATCGCTGTAATCGGTTACTCCGACAGCGAAATAGGCGCTGTTCTGTTTCACCGCCTGCCCCCAGATGATTCCGATGTTGCTCTTCCAGAGTAGTCTTCCGGATGAAGCTTCAACCTGGCAGGCCGGCCCGAAGGAAGCCGGATAAAACAATTTGCCCTCATTTTGCACGGGAACTCCCAAGCCGGTTTTGTACTTGCCGTTTATAGGTTCGCTCTTCCAGACTGCCTTTCCGTCCGCGGGATTTAAGCCAACCAGGCAGCTGTTTATATACGTCGCTGCGAGTTTCTTGCCGTTCACAGTTATAGCCGAGACGGAGCCTGCATCCTTAGGACTCTTGGCTGATTTGGTTTCATCCTGCCAGGTCCATGCGGTCTTTCCCGTTGCCGCGTTTATGCCGATAAGCATTGCGGACTTGTCGCTTTTATACGCGGGCAGGACTATAGCTCCGTCTATTACAACCGGAGAAGCGGAAAACGCTTTCAAGTCCATCTTTGTAAGATCGGTAACCGGGCACGTGTCTTTTGTAAGGTCAGCCTGCCAGACCATAGAGCCGCTCTTTCTGTCAAGGCAGGTAAGCACTCCCATCATGCCTATCGTGAAAACATTTTTATCGGTAATTGTCGGGGTGGCTCTCGGGCCTCCCTGCGGCCAGTTGCAGTAATAATTATCCTGTTTGTAGGAGTACTCCCAGCGTTTCTTTCCGGAGTTCGCGTCAAAGCAAACGATCTTCTCATACTTTCCTTCCGCGGGCTTGTCGCTTGGTTTTACAAAGTTTGCCATAATTACCACCGCGTCATTGCCGGCGATTGAAGGGCAGGACCAGCCGATACCGATAGGAGAGCGCCATAATTCCTTCGGTCCCTTTTCAGGCCATTTGCGAAGCAGGCCTTTCTCAGGCGAGCTTCCGTTCCCGTTTGCCCCGAGGAAATTGGGCCAGTCGTTGCCCGCTGAAGGGGAAGTTCCTGCGGCAGCCGGGTTTCCCGCGCCGTTTATTTTCTTCATCGCTTCCGGGATCTTCCCGTTGTTTATCAGTTCATACAATACGCCAAGCTCGCTTGCGGCTATGCGTTTTTCCCGCAGAGCCTTCATTACCTCAGCTTTCGCTTCGGCCGCGGTATAACTCTTTGGAGCGGCGGCCTCAGTGTTTTCACCTGAGGGTGTTGTCTGGCTTTCCTGTGCTGCCGCTGAAATGCAACAGACAGCTGCCAGCGCGGTCATTGTCAATACTCTGCCTGCATTAATCATAGTTCAGTCTCCGATTTTAGAATGTTAGAATCATATTATACCTGAAAAGAACATCCTTTCAAGCAAATGCTCTTAGGAAAACATCAAAAACAAAGCGATTTACTGACAAAACGTGCTCATTTTCCGTTTTGCTCGGAATTTCCGGCTGTCGAATGCCTAATATTTGTTTTTTCTAATGTTGATAAATATATTTTTCTTGTATTTTTCACAAAATGGGTTAAAATACTTCTGTAAATTATCAATATGTCCGCAGAGGGGAGTTTAAAACGGGTCCTACCGAAATGTCCCCCATTTTAGTGCCCCGTCTCTCCTCGGCGGATTTTATGTAATAAGGCAAATGCAAGACCAAACACTAAATTCTAAGCACTAAACACTAAACAAAAGGCAAAAGGCAAATTCTAAGGCTTGAAACGTTTTTGTTTGCCTTTTTGTTTTTTGTTTAGAATTTAGAATTTAGAATTTTTGTTTTTGCTTTCCCGGGGGCCGTATGAAACCATCAAAACTCTTTTTTTTCCTAGCGCTGCTCTTTCTTTCAGCTTTCGTTTTCGCCGAAGCTCCCGGCTACCATATTATAAAGACCGTCAGGCTTGGGGGGGAGGGCGGCTGGGATTACCTCACGGCTGACAGCGCGGCACGGAGGCTTTATATCTCACGCGGGTCCCATGTTCTTGTGGTTGGTATGGACAATTATGAAGTAATCGCTGACCTTCAGGATATGCAGGGAGTCCACGGAGTCGCTCTCGCGAAGGAATTAAACAGGGGTTTTACGAGCAATGGTAAAACCAACGATGTTTCCATCTTTGACCTGAAAACCTTCAAGGCGCTTGGGCGCGTGAAAACGGGAGAAAATCCAGACGCCATCTTGTACGATGCCGCCTCAAAGAGGGTTTTCACTTTCAACGGAAAGAGTAATGATGTCACAGCCATTGATGCGGCCACAGGTGAAGTGAAGGGCACGATTAAAGTCGGCGGCAAGCCGGAGTTTCCCGCTGCAGACGGCGCAGGAAAGATATATGTAAACATTGAAGACACGAATGAAGTCGCGGAACTTGACAGCAGCAAGCTTGAACTCACCCGCCGTTTTCCCTTAAAGCCCGGGGAGGAGCCCACCGGCATGGCAATTGACTTGAGGCACGGACGCGTTTTTTCGGCCTGCCACAATAATCTGCTGGTAGCGCTTGATACGGACTCAGGAAAAGTTCTCGGGACGGTTGATATAGGCGCGGGAGTTGACGGCGCGGCTTTTGATCCGGAAACAGGATTTATTTTTACTTCCAACGGTGAAGGAACCCTGACCGTGGCGAAAGAAGCGGTTCAGGGGGAGTTTTCGGCCCTTGAGACCGTGCCGACAAAGAAAGGCGCCAGAACAATGGCGATTGATGAAAAAACGCATAATGTCTTTCTCGTATCCGCTGATTTAGAACCGGCGCCTGCGGCAAAGGAAGGCGAAAAGCCGTCCCGTCCCAAACCGGTCCCCGGAACTTTCGTGTTGATAGTAATGGGACCTTTGAGTAAAGAATAGCAAGCTCGAAATTCGAAATCAGCATATGTCATTTATTAGAAATAAGTCGGAAGTATTAAGCACCAAATTCCAAGCTCCAAATCACAAATAAAAATAAAAAAGATAAACTACAAAATGCTTTTTTAAGAACTTTGTATTTTTGGTTTTTGGTCTTTATTTGGTGCTTGTGATTTGGGATTTGGTGCTTAATCCTATTTTGTTTCGAATTTGATCCTTCGAATTTTTGTTTAAAGGAGTTCTCTTGACAGACGATACCCTTCACAAATTGATAATTACAGGCGCGGAACAGCTCTTCCTGCTTGAAGAATGCGAGCTGGAGGAATACGGGCTGACAACCGGCATAGAAAACGCGGAGCCTGAAGACGAAGAAAGATTTGCCGCGGAGCTGGGCGAGGAAGATCTTAAAACCCTTTACGCGCATGTCAGCCGCGTTCACGCCGAAGACCGCTCCAAAAAGACAAACAAGCTGTCGGAAGGCTTAATGGCAAGGATAGAAGCAATTATTTCCGTAGAATAACAAAGCGCCGGGAAACAAAGGGGACAAACAAAGGGGACAGAGCCTAGTTTTCGGAGGTTGAGAATGAAAACAATCATTATAGGTGCGCTTTTGTTGCTTTGTCCCCTATTTGCCCTTTCCCAGGATTTTTCAAAGGAAGCCCGCGACGCCGTAAGCAAAGCCCTGAAAGAAAAACGGATAGAGGCGTCAGAGCTTGGTTCCTATTACAGCCTCATAAACAACGGCAAGTCCGCCGATGTAATAAAAAAACTCGAGACTCCCGGGGACAAAGGAGTCTTCGGTTCCGCCAACTTTGCCCCATCTGCTGAGAAGCCGGTAGGCTGGCGGGGAGATTGGAGCGGCAGGTTTCCCGGAGCAACGCCCCCGTTAAAGTGGGGAAGAAAACTTGACGGATCAATTGATAATATCGCCTGGATAGCAGAAACTCCGAGTTTTTCAGGCTCGTCCCCGGTTATTGCCGGAAATAAAATATTCATAACCTCCGCCTCCTGCGACCTTGTCTGTTTTGACAAGAAGACCGGGAAGCTGCTCTGGGTAAAGAGCGCGGGTTTTTACGACGCTGCAACCCCCGAAGACCGCGCGAAATTCACGGAAGTTTTCAAGAGCCTTGACATGCTTGCAAAACTCCGCGAGAAAATGAACAACGAGCTTCCTTCGCTAACAGAACCGGGGGAGGTGTGGAAAGAAGGACAGGACAAATCAAAAAATATCCTGGACAAGATGGACAGCCTGCTCGCGGCCGCTGATCCGGAAAGGTTCAAGATATTTGAACGGATAGACGCCACCACAACGCCCTGCACCGACGGGCAGTTTGTTTATGTCCTTCACAATACCACCGGTATACTCGCGTGTTACGATTTTGACGGCAACAGAAAGTGGCTCTCCTTCATCTGCGAGCCGGCCGTCAAATTCCAGCATCACGGCTACACTTCAAGCCCCCTGCTTATAGACGGTAAAGTCATCGTGTTCTTTAAAGGCTACCGCGCTTTTGACGCGGCTACCGGAAAACAGCTGTGGAGCAAGAACGGCTCGGAGCCTCAGGGGCTCCGCTATGGCACGCCGGCTGCAGTCCCCGGCAGGAAAGACATTTTTGTCGGCTGTACCGGCGCGGTTTTTAAAACTTCTGATTGTTCTTTGTACAGTAAGCAGAATATCACGGTAAGTGAATCCTGGGGAGGAGGCGTCTTCTCAGACGGATATGTGGCCTTCCTGCACGCAAGAGGCTACACGGAGAATGGCTTCAAGCCATTGGGCTGGTATAAACTTCCTTCCGCGCCCTCAGCTTCCTCCATTACGGCGGTCTGTCCCGACAAGCCGGGACAGGATATGCTAAAACCGGAGTGGAGCGGGAACGGGCAGCCCATCTACAACACATTCGCGACGACGCCTTTGATCTACGGCGGCCTGATATATATAGGAAGCGAAGGCGGCGGCTATTCAGGCAGAGGAACTGAGACTCCATTCATTTTTGCCTACGGCCTTGAAAAGGGCGAGCTCGTTTACAGCCTGCCTGCAGATTTTTTTGTCCAGAGATACTATTCCCCTTATAGCGTCTACTCCCTGCAAACTCCATTTTCCATGGCGGGAGGAAATATCTTCGTGCTTGGCCCTTTAAATGAAATAGTAATACTCGCGCCAGGGAAAGAAATGAAGGAGCTAGAGAGGAACAAGATAGAAATGAAATCGCTAAGTATCGGCGACAAGTATAAGGAGTGGTGCGTCGCTCCGCCTGTTTTTGAAGGCAATAAAATATATCTCCGCTCCGAATCGCACGTTTACTGTATCGGAAAGAATTAGGCTATTTTGATTTTACTTTATAAACTTTATGAACATTATTAACTTTATAAACTTTAATATAAATTCTCCCCGCGCCAATCTCCGGCCCGGTTATTTTCTTTGTGCCAAAGATTACGCCGACCTTCAAGTCGAGCATTTTACTTGCTTTACATTAAAAAGCAAGACACCGCGAAGCTGTAGCTTTTCGTTGCAAACGTTATGAACGTTATTCTGCTATGCCGGACGTAGTCCGGCATGAACAAATACTTCCTTACAGAACAAGACGTACGAAGTGCGGCTTCTAAACTTTACAAACTTTATGAACCTTATAAACCTTATAAACTTTTATAGACTGACACCCCGCGCCAAATTAAGGCCATTTCTTTATATTCTCGCGACTATAATAATTTATGTGCCCTTATATTCCATGCCCCCCCTGCCCGGCCTCAAACCTTCAAAAACCCCTGTTGACGGGGTGCATAAAAACGCAGAAGCGCAGCGCCTTTTTATGATGGGCGCTCCGGCGGCTGCTATCAGAAAAGCCATTGCTCCTACAGGCACCGTTAAGGTTGCCGTGATATTTGTCAGGTTTACAAGCCACGCCTTCATGGCCGGAGAGATTACAAACTATACCGCCCCCGGCACCGGCTACCTTCAGAAATTCTCAGATTTTTACGCCGAATGTTCCTCTTCGCTGCTTTCAATAAACTGCTCCGCCTTTGATAACGGCGGTTCCGGTTATACCGTGCCTGACCAGTTAAACAGTGATACTGCCGCGAACACCGGCGCGCTTGCCTCTTCGGCTTGCGCTGCGGCGGGCGTTACAAAAGCTTCAGGCCCTTACGACGCTGTTATAATTGTTCACGCGGGGCAGGGTACAGAGTCCGCGGGCACCGGAACGGCAAACGCGTCCATATGGTCTGCTTTCAGCGACGGCTGGACGACTTCAGCCGGCTTCACTGAAGGTGTGAATATTCCCTCCAACGAAGGAAATCCCTCCTCGGCGGTTCCTTTCGGAACTCTCTGCCACGAGTTCGGGCACCAGCTGGGCCTTCCGGATGTTTACAATACCGCCACCGGAACCTCGGCGGTGGGTGAATGGGAACTTATGGACGACGGCGGCTGGGCCGGCAGCCCCCAGGGCAGCAGCCCGGTTCATCAATCTGCCTGGTGCAAAATTTTGCTCGGATGGATAACCCCGGTTACCGTTTCAAGCGCTTCTACTCTCACCATAGATAATTTCGAATCTGCCTCGGCCGGAAGGGTATATAAATTTCTCATAAACGGAAAAACGACGGAATATTACCTGACGCAGTACAGCAAACAAACAGGTCAGGATCTCGCGCTTCCCGGCCAGGGAGTGCTAATCTGGCATATTGACGATACGATAGGGACTTTTGCGGCAAACGACATAGATATAAACCCGGATCATCCGAGAATCCGCCTTGAAGAGAGAGATGATTCGGCGGTGACCTCCACGGGAGCGAGTACGGGAACGACCTCGGTGTCTCACAATTTCGGGGATTCGGGAGACCCGTTCAACTCGCCCTCTCATATATTTCAATCAAGACAAAATTATTCCTACGCAGGCGTTTCCAGCGGTATTACAATGCAGAATTTCACAGGCGCGGGAAGCAGCTCAATGGTTTTTCAGGTGAACGCGGGCCAGGCGTCATCGGGGGGCAACGCTGTATTGAGCGCGTCCTCGTATCCCAACCCCGCGAAAGGCGCCCCAAAAACAACCGTAAGGCTTCTCTTCTCGTCCGCCTACGACAGCGGAACCGCGAGCCTTAATTTATATACAGTCGCGGGAGAGTTTGTTGCGCGCGCGCCTGCCGCAACGGACTCAATGGTTCTTTCCCCTGGCCCTGGCTGGTACGCGGATATTGTGTGGGACTTGAATAATAGCGGCGGCAAGCCGGTTGCTAACGGCGTTTATTTCTATGTATTCTCGGCCCTGTGGAACGGGCAGAAGGCTTCCAGAAAAGGAAAGATTGCGGTAATAAAATAGATGGTTGGATGGTTAGAGGGTTGGACGCTGGAAGGCAGAGGGCAGAGGGCAGTGGACGGTCGACAGAGAACGGTCTGCCCAGTGAGTCTTTAATTAGTTATCAGCAATCATCAATCAGTAATCCGCGGAGCCGGCGGAGTGCAACGTCAACGACGTTGCGCCCCGGTGCATCGAACTTGAGGTTTAGAAGGTTGGATGGTTGGACGCTGGATAGTAGAGGACAGTGGACGGAAGACGGAAGACAGAGCGCCGATGCACAACAGCTTTGACTATTTTGCTTAATCCCATGGAGTGCAACGTCAATGACGTTGCGCTAAGGTGCATCGGAGCGGTAGCGGCGCTGGTGCGCAGTAAAGCTGCGGTCAGAAGACGGAGGACGGGCTGGCAGAGGGTTGGAGGGTTAGATGTTTGGATGATTGGAAGGATGTAGTCCCTATTGTTTCGAATTTGTTTCTTGGATTTTGTTTAGAATTTAGTGCTTAGAATTTGCTTTTGGTTCTGCCCTATATTCGAATTTCGAATTTGATTCTTCGAATTTTTCTTCATTTATGGTATTCTAAAAGGCGCGAATTTGCGTCTAAAGGAGACATATATATGTATATAAAAAAGGCAGTCGTTTTGTTTGCAATGGCGTTTATTCTCGCTTCCGCTCTTTCCGCGGCTGACGCCGTAAAACCCGCGAACCCGCATATCACCGCCTATTATTTCCACGCATGGCTGCGCAATCAGACCTGCCAGATGTTTGAAGACACGCTCAAAAAAACGGTCGCGGAAACATTCAAAAAAGAGGCTGAATCAGGTAAGATAATCATAGAAGTCTACGATGTTGAGAAAGGCGAAGCTCATTTTTCCGATGATTACGAGCTGGTTGCGAGCAACGCTGTCGTTCTCTCGCTGGTAAAGGACGGGAAGGAAGTCAAATGGGTGGAATTAAAAAAACTCATTTCCTTCAGCAATGATGCCGTGAAACTGCAGGCGTATCTTGAAAAAGAGATAAAAGCTTTTATGATGGAAGACGCCAAGAAGTGACCCACACCCGTATTGCGGGAGCGGTGTTAACTTGAATATAAACAAAAAGATAGAACTTAACGACGAATTCCGGCTCGCCCTGGACCTTTTTGAGAACACTAACGAGCATATTTTCCTCACGGGAAAAGCCGGTACCGGAAAATCCACCCTGCTTGAACTTTTCCGCAAGGACACGAGAAAGAACATTGTCGTTCTCGCGCCCACGGGTGTCGCCGCCGTAAATGTTTCAGGACAGACTATCCATTCGTTCTTCGGCTTCAAGCCTGATATCACGCTTGCCAAAGTAAAAAAATCCCGCAAAGAATACCTCGGCCTCTTTGAGCGCCTTGAAACGCTAATTATAGACGAGGTTTCAATGGTGCGCGCCGACCTGCTTGACTGCGTGGACAAAGCGCTCAAGAAGAACCGCGGCAGAAAAGAACCATTCGGCGGCGTCCAGATGGTCTTCATAGGCGACCTTTACCAGCTGCCTCCGGTGGTAACCTCCGCTGAACGCGAGCTCTTCCGTACCCATTACAAATCCCCCTATTTCTTTGACGCAGTCTCGCTAAAGAAAATAGGGATGAGGTACATTGAACTCATGAAAGTTTACCGCCAGCACGACAGCGGTTTTGTAAATCTCCTTAACGCCATAAGAAATAACACCGTAACGCCCTCGCAGCTTAAGACTCTCAACAGCCGCGTCATTGAGTTTGAGGACGAGGACCTGCTGAAAGACCATGTTCTTCTTACCTCAAGAAACGCCGCCGCCGAGTCAATGAACCTGAAGTACCTTTCCCGCCTGGAGGGAGAGCCGTCAGTTTTCGCGGCAAGTTCTAGCGGGGAGTTCAAAAGGGAATATTATCCCGCGGAGCACAGCCTGCAGCTCAAAGCAGGGGCGCGCGTAATGCTCTTAAATAATGACCGCGGCGGCCGCTGGGTAAACGGCACCATCGCTGAAGTTCGAGGCGTGGAGCAGGACGATAACGGGACGGAAGTTGTTTTCGTGGAGCTTCCTGACGGAGCCGTGGAAGCTGTATACCGCAACAAGTGGGAGCTCTTCAAGTTCAAGCTGAACGAGAAGGGGACAAAAATCGAAAGCGAGCCCATGGGAGAGTTTACGCAGTACCCGCTCAAGCTTGCCTGGGCAATGACCATCCACAAGAGCCAGGGAAAGACCTTTGAAAAAGTTGTCATTGACGCTTCCGGCGGCATCTTCGCGCACGGTCAGGTTTATGTCGCTTTATCCCGCTGCACTTCCTTTGAGGGGATGCGCCTGACAGTTCCGCTTGAGAAAAAGCACATCCTGTTGGACTGGCGCGTTGTCAAATTCATAACGAATTACCAGTACGGCGTGTCAGAAGATGCGATGCCGGAAGAAGAGAAACTCCGCATCATTAATGAAGTTATAACCTCCGGCGGGAAAATTAAGATAAAATACCTGAAAGCGAACGGAGAGAAGACCTGCCGGGTGGTTTTCCCGTCCTTTGCCGGTGAAATGTCCTTTAAAGATAAGAAGTTTCTGGGTTTCATCGGACATTGCAGCGAAAGAAAAGAGAAACGCACTTTTAGGGTTGATAGAATATTGGAGATGGAAGTATTATAGTAAGGGAAAAGTTTGTAACGTTCATAAGGTTTATAACGTTTGTAACGTAAAAGCAAACCCTGAGCGAAGCTGCGCCGAAGGCGCGCCGATGCGCAGTAAGGTGGAGAATAGAAGACGGAGGACAGTGGACTGAGGACAGTGGACTTAGGACCGAAATGCTCCATGAGTTTTTAATTATCAATCAGTAATCATCAATCAGTAATCCGCGGAGCGGCAGGTGCATCGGGTAGAGGTCGGTGGACGGAATACGGTGGATTGATGCGCGGAAGAGCGGACGCGCAGATGCGCAGTAGGGCGGAGTACGGAAGACAGTGGACAGTGGGCCGATAAGCTCCAGAATTCGTGAGTTTTAAATTAGCAATTAGTAATCCGCGGAGCGGCAGGTGCATCGGTAATGAAAATGGGGCTAAATCACAAATTCCAAGCACCAAATCACAAATAAAAATAAAGAAGATAAATTACAAAATGACTTTTTTAGCTCTTTGAACCTTTGCTTTTTGGTGCTTATTTGGTGCTTGAGATTTTGTGTTTGCTCTTATGGTGTTTGTGATTTGAAATTTGGTGCTTGATTCTATTTTGTTTCGAAGTTTGTTCTAGTCTTGCTTTACGTTACAAACGTTAAGAACGTTAGTAACGTTAAGAACAAAGTCTGTTTCATAGGAGATATTTTTGTCTCTTAAACTGCATTCCCTTATCGGCGATAATATGATCTTCCAGTCGGGAAAACCCGCGAGAATTGCCGGCAAAGCAAACCCCGGCCAAAAAATCAAGGTTTCCATGGCGGGTAAATTCGCCGAAGCAAAAGCGGACAGAAAAGGGAACTTTGAAGCAGTGCTTCCGCCTTTTAGTTACGGCGGCCCGTACACGCTTATGGTCGGGGGAAAAAAGATAAAAAATGTCCTCATAGGCGATATCTGGGTCTGTTCAGGCCAGTCAAATATGGAATTCACGATGAATGAGGCCCTTAACGCAGACGAGGAAATAAAACGGGCGCAATATAAAAAAATCAGGATACTGACGGTCAAGAGGTCCTTAAGCGGCGCGCCGGAAGAAGACCTTCCCCCCGGCAGTTCCTGGAAGGAAGTCTCGCCTGAGTCCATTCGCGGTTTCTCGGCGGCCGCCTACTTCTTCGCGAGGGAAGTGCACAAAAAAACGGGTATTCCCATAGGTCTTATTAATTCCTCGTGGGGCGGCACCCGCATAGAGCCCTGGATATCAATGGATAGCTTTAAAAAGTGGGAACGCTACAAGGAAGAAGCGCATTATTACGCCGCAAAGTTTAGAAAGGCGGCAAAAAGGACGGATTTCAGTCTTCCTGCTAAGAAACAGGCTGCGCCCGCCGTTGAGCCGGAAGTATACCGCGACAGAGGGAATACGGGGTTTGCCCTGGGCTACGCCTCTCTCGCGCTTGACGATTCGAAAATGAAAACGATAGAGCTTCCCGGCTATTGGACTGATAAAGGCCTGAATTTCGTTGGCGCCGTGTGGTTTCGCAAAAGTGTAAACATTCCAAAGAGCTGGCTCGGAAACGACATTTATCTCTCGCTCGGCGCTTTCACGGATTTTGACACCGCTTATGTAAACGGAGAGAAGGTCGGATTTACCGGCAGCGAAACGCCTGATTTCTGGGCCTTTCCCAGAAAATATGTTGTTCCCGCAAAGGTTCTGCGTGAAGGGGAAAATCTCATCGCCGTCCGCGTTTTCGCCCATAAGTTCAACGGCGGTTCCTGCGGCTCGGCAAAGGATATGTTTGTATCCGTTATCAACCTTCCAAAAAAAGGCGAGTTAAAGTTATACGGCAAATGGAAGTATCTTGTGGAGAAAAAACTCCCCCGCATTATAGAGATGATCTCCGGGAATTCCCTCCCGGGACTGGATCCGGCCACCCCCACCTGGATTTACAATTCAATGATAGCCCCCCTGGAAAGGTTCCCAATAAAAGGCGCTCTCTGGTACCAGGGAGAAGCGAACGCGGGTGAACCGGAAAAATACAAGACACTGCTTCCCCTGTTAATCCGCGACTGGCGTGAAAAATGGGGCGGCGAAGAATTCCCGTTCTATATCGTCCAGCTTGCTTCCTACAAATCGGGAATCTCCTGGTCGGAACTCAGGCACGCCCAGTTCAAAGCTCTCTCCGTGAAGAACACCGGCCTCGCTGTGGCCATTGACATCGGGGAACCGGATAATATCCATCCGAAAAATAAACAGGATGTCGGAAAGCGCCTTGCGCTTAACGCGCTCGCGAAAGACTACGGAAAAAAAGTTGAATACTCGGGCCCGGTAGCGGAAAATATAAAAAAGCGCGGGGAAGAAGTTGTTATAACTTTCTCTCACGCGGCAGGTCTTTACGCGAAAGGGCTCGGAGGAATACTTTCAGGGTTTGAAACCGAGTGGAAGAACGGAATGGTGGATTACACCCGCGCGAAAATATCCGGCAATACCGTGGTGCTTTCCCCCAAAAAGACAGGTTCTGCGTATGTCCGTTACGCGTGGGAAAATTATCCCGAGTGCAATCTGTACAACAGCGCGGGTTTACCGGCCGTTCCGTTTAGGAAGAAGATAGAGAGCTGAGGGCGGTGGCCGGAAGACAGATGACAGATGACAGAGGACAGAGGACCGAAATGCTCCATGAGTTTTTAATTATCAATTAGTAATCATCAATCAGTAATCCGACGGAGTCGGCGCGGACGCGCAGTAAGGCGGAGGGCAGAAGACGGTGGACGGAAGTCGGTATATCCATGAGTTTTTAATTATCAATCAGCAATCCGACGGAGTCGGCGGACAGTGGGCCGATAAGCTCCAGAATTAGTGAGTTTTAAATTAGCAATTAGCAATCCGCGGAGCGGTAGCGGAGCCGGCACTAAGCACTAAATTCTAAACAAAAAGCAATAGGGCAAGAAACAAAAATAGCAGCAAAGGAAATGCCGGGGTTTGTTTGTTCGTTTTGCCTTTTTGTCACTTGCATTTTGTTTAGAGTTTAGAATTTAGAATTTGTTTTTTGTTTTTGCCCCTTTTTAGAATTTAGTATTTAGAATTTGTTCTTTGGTTTGCATGGTTTTTGAATTTCGAATTTTTGTTATACTGTCTTTAGCAAGTGAGGCCCAATGACTCTGAAATCGCTTACCAAACACGCGGTAAAATTTCGTGACGCCCGCGACTGGAAAAAATTCCACAAGCCGAAAGATCTCGCGATGAACCTTTCCATAGAGGCCGCGGAACTTTTGGAGCAGTATCTCTGGAAAAAAGACGGCGAGAAGGAAGACAAAAAAGAGATTGGCGACGAGCTCTCCGATGTTTTACTCTCCGTGCTTCTCCTGGCGCATCACCACGGCATTGATATGGAAAAAGCCTTCATACATAAACTTAAGAAAAACGCGGAGAAATATCCTGTCAGCAAATCCAGGGGCAGGAACCTCAAATACGACAGGCTTTAGGGCCTGTCAATACCAGGGACAGAGTTGTCCCGGGAGGGAGTATGGCGTTTTCCGAGGAAGTGGTGAAGCAGGCGTGGATGCGGGCCGGCGGTAAGTGCGAGTGTATCAAAGGGCCGCACAAGCATCTGAAAATTGCCTGCGGCAGGGCGCTTGATTTTGAGAAGAAAGGAAAAACCGGAGACACCGGCTGCTGGGAAATCGTTCAGATCAAGCCGGCCGATCTCGGGGGCGACTACAGCGCAAATAACAGCCATATCATCTGCTGTGACTGCAGGAAATAAGTTTGTTAAATCCCATGGAGTGCGCCGACCGTGAGCCTGTGTCGCAATGAATGTTCATATATACAAAGGCCTGCAATGATGATATAATTTTGCTCAGAAAACATCAAGGAGCAAAATATGGCATACAGAATGGG
>Ga0209697_10000734_pt1 | contig 53856 bp, 41 predicted proteins | sample AliMusrvi5mmetaG_FD_184115 | JGI IMG/M metagenome (GOLD analysis project Ga0209697, IMG submission 184115) | Freshwater lake bacterial and archeal communities from Alinen Mustajarvi, Finland, to study Microbial Dark Matter (Phase II) - Alinen... | ecosystem: Environmental > Aquatic > Freshwater...
GGCAAAGCAAAAATCTTGGTGTGGTCGCGGTTTGTGATATTTGGAAACTGAATAAGGAAAAGGCAGCTGCAAATTGCAAAAAGCTGTTTGGAACAGAGGTGAAGCAATTCAAATATTCTGAGGAGCTATTGAATATACCGGAACTTGATGCGGTGATGATCGCAACCGGTGATTTTCAACATTCAAAACTTTTGGCCGAAGTGGTGAGGGCCGGAAAAGATTGTTATTGTGAAAAGCCAATTTCAGCGTAAACTCAAAATTTTGTTGCAACTTTAAGAATAAGTTTTTATTTAAATTTTTTGATCATGGCAAAATATAATTTGGATCCTGTTGAAGTGCCTAAGATTCGCACCAAATACCGAAGGATTAAGACGAAATTACCTGTTCCTGAATCATTAAGCATCTTCCGCTTTTTAGCTGAATCAGAACCTGAATCAATGATGGGACAACCACCTATCGTGTGGGATAAGGCAAAGGGATTTCAGGTTTATGACAAGTGGGGCAATAAATGGCTCGATTGGTCATCCGGTGTTTTGATCACCAATGCCGGGCACGCCCGGAAGAAAATTATTCGCGGATTACGAAAATTATTGGATCGCAAACTGATTTCCACTTACGTTTTTGTTCATGAAAAGCGTGCTGAACTGACTAAAATGATTCAGCAAATCTCTCCTGATCCATCCGGCTATCTTGTTTTTCTGCTCAGTACCGGCAGTGAAGCTACTGAAAACTGTATAAAATTGGCCAAAACGTATGCATTTCAGAAGTATGGACCACAAAAAAAATATTTTGTATCATTCAATAATGCTTTTCACGGCCGGACACTTGGTGCCCAGCTTGCCGGTGGAATGGACAAACTAAAAACGTGGATCGTGGATGAAGGGCATACATTTGTTCAGGTCCCATTTCCGGACGGTTTCAAAAATGAAGATACTTCTTTTGATCTGTTTCTCCGCACACTTCAGGAAAAAGGGATTAAACCGGAAGATATTGCCGGAATCATGACCGAATCTTACCAGGGGGTGGGTCCCGATTTTTTACCGGTGGATTATGCACAGAAGTTGGAGGAATTCTGTCATAAGTATGATATTGTGAGCATCTATGACGAAGTTCAGTCAGGATTTGGAAGAACAGGTAAAATGTTCATGTTTGAGCACTATGGCGTTAAACCCGATCTGATTGCCTGCGGAAAAGGAATTTCCTCTTCATTACCACTTTCTGCGGTAATTGGAAGAAAAGATATTATGAGTCGCTACCCTCCGGGATCCATGACATCGACCCATTCGGGAAGCCCTCTGCCTGTAGTCGCTGCCGTCGAGAGCCTGAAAATTATCCTGAAGGAAAAACTGGTTGAAAATGCCAGGAAACTGGGTGAAATATTGATCCCTGAATTAATCCGAATCCGCAATAAATATCCCGATGTTTTAGGTTGTATGCATGGAGAAGGTTTGGTCGCAGGGATTCAGGTAGTTAAAAAGGGGACAAAGATTCCGGATTCTGAAATGGCGGTTAAAATCAATGAAAAGTGTTTTCATAAGGGACTTTTAATGTTCGCCCCTGTAGGTATTGCAGGAGAATGTTTAAAAATTGCACCCCCTTTAAACACTACCGAAGAAGCATTGAGAGAGGGAATTCAGGTGTTTGAAGAGGCTTGTGACGAAATTCTTGGACAACTTAAATTCTAAGATTTTATGATGAATATTCTGCAAACAGAGCGTGGTCTGGATGTTGTCATCGTTGGAGGTGGAATGATAACCAATGATTTATTGCTACCCTCCATATATCACCTGCAGCGAACCGGATATGTCAATAACATTCAGGTTTGCGCACTTGATTCCGGGCCATTAAAGGCACTGAAACAAAATATAGAGATGCAGGAAGCTTTTCCTGGTCAGGATTTTGAAGGTTTTCCGTCCCTTACAGAACCCGAATCAAATAAGTTTCCGGAACTCTATAAGGAAGTAATTGCAAAAATGAAACCCCGGCAAATGGTGATTGTTGCTATGCCCGATCAGTTCCATTATCAGGTAGTGATGGAGGCATTGAATCAAAATCAGCATATTCTGTGTGTCAAGCCATTGGTTCTGAAATACGAACAGGCTCTTGAAATTGAGAAAATTGCCTATGAAAAAGGATTGTTTGTAGGGGTAGAATATCATAAACGTTTCGACAGGCGGTCTTTAATTGCCAAACGAAGTTATTCTCTGAAACAGTTTGGAGAATTCGTGATGGGAGAGGCCAAATTGATCGAACCCTATTTTTACAGATCATCTAATTTTCAGAATTGGTTTACCTGCGACAAAACAGATCCTTTTGTTTATATCGGTTGTCATTATGTCGATCTGGTTTATTTTATTACCGGATTAAAACCGGTTGAAGTTTCCGTATCGGGAGTTAAGGGGAGATTTCCGAATGGAAATGAGGGTTACCTATGGGCAAACGGCAGAATCAGGTTCGAAAATAATGCCATTTTATCGGTAACTGATGGTTTAGGCTATCCGGATGAGGGAGCCGGAAGTAACGATCAAAGTTTGCAGATGTTCTTCGAAGGAGATAACAAAACCGGAATGCTTAAACATGATGATCAGTTCAGAGGGGTCGAACATTCCTATTTGGATGGAATCGGATGCGGCGGATCTCATTTTAATTATGTTAGTCCCGATTTTTATAAGCTTGTCCCTTGGGAAGGTGATGGATTTAAACCGGTCGGATACGGATTTGATTCCGTTTCAGCTTCGGTATCCACGGCCTTCCTGATCGAAAGCAAAGTGCTCAATCTATCAGTGGCAGAATCATTAGCTCAAAGAAGGAGAATGATCAAAGAGGTTGATCAGAAAGGAATTATTGCAACACCAGCCAACAGCTATATCAATGAGTTGGTGGTTGAAGCTGCTCGAATCTCGATACTTAATGACGGAGAAGCAGTTACGATTGAATATGGTGAAATGCCTTCTGTAATTCTTCGTTCAAAAAGGAAACAGACGGGCTCTTAGCCTTTCAAAAGCGGGTTGCATGATTTACGGCGAACAATTTGAAATGCCATTCGCCCACTCTATATCCTGGCATTTTTTGAGCCTTTGGCTGGATCGGAATAGAGAGCACAGTCCGGAGATCTGGAAACAGAAAACCTGATTCATATATTTTAGGCTTGGTGCCTAAGTGTTTCTCCTCCGATAGTTGTTTTATTCATTGGAAAGGAAAGAAATCCTCGATTGAAGCTAAACTGCAGGAACCAGATGATTCCATTTGAAATGGTTAATTGAAAATATCCGGTTTATGAATAACTATTTGGGGTTAGATTCAATAATTTAACAATACTTTTTGCGATTTCCGGAATAAAATCGGTGAATTCGCAGACGATGGCCGAAGGTTTATGGCATGTGGATAATAAACCCGAATTCATTGCGATCAAAGAAGGAATGATCGTCAGTATTCTACGTATCCAATGGTATTCCGATGAAAAAAATCCGGTTTTATTGCTCCGGATCTGATCGATAGCCGGGTATAGGAATTTGACAGAATTTCCTTTTCTTTTGTCGATGGAGGGCGGTTGCCAAATGAAACGAGCCATGAGCAATATTTTATCAAACACGAAGATGATTATCAATGGAGAGTTCCATCTTGCAAATAAAAATCAAATTGTAAACGGATGAGTATTTGAAACCTGATCTCTGTTAGGTATTTCACCGAAATCCGAATTTCAGATAAAAGTTTTATACAAAGAAAACCGATTAACCGAACAGCATAATTATGAGAAAATACAGGGAGATTTTTATCACATCGACCATTCTGTTGATATTTGGGTATTCATCCAGCTCACAGAATTACAATGCAAAATCAACCTTAACCGGAACAAAGTCAAAGATTGAGGAGTCGGCAGACAATAATATTCCGGTTAAAAGTGGAGTTCAGAATGTGATTATTGTTTATAAGACCCATTTCGATATTGGATATTCCGAGACCGTTCAGCAGGTGGTTCACGATTATCGTACTTCGATGTGCGACAGGGTATTGGAGGTTATCGACAAAAATAAAAATCAACCCAAAGAGAAGCAGTTTGTGTGGACCATTTCAGGATGGCCGATGAAGCAAATCCTTTGGGAAGGGCAATCGCCTGAACGCAAGAAAAAAATTGAACAGGCTATTCGCGATGGGAACCTGGCAATCCATGCTTTCCCATTTACCATGCACACCGAAACTTCCGATCCTGAAGACCTGGTGCGTGGGCTTAATATCTCTTCAACATTGATGCGTAAGTATGGGAAACCACTTTCAACAAGTGCCAAGATGAGCGATGTACCCGGTGAATCGTGGATTTTGCCAACACTTTTTGCCCATGCCGGGATCAAATTTTACCACATGGGTGGCCCGGTTGTCAATCAAGAACTTGGCCTGCCTCCGTTTTTCTGGTGGGAAGGACCTGATGGATCGCGTGTGCTGACACTTTATAACAATGGCTATGGCACCGAAGGGCTGCCGCCGGCTGACTGGCCCTTTAAAACCTGGGTACACATTAATATGACCGGCGACAATAGCGGTCCACCTGATCCGGAAACGGTTGCAAGGGACCTCAAATGGTACAAAAGCAAGGGAATATCTGCTCGTGCCGGAACGATGGACGACTTTGCTGCATTAATTCTGAAGGAAGACTTGAGCAAGATACCTGTGGTGCGCTCCGACATTGGTGATGTGTGGATTCATGGGACTATGAGCATGCCTGAATCCACCAAATTGGCTCAGAATATCAGGCCTTCAATTGCAGGGATGGAGGAGTTGTCAACGCTTGAAACGATCTGGGGGATCTATCACCCCGATCAGCGAAAAATAACAGCTGATGCCTATGAAAAGAGTCTGCTTTACAGCGAACATACCTGGGGTCTTGCCAATCAGCATTATGTGCAGGTTCCATATGGAAAAGCCTGGCAGGATCTTTGGGAGAAAGGGCTGCCTCCACAATACAAACTTATGGAAGATTCATGGAAGGATCACGCCAATTATATCCAAAGTGTTGAAAAATTGGTGGCAGGTCCATATCAGGATGCTGTGGCGTCCCTCGCTGACAATGTGAAGGTTGATGGAAACCGGATCGTGGTTTATAATCCGCTCCCCTGGAAAAGAGATGGTCAGGTGAGTCTCGACACCCGATTGATTTTCGGAGACAATTTTGTCTCCCTGAAACCAGCAGACGGAGGTCCGGCTATTCCGGTTTCCCGGGAATATCCCTCCATTGAAGATAAAGCCCCGGTGTCGCGTTTTGTAGCGAAAGATATTCCTCCATTGGGCTATCGTACCTATATAGCCTCTAAGGAACCTGTTGAATTTCCAATGATGAGTGTTGATAACCAATCGGGAGTGATCGAAAGTCCGTTTTTTAAGGCAACCATCGACGCTAAACGGGGAAGGGTTGCCAGCCTGATTGACAAACGTAACGGGAGAGAGATGGTTGACGGCAATGCCCCGCAGGGTTTTGGTCAGTATTTCTATGAACGATTTGGGTATAAAGATATTTTTGACTGGATTGCAAAGTCACTCTATCCCAATTATGGTGCTCATAAATTAATCTTCTCTGCTTATGACATGCCAAAGGATGATGTTTACAGTTCAGCCCTTCCGGAGAATATGGATCTTGCTGTTGAGAAATCGGCTATTGATGTGAAGGCAATACTGACCGGAACGATTCCCGGGCCAGGCCAACCTCAGAAGATTTCAATCACACTGGTCCTCTCGGGGACAAATCCGACTGCTGATTTTGAAATAAGCTGGCAGAAGCAACCAGACTCCTGGCCTGAAGCTGCCTGGATCTGTCTGCCGTTCAAATGTGAAAATCCGGCATACCGGCTCGGTCGCATGGGTGCAGACGTCGATCCGACAAAGGATATGATCACCGACAATGCCAATTATCACATGTGGTGGGTGAACTCCGGAGTAGCTATATATAATAAAATTACAGGCAGCGGGTTTGGGATCTGTTCGCCAGATGCCCCTGTTGTAAGTATTGGAGAGCCTGGTGAATACAAGTTTGACAAACGATATGAGCCCACCAATCCATATGTTTATATCAACCTTTACAATAACCACTGGCGTACCAATTTTGCTGCCTGGATCGGGAACGGCCAGCGAATGAGTACCCGCGTCCGTGTCTGGTCGTTTGACAAATTTGCATCCGAAAGATCACTTTTCACACCGGCAATGGAAACCAGGGTTCCCCTTCAGGTAGCCTGCTCAAAAGTTAAAAACGGCAAGTTGCCTGTTTCACAGCAGGGTATCTCAATATCCCGAAAGGGTGTTTCTCTGACTGCCTTCGGACCTAATCCGGATGGCATTGGAACGATAATCCGATTTTGGGAGCAAGGTGGTACTTTCGGAAAACTGGAAGTTACCTTACCGTCCGGATCTAAATTTACCAATGCATTACCCGTAAATCTTCGTGGTGAAAAACGTGGAAAACCGATCAGAATAATAAATGGGCGACTGGTTTTTGATTTGCAGGCCTATGCCCCTGCAAGTTTCATATTGTATTGAGAATTAACTTTATATAAAATACTGTGTTGATCATTAAATCTGTTTCTCTTTTTATAGTATGTTGTCTGGTAACTGATTGCTTCGGCCAAACCGGATTACCAGCCAGGTATGTCAACCCTTTTATAGGTGCAAGTACAAGTGCCGCTAAGGCTGGAGACTCCTCCGGATTAGGTAAAACATTCCCGGGTGCTGCCACCCCTTTCGGTCTGGTGCAGGTAAGTCCGAATACCATTACGGGTGGAGATAACGGATCTGGGTACAGTTATGAGCACACGACCATCGAAGGATTTGCATTTACTCAGATGAGTGGAGTCGGCTGGTACGGCGATCTGGGCAACTTTCTGGTGATGCCCACTACCGGTAAACTGAAAACTTCATCCGGGCGGGTTGATCACCCCGAAGAGGGGTATCGCTCACGATATTCCAAAGAGGATGAAGTGGCCAAAGCCGGATATTATGCCGCCACATTAACAGATTACCATATCCGGGCAGAGGCAACTGCGGCACCTCACAGCGGCATACTATGTTTTACTTTTCCTGAAAATGATCAGTCGCGCATCCAGATCGATCTGGCCCGCAGAGTGGCAGGAACCTCCACTGAACAGTATATTAAAGTTTTGGATGATCACACGATTCAGGGTTGGATGAAATGTTCTCCCGAAGGTGGCGGCTGGGGAAACGGTGATGGTAAACCCAATTACACCGTCTATTTTTATGCGCAATTTAGTAAACCGCTGACCGATTTTGGGGTCTGGAGTGCTGCAATACCGGTTGACTGGTCAAGGAAATGTGGGGATGTCACTAGTGATCGATACCGTGAACTGATCGCTAAAGCAGCTGTTGAAAAGGGGTGTAATGAAAAGATCGGTAAACATTTAGGTTTTTATTCTGAGTTTAAAACCGGGAAAAATGAGAAGGTTTACCTCAAGTCGGGAATCTCTTTTGTGAGCATGGAAGGGGCACGAAATAACCTTCAGACAGAAATTAGGGATTTCAACTTTGATAAGGTAAAAGATAATACAACCCGTTTATGGAATAACGCACTGGATAAAGTTAAAATTGAAGGAGGAACCACAGATCAAAAAATAATCTTTTATTCGGCACTTTACCATACCATGATTGACCCCCGCAGCTTTACAGACGTCGATGGAAGTTATCCCGGAGGTGACAGAAAGATTCATAAAACAGATAAATTTGTGAAGCGGACCATTTTCTCCGGTTGGGATGTCTTCCGGAGTCAGTTTCCATTACAGGATATCATCAATCCGGATGTTGTAAACGACATGATCAATTCACTCATTGAACTGGCAGATGAAAGCGGGAAAAAATACCTGGAACGGTGGGAATTTATGAATGCCTACAGTGATTGCATGATTGGTAATCCGGCGGTGTCGGTGATGGTTGACGCTTATAACAAAGGGATTCGTAAGTTTGATGTCGAAAAGGGGTATCAATATGCTAAAAACAACTGCGAAAGGTATGGGAATGGTACCCTTGGACACTCTAAATATATTTCCCACACCCTGGAACATGCTTATTCCGAATGGTGTTTGTCTGTTTTTGCCGATAGCCTGGGTAAAAAAGAGGATGCAGACCACTATTTCAAACGTTCGAAAAGCTACAAAAATATTTTTGATCCGGATGTAAAGTGGTTCAGACCAAAAAACCTGGATGGCACCTGGTGTGATTGGCCCAAAGAGGGACGGCTGAAAATGGACTATGGTTGTACTGAAAGTAATCCGTACCAACAGGGCTGGTTTGTTCCGCACGATATTCCCGGAATGGTCAGGTTAATGGGAGGTCAGCAGGCAGTCCTATCGGATTTGACCGAATTTTTCACCAGAACTCCTGAGAATATGATGTGGAACAACTATTATAACCATTCCAATGAGCCGGTACATCATATTCCGTTTATGTTTAACCGTTTGGATGCTCCGTGGCTGACGCAATACTGGACCCGGCAGATTTGTAAAAGGGCTTACCACAATTCGGTGGAGGGACTCGTCGGGAATGAGGACGTTGGACAAATGTCAGCCTGGTATGTATTGGCTGCCAGCGGGATTCATCCGGTATGTCCCGGCGATCCACGGTACGAAATCACCAGTCCGGTGTTTGATTCAATTACTTATTCACTCGACTCCCGCTATGCTAGTGGTAAAGCTTTTACCATTGAGGCGCAAAACAACTCTCCTCAAAATATTTACATCCAAAGTGCATTACTTAACAATCGGCCTTACAACAAAAGTTACCTGGATTTTAAAGATATTTCAGCCGGAGGAAAACTGGTCCTGTTTATGGGGCCGCAACCGAATAAAAATTGGGGAATCAAATAATAATCATAATCAACAAACTAATATCAGTATGAATAGGATCATCTTTCAGCTAGTTTTATTTTTTAGTTGTAGTTTTGGCTTGGCACAAAACAACACGAATATTCTCTGGTACAAACAGCCGGCCAAAGAGTGGATTGAGGCTTTACCATTAGGAAATGGAAGACTTGGTGCTATGGTTTTCGGAAATCCAGTGCACGAAATTATCCAGCTCAATGAGGAGAGTATATGGGCCGGATGTAAAATAAACAATAACAATCCAAATGCCCTTAAGCATCTTGATGAATTGCGGAAAGCGTTGTTCGATAGTCAATATGACAAGGCAAAAAATATTGCAGAGGAGAACTTTGTGGGGACCCCTCCGGAAGTTCGGTCCTACCAGCCGTTTGGAGAGCTGCTGATCAACTATAACTGGAAATCGTCGCCTGGAGATTACCGCCGTCAGTTGGATCTTGAAACCGGAATCGTAACCACCCAATTCCAGGTTGAGGGCAAAAAGTATGCTCAGAGAGTCTGGATATCAGCCCCTGATAATTTAATGGTCATACAAATCCAATCGGAAAATGGAGGACTGATCAATTCCTCTTTTCAGCTAAAGCGCGAACGGGATGTCATGATCAAGGTGTTGACCTCTGGAAATATTAAGGTTACAGGACAGATCATTGATGCCGAAAATATCAGAAAAGGACCATCCGGAAGCCATATGAAATTCTCGGGAGAATTGCGTTTAAAAGCTGAAAATGGAACAATTACAACCACGGATACTTCATTGGTTGTCTCCAATGCAAAAAGTATATCTGTCGTTTTTACTGCTGCCACTGATTACAACATCGAAAAACTCGATTTTGACAGGGCATTAAATCCTGAAAATATCTGCAAAACAATTCTCGACAAAGTGGCAGGATCCAATCCGAAAATCCTTGAACAAAGACACTTAAAAGAGTACCAGCCCATATTTGACCGGGTAAAACTTAGCCTGGGATCTGATTCTCTCAATAATTTGCCTACTGATGTGCGAGTGGATCAGGTCAGAAATGGCGGTGCGGATAATGGATTGATGGCGCTGTATTTCCAGTATGGCAGATATTTACTCATGGGTTCATCCCGGAAGCCCGGTGTCCTTCCTGCCAACCTTCAGGGGATCTGGAGCCACGAAATGGCCTCCCCCTGGAATGCAGACTTCCACACCAACATTAACCTGCAGATGAATTACTGGTTGGCCGAAAATTGTAATCTTTCGGAAATGAGTGATCCATTGTCCAAATTCATGACCAGGCTAATGGTCCCGGGAACTCTCACTGCCAAAGAGATGTACGGGACGAAAGGGTGGACCATTCACCACCTCACCGATCCCTTTGGCCGCACCGGCGTTGCAGACGGTGTTTGGGGTATCACCCCGATGAATGGACCATGGATGACTTTCCCGGTTTATGAACATTTCCTTTTTACACGAGACATGACATTCTTAAGGAAAACTGCCTACCCGCTACTTAAAGGTTCAGCCGAGTATATCCTCGGTTTTCTTACAAAATCACCGGAAGGATATCTGGTAACCAATCCTTCCCATTCACCCGAAAACACATTTATTGATCCTGTAAACAACAAAAGATCGATGCTTACCTATGCATCAACCGCTGATATCGAAATTATTACAGAACTTTTTAAGTATTGTGCTGAAGCCGCTTCAATTCTTCATACTGACAAGGATTTTGTAATTAAACTGAGGGATACTCAAAAACAATTTCCTCCGATCAAAATCAATTCAAAAGGGTGTATACAGGAGTGGATACGTGACTTCGATGAAACGGAACCGGGTCACAGGCACATGTCCCATTTGCTGGGATTGTATCCGTTATCACAGTTCACCCCCGAGAATCCTGAACTGTTCAAGGCTGCGGCAGCATCAATCGAAAGACGATTGTCACAGGGTGGTGGTCATACCGGTTGGAGCCGGGCCTGGATCATCAATTTCTATGCCCGTCTTCAAAATGGTGAAAAAGCATACGATAATGTCCTGAAAATTCTCGCAAAATCTACGGAGCATAACCTGTTTGACACCCATCCCCCCTTTCAGATTGACGGGAATTTTGGCGGATCGGCAGGGATTGCAGAAATGCTTCTTCAGTCTCATAACGGTATAATCCGCTTGTTACCTGCCCTGCCACAAGCCTGGGCTGAGGGTGAAGTGAAAGGATTATGCGCCCGCGGAGGATTTGTAGTAAATATGAAATGGGGGAAAGGATACATAACCCAGGCTACAGTCTATTCCAAAAAAGGGGGAGAGAGTGAACTCGTATATAGATCAAAGAAGCAGAAGATTCAATTAAAACCGGGTCAAACCTTAAAATTAAATTTCTAAACGATATTAAATAATATAGAGACACGATTAATCGCATCGCTACATCCATTTAAACAAAATAGACAATCAAATGGAAAACAACAATTCAAGACGAACATTTCTAAAAACCGGAACAGTGGGAATGGCTGGGATTACAATTATTCCAGGTATAGTAATGGGTAAGGCTACCGGCAAAACAAGTCGGGTATCTCCCAGTGATAAGTTAAACATTGCTGCTGTCGGGATCGGAGGGATGGGGCATTCCAACCTTAGTGAGATGGCTACAGAAAATATCGTTGCGCTATGCGATATCGACTGGAGATATGCAGCCCGTACATTTAACGAATTTCCAAAAGCCAAACGTTATTGGGACTACCGCAAGATGTATGAGGAGCTGGGAAAAAGTATTGATGCCGTGCTTGTGGCTACAGCTGACCATTCCCATGCAATTATTGCCGCGGGGGCAATAACAATGGGTAAACATGTATATGTTCAGAAGCCTTTGACTCACAGCGTTTACGAATCAAGATTACTGACCCGTCTGGCAGATAGGTACAATGTTGCGACCCAAATGGGTAATCAGGGTGCTTCGGCCGGGGGAACAAATAAGACACTGGAGTGGTTATGGAATGGAGAGATAGGTGAGGTAACCAGTGTTGATGCTTCTACCGACCGTCCGATCTGGCCCCAGGGTTTAAACCGTCCTGCACTCGAAGACGTAATTCCCGATACCCTTAACTGGGACTTATTTATTGGGTCTGCACCAATGCGTCCCTACAACAATATTTATCATCCATGGAATTGGCGTGGCTGGTGGGATTTTGGCACAGGCGCCCTTGGCGATATGGCCTGCCACATCCTGCACACAGCCTTCAAGGGATTACAACTCAAATATCCCACCAAAGTTCAGGGGACTTCAACAGTGGTAATGGCCGATTGCTGTCCCACAGCAGAAAAAGTCATTTTCACTTTTCCGGAGCGCGGGGTGAAGGACAATTTAAAATTGCCGGAAGTCAAAATAACCTGGTATGACGGTGGTTTTACACCCCCACGACCTGCCGGAGCCGATGGACGGGACCTGAATAATTGTACAATCTTCCCCATGGGACAAAAGATACGCTGATTTGCGGTAGTCATGGGGGAGATCCCTGGTTAACTTCGGGAAGAGTACCTAATACACCTGCACGACGCCGGGAAATTAAAGTGAGCCATGAACAGGATTGGATACGTGCCTGCAAGGAACCGGCAGCAACCAGGGTTAAAACAGCCTCTGATTTTAGTAAGGCTGGCCCATTTAACGAAATGGTCGTTATGGGTGTTTTGGCTATCAGACTTCAGGGACTCAAAAAGGAGCTTCTGTGGGATGGCGAAAATATGCGGTTCACCAACATCGGCGACAATGAGAAATTGGGCTTCAGGCTGCAAAATGAATTTACGGTTGTTAATGGTGACCCAAAATGGAATAACAAAGACACGGTACCGGTTTCAGCCCGGCAATTTGCAGAAGAATTGGTTAAACACAATTACCGCGAAGGCTGGAAATTGCCTGAAATGCCGGTATAATCACTAATTCAATACAATAGATTCATTATAAAAAGGTTGAAAAAATGAGGATGTTGAAGCTCTGCGCGATCATATTGGGCACTCTGTTTTTCGGGGGCACTGTTTCCTATGCAGATATCCATCCTGTAATTGTTTCCACAAGTGAAGGATTGAGCATCCGAATACTGGATAACAAAGAAGTTGTTTTTAGCACTCCGGATAAAAAACCAGGCCTGCTTGTGGTACAGCCTTCACAAACAACAGTGGTTAAATTTCAGCTGAAAACCGAAATTGGAGCCATTCTGACGCTGAGTAAGGGGAAGGCTGCAGGGCTTGAAATTTCAGATTCATACCGGATAATCACCCCTGGATTAATTGAACGGACGGTTACCTTAAAGGCGGAGACCGACCAGCGGTATTATATTGACTTCGGATGGAATTCATTAAAGAAGGGGAGCTTTTATTCGTTTCTGGGAGAAGAAAAATCGACTGTGAACTATACCCCAAGCTGTCCGGGTACCGAATTTGGAAATCCGGATGGATGGCAGACTTTCCCGTTTCTGGGTGTTCGATACGGGGATAAACTTTACGGGATTCTGGGCGATACTCCTGGAATGTGGGAAAACCGGAGTTTCATGAAGTTCGATCAGGAGAAAAATCGGTTGTCGCTATGCAATGGCGATGGTTCGTTAAAACGAACAGTACTTTTCCCGTTCAGCGCTGATGCAACCAGTGTCTATAGAGCCACCTTCGATGGCTGGCAACATATTGAACAAGGCGAAATCCAGAGCTGGAAAACTTGGATTTTCTATTCCGATGTCAAATCGCTGTACGATGTTCAATTGGCTGCTCACCTGGCCCTGGCCAATGCCAAAGGGTTTAACCAGTCGGGTATCGAAGCGATTTTGCGAAATACTTCCTACCTCTTGTTACGCCGCAACCTATTACGGCCTGAGAGTGATTACATTTTCATTTCAGGTGTTGGTTACGGATGGAAGCAATGGGTCTCCGATGGTTTTTACATGAGCCGGGGACTCGATGATCCTAAATTCGACAAAGAGGCACAGGCTGCAATCTTCTATGAACGACTGGATTATGAGGATAATGCCCAGTATTACCTGATCTGGTCATTGCTGGTTAAACGGGCAGGAGGTAATCCGGATATGAGGACTGTGGGGCGTGCTTACCGATATATTAAGTCGCACGAAAAGGATGGTTTATACATTCCTCCACGGTTGCATTCCGATAAGAAATGTTATAAAACATACCATGATCAGTTGAATTATGAGGATGACGATGCCCCCTCTTCCGATCAGGGATTTCACTGCGGAGCGCTTATGGCTGCAAAGGAGTTGGGTTTTCCGGTAACTGATGCTGAGATTGAGAATGCCATAAATGGTTATCGGAGGATGTTTAATCCAGCCGGCGGTTATATGGCCACCAGTCTTCTTCAACAACAGAATATCGGCCAGGATGCTTTATATGGAGAGGTTCTGACCTACGTTGTTTTTGGGAAGAAATTACTTCCCGATGAAATGGTCAAAACACATCTCGAAACGACGATGCGCATTCAATCACCTTACGGAATGCGCGTTATCTCGAAGGCCAACGGTGAACTGCTGGATGGACATTCGGGCGTTTATACCAACGGCGGTTCCTGGTTTCTCAATGATGGAGCCAATTACCTGGATGGACTGATACATGGCATGGACCCCAAATGGGTTGATGATCAGCTGATCTGGCGCATGGAGAAGGAGCTTGCCTTCATGCCTGCTTTCCATGAATCGATCAGCACGGTTACGGGAAAACCCTACGGACATCATCTTTATTCATGGAATTCAGGATATTGGTGGTTACGCCGGGAGGTGCGGAAAAACCTGGGATCAACCGGTCCTGATCCGGTGGATGTACGGATGGATAAGGCGCTTGGGATTATCCATGTCGATGGGTTTTTGAAACTTGATCCAACCAGTGCAACGCTTCGTGCCAGAAATTAATGACATCCGGGAGGTGCAGGTTTTGAAAAACGGTTTATTCCTGGATTCACTTATTGTTAAATGGATAGGTTCAGATAATATTTAATAAATTGATCAGGTATGATATTGGAAAATAAGATCAGCCTTGGATTTCTCCCGACTCCCTTGCATTTATTGCCAGGACTATCGGATAAATATCCGGATTACACCCTGTACATCAAGCGGGATGATCATACCGGGTTGGCGAGTGGCGGAAACAAAACCAGAAAACTTGAATACCTGATCCATGAAGCGATTCATCATAAAAGCAACACCATAATTACTGCCGGGGCACAACAATCCAACCATTGCCGTCAGACTGCCGCGGCATGTGCAGCAACCGGACTTGAATGTCATTTAATGCTTGGAGGTTCTGAACCCGATAAATATGATGGGAATTTACTGCTTTCTCACCTTCTGGGTGCCCATATTCATTTTACCGGAGAAAAAAGAAAAGGGGAAAACCTGGTTTGGTTAAAAGCCGAATTAAAGAAGAGTGGGAAACGAATTTATACGATTCCTTACGGGGGATCTAATATTATCGGGGCCATGGGGTTTTGTGAATGCTGCAGGTGAATTGAAGCAACAGTTGGACGATAGTCAAATAAATATTGATTATATCTTTTTTGCTTCGAGTTCCGGAGGAACCCAGGCTGGACTTATGTTAGGAAAGGAGTTGTTTGGGTTGAAGGCAGAATTAATTCCAATTAATATTGATAAATCAGAAACGGAGGGTTTATCCCTTGAACAGGCTATTTTGAATATTTTATCCGATGGCAATAAGTTGCCGGGCATTCAGAAAGTATATCAACTTGAAGATATTCATCTGATTAAGGACTATGATAAGGCAGGATATGGCGTTATTACTGAAAATGAGATATCTGTCATAAGAGAACTTGCGACGACTGAAGGTATCCTTTTAGATCCCGTTTATACCGCACGGGCTTTTTATGGAATGCACGATTACCTGGTAAACAAAAAATTACCGGCAGGTTCAAATGTACTTTTCTGGCATACCGGAGGTCTTCCGGCCACCTTCCATTATGCAGCCCAATTGAAAAGCAAAATGTGATTTAATTATTAACTGTATTTCTGATCCGAATAATTAACTGATTTTTGAATGAAGAGCCTAATATTTTTCCTGTTTCTATTTGGTTTATCAGTTTCTGCAATGGCACAACAGGAACCCGGGAATTATGAAGAATCGAAAATTCCGCTGTATTCTCTGCCGGATCCGCTGGTATTCACAAATGGAACAAAAGTGGTTTCAATAGCTGACTGGAATAATCGGAGAAAAGAGATATCTTGGTTATTCAGTACGGAGGTTTATGGAATTATTCCCCCGTAGCACGGAAAAATTGAAATTGTCCGTGTATCGCGGAAAGAAAATGCGCTTGATGGTCTGGCTATACGTGAAGAGGTGAATCTCATTATTAAAAACAGAGATAAGCAACTAATAGCATTGTTGCTCATCTATTTACCACGGTCGTCCAAAAAGGTGCCGGTATTTTTAGGGTATAATTTTTATGGAAATCAATCCGTTACCAATGAACCGGATATCACGCTGACATCCGGTTGGGTGCGAAATAATAAGGATTGTAAAATCACTGATCACAAGGCCACGGAAGCTTCCCGCGGGGCGTTTGTCCCGATGTGGCCGTTGAGGGAGATTATTTCAAGAGGCTATGGCATAGTGACTTTGAATTATGGAGATATTGAACCCGACGACCGGGATAATTTTCAAAATGGGGCTCAGCTCTTGTTTGATCAACATCGCGACAGCACATCATGGGGCAAAATATCAACCTGGGCCTGGGGATTGTCGCGCGTCATGGACTATCTGGAAACAAATTCAAAGGTTGATGCCCAAAAAGTGGCAATTATCGGACATTCCAGACTCGGAAAAACTGCGCTCTGGGCAGGTGCCTCCGACAACCGGTTTGCATTAGTCATTTCAAATAACTCTGGACGGGTTGGAGCTGCACTTACCAAACGGATTTTTGGGGAACCACTCGAGTTTATGCATGAAGCAATACCCTATTGGTTTTGTGATAACTTTGGTAAATATACAGGTAAAGAGAACCTTTTGCCCGTTGATCAGCACGAATTGATCGCCCTGATTGCCCCGCGCCCGGTTTATGTTGCCAGCGCTGAAGAGGACTTTTGGGCAGATCCGAAAGGTGAATTCCTATCCTGCGTTAATGCGTCACCGGTCTTTAAGTTGCTGGGGAAAGAGGGTTTCCCGGCTGATACGATGCCACCGCTCAATCATCCGGTCATTGGAACGATCGGTTATCATATCCGGACCGGGAAACACGATGTGACCCCATATGACTGGCAATGTTATATGAATTTTGCAGATTATCAGTTTAGTAAGAAAACTAATTGAGTCTCAAATAACCCAAAACTGCGACTATGCTTAAACTTATTAAAAGATATCCTGGATTAATAGCGCTACTCATTGGAGTATCTGTATCCTCCGGCTTTAGTCAAAATCAGCAGGGAGAAGCAGGCGACACACTCAACAAAATGACCTTACATATTATACCCCAGGCACATATCGATTTGTCATGGTGGTGGAGATATGATCCTGAAACCATCCATATCATCGTTAAACACACCCTGGAAACAGCTTTCGCGAATATGGAGAAATTTCCTGATTATACCTTTACCTTTCTCCAGGTCCCGGCTATCGAACCCCTGGAGCAGCTTTACCCCGATCTTTTCTATAAATTACGCTACTATGTGCATCATAAAAAGGCTATTGGTTTAAGTATTCCCAATCCCGGGGCAAGTGGGGCAAACGGCAGGCTCGCAATAGGAAGTGGTTTATGGTGTGAAGCTGACGGATCGCTGCCATGTGGCGAATCATTGGTCAGACAGTGTATCTATGGCAAAAGATGGTTTAAACATCACTTTGATATTGACGTAAAGACGGCCTGGTTTGCCGATGCATGGACCCATCCCTGGACCTATCCTCAGATTCTGACCAAATGTGGTATCGAATCCTATATGTTTTTGCGAGGGGGAGCTGATGAATCGATGTTTTGGTGGGAATCAGCAGATGGATCAAAGATTTTTGCCTATAAGCCCCTGGTTGGAGAGGATGATCATCTGATTGCCCAGGAATCGATTGACAAATACCTGCTTGGACTGAATACTCGGTTCGGAATTCATGACGGAATTACCATGATTGGCGTTGGCAACCATGGCGGAGGAGCCATAAAGGCTGATGTTGAGCGGATGGAGCAGGTGATGAAAGAACGAAATTCCACGGATCCTCTCAAACAGAAAAAGAGTCAGCTGATCTTTAGTACCCCCAAACAATTCACGAATGCGATTCTGAATTATCCTCATAAATTTCAGGTAGTTAAGAATGAAATCCCACCAACCATCCGTGGCGCCTATACCACTGTGGGAGAAATAAAGAAAGGAAACAGGTACAGTGAGAATCTGCTGCTGACACTCGAACAGTTCTCATCGGTAAATTCTGCAATGGGAATCGGTGTTTATCCTGCTAAAACCATTTATAACAGCTGGAAAAAACTCATGATCAACCAGTTTCATGATGCTATTTCAGGCACGGATGTTCTCCCGTCCATCGATGATATTTTGCTCCGTTTCCAGCAAATCAGGGATACGGCATCAACTTTACTCAACGGGCAGCTTCAATCGATGGCAAAAAATATCAATACCCTTGGGGAGGGAATCCCGGTTGTGGTATTCAATCCGCTGTCCTGGAAACGAACTGACCTGGCTGAGACCACCTTTGATTTACCGGCTGAAATACGATATTTTGAAGTTGTGGATAGTCACAAACATAGCGTTCCTGCCCGGATTCTTGACGAGAGCGTGGAATTGGCCAAACATAAATTCAGGGTAATCTTTTTAGCGGAGAATGTTCCTTCCATGGGATATTCTACCTTTCGGATAATCCCGCAGAAAATTAAGCCGGTTGCCAAAAGTAGCCTGAAGGGCGAAAGGTACAAGCTTGAAAATGAATTTTATACCATAAAAATTGATTCACTTACCGGAAATATCTCCGGGATAACGGATAAAACCAATCATCGCGAAGTGCTCAGGAATAAAAAGTTCGGCAATATAATTCAGATCATTGATGATTATGGCGATTCCGAAGGTTTCTTATGCTCTCCAAAAGGGGAGAAGGAATTCAACACCTGGACAGGAAATACTTCGGATCTTGTTGATCAAAACGAAATCAGACTCGTCGAAAATGGTCCCTTATGTTCGATGATTCAGATTAAAAGGAAATGGGGTCTTGCCCGGTTCACACAGCGAATAGCCCTTTATCCGGCCATTCAGCGAATTGATTTTGAAATGGATATTGATTGGAACGGGAAAAATAAGATGGTTAAAGTAGCCTTCCCGCTGAGCGTCGGAAATGATAGTGCGACTTATGAAATTCCTTACGGTACAATACGGCGTCCCAGCCTGGGAGAAGAGCAGGTTGCACAGAAATGGGCCGATATCTCGGATAACCAATATGGTGTAAGTCTTTTGAATGACAGTCGTTATGGTTACGATATTACAAAAAATACTATCCGGCTTAGTCTGCTCAGAAGCCCCGATCATCCAGTAGAAACCCTTGATGATAAGGGGGTTCATCAGGTCAGGTATTCTCTTTACCCGCATATGGACTCCTGGAGGGAAGGAAAGACCATGCAAAAAGGATATGAATTCAATAATCCTTTAATCGCTGTTACAGCTGATCTTCACAAGGGAAATCTGCCGGCCTCCCATTCATTTCTTGAGATCTCTCCTGAAAACCTCGTTGTCACAGTACTTAAAAAGGCCGAAGATTCTGCTGATTTAATGCTCAGGTTTTATGAAACCACTGGTCAGGCATGCACCGCGAAAGTGAAGATTTCAGAATTTCTGGGTGTGGATGCCATTCACAAAACTGATTTACTCGAAAATGAACTTGAAGATATCCCTAAAATCAATCGGGGATTTGAGGCGAAGGTTGGCAAATATTCCATAGAAAGTTTCAAACTGATCAAGGATCTTCACTAATCATAATTTTAATATTCGGATTGTTTAAATGGTCAAAATGAAAATTATTTTATTATACCGGAAATTTAGTTGCCTGAATAGTCTGATTTGCAAAGTTGCAAAAGTCGCAGTTTTGTTTCTGGTTCTGCCAATTTCAACGACCTGGGCTGTTGATGCGCCGGCTGTATCCACGGCTGATAAGATTTCCAAGGGCCGGTTCACCTTTTATGCTTCACCCGGAGGCACCGGTAATTTATTTTCGCGGGAACATCCCGGATCTTTGGCCGGCGTTCAGGCAAAAGTGCGGAGTATCACCTCTGCCATGAAAGAAAATATTGTAATTCATTTGATGGGTGGGACTTACCGGTTGGATTCGACCTTGAATTTCCTGCCTGGGGACAGCGGTACTAACGGATATACAGTGATCTGGCAGGCTTGTCCGGGAGAGGTTCCTATTCTAAGCGGAGGTAGGGCCATCTCCCAATGGACACTGTTTGATAAAAAGCAAAATATCTGGAAGGCCAAAATTGAAAGATCTCTGAGGTTCAGACAGCTCTATGTCAACGGACAACGGGCCGTGAGAGCCAGGACCCCCAATATGACCTGCAAAAGCGATAAAGGATCTTATGCCAGGATATTTTCATGGAATAAAAATCAACCCAAAATAGCTTCCAAGCTCCTTGCTAACCTGGCAAAACCTGGAGAGGTTGAATGCTGTGTGAATCATTACTGGCAACATTTCAGATACCGTCTGGCTTCATTTTCCACAACAGGCGACACCACATTACTTTCATTCAGATTACCCGAGGTAGGGATTGAACATCCTTTCATTGACAACCGTGCACCGTTTATTCTGGAGAATGCCTTTGAGTTTCTTGATGCAGAAGGGGAGTGGTATCTCGATTCTGAAAATACAAATCTATTTTATATACCCCGAAAAGGGGAGCAAATGGACAAAGCCCAGGTTGTAGTCCCTGTACTGGAAACTATTCTCAATATTGCCGGAACAAATGGGAATAGGGTTCATGATATTGAGTTTCGCGGAATTTCGTTTCAATATAGTAACTGGACAGCCCCTGATGACCGCGGCTATACCAGTGCTCAGGCTGCAATTGGGATGGATATTCCCGGTATGGTAGAGGTATCCCTTGCAAATCATCTCCTTTTTGAGCGGAATGTTTTTAAGCATGCCGGTGGTTTTGGTCTTGTATTTTCCACATATTCAGACCATAACCGCATTGAAGGGAATGTTTTTACCGATATTTCGGCAAACGGAATTGTGATGAACCCGATGTTTACTAAAACCGGGAACCAAAATCTGAAAGACTCCCTTTACTCCTGGATGGTTTCAGGAGATGCCCTGCGAAACTTAAAGGCATCAAGTCAGTATGATATCATCAGAAATAATCTTGTTGAATACTGTGGGAGGGATTATAACGATGCAGTAGGAATTTATGCGTCACTTCCCGACCATTTACTGATTCAGCATAATGAGGTGAGAAACTTAACCTATTCAGGGATTAGCGTTGGATGGTCATGGCGAAAAGAACAAACGCCGCACAGGGATGGGGAGATTAGTAACAACAAAGTCCATGACGTTTGCCTGACAAACCCTGATGGCGGAGCAATCTATATTCTCGGAACAGTTTCGGGGAATGGGACACACATCCATCATAATTATACCTATAACGTTTTCAGTCCAAATGGTTGGGCCGCTTCCTGGGCGATGGCCGGTCTCTATACCGACGGACCCGGGGCGAACAATATTCTGCTCGATTTCAACGTAATTAACAATTGCACCTCTGCCTTTCAGAATGGGACCCATACGAGTCATCCAAATCTCAATTTCAATAATAATTACTGGCAATGCCCTAAACTGTGGTGTGGAAATGGTGCCGGTGATGATAATGAGCCTGATACAAAAGCCGAAGAGTCCGGTAATATCCGTATAACTGACAATCAATGGCCGGCAGAAGCAATCACCATCATGGATCAGGCGGGAATTGAACCCAAGTATCAGGATATACTAAATAGGGAAGAGATATCTCCGGACGGGAAAAATCCGGATATCCGATGATTAAAATAAAAATTAATAATAATTAATTACTTAACATCTAATATATTAACGATGAGAACAAACCGTAGAATAATTCATTTCCTGGGTGCATTATTGGCCATCTGTCTGATCTGCTCAGTACAGAAGAACTATGCTGCCAACCTTAAAGTCTATGTGTCTGAATCGGGAAATGATGGGAATCCGGGGACAAAGGAGTTGCCTTTGGCAAGTTTAAGCGGAGCGGTTAATCAGTTAAGAAGTTTGAGAATTAATGGTGGAATCAATAGCCCTGTTGAGGTGATTATTGGAGAGGGAAAATATTTCATGACCGAACCTCTGATCCTTAATCCGGATGATTCCGGAACCGCTGATTCTCCCGTTACCTTCAAGGCAGATGAGGGTACACACCCTGTTTTTTACGGGGGCAAACCGATAATGGGTTTCGAAAAGATTTCCGAAACCCTCTGGCGGACAAAGGTGCCGGAAGTGGCTCAATATGGCTGGTACTTTGAGCAGTTATATGTCAACGGGAAACGGGCTGTCAGGGCAAAATCTCCCAATACCGGATTTTACCATCTTAAAAATGCCTCGGATACCATTTTGCTAACGGGAGAGGCCAAAACTCCTGAGCTTGCGATACAGCGGTTTACCCTTTTCCCTGACGGAGCCGCTCAGGTCGCCCAATATTCAAAAGAGGATTATGAAAACTCTGTGATTACATTTTGTCACAACTGGGACAATACACGAAACCGGGTATATTCATTTGATCAAAAAACATCGATGGCATTTGTTGTTGGAACAGCTGCAAAGTCATATAACCGAATAGATACCAAGTCGCGATTTACGCTCGAAAACTTTAAGGCTGCGCTGGATACCTGCGGCGAGTGGTTTCTTGAACGATCGGGCTACCTGTATTACATGCCGCTTCCAGGACAAACCATCGACAACCTTAATGTAATCGCGCCGGTCACCGATCGTTTTGTAACGATCAGCGGCAGTGAAAAAACGGGGAAAAAGGTGGAAAATATCCGGTTCGAGAACCTTTCTTTTCAATTTACAGGATACACTATGCCCTATTCCGGTAATGAACAGGCTCAGGCAGCTTTCCCAATTGAAGCAGTTATTGTGGCCGATTTTGCCCAAAAAATTCAGTTCGTTAATTGTGAAATTGCTCATATAGGAACCAATGCTTTATGGTTTCGTAAGGCATGCTCCGATTGCACGATTGAACATTGTTATTTTCATGACCTGGGCGCCGGAGGTGTGAAAATCGGGGATCTGGCTATTCCTGCCAATCCGGACCACCTGACCCGCAATATCATCGTCGACAACAATATCATCCGGTCCGGCGGATTTGTTTTTCCTTGTGCAGTTGGGGTGATCTTATTTCATGCCAGCGACAGCCGCATCACCCATAATGAGATTGCCGATTTCCGTTATTCTGGGGTTTCGGTAGGCTGGGTCTGGGGTTATGCCTTCAGCCCTTCCAAAAGAAATACCGTCGCGTTTAATCATATTCATCATCTGGGCTGGGGCGAGCTGTGCGATATGGGGGGAGTCTACTGCCTTGGTTCATCGGAGGGAACCACAATTACTAATAATGTCATTCACCACGTTTTTTCATTCGATTACGGTGGCTGGGGAATGTATACCGACGAGGGCTCAACAGGAATTACCCTGGAGAATAACCTCGTCTATAACTGTAAAATAGCAGGTTTTCATCAGCATTACGGCAAGGAGAATGAGATCAGAAACAACATTTTTGCCAATAATATGAAATCAACACTTCAGGCTTCAAGGTTGGAGGATCATTTGTCGTTCACATTTACCAACAATATAATTTTTTTTGGATCGGGCAATTTGTTAAGTAGTATATGGGAAAAGATAAGAATCGTTAGTGATCATAATTCCTACTGGGATACCCGGACCAAAGATGTCCGTTTTGCTAAATTGTCGTTTGCCGAATGGCAGAAATCAGGGAAAGATCTCCATTCAGCGATTGCCGATCCCGGCTTTGTCAATCCGGCTCAATTCGATTTTCATATAAGAAATACTGGTCTAATCCGTAAAATAGGATTCAAGCTCTTCGATTATGCTCAGGCAGGAGTTTATGGTACAGAGGATTGGAAAAAATTGGCTCAGTTTGATCCCGAAATTGCCAATCAATTTGATCAGGTAGTCATCCGAAATGCCTATCGTGAATATTAATGATCAGATATTGATGTATATAAGTGGAAAAACAATTACGAATAACTAACCAAAGAATGATAAAAGAAATTCTGAACCTGATTTTTCTGTTGGGGATTGGCTGTGCAGCATCCGCTCAATTGAATTCTCATCCTGAATCGTATAAAATAGATAAAATGGATATCGATCGGGCCCATCAGGTTATTTCGACTCCGCTGAAGAGAGGACTTGTTTTTCCGAATCCCCATCCGGATGCGCAATGGTTTCCCGATGCCAGCCTGGGCCTTTTTATGCATTGGGGGATTCACAGCGTAGAAGGAGCACAGCCTTCCTGGGATATGATAGCCCATTATACATACGGAGGAAAAGTCTCTCCGCCGGATAAATATTATGTACTGGCCGACCGGTTTAATCCTCAAAAATATGATCCGGACAAGTGGTTGAAAGCTGCGAAAAAAGCTGGGTTTACTTATGCGGTGCTGACTACAAGGCATCACGATGGCTATGCGCTCTGGCCTTCAAAGTATGGCATTGGCACCAAACAGTACATGAACAGACGAGATCTGCTGAAACCTTATGTGGAAGCCTGCAGAGCAAACGGATTAAAAGTTGGTTTTTATTTTTCCCCCCAGGATTGGCATTTCCCGGGATTCAGGCATCCCAGCGAATTCGACTATGACAAAAGGAACGACATTATCCCCCCTATTACCGATTCAATTGCCAATTCTAAGGCTTACGAGCAGATGCTCGGATATGTGTTGAAACAAATGGAGGAACTATTAACACGATACGGAAAAATTGATCTTCTTTGGCTCGATGGGATGTGGTTCCGGGGAATAAACGATATGCACACTGTGCAGGTGTATGCCTGGATCCGTTCGCTGCAACCCGGTATTGTGATTAACGACCGCTGGTCAAATGTGACAAATCCTGATAATCCGCATGGAAACGGGATTCGCATGGGAGACTTTACGGAAATCTGAAGCAGGTTGGATTTGGAAACCTGCTTGATTTTGCATGGATGGAACTTATTATCAATGGAAAACCAGGCCATATGTCGCGCTGGCCCAACGATTCAAACGTTAGGATTGAGAAAGTCATGGAAAAAGGTTCGGTTTTGGCAGATGGTGACAACGGTAAACTCGGAGGTAAATTTATCTATGCCGGAAATCGTCCGTCATGTTGGAAGTCAGCGGAGGATATCTGGATTACGGGTTACTTTCATTACGGTTGGGCCGATGATGCCCTGAAACTGGCAGCCATTGATACTGTTGCAAAAACATTCTCAACCGCTCAGCCCCATAGGTATGGTATCGTAGCCGGATCACCCTGGAATGCCTGGTATGCCTACAATATACCTGAAGAAATTGATGCTCCCGGGGAATTTTATATCGATCGCAAGGAGGGGATCCTTTACTTTTACAAGAACGAAGAAATTAAAACACTTGAACTTTCACTGTTTGAGAAACCATTGATGGAATTAAACCAGGCTTCAGGTATCACCATTCAGAGAATTGCATTTGAATGTTCACGTGGGATTGCCTTAGAGATCAAAAGTTCATCGGATTGTTTGCTTAAAAATTGTACCATACAGAATATGGGCTCGTATGCTGCAGCCATTTCAGATAATCCGGAAGGTCCTGTTGGTAAAAACAACGGATTTCAGAATTGTGTTATTGACCAAACAGGTGCAGGAGGGATCCATCTTGGCGGAGGCGATCGGAAAACCCTTGAGGCTGCCGGAAATTTTGTCGAATATTGCAGTATCAGCAATTATAACCGGATTTCGAAAACCTACTGTCCAGGTGTACAGATCATGGGCGTTGGTAACCGGATTTCACATTGCGAAATTTTCAACGCCCCACATTTTGCAATCCAGCTTACAGGGAATGATCATCTGATCGAATACAATAATATCCATGATGTTTGCATGGTAACTGACGATGTGGGAGCGCTCTATTATGGACGTAATCCTTCGGAAAGAGGACACCTGGTACAGTTTAACTATTTTCACAACATCAGTGACATCCACTCTTCATCCGCCATTTACCACGACGATGGAGCCTGTGGTATGAAGGTCTTCGGAAATGTATTCTACAAGGCCGGAAGTAAGACGGTTCTGATTGGCGGGGGAAGCGATAATCCCTATGTAAATAACATTTTCATCGATTGCAAACGGACCATTGATATTGACGATCGTCTGCAGTCGTATGATTGGGCAATGCCATGGATCGCCCCGGGTAATCTCTTCGAACAGGATCTGAATGAAATCAGATATAATCAGCCTCCCTATAGTCTAAAATATCCGGAATTGGCCAAATACTGGACTGACAATCCAGGTCTTCCCAAACGCAATGTGATCGACAGAAACGTATTTGTCAGGATAGGGGTGGTGTGTAATAACTTTAAACGGGTTGAATATTCAGAAAATAACCTCATCGTAAATGAAGATCCGGGGTTTGTCAGTGAAAAGAACCAAAACTTCAAACTAAAAAGTTCATCGGTAGTATTCAAAAAAGTGTCTGGTTTTCAGCCGATACAATTTGATAAAATAGGAATTCTTAAAAACGGAAAACCAGTTAACCAATCAAAAATTAATAAATAGTCCTGTAGTTATGAAAATCAGAATGACGAGTTTATGGGGTCTCTTTTTACTTTTGGGAAGTCTTTCATTCGGTAGTCCGAAAGAACAACAGCTCAGCCACCGCCTGATTCACAACTGTGACGGCACCATTGTCCTGGGCAATTTCCTGTTTAATCAGCGACCATTGTCATTGGCGGATGTCAATGCCTATGTTGACAATTACGCGAACACGCAGGTAACCACCTTTATGATCTGCAGCGGAAGCGATTATCCCTATTACCGGTCAAAATACGGCCGGGTATTCGGCGATGACCGCAACGGTACATTGGATTGCGGAAAAGATACGGCAAACTATAAATACATGGTCAGCTACTTCCGGAACCACCTGAACCTGGAGAAGGAGGGGACAGATATTATTGATGCATGTCTTAAAAGGGCAAAGGAAAAAAAGATGGAATCATTTATCACCTACAGGATGAACGACCTTCATTTTAACGATACCACCTCCCATTGTCCGGTTGAATATACCGATTTCTGGAGAGCTCATCCTCAATACTGGATCAATGAAGACATTGGATGGAAAAGCAAAGGAGCCTTAAACTATGCATTTAAGGAAGTCAGGGAGCAAAAATTGAATATGATCACTGAACAGCTGGATAAATACGGAAAACTATTGGATGGATATGATCTTGATTTTATGCGGTTTATCGTTTATTTTAAAAGTGATGAAGGAGAAAAGAATGCACATCTGATCACAGAGCTTGTCAGGGCGGTCAAAACAAAAATTGATGAGTTATCTGCCCGGCGCGGTAAGAAAATTCTTTTGTCTGCCCGTGTACCGGTTGACCTCGATTTTTGTCTGAAAAAAGGATTGGATGTGAAAGAGTGGGATCGGCTTGGATTACTTGACTTTATCTCGATAGGGGTCCATTGGAAAGGAAATCCGGCCATTCCGGTTGCCGGATTTAAAGCTGGACTGGGCAATCTATCCATCCCTGTCTACGCTTCAATTGATGATGGCGGATATGATGACCGGCAATTCTATTCTCATGGGATGTTTCGTGGAATGGCTTCCCATATCCTGGCCCAGGGTGGCGATGGCATTTATCTGTTCAATTATTTTTTTGACGCGTATAAGTCAAAATATAACAGCAAGTTGCATTTGCAGGATGGCGGATATGTCTGTGATGTGATCATGCCCGGACTTTTAAATGAAATGGGCTCATTGGAAACTTTACAAAAACGGAATAAAATCTATTGTGTCGAAGATGGGGGGGCAGCAGCCTACGGATACCGGCCCGAAACACCACTTCCACTGAAAGTTTCATTGGAAAAAATTTCTGCAGTAACCATTTTTGTGGGCGATAATCCGAAGAAGGATGTACCTGAAGAGGCAATCTTTTTCTCCGTTCAGACCATCCTGGAAAATTTGAACTTTTTGTGAATAATCAAGAGATAAATATTCAAAAACCTGAATATGTAAACCTGTTCCAAAGGGCGCAAAACCTGAAGAAAAACGAAATCGTCTATGCATATATCGTTCCGGTATACTGTTTAAAACGAGGCGATAATCGGATAACTTTTCATGCTTTAGGCAGCGAACAGCTTACAATTAAACGGGCGGAACTGGCATTGAAGTACGGCGATGTCGAAAAGTTTGGCTATTTCTGAAACGAAAAAACCGGAATATAATTTACACCGGGAATCCCGGATTATTCAAATATATTTTAGACCATGAGATCATTTCCTGTTTGGATTTTTTGTCTGTTTGTCAGCCTTTTAACATGTTTTTCCGGGGTAGGTGCTCAGGAAACAAAACAAAAAGCGATGCCAATAACTCCTCCTAAACTTAAGGATTATGGACTGCAGGACTATGTTTGCCAGACAAAAACATTACCCCGTTCCGAAAACAAACCATGGTTGCTGGTTTGCAATCTTCCCCATAATGCTCAATTCCAGCCATGGATTGAAGTTGAAGCACCATCAGGTAAAACGATCTTGTTCGATTCCACAAATCCTTTTGTCCCGGCCATCCAGGTTACCCAGCAATATATCACTAAATCAGGGAAGCAAAGCTATGAAGTACCAAACTGGATTAGCGGTGAAGGGGCCCTGTACACCATTCCGGCCGGAGTAACTGTTACAGCCGTAAAGTATCATGAAACCGGATTTGATACCGGTTTTAACGGTTCATTCTCGTGTAATGATAACGACTATAACGTGTTGTGGCAGAAAGCAACAAGAACCTGCTACCTCTGCATGCGGGACCATTACATGGACTGTCCCGACAGGGAGCGGTCTGAATGGCTGGGCGATGCCGTACTTGAGATGGAAGAAAGTTTTTATGCATTCGATACAACCGCAAACGTAATGTGTAAAAATCTCCTCCTTTCTAAACAAATAAACGATTTACCCGGGCCAAACCTGGTTGCACACGGCGAATTTGGTGAGTGGACTTATTACATGTACACCGGCGACCTGGCGACAATTTCAGCTATTTATTCCTCAACAAAAGAATACCTCAACCGATATCAACCAGGTAGGAACGGGTTACCTGTTCATCAGACTGAGGGTTGGGACTGGTATGATTGGGGCGTTGGAACCACAGACAAGGAGGTGATCCAGGTTGCCGAATATTTCACAGCAATCAATGCCTTAAGGAAAATGGCCAATGTTACAGGTCATAATGGTGATATTTTGGCTCTTGATAATCAAATTATTAGCATTAAAAACAACTTCGATAAGGTTTTCTGGAAAGGGGATGGATATCGTTCCGGCAACGATTTGGACGAGCGGGCCAATGCAATGGCGGTGGTTGCCGGTCTGGCTGATCCTTCCCGGTGGAGTACCATTGGTAAGGTGCTGGAAACCAAAATGAATTGCGGCCCTTATTTTGAACGATGGGTCCTGGAGGCGCTCTGCATCATGAACAAGCCAGACCAGGCCTTGCTTAGAATGTATAGCCGGTACAAATACCAGATACAATCAGGTTTTACGACATTGTGGGAGTATTTGGAGCGGTCATTTGCGGACACCCCTCCTTATTCAACCGATTCTGACACATACTTATCTCTTAACCATGCGTGGAACGTGCCCAACCTGATTCTTTCCAAATTTATAGCAGGTGTGGCGCCCGAAACACCGGGCTGGAGTACATATCATGTTCTTCCGCAGGAAGCGTTTCTCACTTCAGTTAACGTGAAAGTGCCAACCGTGAAGGGAATGGTTCAGGTGGAAATCCGTAAAAATGAAAAGCTGTATCAAATAGGGTTGACTTCTCCTCCAAATACCTCGGCGCTCGTTGGTATTCCAAAAGCCTCTTTTCGCACCCTTACCAACATTAAGGTGAACGGCAAAAAGATATGGGATGGCTCGTTTAAAGGTGCAGTAGACGGAGTTTCCTGGATCGGGGAAGATTCAAATTATATCAAATTCAAAGTCGAACCAGGTACGTGGAGTTTTGTAGCATCGGGAATATTGCCGATGACTACCCCCAAACAGGCTCCGATCCCATCAACGGACGTAAAACTGGATAAAAAATTATGGACAGCTTCAGCTTCTTTTGAAAATCGGGAGTATAAGATAGGCTGCATGAGCGGCTCAATGAACGGAAAATTCTGGCCTGTAAATGCAGGTGCAGCGAGTGCCATCGACGGGGATTTTTGGACCGGATGGCGCGCCATCGATCCCCAAAAGCCGTTGAGTGAATCAGGCCAATATAAAGATCAGCAAACGCCGGGTCAATGGTTCATGATTGATCTGAAAAAAGCACAGACCTTCCATAAAATAGTACTTGATAATACCTGGGCGATCTATGATTTCCCAAAAACTTATGAGGTTTATGTCTCAAATGATACCACTAATTGGGGAAGACCGGTATCCAGCGGTGCCGGCGAATTGGGAATGACCACCATCCTGTTTCATCCAAAAACTGCACGGTACGTGAAAATAGTCCAGACCGGGACCAAAGATAAACCATGGTCAATTTTTGAACTGAATATTTATACTAACAAATGAGAAAAGTAAAAAATATAATTATACAAATATGAAAAAAAATCTTTTTATGTTTCTGGTTATCCTGTTCCAATCGCAATGCTTCTTTTCAACTGAGACCTCAAAACAGGTTGGGAAAGCACTTAGGGAATTCAGGGCACGTGGAGGCCTTCCTAATTTTTTCACCAAAATCCGCCATGGTGACTCGATCAAAGTTGCTTACCTGGGTGGAAGCATAACAGCTCAGGAAGGTTGAAGAGTCTTGTCGCTTGATTGGTTTAAAAAGCGATATCCAGGCGCCGCTTTTTCTGAAATTAATGCCGCAATTGGAGGGACCGGTTCCGATTTCGGGGTCTTCAGGTTAAAGGATCATGTGCTGAAGTTTAAACCGGATCTCGTTTTTATTGAGTTTGCAGTCAATGATGAAAGTACCCCGGCAAAAAAAATCATCCGCTCAATGGAAGGGATTGTCAGGCAGATCTGGAAACAGAATCCCCATACAGATATTTGTTTCGTCTACACCCTGACAGAACAGGATGTTACGGCTGAACTCAACGGTCATTTGCCTTCATCAGTTCTGACGATGGAGAAAGTAGCCGATAAATATCAGATCCCTTCAATCAATTTTGGATCTGAAGTCACTAAAATGGTTAAAAACAAAAATCTGATCATGCGGGGTCCCAATAAGGAAATCAATGGGATTAAGGTGTTTAGTGGTGATGGTGTGCATCCATTTACCGAAACCGGCCATCAGATCTATTGTGAAGCGTTAAAACGTTCCTTCGAAATAATGAATGTTGGTTCTAAATCAAAAACTAAAATGCACCTGTTGCCAAAACCTTTGGCTCCGGATTATTTTTCAAATACCCAAATGGTCGATATTACGCAGGTAAAGCTGAGTAAAAACTGGCAGGTTCTCCAAATTACTGATCAACCTGCATTTCATTCCTTTGGAAAGTTTATGGAGAAATTCGGGATGGCAGAGCAGACCGGCGAAACACTCACTGTTTGTTTCAAGGGGAATACGATCGGAGTGTATGATATTATGGGACCCGATGCAGGTAAAGTTGTTGTCGAAATCGATGGTTTTGTCAGGGATACGATTTCGCGGTTCGATCGATTCTGTACCTATCGGCGGATGAACTATTTCTTAATCGATAATCTTGCTTTTAAGCCACATAAGGTTGTATTTCATGTTGTTACGGATCCATTTGATAAGGCGGCAATATTAAGGAATAATGACGAACGAATCAGTAACCCTGCGGATTACAGTGAAAATAACTGGTATGTGGGAAAAATACTCATCGATGGTACCCTAATATCTCCCGATTGACAGAACAACTGTTCAGGAAATTACCCCCACCCAGGTATTCTTTGAATACGATCAATGATCTAAAATTCATTTCTTTATGAAGTATTATCCCTTTTTTCTGAAAATACTTTGTGTTTTCCTTTTAATCCCAGGCTCTAACAGTAAAACAATGGCTGGTATAGAAGTGAAAAACCTTCTTTGCGAATATCAAATCAATCCGATCGGGATCGGAGTACTTAATCCGCGTTTAACCTGGCAATTGTCTTCCTTTGAAAAGGAGTTTCTGCAAAGCGGATATGAACTCAGATTTGCTGCCTCATTGGCCGGATTGAGATCCGGTGACCTCATCTGGACAACGGGAAAGGTAAACTCTGCGAAATCGGTAAACGTTGTTTATTGTGGCCCTGATTTGAAATCAATGGAGCGCGTTTTCTGGCAGGTGCGCTGCCGCGGAAAAGGTGAGGAATGGTCACACTGGAGTGAACCGGCATTTTGGGAGATGGGAATATTAAAACCTTCAGATTGGAAAGCCCGATGGATCTCTTTTGATGGGGAGAAGCCGATAAAAGGGTCCAAACCGGCACAATATTTCAGGAAGGGGTTCTCTCTTTCCAAAATGATATAACAGCGTTACTTAGGAAGGATAATGCAATGGGTGTAGTCCTTGGTGACGGATGGTTCAGGGGGAACCTGGGATTTTCGAAACAAAACAGTTATTACGGAAAGGATCTCGCACTCTTGCTCCAACTGCAAATAACCTATCAAGACGGAACCTGCCAGAGTTTTTGTTCAGACGACACCTGGAATGTAACCCCCAATGGCCCGATTATTGAATCGGATATCTATAATGGTGAATTTTATGATGCCCGTCTCGAACTAACAGGCTGGGACCTGCCCGGATATGAGACGAGTAAATGGAGTAAGGCTATCCCATTCAAACAATCCAATGAGATACTGATTGCTCCTCAGGGTCTTCCCGTAAGGGCGGTTCAGGAGATTAAGCCGGTCAAATTGCTCACTACCCCCAAGGGTGAACCGGTTTTCGACTTGGGTCAGAATATGGTAGGATGGGCGAGGTTAAAGGTGACCGGCAATGAAGGTGACCGGATAACACTCAAATTCGCGGAGGTGCTGGACCAGGCCGGCAATTTTTATATGGAGAATCTTCGGGCGGCAAAAGCTACGGATGTTTATATTCTTAAAGGGAATGGTCATGAGGTTTTTGAGCCCCATTTTACCTTCCATGGTTTCCGATATGTAATGATTGAAGGATTAACCTCCCCGGCTTCATTAGACCAGATTACCGGAATCGTGATCCACTCTGATATGAAGCCAACGGGCACTTTCAGTTGTTCGGATACTTTAATTAACCAACTGCAACACAATATTCAATGGGGTCAGAAGGGAAATTTTCTGGATGTCCCAACCGATTGCCCGCAGCGGGATGAACGGTTAGGTTGGACTGGCGATGCTCAACTGTTCAGCATGACTGCCGCTTTCAATTTCGATGTCGCCGCGTTTTATACCAAATGGCTGGGAGATTTTACGGTTGACCAGCTACCTGATGGAAAAGTGCCTGTCGTAATTCCGGATGCCCTGGATGGATTTGGTGGTTCATCGGTCTGGTCGGATGCTTGTGTGATCATCCCCTGGAACCTTTGGCTTGCCTATGGTGACCAACGGATTCTGGAAACGCAATATCCCTGTATGAAGAAATGGGTTGATTTTGTGGCCGGAAGGGCTGGGGCGAAAAATCTTTGGCTGGGCGACTGGCATTATGGCGACTGGCTATCCTTTGAACAGGGCGGAGTCACTGAAAACGACTTAATTGCTTCGACATACTATTATAATTCGATCCGATTGCTGGGTAAAATAGCTTTAATCATTAGGGGAAAAAGAGGATGGCGAAAAATATCACCAAATCTCCGATGATATCAAAGAGGCATTTAACCGTGAATTTGTTACACCAAACGGGAAACCGACCTCTCAGACTCAAACGGCTTATGCCCTGGTGCTTGCCTTTGATCTGCTTCCAGAAAACTTACGCCCAAAGAGTGCCGTCTATCTGACTGAAAATATTCAGAAATTTGGCCATCTCACAACCGGGTTGGCAGGTACACCACTGCTTTGTAAAACGCTTTCAGCAGCGGGTCGCGACGATCTCGCCTATCAATTGCTCAATAACAGGAATTATCCCTCCTGGCTCTATCCGGTCCTGCACGGAGCAACCACCATCTGGGAACGATGGGATGGTCTGAAACCTGATGGTTCTTTTCAGGATGCAAGGATGAACAGTTTTAATCATTATGCGTATGGAGCCATCGGAGAATGGCTTTACAGATATGTGGCCGGAATTGATATCGATCCTGAAAATCCGGGCTATAAACATATCCTTCTGACTCCTCACCCGGGAGGCGGATTATCCTATGCAAAGGCTGAAATGAATACCCTTTACGGGAAAGTTTCATCCTCCTGGAAGTTTGAAAATGATGACTTTGTCTATGAAGTTGAAATCCCCGCAAATACCTCTGCTTCAATAACCTTACCAAATACCCTTACTCGTTTGGTTAAAATGGACGGGTTGCCGCTTAAGGCTGAAAATATCCAAAGCAACGATAACCTTCAGGTCAATCTGGGTTCCGGAAAATATATGTTCAGATATCCTGCTGCGGCAATTAAATCGGCAATCTCCTCCATTAGAAGGTGAATGAATCAAAATCAGGGAAAATGACTAGAAATAGATGTGGTTCTTTTTAAAGGAGCAAATTACCCAGGGTATGTAAGTGAAAATTCTACTCTATTTCAGCGAATTTTAAAATTTTAAAGTTTTTTTATTTCAATGGTGGGTTAATTAATGTATTGTATATCTGTTAAATAAAACGCAATTATGACAAAGAAAGAGACAAGCGAATTAAGCAGACGCCAATTTTTGGGCTACTCTGCATTAGGTCTTACCGGATTGACAATCCTTCCCAGCTGGACATTAACCAGTGGTGACCGGATTGCTCCGAGCGACAGGGTAGTGATGGGATTTATTGGTTTGGGGAATCAGGATGGCTCTGATTTTAACAGCTTCTCCAGTTGCCCTGGAGTTCAGGTTGTTGCAGGTTGTGATGTTGAACAACTCAAACGCGAACGTTTCAAGAGGAAAGTTGAAGCCTGGCAAATAAAGCAAAATGTGTCTCCGCGATGCGACTTGTATGAATTCTACGAAGATCTTCTTGAACGCAGGGACATCGATGCTGTTTCGATTGCAACACCCGATCATTGGCATGCGCTGACAACCATTCATGCCTGTAAGTTGGGGAAAGATGTTTATGTTCAAAAACCACTGGCGTTTACCATTCGCGAAGGGCTGGAAATGGTCAAGGCGGTACGGGGGAACAGTCGCGTTTTACAAATTGGAAGTCAGCAGCGATCAAACAAGGAGTTTCAGCAGGCCATCGCCTTGGTCCGCAGCGGTGCAATTGGTCATATCGAGACCATCTACGCAAAGGTGGGTGATCCCCCAAAACCATTTGATCTTCCCGAACAGCCAATTCCTGCTACCTTGAACTGGAATAAGTGGATGGGCCCGCTAACCGATCCAAAAATTCATTACCATCCCGATCTTTGTCCGCCAATCACACTCGATCCGGAGCAGAATGAAAAACTTTGGGGCGCCTGGCGCTGGTATCGGGAAACCGGTAATGGGTTTACTGCCGACTGGGGTGCACACATGTTCGATATTGCCCAGGCTGCTATCGGTATGGACAGCTCGGGCCCCTGCGAATTTATTCCCAAAGGTTACCAGGAGACACAATATTTAACCATGAAATACCTCAACGGAATTGTGATGACCGAACAACCTTTCCAGGATAAACCAGGGAATGGCATCAGGTTTAACGGGACCAAGGGGTGGTTAAAAGTTGCACGGGGATATATTGAATGTTCGGATCCTTCCCTGATTGCCAAAGAGGAGAAAAAGGTTGGCGCTGGTCAGTATGAAGTCAGTTCTCCCCATATGCAGAATTTTATCGATGCCGTGCGGTCACGAAAAAATCCGATTGCTCCTGTTGAGGTAGGGTGCAGCACCAATACCCTCTGCTGCCTCGGAAATATCGCGACCGAATTGCAACGCCCTGTTAAATGGGATCCGGCAACACTGAGTTTTGGCGACGATCAGGAAGCAGCCAATCACCGGCTTTATCATTACCAATACAGGAGGCCATATTCCTTATAACCATCTGGCTTTTATAATCATCATTAGCGAAAAAACGCCTCACTAATCAATTGAAATTAATTTGATGGATAACCAACCTTACAAAAGTCGATGGATTTATGGATGGCTGTTAATCCCTGTGGTATCGGCTATTCTGGCGTTGGTGACCCATGAATTTGGATTTAAAGCGGGTGTTGCCGGATCGGGAATAATAATAATTTTATTCCTTTTCTTCGGGAGATTAAAACGGACTATGGATGTGTGGCTGATTATTGGGGCTTTTATCTTTTCAATAGGCGGAGACTGGTGTTTGTCGAACAGAAACGGTGATGAATGGATGTTTATTACTGGTATTTTACTCTTTTTCATTGCTCATGCCGGCTATTTGTATTTTGGCTTGTTGAATGGCCAGATCAATTGGCGACTTACCATTATTCTACTTGCCGCTTATTTATCTTTCTTTATTTTTAAATTGTATCCTGCATTCGATAACCGGATTCTTTGCCTGGCATCGCTGGCTTATTTACTGATTTCGTGCGTCTCCCTTGGAGCTTCAGCAGGCATAATTGGGTTTCAATGGTTCAGGTGGTTTTATTTTACCGGGATATCTCTGGTCTTATTCTCCGATACTGTCATCGCTTTTAAAGAGTTACTGGCGATCCACGCCGTGGACTTCTTAATTTTACCAACCTATTACCTGGCACAGATCTGTATTACAATTGCGCTAATCCGTAAAGGATTGGAAAATGATTCAGAAATTGTGAAGTCAATTTGTAAATCTATTATTGCGTTTAATGAATAGTTTAATTTTAATTAAAAAAATCATGAAAAAAATCGTTTCTCTTTTTTGCTTGTTCCTTCTTCTTGCGAATTCCGGATTTTCACAGGATAAGAAAATCAATGTGCTGGTATTCTCTAAAACTGCTGCGTTCAGACACAATTCCATCTCCACAGGATTAAAAATGATGAGTGATCTGGCACTGGAGCGTAAGTGGACCTTAACGGCAACTGAAAATGCCGAATTGTTTACCTCTGAATTTCTGAAAAATTTTGATGTAGCCGTATTTTTAAATACCACCGGGGATGTGCTCAATGACCAGCAACAAAAAGCTTTTGAGGATTTTATGAATACGGGGAAAGGATTTGTCGGAATCCACGCCGCCTCTGATTGCGAATATGACTGGGCCTGGTATGGCAGACTCGTCGGAGGGTACTTCAGAACCCATCCCAATGGTCAGGCAGGAACTCTGATTCTTGAAAATACGGTCCATCCGGCAATGGCACCATTTAAAGGTATGACGACTTACCGGACTATCGGGGAATGGTACTCTTTAAAAGAGAATCCGCGCGCAAAAGTTCACGTACTTGCTAGGCTGGATGAAAATTCACTTGATGAAGCCACTTTAAAAGATGACAAATGGAAGATGGGTGACCATCCGGTGATCTGGTACCAGGAATTGGGTAATATCCGCTCATTCTACACGGTATTCGGCCATCATCCGGGAGAATTTGAGAATCCAAAAATCAAGGAGCACATCGGATGCGCTGTTGACTGGGTCGCTAAAAGAAATTAAGAAAATGGTTTATCGCTTAATCATTCCGGTTATTTTACTATTCACCTTTTCAAAAATATCCGGTCAGCTACCTCCGGTATTTAATCCTGCGAAGAGTTCATTGGTCAGGTCTGCCAATTTATCAAGGAAGTACCTTACTGCCGAACGAATGATCTGGATGTCTGATTCTTCAGACCGATATGTTGTGAATGCCGGGAGTATCCTTATTCCCGGCATCGGTCAGGCTGATTTAAATTCTGGCGGATACTTCAGCTTAATCAGTAGAAAAGATATCTTGCCGGGAATAATCCTTGATTTTGGACATGAGATTCAGGGGGGAATTGAATTTGTGACGACTCGGGGGATCGCGAAGGAGGGTAATAAAGTCCGCGTCCGGTTCGGTGAATCGGTGAGTGAGACAATGAGCGAAATCGGGAAGGACGGAGCAATAAACGATCATGCCATGCGTGATTTTGTCGTTACACTCCCCTGGCTGGGACGGCTGGAAGTGGGGAATTCAGGGTTCCGGTTTGTCCGGGTTGATCTGGTTGAACCCGATTCGAAGATTGAATTTAAAGAGATTAGTGCCATTTTAAACTATCGGGAAATCCCCTACGTCGGTTCATTCAAGTGTAATGATGAGCGGTTGAATAAGATCTGGATGACTGGAGCTTATACCGTTCATCTGAATATGCAGGATTATTTATGGGATGGTGTGAAACGTGACCGGCTGGTCTGGATCGGGGATATGCATCCGGAGGTCATGACAATCAATTCGGTATTCGGATACAATGATGTGGTCCCTAAAAGCCTGGATCTGATCCGAAATCTCACCCCGCTTCCCGGATGGATGAACGGAATCAGTTCCTATTCGATGTGGTGGGTACTGATTCAACGGGATTGGTACAATTACCAGGGTGATCTTGAATATTTGAAAAAACAACAGTAATACCTGAAGAAATTATTGCTACAGTTGGTTTCCAAAATAGATCGGGAAGGGAAGGAGTCCCTCGATGGCGGCCGTTTTCTCGATTGGCCTTCAAGTGAAAACAAAGAGGCCGTCCACGCTGGCCTTCAATCACTGATGGTAATGACCTTTGAGGCAGGAAAGGAATTATCCGCGATATTGGGTGACCCCGCAACTACTGAAATTTGCTCCGTTGCAATCGGAAAGCTTCGGATGCATATTCCCGCAACTGCAGGCTCAAAGCAGGCGGCAGCTCTTCTTTCCCTTTCCGGGTTAGTCGATCAGGATCAGGCAAACACTGAAATTCTTGCAAAAGTGGGTGTCCATAAAATGTCGACTTTTTATGGCTATTATATGCTGAAAGCTCGTTTCTAAGGATGAATTTCAGGAAAAGAGCAAGGGGCAGCATGTAATTAGTTTAAATTCCTTTTCTCACCGCAATATTGTTCAAAAACTGAACTGAATGGATCCTGGTACTGACCCCATAGCCAGGCCAATAAAGAGGTATGGGTCTTACGGCATGCAGTGATGATATCCTGATAAGGCTGGGTGCCGTTATCAGCGAATTCACCAATAATGACCGGTGCAACATTCAAATTATTCAGTTCATTTAACCTGCTCTCAATTTCTGAAGCCGGAATGTTCCAGAAGGTACTATATGCATGAATGTCGAATACAATATTTTTTCTTCCGCTTAATAGTTGAGCCCCTTTTTCCAGAAAAGGCTCATGACCCTGCCCCATGGCATTCCCGCAAACAACAAGGATATTATTTGCCGATGTCTGACGGATACTGTCGGTAATTGCTGATGCATCATAAAGCCACTGTTCGCTGCTTGCGGTATTTGCTTTATTCCAGTCATAAGGCTCATTCCAGATTCCAAACCAAACATCCGATTGGTTTGCAAACAGTCTCGCGATTTGCTTCCATCTTTTCATAATTACAGGGTACCTTGGATCCAACGTTGGAGTTGTGCCGAGCAGCTGACAATCGGGATAGGGGGTTGACCCGTTCGGAAAAGCATCAGAGTCATACCAGAAGGCAGTAAGAATAATCACAAACCCTTTGGTTCTCGCGAGGCGTACAAGAGACTGAAGATCCTCATCACTGGTGCATTTCATATCGATGCATTCACGGGTAATATCCATTCCCCAGGATGAAATCACATCATAGTTCCAGTCCCACAGGCTCATCTTATCTGTTCCCCTGAGCTCCCGGAAGCTTCCGTTTTTCATCAGTTTTGAACCTTCTGTGTAATAACCATTTGTATTGGGGAACGGAATTGTCTCGCCACCTTTGGGTTTTGAACATCCCATCAAAAGGAATCCCAACAAAAGAATGTTCCTCTTAGTAAATCTCAAATTTTAAATTTTAGGGGTTCTTTCAGGATATTACAAATCTAATCGATTTAATCCATTGTATGGCCTTAGTCCGCTATTAATCTTTAAGCTTAACCGGTATCCAGACCTCCTCTTCGGATGTTGGATCGTCATTTTTATATTTTTCACCCAAAATTTCAAAATGTGGCCTGTTATCCAGCTGAAATTCAGAACAGGGCAACCAGGTTCCGAAAATATAACTGAATGTTCCGGCTCCTTCAGCAGCTGCTCCTTTGTGCAGAAAAACGGCATAAAGTCCCTCGGGTAATATAAAGGATTCCATACTTTCGGGAATATTGTCAAAATCAGCAACTTCAACTGCAGCCCACTTTTCAAAACGGGTATTTTCATTAAAATCCCCAAAGTTCAATCTCTGATCATAAACCTGCATTGAAAACAGATCCGTCGACAGGAAATTCGTGATCTCTTTTCGTTGCGGCATAAAACTTCTCCACAATTCTGAAGTTTTATTCTCAGCGAGATTCATGATCATCCGCTTGCCGATTAATTTCTTTTTGGGTAATATTCTGATTTCCGGCTCCATAAGTTTAAGTGATCAAATTCAGGCCTGTTTTAATTTTTCGATGTCAAACTTACTCATTTGCAGGAATGCCTGCATCACTCTGCCTGCTTTATCCGGATCAACCATTAATTCGGGGAGTATCGTCGGTATGATCTGCCATGAAACTCCAAATTTATCCTTTAGCCATCCGCATCTCCCTTCTTCTCCGCCTTCAGTGAGTTTATCCCAGTAGTCATCGATCTCTTCCTGTGTCTCGCAGAATATCTGAAATGAGATGGCTTCATTAATCCGGAACACAGGACCGCCGTTTAAGGCAGTGAACGATTGTCCGTTAATCTGAAATGCCACCGTTAGAGCAGTCCCCTCTTTTTGTCCATGAACTTCATAACCCTCTTTTCCGTATCTGCTGATATTTTCGATCTTTGAATTTTTGAAAATGGAAGTATAGAAAATGGCTGCCTCTTCGGCCTGATTGTTGAACCAAAGGCATGGAGTAATTTGATTGGTCATTTATTCTGTTTTTCGGATTTTAAACTGGTTTCAACATAGCTTTTGAAGTTATTTAATATCGACTGCCATCCATGCTTTTGGAGATCAACCGGGTTGGTGTTTTCCGCTTCAAATTCCTCGACGATACGAGTGTTGCCCTGATTAGCTGAAAAAATAAGATTTACATTTCTCTCATCCCCAAGAATATAACTGATCAGGTGATTGAGTATAATTTTCGTATAGGTTCCTTCAAAATCAAAACCAAAACTTCCGTCTTTAGCCTCCATCCGATAACTGAATTTGCCACCTGTTTTCAATTCGTTGGCGGCACGTGTGGTACACCAGTCAACTGATGCGTTATTCCACTGAATTATGTCGTCCGGGGTAGTCCAGAACTTCCAGACGACCTCAACAGGGGCATTGATTTCAGTTTCTACCGTAATAATTGATTTAATGCTTGATTCCATCGATTGTGTTACTTTTCATTACAACTAACCATCCAAAGAATCCCGAATTTATCGGTGCAACTGCCAAAGTGTTGACTTTTGCCATTTTGATTCGTTTAAGCGTAATAAACAAAAGACAAGCGAGGTGTTAGTTTACCCGCTTTTTTTGGTCCTAAAATGAGTTGCGAAAGTTATCAACCAATTACTGGCTGAAGTAAACTTAGCCGGTTCCCTTCGGTATCGATAAAGGAGACATACCATCCGACATTAGGAATCTGTGACGGTTCACCCTGAACATTACCGCCTGCATCAGTCACCTTTTGCATGGCTTCACTGATATCATCGACCGCAATAACCACTGACGGATATTGAGCCGGCGCATCCTTTTGCCTTGGATAAAATCCGCCATTTATGGTTCCGGCCATTTTAGGTCTCCCATTTTCATCAGTCTCACAGGCTGTAACCACCACATAGTTACCCATTTCTTCTCCATACATCTGCATCTGCCAACCAAAAGCGGTAGTGTAAAAATCGGCCATCCTTTGTCTGTCGTCAGATGGCAATTCAAAATGTACAACTGGATTCATTGGTTTCCTTTTTTTTTTGTAAAAACCGTATCTGGAGGTATGAACCAGACACGGTCTAATTTTTTATGATTATTCAGTAAATGAAAATTCGGGAACACCAATTACTCCCGCTTTTCCCATAGTAGCTTTTAAGCTCGGATCATGTAGAAATTCCATTGCTCCTTCTTTGTTCTCCCATACAATTTCCACGAGTACATCGTTAGGATTCTCTACACTTGCAAATACCGAATACCCGGTTGAGCCATATTTTTTCCGAACATCTGCGTGCTCGTCGAAGAGTGGCTTCCATTTAGAATAATCTTCGAGTGTGTGCCTGACAAAGATTTTAAACATTTTTAAAGGTTTTATATTTTAATTCTACTCGTATGGCTTTTCGATTTCGCCCCGTTTTTAAAATGGTTGCTGGTCTCCACCTCATTTGAAAGTAGTGGTTCGTAATAATGAAATTAACAAACTGCTAACCCTTCACCGTGTTATAACAATCCAATCAAAAACAGGTTCATTCATTTTCAATATTAAAATCTGAGAAAAAGAAAAGTCTGGTTAATTCCTGAATTCCCGGATTATTATAGTTAACTTTATTATACATTTTCCTGTCAAAACCAATTATTTATTACACTTTAAAGTCTTTAATATTATGGCTAAAATAACTAAAGAGGACGCCCTTCGATATCATTCTGAAGGGCGGCCAGGGAAACTGGAAGTAATCCCCACAAAACCGCATACCACCCAGCGTGATCTTTCATTGGCCTATTCTCCCGGAGTAGCATTTCCATGCCTGGAAATAAATAAAAACTTTGACGATATCTATAAATATACCTCGAAAGGGAATCTTGTCGCAGTAATATCCAATGGCACTGCGGTACTTGGATTAGGCGACATCGGAGCAGGGGCTGGTAAACCTGTGATGGAAGGTAAAGGGTTGCTTTTCAAGATATTTGCCGATATTGATGTTTTCGATATCGAAATTGAGACAAAGGATATTGAAAAGTTTGTGGAGACCGTCCGGAATATTGCGGTTACTTTTGGTGGTATTAATCTTGAAGATATCAAAGCGCCAGAATGTTTTGAAATAGAAGAAAGGTTAAAACGAGAAATCCAAATTCCTCTGATGCATGATGATCAGCATGGAACAGCGATCATTTGTTCAGCCGGGATAATTAATGCCCTTGAACTTGTCGGGAAAAAACTTACTGAGGTCAAAATTGTCATTAGTGGTGCAGGAGCTGCTGCCATAGCTTGTACGAAACTGATAATCTCGTTGGGAGCTAAGGTGGAAAATATTGTAATGCTGGATTCAAAAGGTGCTCTTCGGAAAGACCGTACCGATCTCAATAAATATAAAGTTAAATTTGCAACTGATCGGGATGTAAATAACTTAGGAGAGGCCATGAAAGGGCTGATATTTTCCTTGGTTTGTCACAGGCGAATATAGTTTCCAGAGAGATGGTGCAATCTATGGCCCAAAACCCTATCGTTTTTGCAATGGCTAATCCTGATCCGGAAATTTCATACGACGAGGCCATGGCGTCGCGTAAGGATCTGATAATGGCAACAGGACGGTCAGATTACCCAAACCAGGTAAACAATGTTCTTGGTTTTCCTTATATATTCCGCGGTGCACTTGATGTTCGGGCCAAATGTATCAATGAAGATATGAAACTGGCTGCAGTCTATGCTCTTGCAGGGCTTGCCAGGGAAGTTGTTCCTGAAAGTGTCAGTAAGGCTTATAATGATAGTAACTTAGTATTCGGGAAAGAATATATCATTCCAAAACCTCTCGATCCAAGACTGATTATAACAGTGGCACCGGCAGTGGCTAGAGCTGCAATGGAGAGCGGGGTAGCCCGCAGTCCAATTAGCGATTGGGAGCAATATAAACTTGAATTAAGCCAGCGGCTTGGACTTGACAATCAGCTTTTTCATGGCATTGTGGTAAAGGCAAAACAAAATCCACGGAAAATTGTGTTTGCAGAGGGAAACAATTTAAAGATTTTGAGGACTGCAAATGAAGTATTGCATGAAGGAATCGCTCTTCCTATTTTGTTGGGTAATATTGAGGAAATCAAACAATTAATTACTGAAAATCATTTCGATTTAGAGAAAGCTGCAATTTTTGATCCGCGCTTTACCGGAAGCGAAGAGATAAGAAAATCTTTTGCGGAATTAATTTGGAAGAAACGTCAGCGCAAAGGTATTACACTTGAGGAGGCTTACGAATTGACTTTCAATCGCAATTATTATGGAATAATGATGGTTGAAACAGGTTTAGCAGACGGAATGATATCGGGTGTTACCACCCATTATGGAGACGTGATGGGGCCTGCTCTTAGTCTGATCGGTCCAAAACCAAACCTTAACCGCATTTCCAGCATGTATATAGTTATGACTAAACGCGGCCCGCTCTTCTTTGCCGATACAACTGTCAACCTTGACCCCGACGTTCAGACACTTATTGAAACCACTTTACTTACAGCAGATGAGGTAAAAAAATTCAATATTGAACCGGTAATTGCCATGGTATCTTATTCAAATTTTGGTTCCGTTAAATCATCGGAACATACAAGGACTCTTGATAGAGTACGACAAACTGTAGCTTTTTTGCATGAAAACCATCCGGAACTAATTGTCGACGGGGAAATTCAGATGAACTTCGCACTGAATAAAGAACTGAGAAGTCAAAAATTCCCGTTTACCCTTTTGGAAAACAAGGATGTGAATACTATCATATTTCCCAATCTTACGGCGGGTAATATTGCATACAAGATGATGTACGAAATTGGCGGAGCAGAAGTTGTGGGCCCAATTCTGATGGGAATGAAAAAACCGATACACATTGTTCCAACCGAATGTTCAGTGCGTGAAATCGTTCACATGACTACCATTGCTGTCGTAGATGCTCAATAAAATTAAAAATTAATCTGGTTAAAGACTTGAATTTAGGGTAATCTGGTACAACTTTGCTATTTTATAGAGGGAACAGGAATTTAGTGAGAATAAGAAAATCACCGGGATTGAAACCTCATCGATTGATATTTCCAGCTCTGCACGATTAAATAATTGAGTTTATTTTTCAATTTAGTAGTTTATTTTATGGTATTTGGCCGGGATAGCTGGCATACAAATGATCAATCAGGCTTTTATGGCCCAGCGCAGCTTGGCAGAACGGGCACGGGGATTAGCATTACACTCTTCGGGTGTGGGCCTGATTGGATCGGGAGCTACTTCGCGGTAAATACCTTCGCGGAATAATTGCTGAAAAGATTTCTTGACACGCCGGTCTTCACCCGAATGGAATGACAGGATGGCCACCCGTCCGCCCTCTGCGAGAGCGTCGGGAAGTTTCCATAGGAATTTTTCCAACGCTTCGAATTCATCATTGACCTCAATGCGCAATGCCTGAAAACAGCGTTGACAGGATTTCTTAACCTCGTCTTTTCTTTCATTTGGCGAAAGAAATTCCAATGCCTCTGCAATAAGCTCTTTCAATTGGGTCGTGGTTGAAATGTCTGCACCCGCTGAAATCGCTGTAAAAATAGTTTTGGCAATCTGTTTATGGTAAGGTTCATCAGAATATTCATGAAACAACCATTCCAATTCATCCTGTGATAAGGTTTTTACGAGAGCTGCTGCCGATTTTCCTGTTTTAGGGTTCAGCCTTAGGTCTAACGGACCTTCAACTTTGAATGAAAACCCCCTTTCCGGATTATCTATTTGCATCGACGATACTCCTAAATCGGCCAATACAAAATTTAAAGGTCCTGCCTCGGCTGCTATTTGATCGATCTGCGAGAAATTCATTTTTTTTATAATCAGGATATCCGGACCATATCCGTAAGATTCCAGACGCTCTTTGGTTCTCGGCAACTCAAAGGGGTCTACATCAGTGGCATAAAGCTTACCGCCCGGAGCCAGATATTTGAGCATTTCCAGGCTGTGCCCTCCGTATCCAAGGGTTGCATCTAATCCGGTTTGTCCGGGAAGTATTTTAAGGAAATCGATGATCTCCTTAACACAAATCGACCGGTGCATCCCTGCGGGTGTTCGCCCCTGCAACATCACTTTTTCAATATCCCCGGTGTACTGCCCGGGCTGGAGTTCCTTATATTTTTCCTTAAACGATTTGGGGTGTGTCCCCTTGTATCGTGCGCGGCGCTGAGGTTTTGAGGTCTGATCATCCATACTGCAAAATTAATTTTTTGGGTGACGGCAAGTCAATAAAGTTTTAAACTCAGGGTCGTTAAAATACCCTAATATTTTCCGGTTTGGACAATCTGTAATTCTTGTTCATCCCATTTCCAGAATATGAAATCATAATTCTAACTATTCTTATAGAAAAATCCGGTAAACATTAGTTTCTTTCAAATGAAACCCTAGCTTTTTATACAAACTATTCGCAATTATTCTTTCAGGTTTTGACGTGAGCATCAACGTATCGGCCTGTTGATTTTTTGCAAACTGAATTGCAAACCTGGTCAGTTTCTCACCAATACCTTCTCCCCTGTATTTTTCATCGACAACAACATCCTCTATCCATCCCTTTTTCCCGGTAGGAGAGGTATATATTCCAACCGTTACCATCCCAAGCACGAACCGGTCATCATTCAATGCAAGAAACAGATGGCTGTTATTGTCTGAAATGATCGCTTCAACCTGCTCTCTCCCGATTTTACATTCCTTTCCAACCAACTGGGTGGATAATTTGCTGATAGCATCCCCTATGTCAGATTGATATTCTTTGATTTCCCGGATCTTCATACCCTTTCCAATTTATTTTATTTAGTGTAGGTGCCAGATTTCAGTCGATAAGTAATTGAATCGTTTTACTCATTAATCAGCAAATGATATAGTCTTCTTCTGCACCTTTCTATCCGATTCTCTTTCCAAGAATTTTCAACCCCCGTTCTTGTCCATCGAGTACGGCAATATTTGGAAGTGTTGCCCAATCTTCAAAGCCAAACTTTTGGAAAAGATTCAGGCTCGGTAGATTGTGTGAGAAAATAAATCCAAGCAATGTTTTTATTCCGTATGCAGGAGCATTTTCAATGCAATACCGTAAAATCTGTTTGCCAAACCCCTTACTACGGTGGTTTTTGTCAAGATAAATACTTAATTCAACGGTAGCGTTATACGCCGGTCTGCCGTAAAAGGATTGAAAACTTGCCTATCCAATTACCTGTCCTGATTCGTTTTCAACGATCCAAAGTGGTCTTCTGTCGGAACTGTGTTCGTCAAACCACCTTTGTTTGCTGCTGACGGATACCGGTTCGGTATCCGCAGTCACCATTCTTGAGGCTACTGTAGAGTTATAAATCTCCACAATTTTCACTAGATCTTCCTGCACAGCACCCCGGTATCTTAAATGAGTCATAGTTTAACCTATTGTAATTTTACTTTTTGTATTTTCCAAATACAGCTTGTCCGGGATAAATTCCTGCAACCGTTTTCCCATTTTTCAGAATGAATATCCCATTGACTATTACATATTCAATGCCGGCCGAAAATTCCAATCCATTTTCAAATGTTGCTTTATCAATGATTGTTTTGGGATTGAAGATCGTTATATCAGCGTCCGCACCCGCCTGAATTCTCCCTTTTAACCTCATCATTGGAGCGATCCCCTCCAGGCGCCGGGCAGGAAGCAGGGTCATTTTTTCGATGGCAGTATTTAAATCGATCACCTTTTCTTCCCTGACATATTTCCCCAGGACTCTTGAAAAAGTTCCTGCAGTACGCGGGTGGGCCTTCGGAGCATAAGGCATTCCGTCAGAAGCGATCATTACTCCGGGTGCCGAAATGCCTGCTTTGATCCACTCTGGTTTCATATTGTAATTGATAACCACTCCGCCAATTTTGCGGTATTTTTCAAACGTTTCCTTTGTCAGCCGCTCCCCGGTTGCTACCCATTCCAAATCGCCGTAACTGATGCCCTGGATTTCCTGCCACCCTTCACTAAAAATGGGACTTTGCAGGGTTGTTGAACTTGCTGCGTAAGGATATAACTCTGTAGTAATGTCAATTCCTTTTCGGTTTGCCGACTGAATCATGTCCAATGCAAACTGAATATGACCAAATGCCACACTGTTGAGATGGACAATATGCAAAGGAGCGCCAGTGAGCATCGCATCCGTTATGACTTCCTGAATAGAAATTATATTAGGCTCCCGCACATGGGTAAAAACCAAAGCCTTCAATTCACCCGCCAGTTTAAATACCTCAAACATCTCTTCAGGTTTGGACTTTTTAAGGTAGCCAATTGGTATGCCAATCCCAATTCCCCCCTGGCTCAACGAATTTTTTATGTTGTCAAGCGTTTTATTCATCTCCTCCTGAGTTACTGACTCAGTGCTGGCAGGATTGATAGCGTTAAAAAGGGTTTCAAATTGCGAATCTCCTCCTATTGTTGCCAGATATAAAGAATTTACCCCTGCCTTGTATTTCTCAATGGCCTTAAATCGTTCAAATGGCCAACAAACACTCGCACCATAATTAATCAATGCTTTTCCCTGACGGAATTCGTACCATTTATCTAAAAATGCAATTCCCCATTCCAATTCCAATGCAGTGGTTATTCCGTCATGTAGCTGGTATTCCTGCTCCTTATTGGTTCTGCCGTGTACATGCATATCAATAAAGCCGGGAGCCACAACTAATCCCGTTACATTTATTACCTCTTTCCCGTCTAAGGGTTCCGATGAAATCCGGGCAATAGTGTGGTCAAGGATCCCTATATTTTTGACGGTATCTAAATTTGTTTCCGGATCAATGACACGGCCACTTGTCAAAACAATATCATATTTAACACCGGTTTGGGCCTTTGAATGAAACGTAAAGCAAATTATCAATAAAAAAAAGCAGATTGCAGATTTGTAGATAGTCGGTGTTATCATTTTTATTTTATATCATTGAAATGGTTTAATTTTATCTGTTGAGATTCCATATAATAAATAAACGAGCAAGAAATACAGCTGAGGCCATATTCAAAAGTAAAATAAATTAGCCGCTTTTTCACAAAAAGTCAAAAATCGCATATTAAATCGTATAAAAATCAAGGAAACGGAAAATTATTTTAAAATAATTAAAAGTTGTATATTTAATCTTTACGATTATTTATGATTACTTTTGGATTTTTTCAACCATTACCAGTCTCTGATACTGAATGATACCATGGATTTTGGTTAATTGATCACTAAGTATTTTAATATTCTGTGAAATTTTCATATTAACAATATCATTCATAAGGATGAATTATAATGATTTAACTAAAGCAGAGCTAATTCATGAGATTTTGGACTTGAGGAATCAACTTGAGTTATCCAAATCTGCAAGCACTTTACCCTTGATTGGTAATAAAAGTGCCTGTAATGATTCAGATAATACAGAAGAACTCTGGAAGAGAGAATCCAGGTATCGCTTGCTATTTGAAAATATGGAGGAAGGATTTGCATTGCAAGAGATCATCACGGATGAAAAGGAGGAGCCTATTGATTTCCGCTTTCTTGAAGTGAATGCAGCCTATGAACGCCATACTGGGATGAAACCATCCGATTGTATTGGCAAAACGATCCTCCAGGTGATGCCAGGTGCTGATAGTGAACAAATAAAAAAATATGGCAAAGTTGCCCTCACAGGGGAACCATTATTGTTTGAATATTTTTCAAAAACCTTTAACCGGCATTTTAGGGTCCGGGTTTTCTCTCCACAATTCAAAATGTTTGCCACTATTTTTGAGGATATTTCAGAATTTAAAACAGACCAACTAAAATTGGTAGAGAGCGAATCACGTTTTAAAAATATGTTTGCCGGGCACGATTCGATCATGTTGTTAATTGATTCGGATACAGGCCGGATTATTGACGCAAATGCCTCTGCTTCTAAATTCTATGGATATTCAGTAGCGGAGTTATGCTCCATGAATATCGATAGTATAAATAAGTTATTGCCCGGACAGATTCAAAATGAATATAAACATGCAGCAGACCAGCAGAAAAATTATTTTGTTTTCCCTCACCAATTGTCAAACGGGGAAGAACGCCTTGTTGAAGTACATTCATCACCAATTGAATATAAAGGGAAAAAGATACTGTTCTCCATCATAAATAACATTACTGAGCGTCAGCAGCTCGAGGAACAGTTAAAATCAAAATCCTTGCTCCTGGAAGCTCAAATCAACTCAACCATTGAAGGTATTGTAGTTGTTGATAAGGATATGAAAAGGGTTCTTGTTAATCCGCAGATAATCGATCTGTTCAAAGTTCCACAATCGATTGTTGAAAATGAGGACAGTTCGATTATGTTGAATCATATTGTCGGATTAACAAAGAATCCGGATGCTTTTATGGGAAAGGTAAGATATATATTCCAACATTCCAACGAAATAAGCCGGGATGAAATTGAACTTAAAAATGGTCAGGTACTCGACAGATATTGCGCTCCGGTTTTGGGAAAAAACGGGGAGAATTATGGAAGAATATGGTCGTTTCGTGACATCACAGCACTAAAGAAGGCAGAGTCAGAAGTGGCCTCTCTTGCATTTCGATATCAGACCTTGCTTCATGCGGCGTCTGACGGGATTCATGTTCTGGATTTGAAGGGCAAGCTGATCGAAACCAATGATGCATTTTGTGTGATGCTGGGCTATACCAGGGAAGAGATGCTCCAACTCAATATCGCTGATTGGGATGCACAATGGGAGGGGACGGAATTAATGTCCAAAATGGAAGAACAGACGCGTAATCCATCAATATTTGAAACCAGACATCGCCGTAAGGATGGTACAATAATAGATGTTGAAATACACACCTCCGGCGTTCTTCTGGGTGGAATGATGTATCAGTATGCAGCGGCACGCGATATAACCCTGAGGAAGCAGACTGAAAACGAATTAAAGATAAAAAACGAGGAACTTAATAAAGTAAATGCGGAGAAAGATAAATTCTTTTCTGTTATTGCTCACGATCTGCGAGGTCCTCTGGGTGGAATCATGGGAATTACAGAAATGTTGGCCAATAAGACTACAAATATCCCTGAAACAGATAGATATGACCTGATGGTGGAATTAAGTAATTCAGCGCGTAATACCTTTAATTTACTCGAACAGTTGCTTGAGTGGTCAAGAATGGAACGTGGACTAACGGAATTTCAACCTCAGACTTTGGATTTAAAGAAAACAATAATTGATAGTTTGAATTTAGTTATCGAAACTGCCAAGGTAAAATCCATTGAAATAAGGGTCAATATTCCCCCTGAAACCATGGTTTTTGCTGATCAGAATATGCTGCAAACAATTATTCGGAATTTGGTTTCAAATTCCGTAAAGTTTACCCGTGAAGGTGGAGAAGTAACTATTTCAGGCCAGCAGGGGAAAGAAGGTACAACCCTAATTTCGGTTAAGGATACGGGCATTGGTATGAACCGGGAGATTTTAGAGAACCTGTTTCGTACTGATGGTCATGCAGGGCGACCAGGGACTAAAGGAGAACCCAGTACAGGCCTTGGTTTGTTGCTTTGCAAGGATTTTATTGAAAAACATGGAGGTAAAATCGTAGTTGAAAGCGAAGAGGAAAAAGGATCTGTATTTAGTTTTACAATTCCCAACTACGATCCGGAGAAAGAGGTTGGCATGCGTAATGAGCTACCAAACGGAAATGTGTTGAACTATAAATTAAATGGTCTTAAAGTATTGGTTGCTGATGACGATGAATTAACTATTCGGGTTATTTCGGCGATGATCCGGGATTATTGCAGGGAGATTGTAATTGGAAGAACGGGTAGGGAAGCAATTGAAATAAGCAGCAAAAATCCTGACATAGATCTTATTTTGATGGATATTGCGATGCCAGAAATTAATGGGTATGAAGCAACCCGTAGGATCAGGGAATTTAATCCCCTTGTAGTCATAATAGCACAGACAACTTTTTCACTTCCAGAGGACAGAAGGAAGGCAATTGAAGCCGGATGTAATGATTATATCTCAAAGCCATATAAGATTAACGAATTGATCAGGATAATTAAAAAATATGTTTGACATGTCGAGCCGCACCGACACGTGCGGCTCGACATGTTGAATCATTGATTAATATTTAAATACCTTACCTCCGGCTATGACCTGTTGTGTTTTTTCATCAAATGTAGCTTTTTGTCCTGTACGGAGTGCGGCGGTTGTCATAATATTTGCAATGGAATGGCTGTATCCAGCTTCGACAGGAGCATTGGTTTTAAGGTTGTTAGTCCTGACACACTCCATCCAGTTCTTCATATGGGCATTGGTTAGACTATCTGCACCTGTATTTGAGCTGGTTTCCACTTTCTCCTGGGGAAGCACATATTCGGCCAATAAATTCTCCTTCATCCCCATCTCTTTGGCATATTTTTCCTTTAGCCCCCCTTCTGAGGTAACTTTATTTGTATCCAGATCAAGCTTCCCTCCATTAGAAAAATACCATTCCTTTGTACCGCCTGATTCATTGGTCTGACGCGAAGAGTAAATGACCTGGAACCCTTCATCCTTATTATCAAGTGGGCCGTAATCAAAAACGGCGCTCATGGTATCGACATTCTTCCTGCCATCTTTCCAGACATAAATTCCACCATTGGCAGCAACTGATCTTGGATGAGGCAAATGGGAAAACCAGTGAACGGTATCGATCTGGTGTGACATCCATTGGCCCGGAATCCCGGAAGAGTAAGGCCAGAATAACCTAAATTCCAAATATTTGCGAGGATCCCAATTGTCATGCGGGCGGTTCAGTAAAAACCGCTTCCAGTCGGTATCCGATTCCTTGATCGATGCCACTTCTTTAACACGGCGCCAACGTCCTGGCTGGTTTACATTCCATGTCATTTCAACAGCACAAATTTTGCCGAATTTTCCCGCCTGAATAAAATCATGGGCTGCCTGGTAATTGGGACCAGACCGGCGTTGGGAGCCAATCTGCACCACCTTACCGCTCTTATGGACCGCATTTTTTGCGAAAATAGCATCGTCCATAGTCTCAGCAAATGGTTTCTCGCAGTAAACATCCAAACCTGCCTGGACTGAACGGCCACACAACACAGCATGTTGAAAGTCGGCTGTTGAAATGATCACAGCGTCCATTTTCTGAGTATAAAACTCATCAGTGTTCCTGGCTTCAAGAGGTGTGGTCCCATTGTGCTTTTTTACCCATTCAATTCCCTCTTCGCGACGCTTGTTCCAGAGATCACAAACAGAAGCAAATTCAAAATTCATCTCTTTTGCATATTTCTGAAAGGCTGGTCCCAAAGCTCCCTGAAAGCGACCTGAGAAGCCTAAAATTCCAACCTGAACACGATCATTGGCGCCCACAATGCGACCATAGCTCTTTGAGCTCATCCCTACTCCTCCTAAAGTCAAGCCTGCAGCTCCAATTGCCGATTTTTGAACAAATTCTCTCCTGTTTGACATAGTTTGAAACTTAAGTATTTATAATAATTTTCTGGATTCTTCTGCCGTGTGCGATAACGCAACGAATATAATTAAAAACTTCCGGAGCAGGAAGATGTTTAAAAACATATAAGGATTACCATTTGTCCCATAATCGACTTTCAAAATCTCAGGTATAAAAAAACCCTAGATAGTCAGCAAAAAGCAGGCAACCTAAGGTTCTAAAGTTAAAAAGATTCCTGATCTTCTGTACAGAAATATTCTTGCTAAAAAGTAATTATATTTAGTATCTAAAAATCAAGCCAGAAACTATTCTCTTCATATTCTGTTACTACCAATGCATTATTTGCAAACTTGAAAGTATTCAACATCGTGGAAATCTCCTGTCTTAAAACTGTGAGTGCATTGTCAATTA
>Ga0209697_10000735_pt1 | contig 53832 bp, 51 predicted proteins | sample AliMusrvi5mmetaG_FD_184115 | JGI IMG/M metagenome (GOLD analysis project Ga0209697, IMG submission 184115) | Freshwater lake bacterial and archeal communities from Alinen Mustajarvi, Finland, to study Microbial Dark Matter (Phase II) - Alinen... | ecosystem: Environmental > Aquatic > Freshwater...
CTACTGTTACACAATACCAGATCAACAAAGCCGTCCAGCTTTTGAACGATCGGCCGAGAAAACGGCTAAACTATTCAACGCCCAGGGAAGTGTTTAAAGGATGTAGTGATTCAGACTAGAACTTGCGCTGGTAAACGCCTTAAAACGTAAAATACTTCGAGAACTGCCCTATCCAAGGCAGCTCCTTCTCCTTCTTCTGGACCACGTTGACTATCCCGATGACGGCAAAGATGAAAGTTACCAGGTTGATGACATTCAGGATCGGCCACAATTGCCAAGCTACCAAGCCGATGATCCAGACGACCAGATCAATACAAAAGATGACCAAGCCTTGTTTGATATGAAACTTCACAAAAGAATCGTTCTTGCTAAAGATAAAAGAGACGATGACAAGGATACCAAGATAGGAAAGTATACCAAAGACCATTCTATGCGCTGGAGTCGGAGCAATCTCCGGAGTCTTATTTAGATCTGGATTCATTTTAATGTTTGATTAGATATTGAATAAAGCGATGCGTCCGGACAAATTGTAACATGATTTTTAGATTTTTGGAGAGCACCCAAATCGCACCCTCTTCCGTACTAAAAAATACCTGTGCAATTGTTCCAATTATCAATCTAACCATTTAAATATCATGTCAAAAAACAAAGTAGTACATTTCGAAATCCCGGCTGATGACTTCAAAGAAGCCAAGGCCTTTTACGAGAAAGTTTTTGATTGGAAACTCAATTCTATGGAAGATGATAACGAAGAAAAAGGAGACGAGGACAGCGCAGAACCGGAATACCTGATGGCTATGACGACCGATTCCGATGACGAAGGTATGCCGACAGAAATGGGCGGCATCAACGGCGGCTTCTATATGCGCACCAAAAAAAGCGAGCAACCATCGATCGTGGTCGAGACAGATTCCATCGACGATACTCTTAAGAAGATAACCAAAGCTGGTGGCAAGACCACCACTCCCAAGCACCCTATAGGTAAATGGGGTTTCATGGCCGAGTTCAGTGACCCTGGTGGAAACGAGATCGGTCTGTGGGAGAAAGCTGAGATGTAAAGTTTCCGTGAAAAAGCGCCTAATACAAAATTTCATCATGAATAAAATCTCCCCATTTTTCTGGTTCGACTTTCAAGCCGAGGATGCGGCAATGTTCTACGTGGATCTCTTCAATGGTAACCCAGGCCGTAAGAAGAGGTCTAAGATAGGTGCAGTCCTGAGATATGACAAAAATGCTGCCAAAGCATCCGGCCAACCGGAAGGAAGCGTCCTGACTATCGCCTTCACACTCGAAGGTCAGGACTTCACAGCCCTGAATGGCGGCAAACCGGAAGGTTTCGAAACCAACCTGACAAACGCGATCTCCTTCGTCGTCGAATGCAAGACCCAAAAAGAGATCGATTATTTCTGGGATAAGCTCGGCGACAGCGGCGAGACAGGACAATGCGGATGGATAAATCACGACAAGTTCGGGATCACGTGGCAGATCGTTCCATCTTCCCTATCCAAATATATCGGCGGCAAGGACCCCAAGGGCGCAGCTCGTGCCATGCAAGCTATGCTCGGCATGACCAAGTTCGATATAGCCGAATTGAAGAAAGCGTATTTAGGAAAATAGGATCTGTCCTTCCATATCTAAATATCAATGATGACGTTCCTCTTCCTCCTTTCAATCGAGCCGAGGATACAGAATATCGTCGCTGCGATGATCGTTGTAAAACCCAAAATGTAGACTGTATGTGAAAGGCTTTCCGCATTTCTAAGTTGCCCAATAGCAGTGAGGAGATAAGTCCAGTCATGTATGACCGACTCCCCTCCCAATAGCGGCAGCTGCTGTGTGACTGCATCTCCCATGTATGTGGAAATGCTTATCAGGTTCTCGCCTAACCAGTAGAGGACCACGGCGCTCGAGAACACTTCGCGACGAAAGAACAAGAAATAGCCGAGAAATAGAAGTGGAATGAATATCTGAAATAAAGATCCGCCCAGAACACGCATAAAATCCCCCATGGCCATGAAGGCGATGTGACCGGCTTCGTGAAAGATCAGATCCGCATAGTCGAACAGATTCCAATTCGCAAGCGTATGCATCGGATCCCCCACCGCATATGAGATGAAATACCAGGCCAATAATGCGGTTACTGCCAGTTTCCAATAGTTGAGCTTCATGCGCGATATTATAGCGACAAGCGAGGATTTGGGAAAGAGAAGCTATCAGCAGACTCGAGCGCAGTTGATATAAATATTTGAACAACACGCATCATTTGACATATACAAATTTCGTGATAAAATAGCGTCAGTAATACAGTCAAACAATAAACTCAAGAAAGAAAGGACCTCGAAAAATGAATAGTACGAAAACCAAAAAAGAGGGCCGTCTGGCTCTCTTCTGCCGTACGATCAGTTCGTTCGTGCGGGCTATGCGGGAAACACACGGCATAGTGCTCACGATCAGCAAGAAATTCCTGATCATCTCCTGGATCTGCGTCCTCACAAACGCTGTTCTGGAGGTCGGCTCTATCGGTGCCCTAGGCTATGGCCTTCAGAAGTTCGCTAACGGAATGAAGTCTTCAACTGATATCTCCTCCGGACTCATCATCTTGGCAGGGATCATCCTGGTCAGCCAATCAGTCCTCCGTGAAGTTCTGGGGGCTCTGGAAAATTTCCGGCGGCAGATGACACGACAACAATTCCGCATCACCCTTGACCGCATATATGCCGAGCATATGCCTACTCTCGACTTGGCTCGCTTGCGTTTGCCCGGATTCGAGAAGATCCGCGATAACGCCGAAGGTAAAGGCCGTGACGCTATCATCGAGATCTGGGACTTCCAGCTTCAATGGACTGGCGCAGTCATCGTGGCTATCTCCAGCTTCGCCATCATCCTGAAACTCGATAGCTTCCTTCTCCTCATCGCCTTCATGCCGATAATTCCACAAGTCATGAATACCATGCGGATCCGGAAGCGTGAACGTGAGCTCTGGGACTGGGAGCATATCGACAGACGATATCATCGGCTGTATCGGGAATTTTTGACCCGTATCACCAAGCTGACGCAGACGAAACTCTTCGAAGGCGTCGGCATCATGATGGAAAAGTATCTGACCCACCAGAATAAGCTGAAAAGCACGTTCCAGCGCGAACAAACCTATTCACTGATCTCTCGCCTCTATTTGGCCGGCTTGTCGGCTCTCTGCCTCATCACCGGCTTCATCTATATGTCCAAAGGCGTGCTATTAGGCACCATGACCGTTGGTGGACTATATACCCTCTTCGGCATGCTGCGCTCGTTCCGTTGGTCGGCTGATAACACAGTCAACCATCTGGTCGAGATGTACGCCTCACAAAAAGAGTATGAGTACCACGAAACGTTCATGGCCCAGAAGCCGGTCATCGATGAGACCTCTTCCCGGGAGATAACCTTCTCACAAACACCTTCAATGACGTTCAAAGATGTGCTCTTCAGCTACCCACGCGAAGATGGAACGCACAAGATCGTCCTCCAGAACTGCAGTTTCAATATCGCTCCGGGCAAAGTCGTCGCTATAGTCGGACCAAATGGTTCAGGTAAGAGCACTGCTATGAAATTGCTCATCAAGATGTATGTGCCAGACAAAGGCGCTGTACGCGTGAGCGGCATGCCTCTCTCGGAAATCACTCATCGAAGCTGGATAACGCATCTGGCCTGTATGGATCAACACTTCAGTGTCGGCGACCTCAAAATCGCGCTGGCCCTGACTTACCAGAATGACGACCAGCTAAGCATCGAGCGCCTCAAGGCTGCGGCACGCATCGCCGGCGTCAACGAATTCGTCGAGACCCTTCCCCTTGCGTACCAAACACAGATCGGATCCGATTGGCCGGACGGGGTCGATTTCTCCGGCGGCCAAGAGCAGCGTCTCATGCTTGCAGCTACCATGTATCGTATGATGGATCCGCGTGTCAGGATCGGTCTCTTCGATGAGCCGATGTCGAACTGCGACCCGAAGACAAAGAAGCGGTTCTACCGGACCATCACAGACAAGTCCACCTTTGCTGGGAAAACCATCGTTGTCATCGCTCACGATCCAACCTACCTCGAACTCTTCGACGAAGTCATCATCTTTGAGGATGGTTCGATCAAAGCAGTCCTCCAAGACCGCGGCGAGATCTCCGCCTACAAGGAATACGCCGAGTCATTGGTTGAAGAGGAAGAAGAAGCATAATAGTCCCCCACATTTCACGTCGCGCCAGCCTCAAGTTGGCGCGATTTTTATTCCGTCTAGCGAGCGGCGTCGTGACTACCGTAGGTAGGCATGACGCGCGAGCGAAGACGGAAGAAAGGATATTAATACCCTTTATTTACAAGATAGTCCCTTTATCATCGCCGTGGTACTTCCAAAAAATCCTGACGAGTCAACACAGAAGATAGGACCTGACGGAAGCTTCACTGAGACAGCATATGACGCCTTCTGGCTATAACAAGCTATATTAGCAGCACCTGTCGTTGAAGCGATGTCCGCGAATAAGGATCTGAGGGCCTGCGTATTGGCTACCCCGACTTTGGGCGTGCACAAACCCGTATATCCTCTAGCATCCGTGAAATACACCTCGGCACCGGCCCTTAGTTGTGCTATTTCTGCCTCTATGCGGGCATCCGCTCCTTTTACACGGGCAGTCATCAAACGCGAGTTCGCCAAGGCAAGCGCTTTGGCCTTATCGAAATGGAGCGACTTAGCCATCGCTTCGACTTGCTTCTCTGTCAGGCCGGACTTCTCATCGCCTGTCTTTAGAACAACCATCATTTCTGAAGGGTTGTCTGCATCATCCAGAGGAAATACGAAACCGAATAAAGGAGATTGATATGGTCCTGAGACTGCGATTTTGTATGCGACATCACTGCCAATCTTTACTTTCATAACGGATGCTTTCAGAGAATCCTTCACAGATGGCAGAAAATTAGCTTGATACGCTGCCGCAACCACAGCCAATTGTTTCCAAGCTGTAGAAGTGCCCATATATAACGCAACTGTGCCGCCTTGTTCGGCCACCGACAAGTACGCTGGATATTCGAATGAAAATGTTCCGGTCGAGTCCGTGTATCTCTTCACTGCTTCGGTAGGATGATAATATTTGAGACCGACGATGACCGCGATGGCTAGGACCACGATGATAATAAGAGCAATATATAGTTTTTTCATAACGAGGATTATAGCACTATCACCACAACTTTTAATTAATTCCGACTACATACTCCGTCTCATTCCCCGCACTATGCCGAACCAATCGCCCGGCCGCGACCAGGTCATTTAGATAACATTCCGCTGTCCGCAATGAGATCTCCGCTGCCACTGCCGCTTCCCGGCTATTCAAATGTCCCCTTTTGGCCGCTTCCTTCATGATGCGCTCCAACTTGGCTTCCTTCTTTTTCCGTCGTCCCTCATGGCCGAGCCTAATGAATGTTTCTTTGTCTATGGTCGATGCTTTATTTCCGAGAACTGACTGCGAAGATCTCGCCGCTGGAACTGGCGCGGGCGTCGTTATGGGAGATGGATCCGGCGTTACAATCGGCGCGGCCACGGGAACATCGGCAGGATTAGCGACGGGAGCAGCGGTGGGAACCGAAGAAGTTTGGTCGGAATCAATTGGAGCGGAAATCGAAGCGTCCGTCGGCGTATCCGAATCAGACGCGACTGCCGCCACCGGTGGTTCGATCGGTGTTGTGTTATCCGGTTGTGGAACGTCTGTCTGTGGAGAATCCTGGTCCATAGGGAAAGTATATCATTCTTCTTGACCCAATCATCTATAGGTATATAATTTTCCTCAAAGGACATCGCACCGCGGTGTTTTTTGATACAAAATAAATTGCCACCTGACCAGTATTATAAATTACTTAAGAAGCGCCGGGCGGAGTATAAAAGATTTACTCCGCTTTTTTGTCCCTGCTTGAATGAGACGATCTCATTCACTACCGACGGATTCAACCACTTGCGTTTTCATTTGGAGCACAAAGCACGAACACAGGCAGAACAGGTACATAAGCTCAACTTTCTGCCTCATGTTAGGACTGTTCTTATTAAAGCATCAATGATCGAGAGTCATAGGAAGATCGATAAGAGCGAATACTGGGCACTATGCGCTACTATAGGCAAAGGTACTCTCAAAATAAGAGTCATCGTCCGACGGATCGGTAATGGCAAAATGCACTTCTGGAGCGTCATGAATGTAAAGTAGACATCAAAAAACCCCTTTTCAGAGGCTCTTTGATGTGTCCGTCACGATTTGATCGAAAGGGGCTTGCGCCCACGGACACGCCAGTATTATATGGCCCAAATGAGCTCAAAGTCAATGCGTTGTTACTTCCCTCATCTCCACCATCCTATCTACCCGGAAGACTCTGACCGACTTACGCAAGCGGCAATATGCCTCAACTCCCAAATACTTCTCTCCTTTGAATTCCATCTCGCCGATCTTTTGCGGTTCGATGACTCGACGCGATTTCTCGTCATTGTTCTTGAGGTAAGTGATCGCGAGGGCCGAGCCGGTAGCGATGGCCTTTTCAATCATGCCGATGCGCTCGTCTATGGAGCATATCTCTTCAGACTTGGCGTATTGGAGCGATGTGACGAAGCGCACTACCCGCCAATCCATGATGACATGTTGCTTGCGGAGCGGCTGACGGAGAGTTATCCCGCCTAAAGTTCGGCATCTGGAGAGCGCCACATACAGCTGTCCGTGAGCGAATGTCCCCCGGCCCAAGTCTATGACCACTTCGTCGAAAGTCTTACCTTGGCTCTTGTGGATGGTCAGCGCCCAAGCCAGCTTCAATGGATACTGGGTAAATGAGCCGACTGTCGATGTCCGCAGATCTCCTCCTTCCACGCGGTATTCGAAGACGTCCCACTCATTCTCGGTGACGACATAGCTATCGCCAGTCTCCAACTTTACAGTTATTCCCTCGAATTCATCTATTCCCTCGACGACTCCCATTGTCCCGTTGACCCATCTGCCTTCAGCGTCATTGTTGAGAAGCATGACTTGTGCTCCTTCTTTGAGTCGTAAGACTTCGTCAGTCGGCATGTGCGAACGCTCGAATCTCCCTGATACTGTGGCAGTAAAGACGATTTCATTGCCCGGCAATTCGTCCAGTTTGGCTTCGTTTATCTCTGTGGCTTTGGCGTTGGTGGATGTCAGACAGACTTTGATCTTCCCCTTAGCAGCACTTTTCATGCCCCTGCTTTTGCTGCCCGCCTCATATCTCACATTCAATTCCGCGAACTCCGCATCGCCCACACTATTGTTCCTGATGGAATTCAAGAGACGGATGAAATTCCCATCTGACTGGCGATAGACTTTCTCCAGCTCGATGAAATGGAATTTGCCATGATCGAAAGATTTGGCGTCGAAGAAATACGGGCTCTTGTAAAGCGTCTCGAATGCCTGCTTCTCCGACGATGCGACGACCGGTGGCAATTGGTAGAGATCGCCGATGAAGATCATCTGTATGCCGCCGAAGGGCCGGCCGGGACCGCCGTCTTTGCCCCTCCTATTTACGCGCAAGAATTTCTCGAAGCAATCCAAGATGTCCGCCCGTGTCATGGATATCTCATCGACAATGATGGTGTCGAGCCTATCGAGGACCTTGGCCTTCTTGCTGTCAGCGCCGAGCTTTTTAACTTTCTTCAGAGTGATATCTGGCTTGAATCCGCAGAATGAATGTATGGTCTGCCCGCCCACATTGACCGCCGCCACTCCTGTCGGCGCCAGCACCGCCACACGCTTCTTGGTCTGCCTGCGGAATTCCGTGAGCAGTGTCGACTTCCCCGTCCCCGCCCTTCCGGTCAAGAATAGATCCTCGCCGGTCTCATTCATGATCCGCAGTGCTTCCATAGCTTCCGGACTCCAAGTTAGGGGGGATTTGGTGGTAGGCGAAGCTTTCATATTTGAATCATATCGCACATCCTTGACTTAGGCACCATAAGCAGTGGATACGTTTCATATAATGATATAAACAAAAATGGCCTGCTTACTGAAAGCAGACCGTGTACTAAATTTGAAACTGACGTCACTTCTTAATTGGAAATTTCTTGTACATCCTGGCAATGTTCTGACGCAAAGTATCGAGCCCCATAGTCTTGCGACGGCGGCTCACATTGGCGGAATCTTCGATCGGTAGTGGGACATGCTTTCCGTCTATTTGAGTGAACTCCGTTCCGTACGTCTGACGAAGGCCAAAACCCCGCCTAACTCGATCTTCCAGATGAGCAACATCTCTACGTTCGACTTCCGGCGGTTTTTCAGACTTCATCGAAAGGAAGCATAAATGCTGGAAGTGCCTATCCAGATCAGCGTGTTGTGCAAGGAGCCAGGCTCCATGAGACGCTCTCTTACCAACCTTCGAACGAGTCGGCCAACCGATTGATCGAATGACCTTTGCGAGATTTTTGGTGTTACGGATATCGATTTGCCTATTCCACACCTTTCCATCCTTGTTGTTCTTGAACCTGACCTTCTGGTCGATTTTGACCATGGCCATGATCGCAGCTGCTATCTCAGGGTATTTAATTTTCATTCTTCACTCACAATACCATTCTTTTCACATTTGTAAAACGGCCGAGAATCACTTCCCCATCTGAAGAACCTCATCTATCCTTATCTGCTCCACGAATGTCGGCACGTGACTGACAAGGATCATCGCGCCCTCGTAAGCATCGAGAGCTTTGGCAATGACTGGTAAGTGACGGAAATTGATGTGGTTGGTTGGTTCGTCGAGAATGAGCAGTCCAGGTTTCTGCAGGACCAAGCGAGCGAAAGCTACCAAGCCTTTCTGACCTTCCGAAAGCGAACCGATCTTCGTATGGATAGCATCAGCACCTATGAGGAAGCTAGCCGCCGTGGCTCTCAGTTCTGTCTCGATCAAGCGGCCTTCCGTAGCCCTGACGATCTTCTCCAACGATTCGTAGACCGTGTCATTGAAATCCATCATGGAGAAATCTTGGCGATAATAGCCGACCCGGATTCCCGGAGCGATGGAAATATCCTTCTCCTGCGCCGCCACAATCTTCTCGAGAAGCGTCGACTTTCCTATCCCATTTGGTCCAGTTATTAGCAAATGCTGTTTCTTGCGGAGCTTCACATGACAAGCCACATTCACCGGCTTGTGCTTCGTCGGACTGATCATGCTATACGAATCGATACTGATAACATCGCCGATGATATCCGGCTGGGCCGGAATGGTGAACTGCTTTATAGTCTTATCTTCCTTACGCACATCCACGATCTCCTCCGAAAGCTCCTCCGCCTTCTCACGCATCCGCTTGGCCACTAGACGCATCTGACCGCCCTTCTGAGCGAAGACTCCGGCTTGGTACTTTTTGGCTTCGATCTCTTTTTCCAGTCGTGCATTCTCCATATTCTCCTTTTCGATGCGCGCCGAGATCTCCTCGACTACATCCTTGTAGTCACCGACGTATTGCTCAACCTTGCGTGTGTGCACATCCAAGTAGAGAACGCCATGCGTGAATGCATTTAGAAAGTCCGCGTCGTGAGAAATCACTATGCAAGTTTTTTGATAATCGATCAGGAACTTGGTCAAGTGCTCTATGCCAGCTTTGTCGAGATTGTTGGTCGGCTCGTCGAGAAGCAGGATATCTGGATCTTGGATCAAGGCTGACGCCAAGAGGAGCCGAGCCTGTTGTCCGCCGGAAAATGTCTTCATGAGACGGTCTAATTTGTCGCCATGCAGGGGCGCCGATTTTGAGTGGCCCGCTTCCGACACATCTCCCTCAGACACCTTTGTGAAAGTGGCGGATTTTCCGCCACTTTTACTATGTTGAGAAAAAGACTCTCCGCCCCCCATCTTCAATCCATGGCCAACTTTCAAGTTCACAACTTCTAAGACCTCACTAATACGCACATCCAGATCATATACCTTAGACCTGCCACCGCTCTCCATTGCTTTGGCGAAAAATTCCCTGACTGTCAATTCCAAGTCTGCCCGCGGGATCACCTGCTTGGCTGTGGCTATGGTCGCTTCATTCGTTATGTGGATCTCCCCGCTTTCCGGCTTGTACCCTTCTTGGCCGCCAGCACCCAAAACCAATCCAAATATGGTCGTCTTGCCCGCTCCGTTCTGGCCCATGAGAGTTATCTTCGTCCCTTGGCGCACAGTGAAGCTAGCCTCGTCTAGGATCGGCTTATTATGCCCGTATTCGAAAGATACGCCCTCGAAGCGAATGATCGTGTCGCCGGCAAATTCATTCTGGCCGAACTTCGACTGTTTGTTTGATTTTGACATGAATGTACACAATACGTCATTTTCGAGGTTATGGCTAGTTTGACGTTGATTTAAGATCAGTCCGGTGGTAGTGTAGCGGAAGTAGAAAGTTCCCAACAAAACCGATTTATGCAGCACAACACTTCCCGCTTGGAGACTGATGAACTCATCGCTCTTTATGAAAAAGAGATGGGCCACGACCAATACGGCTTCCTCCCTCGTAGGCGTCGATCTAGCGCCATGCAAGAGCTCAAGAAGCGAGAAGCCTCCGTTCTGGCAGCCATCGCCGATCATCTCTCCGAATCGATCGCTTTAGACCCAGTCATTGAAACAGCTTGGAGATGTGCTCTGCGCGATATTGGTGAAGCTATCGAGGCTTCCGATAGGCCAGAAATATTTGAGCCTACTAGTACCTGGATCAATTGGGCTCGCAAGCACGAGAAGCCCGCCTATTCAGCCAAGTGAGCAACTTTAATTTTTCTCCGCAACAGGAAAACATCCGCAAAATCTTCCAGAGATTATGCGGTTTTTTTGTCGACAAATGATTAGCAGCTCCTATCACCTTGCTATTCACCAACAATATCCGTAGTCTGTTAGACAGAGGTACGTTATATGCTAAGAATAACAAATCAAGTCGTCACCTATCGTCCCTTCCAAATAATGTTCAGCTTGGTCGTGAACTCCGGTGTGCATCAGCACGTCCCGCTCTGCGAAGTTGAAGAGACTAGCAGGAAGTGGCTACATGATTCAAAGGTCGCCGGACATATATTTTTGCCCGGCACATGGTCTTCTGCGCCAAAACAAGACATTCGTGAAAGCATCGCTATCCAGGAGCCCTGGGCTACTTACGAAGGTTTCGTCGATCCGATCACGTACGCAGACCTTACCGACGCCATCGTCACAGGCGCATTGACCGGTCTGGCCGATCTGATTGGTACGAAATTCAAAATTGATCCGATATTCGTAGTATTCCAAGATGAGATTCTCCGCCTAGAGAAATGCTGATCTCTGCCTGCCGACCGCCTCCGGTCGGCATTTTTGTATCTAAATCGCTATTTCACGAACTCATCCTCCGCCGTCAGCCTGTTGCGGACTCGAACGTCGCTTTCTATCTCCCCGTCCATGAGATGGATGATGCGCTCAGCGTGGTCAGCCGTAGAAGTCTCGTGAGTGATGAGGACGATGGTCTTGCCATGCTTCTCATTCAGGTTCTGAATAATGGCCATGACATTCTTGCCAGATTTGGAATCGAGGTTGCCTGTAGGCTCGTCAGCGAAGATGACTTCCGGATCAGTCACTAGTGCCCTAGCGATAGCCACGCGCTGCTTCTCCCCACCTGATAACTCGGACTGGCTATGATGCATGCGACTGGCCAAACCGACCGATTCCACTGCTTCACGAGCTCGCTTGTCCCATTCATGTTCTGGAATCTTCGAATAATAGAGAGGCAATTTCACATTCTCCAAGACCGACGTCCGCGAGAGCAAATTGAAGGCCTGGAATACAAAACCCAACTCACGATTCCGCAAAAGCGCTAGTTCATTCGATGTAAAAGATTTGATGCTCTTGCCGTTCAGATGATATGAACCCGAGGTCGGCTCGTCCAACAAACCCAGCAAATGAAGCAATGTCGATTTGCCGGAACCCGATGGTCCCATGATGGCTAGGAATTCCCCTTTGCGCACATTGAATGTTACCTTATTCAGAGCCACCGTGGCCGCCTCTCCCCCATCTTCGTAAGCTTTGTGAAGATTCTTTACTTCGATTATGTTGGGGGCGGCAGGCATTAATATTGAAATTAGAAATTATAAATAAGAAATTAAAAATCATTCATCATTTCGGTAACATCGTTTTCAGACCGTCAGCGTATAAAGTATACGCCCGCACAAACGAATCATCCACATGAGCATAGAGTATCCCCTCGCCCTTTCCTGTCTCCACGAATTGACTGGCAAAGGTGATCGTCACTGCTTCTGTGTCGCGAATAAGCGGTTCAGGCGATACCCAATCTATCTTACCAACTTCATAATCATATATAAATAAGCCCACTGAAAATATTCCATACTTGATTTCTTTACCGACTCGTTGATTGGCTTCGCGACCATTCATGATGCCCAACAATTTTTTTTCACCAATATCTATGAACGACTTAGGAAGTAACGGTCCAGGAGAGGCATGTCCGGCGATCCATGGGATCCCGTGTTCCTTGGGATGAAAGACGATGTCGCCAAATTCCCACGGACCGCTCATGCCTTTGGCTATGGCGACACGCACAACCGAATAATCAAAGTCTATCTCCTTTTTACCAGATTCGAACAAATTCAATCTCATACCCTTTGAATTTATGGGCGCTATCGATAGCTCTTTTGCCGCTTCAGTCTTGACTGTCTCCCGAAGTACCGGCATAACCATCTCGAGCGAATCCAAATCTTTTCCGAACGCATGCCCTAAATGAATGAGTGCCCCGCGTTTCCTTTTATGTAGAAATGGCATAGTGAAATAGACATGTTTAAGACCGGCAATCTCATCAACAAAGATATCCGGGTCTTCTAAGCCGATGAAATCAAGATCATCATTTGATAGCTTCCTTATTATTTCTTCCGCGCCAGCAATCTTGATTTCATTTCCTACAGTAAAATGCTCTAGCGTATCACCTGCTAGATAGTGTATCTCGCTCCGATCGACATATCCTGCCTTGCTCACATCCCCTTCTCTACTGACGATACAACGAACAATACCTCTCTTAAATGAAGCGGTCGGATCCAAAGCTATAGCCATAACATGCTTGAAAATGCCGTTTGTCTCGACGGCTTTGCCAGAATGTTGTTTGTAGGCTAAAGGCATAGCTTCACCCAGTCGGTTAAATTGCTATTTGACATAAGTAACTATCTTTTGACCAGCTGTCACCCCAGAAATGATTTCCGTCGTTCCATCCGACCCTTTAAGCCCGACTTTGACTGGAATCGTGACGAATGATTTTCCATCAGCGCTCAATATGCGCACTGCTTTGGAACCAGCCACGGCACCAGCAGTCGGATCTTCAATGATTGCTCTGGTCGGAACTTCAACGACATTATCCTTCTCATGAGTCATGATCTCTGTATTGGCGGTCATACCGGAACGGATACGGCTATCTGGTTGATTGAAAAGCAAAGTGACCTTGTAAGTCGGCACGCCCTCGAGAACTGTTTCAGCCGGATCGATAGCAGTGACCGCGGCAGAAAAATGAGTGTCAGAACTGTACGCATCCAATGTTATATCGGCGCTATCCGTCAAAACGATTTTGGCCACATCTGCTTCAGGAACATAAGCTTCAATCTTATACTGTCCGCTGCTTTGGACCGTGAAGGCCGAATTTCCGGCCGCCACAAACTCACCGACCGACGGATCAACTTTGGTTATTATGCCATCAATAGGTGAGAACAACCGATCTTTGTCCGATTCAGCCTGATATGTCGCCACTGTGGCTTTGGCCGCCCGGATGGATTGCGCCGATGATCCAGCCTTGGCCACATTGAAATCATTGTTCGCCTGGGCATAAGCCGCCGACGCGTTATTGAATTCGGAATTCGCCGCCGTAAGCGAAGAGACTGATTGATTGATCGTCGACAAAGCTGAGTTCATAGCGGTAAGAGCAGCATCGATGGCTTGTTGATTTAAACCGGAATTGCCTGGACTCAATCCGTTGACGATCCCTGAGAGGTCACTCAAAAAGCTTTTGATCGTGTTTACATAAGCTGTGGCTCCGGCAATGGCCCCATTCGTATCACCTTTTTGCGTCAAAGTATCTATCTCAGCCTTCCAGGCTACCAAGGTATCAGACACAGATACACGTTCGCTGTTTATGGAATTCTGACGAGTCTGTGAGTCGGTGTGAATCGTGATATTAGGATTGGCGCTTTGCGGATTGGTGAACAGTGAATCGGCGTAGTTAACGACCGCTGATTGGGCTTGAATGAATGATGATCTCACTGTATTTATAGCATCCTGTTTGGCATTGGTGAGAGCCACCGAGGCCGACTCGACTTTGGCCTGATTTGCAGCCAATTCTTCTGGACGCAAACCACGTGCCAGGTCATCCAGTTTAGCCTGCGCCGACGCCAACGCTGCAACATCGCCAGCATCATCAAGTTTTGCGATAAGATCTCCTTTCTTGACTGTGTCGCCAACTTTGATATTGAGAACAGTGATGACCCCACTCTTTTCGAAAGCCAGGTCGGCTTTGCTTTGGGGCAAGATCTGTCCAGTGACGCTGACTTTCTCCACGACATTGCCGATGGCTGCTACTGCCGTTTCAAAGCTCGGGGCCTTGGGACGATGGGTAAAATAATAGAGGCCGACGATGACGAGGATCACTAGAGTAGTGATCACATACCAGCGGAAAAAAATACGCTTAAGAGCTTTTCTCATATGACATGTAACATTGTATCACATTCTAAATAGCCTTATAATTGATACCTACACTTCATGAACTACCAGCTCATCATCAACGATTCTACCGTTCTATCCGGAAACGTCTGGACAGCCACCATTATCATCGTTCTAGCACTAGTCATCTTGGTAGTTATGGCTGGCCTCTTGTTACGCCGCATCCGCCAAGGCGAAGCTATGCGCTATGAATTCATTACTATGATCGCCCACAAGTTCCGTACCCCGCTCACCTCGATCAAATGGCTCTTGGAAAGCATGGTTTCCTCGGAGATCGACCCTCAAAAAAAGGAAAATCTGTCAGACTTGGTGACTTCCAATGAAAAACTTATCGCCCTGACTGGTACCATGGTCGAGCTCACTGATCTCGACAATCAGACTAAGTCCCTATATTCCTGGGAAACGATCCCCTTCTGTGATTTCGTCAGGTCAGTATTTGACCAATACAAAAACGCTTTCCATGAGAAGAACATCTTCATAAGCTTGCAATGTTCCGACCCAGACCTTCTGGTGACGATAGACCGTTCACGGATGGAATTCGTCCTACAAACGCTCTTCGAGAATTCTTGTAATTACACTCCGACAGGAAAGAATGTCGACGTGACCGTCGTCCGGAAAGGCCGCAAAGCAGTTCTCTCCGTCACAGATAACGGCATCGGCATCGACAACAGTGATCTTCCAAAGATTTTTAGTAAATTCTTCCGCACTGAAAACGCTCGTCGGGCTGATACCGAGGGCATTGGGGTCGGCTTATTCTTGGCCAAATCCATAGTCAGAAGACATCACGGCCATATGGTCGTCTATTCGGCCGGGATCAACCAAGGCTCCACGTTTACTCTGACATTGCCGAGCGTAAGGAAGTAGAAGCAACTCACTAATAAAATGAAAGAAGGATACGAGCCATCTGCCACACAGCCACCGAGTTTTCGAGAAGAAATTCCCGAGGAGCTCTTACGTTCATGGAATACTAACAACTTCTCCATCGAAACGTATGGTGAAACCTATTCCGTTATCATGCTCGGAGAGGGACACCATGATTCCGGAGCTCCGGGAGCTCAAGCCAAACAAGTTGAATTGATCGAATTGATCAAGCCGGAATACGTGCTTTATGAATCATTGAAGGGTCTTATCTACGACCCGAAAGCCAGAGAATTCAGAAAACAGGCCAACAGAAGATTCAACCTCGATGACTTAGACACTCATGATAACAAGCCGGATAAGCCTATAATGGAAGCTGCAGATAAAATAGGATTTACCATCGTCGGATGCGACATCACCTCCGAGGAGTTAAAAGTCATCGAAAAGACAATCACTCGAGAAAATCCTCTCGAGTACAGATACAACTACAAATTAGAACGGGTGGTCAAACTAGACGATCCAGATTTTCAAGCAACGATCCATTCGGAAATCGTCGTGCCGTTCAGGGATAAGCAAATGGTCGAAACGATGCTCCACTATCTTGGCGAGACAACTAAACCGATCATTAGCATAATAGGAGCTACACATGGAGCGAATATCCATGCGAAAAAACTACTCCAAGATAAGAACTTCGGGTACGCATTCGTGGATCAGGGCCTGAAAAGCTAGTGATCCCTAAATAGGATCAGTTGTACTTCCCGATGATCCTCAACATGATCTCGTCTATGAACTTTTTGGTTTTTTCAACTACAAATCTGAACATTTTTATACTTGATACTGGGGTTTAGCTGGCCGCTCTCATGTTCTTGCCAGGTTCGCGGCGAGAGACGACATATACATTTGAATATTTCTTGGAACGGCGCGTCTTCTGGCCCTTGCCGGCCGGCTTGCCCCAACGGGTCTTCAAACGGCGCAATCCGCGACCTGAACGCTGTTCACCTCCACCGTATGGATGGTCGACTGGGTTTTGAGCAGTACCGCGAACTGTCGGGCGGATACCCATCCAGCGCGAACGGCCAGCTTTGCCGACATTGACCAAGCGTGACTCTTCATTAGAAACTGCTCCGATAGACGCCCAAGCATTCTCGTGGATCTTGCGTACTTCTGTGGAAGGCATCTTGATATGCGTATAACCTGCATCGTTAGCGACTACTTGAGCGAACGAACCAGCTGAACGGACAAGTTTGGCTCCAGAACCCGGTTTGACTTCGACATTGAAAATGAATGTTCCAACTGGAATCTTCTTCAAAGGTAAACGGTTACCTGTTTCGATAGGCGCATTTTCTGAAACGATGAATGAATTGCCGACTTTCATGGTCTTTGGCAAAAGGACATAACGCTTGGTACCATCCTTGTAATTGACGATGCCAATGTATCCGGTACGGAAAGGATCATATTCTACAGTCTTCACGGTAGCGATGATGTCCTTCTTGTCATACATGAAATCTATCTCGCGATAAAGCTTCTTGTGCCCTCCCCCCTTATGGCGGACCGTGATGCGACCAAAAGCATTGCGTCCCATGTCGCGCTTGAATCCAGAGGTCAGCGGCTTATAAGGTTCCGAGGCCGTCAAATACTCCTTGAACGGCAAAACCGTCATATGTCGGCGCGAATCTGATGTTGGGCGGTAGGTTTTCATAGGAATATATTAAGTTTATACAAAATCGATCTTCTCTCCTTTCTTCACGGTTATAATGGCCTTCTTCATTCCAGACACTGTGCCTCTGCGGCCTTTGACGAAGACATTCTTCATAGGCGTGTTGATGATCGCGATCTTAACCGGGTTGACCTTGTACAAAGCCTTCACAGCCTTGGCTATCATGGCCTTATTGGAATTCCTGGTCACTTCGAACGTATATATGCCATTTTGACTGAGGAGTCCAGACTTTTCCGTAACGCGCGGTCTGATGATCGAATCGGTGGCGCTAGTGAATGTTCCCACTGGCATGGTCGGAGCAGCTTTTACTGAGCCAGAATCCTTTGTTACGACCTTATTTGAGATCTTCTCTGGTTTGACCGAGGACTTGATCTTCCCTGCGCCAGCTTTCCTATCTTTCTTCTTATCAGCTGCAGCCGCATTCTTTGCTAGACCAGCTTGTGCCTGGATATGACTCTGCTCGTGCTTTTTGTCTTTTCTGAATCCGAATAATGGCATGATAGTTAAATTAGAAATTATTTGACTGATTTAGCCGCTGGCTTCAACTCGACTTTCGTAGCATTCGAATCAGCCTTTTCGATCAAAGACTTCATTGCTTCGGCCGGATTGGCGACGATGAGGAAGGTGTGATTCAGCACTGAAACCGGATTGATATTGCGGAATTCCTCAACATCGACGTTGCCGAAATTACCGAAACTCTTTTCGACCGTTACTGTCTTCTTGTCCATGGCGATGATAGCAGCATTGGCCTTCTTGGTCGCCAACCTTTCGTATCCTTTGATAGAAGACAAAGCGGTCAAGATCTTCTTGGCATCTGCAGCCTTCGGTGATTTCATATTCACTGAATCGACAAAAAGAATCTCGCCTTCTTTGAATTTCTTGGATAGGATCGTATAAAAAGCTTTGGTCTTGGCCTTCTTGTTGATCTTGCGATCAAAATTCTTGTCATTTCGAGGACCATGAGCCACACCGCCTCCGACCCATATCGGTGAACGTGTAGAACCGTGACGGGCACGGCCGGTTCCCTTCTGCTGCCAAGGCTTCTTGCCGCCACCGCGGACTTCACCACGAGTCTTGGTATGAGCCACATTGGTACGAGAATTGGAGTTCATCAAACGCACGACCTCGTGTACCAGGTCAGCATTCCAAGGCAAACCGAAAACGCTCTCTGGGATGGATATCTTCCCTGCTGATTTGCCTTCTTGATTGTAAATAGTTGTTTCCATGTTCAGTTTTATTGTCCGACTATCTCGACTAACGTGCCACGGCGTCCCGGTATCGCTCCGGAAACATACATGATGCTCTCCTCCGGGTCAATATGGGTGACTATGAGGTTCCTGACGGTTACACGATCGCTACCCATCCTACCGGCCATTCTCATGCCTACTGGGACGTGCGTACGCAAACCTCCACCAATGGAACCTGGTTCGCGTTCAGAGTGCTTCTGACCATGAGAGCGAGGGCCTCCATGGAATCCGTGCCTCTTCACCACGCCTTGAAAGCCTTTACCCTTTGAAGTAGCGCTGACCATGACTGTGTCGCCTTCCTTGAATTGCGATATCTCGACTTTGTCGCCGACTTTGGCGACCGAAGTGGCGATGGTCCCGTCTGACTGCACATCGAGGCGGAATTCTCGGAGACAGGCGAAATTGCCCAAATCCTTGATATGTCCTTTCAACGGCTTATTGATGCGATTGGCGTTCCTCGTGCCCTCTCCGATCTGAACAGCTTCATAGCCATCATTGTCTTTGGTGCGGATCTGGGTGACCACGTTCGCCCGGACAGCCACAGCCGTTACCGGAACAGCGGCGCCTTTGGCGTCGAAGATCTGCGTCATATTCAGCTTTCTTCCTAGTATGAATTTCATATATTTAATGCAAATCTACAAATTATGCGAATACTACAAATCGGACTGCGAGCGACATTTGTAGCATTCGCATAATTCGTAGATTCGTATTTCAATCACATCATCTTCACATCTATATTCACTCCGGACGGCAAACTCAAGTTGGTAAGGGCTTCGATCACTTTCGGATTCGGGTTGATGATATCTATCAAGCGCTTGTGGACCCTCATCTCGAACTGCTCCCGTGAATTCTTGTCGATGAATGAGGCGCGATTGACTGTATACTTCTTTATCTCCGTTGGCAATGGGACCGGACCGTGGATCTCTGCATCATACCTAGCCGCCGTATCCATGATCTGCTTCAGTGAAGCATCCAGGATCTTGTGCTCGTAGGCTCGGACCCTGATTCGCAGATGTGGTATCTCCCCTTCTGCCTTCTTAGCCTTGCGGACCCGAGGCGCAGCCTTTGGCTTTGCTTCATTTTTAATTGTTGATTTTTCGGTTGCCATGGTGATTATTAAATCTGGTTTCTATTTGCAATTGGAATTTCCATAAAGCTGTAATGGTAATGTGAAGAATGGTTGTGTCTTTGTGATGCGGTTATAAGGATAAAATTTCAGAATAACACTACAGACTGGCGACTGTGAAACATCCAACGTTGCAGTAAAATCTACAAAATTATCAGTGAGATCATTACATCCTTTAGCGGATACAACACACCGTGCAACAGCAGTATTTATCCCGAACGTGGCATTATCCTTCGTATAGTAGGCATCAATCGTAAACTCGCCTCCTAATTCGTAAACTTTCCTAGCCTGACCTGAAATTACAATAGGCTGGCTAGCATTTACTCTGCTGTTAGATTTAGGAGAATAAATTTTAATCAATTCATTTCCTGAAACTAAAGATTCTGAAGTAGGTGTAGTTGATTGAACTGCGGGTATTTGATTTGCTACTTCTTGACTGCTTGGCAAACCAGGTCCAATCTTGTGATTTTGAACAGAGTAGAAGTAAATTCCGCCTGCAATCAAAACAATCATAATAATTGTAATCCAAACTGCAACGGAACCTTTTTGATAATTCTTCTTCATAGATGAATATTACGCGATGACCTTGGTCACGACTCCTGCTCCCACAGTCTTTCCACCCTCGCGGACGGCAAACCTCTGCTTGTCTTCCAAGGCGACTGGGGCGACCAGCTTGACCTTGAACGTTACTGTATCTCCTGGCATGACCATCTCTACCTTTTCCGGAAGAGTCACTTCTCCGGTCACGTCAGTGGTGCGGATATAGAACTGAGGCTTGTATCCTGTGAAGAACGGAGTATGACGGCCACCTTCCTCTTTCTTCAAAACGTAAACTTCTGATTCGAATTCGGTATGAGGCTTGACGGAACCGGTCTTGGCCAAGACTTGGCCGCGAGAAACGTCATCCTTGGCGATACCACGAAGAAGCAATCCAGCATTGTCTCCAGCCAAACCCTCCTTTAATGACTTATTGAACATCTCTATACCGGTAACGACCGTCTTGGCTGTATCCTTGAATCCGACGATCTCGACTTCCTCGTTGATATTGATCTTCCCTCTTTCAATACGGCCTGTAACAACGGTTCCACGGCCTTCGATCGAGAAGATGTCTTCGATCGGCATAAGGAACGGCTTGTCGACTTCGCGAACCGGGTCAGGAATATAGGTATCAAGAGCGGTCATGAGCTCGTCGATCTTGGCAACATAAGCCGGATCGCCTTCTATGGCCTTTGTGGCTGAACCGCGGATGACCGGGACATTCTTGCCATCGAACTTATTCTTGGTCAAAAGTTCACGTACTTCCTCTTCGACCAGATCGATAAGGTCAGTCTCTGGGACGAGATCGCACTTGTTCAAGAAGACCACGATCTTCGGCACACCGACTTGGTAAGCCAAGAGAACGTGTTCGCGAGTCTGCGGCATAACGCCATCAGTAGCGGAAACGACGAGGATAGCTCCGTCCATTTGGGCGGCGCCGGTGATCATGTTCTTGACGAAGTCGGCGTGTCCTGGACAGTCGATGTGAGCGTAGTGACGCTTTGGGCTCTCATACTCGACGTGCGAGAGCGAGATAGTGACGGTCTTTGTAGCATCGCGGACCGTTCCTCCCTTGGTAATATCGGAGTAAGCCTTTTCCTTGGCCAACCCCTTCTTGGCTTGAACGACCAAAATAGAAGCCGTCAATGTGGACTTGCCGTGGTCGATGTGACCGATGGTGCCGACGTTAACGTGCGGCTTGGTACGATTAAATTCTGCTGCCATATTATTATTGATTTAGTGCTCAGCCCCTTTTTTCAACACGTGAACCAGGTTGAAAGGAAGAGCCGAGATAAATTGTTAATAGTCTATTAAAACGCCAGATGGCGCGTAGAAAGCAGCTTAACATAACGTCAAGATTCGCGCAAATATTGGCGTTTGGAACAGATCCTAGTTAACAATTGGGGCACAGCTGTAACCAAATGGGCAAGGTGGTGCAGTGGTCACAGTTATATAACCGTCGCTATAATCGTAGGCTTGCATAGCTGAATTGTTGTTGAGAGTCACAAATACCCTATACGTCCCTGCGTAAGCAGCCGGACCTGGTTGAACAGAGATATTGTTTATTCCAGGCGTTATATTCGTAAGCGAAGTCAGGAATATCTGTCGGTTGCCGGAATCAACAAGATACACATAGATCATATTACCTATTTTAGCGGTATCACCTGTAACATTAACTTGGACATTGTGGAACAATCCTTGGTCCCAGGTCTCTCCCCCATTCGGTGAGACGATGTTGATATCTGGCACACCAGACGTTTGAGTAGGTGCTATCGCGAAGTAAGCATCACTCGTATCACAATTATTCGTGCCAGATTCACAGATCTGCACAGTGTATTGACCATCTGGGACGACTACAGTTGACGAATTTAGCGGCGAAAACGGCAATGCATTACCAACAATCCAGCTATATGAATTCTGGTTAATTTGAATATTCGTAGCAATGGTGTATGGCGCTATCATATACATCGGACATAGCGACGTCGAACCATTCGTAGTACAACTTGGTCCTTTTGCTAAAAGTTTCAAATCGGCGTTTGTTGCCCTGAAATATGCCGGCGATGTCCACGTGATGCTTTGTATCGTTCCCTTCTGCCAGGTTTCACCACCGTTGGGACTGATGATCTTCAAGGGGCCGGCTGTCGAAGAATTCGTAACCTGAACCGTGGCACTCGTAACCGCAGTCTGATTTGCAGAATTAACGACTGTAAATTTTGGAGTATACGTGCCAGCGATTGAATAGACGTGGGTTAATGTAGCTGCCTGAGAGAACGCGACTGGCTCCATTGCATTTCCGACCCAACCGACTGGAAGCGCGACGGAATCTCCCCAATCGACACGGTAATACAACGCCAAATTTTGTGGATCCTTGGCGTAGATAGTCCACGTCCCAGTTTGACCAACCGTAAGTGTCGTCGGTGCGTCGATACCATTAATAACTGGCGTGTTACTCGTAACCGTTCCGTTTGAAGACATTGTAAAGTAATTGTCGCTATCATCGCACTGTGAGCCATTCGTTGTGCAGATTTGAATCTTGTATTGGCCGTCTTGAATTACAATCGGCTCAACTACATAGCCAGGCACAATGCCAGGGTTGTAATTACCAACGACCCACGAATATGTTCCTGAATCCAGATTAACTCCTGTGGCAATAGTCAGCGGAGCTCTCACCGCGATCATACAGCGAGGATTGGCAGTCGCCGCCGCGCAAGCAGGCATAGCAAATTCCAACCTTATATCTCCAGTTTGACTTATCATAGCCGACGGACCGTTCCATGTAATATTCCGTGTCGATCCCTTCTGCCAAGTTTCGCCGCCGTTGGGTAAGATTACTCGAAGATCGCTACCGAATACTTTAGAGTCAGAACTGATCCTTCCACGTGTCATCGAACCGAAATAACCGTAAGCCGGCAGACCGACAGATCTTTGATACGCCGACACAGCTGATTGAGTCTGCGAACCAAAATATCCTTTAGGAGTAGCGCCTGAAGAGACAGAAGGAATGCTGTAGCCGTTGGCGATGAGCCAAGACTGAAGATTAACAACATCCTGCCCCGAAGAACCGACAGTCAAGTCACTATTAAATGTATAGTTCTGCGCTGATACATTCATTGCAGCCGCAAAAGCAGAGATAACAGCAATAGTCGAAATAATGAGATATTTATTCATGTTTATTGGTTATATACCGATAATGACGCGGACCTGTCACATATCTTACATCTTATACCAATGAGAATCCATGAGACATCATATTCTGTATAAAACCAAAACTCCGCCACAAGGCGGAGTTTTCGAAGACTAAACGCTCACTTCAAGAATCTAAAATCCGTAACACAAGCCTTGTCCGCTCAGACAATAACTTATATTTGAACGGATAGCGTCGAAGACTGAAGAAGTTTCAAGTATTGGCGATGGTGTCGGTGTTACGGTAGGAGTCGGCGTTACGCTTGGATTCGGAATATTTGTCACAACCGGGATAGGCGGCTTTATCCGGACGCATCTATAGCCAACCGGGCATCTTACCTCTGTCGCCCGGAACCGAGTCGCGCTCGGAATCAGAGTTACGCTTGGGTTCGGAGTAACTGTCGGAGTCGGGTATGGGGTCGTCGTAGGGCTATAGGTCGGACTAGGATATGAAGTCGGGGTCGGATAGATTGACGATCCAACTGTAAAGTAGTTGTCGCTTCTATCGCATTGATTCAGTGAACAAATCTCGATTTTATACATCGAACCATGAGTTGATACCCAATCTTTCGGCAAATATAGAGACTCCATCTGCTTACCATTCGTAGTGACAATATACGGATCAGTAATATTGTGATGATAATAATTGTTATAAGAGATCAGGTCATAACCGGCATTATTCGCATCTACGAGATTTATGTAGACGCGCTGATTTGACGATGGAACCGAATACATTACGGGCATTGCCTGATTCACACCGACAACCTCTCCTCCATTGGGACCTATTACTGTCACAGAAGATGGATTCGGCGAATATGTCGGACTCGGGCTATAAGTTGGACTAGGATATGAAGTCGGGGTCGGGCTATAGCTAGGATACGGCGTCGGGCTTGGACTTCCACCCAAACCAACCCTTACAATATCGAGATTAATGTCGCCAGTAGTCGTATTGTAGACTTTCTCATACCATCCTTGTAGTTCGCTCAAGCCACCACTCGGAATGACACAACTCGGGGCACGTCCTGCAGTCTGTTGAAAGACCTGGGTGATTTGTTGTTTGACTTGGTATTCTATCCCAGACATCATTCCCTGCTTGATCGTACCTAAATCGGCTGGATATGAACTCCAATAATCCCATCCTTGAGGATCCGGTTCGCGGCACTGGAGCGAGACATACAGCTGTTCGATGCTCGATTTTGTTGGATAATTAGATATTGGAGAATAGGTCGGGGAATACGTAGGATAGTATATAGGTGTTGGCGTCGGAGACGTATAAGGCGTCGGGTAGGCGGTAGGCGTAGGATACTGACCATTCACTGAATAGATCTTGAAATATGAATCACTGAGATCGCTAGCTAGCAGAGTATGGTTTCCAGTCCTATCGTCACATGAATTGAAATCATTATTCGGAACACATACACCGGCCTTGAGCCAATACACTCCAGGATTGATGTAACTAGGAATAGTGAAACCGGCATAGCCAGGATTTCCATCGATATTTATGAGATTTTTGACAAGTTCATTTCCATATTGATCCGAAAGCGCCAGATAGATCCTTGAAGCGTTGGTAGACGTCCATCTTACTGTCATTGTCCCTCCAACATAATAGCTCTCTCCCCCATTAGGGCTCAAAACGGTAATGGAAGGGCCAGGCGTTGGACTTACACTTGCACTATAGGTCGGAGTCGGGGTTGGAGTGGTAATAGTGAAGTAATTACTACTTAGACCGAGAGCAAGCACACCTGAACCTGTTGCTGGATCAAATGCTTCAACGCGGAGTTTGTAATGGGTGCCTACCGGAATCATGTACGGCAAAGGTCTTTGGTAATACACATTCGTACTAGACAAATCGACATTAGTCACCAGTTGATAACCCGTGTCTTTTTCCACATCGTACACAAACACGTTAGCTTTCTTACCATTCAAACCTACGGTTGAAAAATTCACATTTATTGTGGAATTTTGGCTAAAAACCTCTCCCCCTTTCGGACTCAAAACTGTAATAGACGGACTATCAATGGTCGGTGACGGTGTAGCCGCTGGACTCGAGCTATAATAAGGGGTTGGGGTCGGTGTCTGATTTACCACCTTTAGTGTACAAGTGTAACCGGTAGGACAGAGTACTGGTGGAGCGAATGATGCTTGCGTATACAAGACACCACACGTTGCCACAGTCAGAATGCAGAGCGGTATCACTAAAACAAGATATGCTTTTTTCATTTAGAATAATTAACCTATTAATAATAATTAGTAAATAACTGGCTAAAACCCATAACACGAATTCTTGTTGTTATAGCACGAAGTAATGTTAGACCAAATGGCACCCAAAACATTTGCTGACATATTTGTTTCCGTTGGATTATTCATGGCACCTATCATGGTACGTGTGATCGTTACGGAATCATGACCATAAGGGCATGTAAGCGTTATTGTAGCACTCGTTCCGGGCCAAACTGTAGCCGTAGTAGATATCCTACCTTCTGTAGTCCAAGTTGGGAAACTGGTTATCGTATCAGTATTGAGCTTGTAGTAGTCTATGACATCACGCTGGATACGAGTCACATTATCCGCATAGTTGCTAGTTACCGTGAATTTACAACCAGTTGGAGAGCTGACTTTCCAGAAGAAATAAGCGTCTTCGTCATCACCTAAAGTAATGGATTTAACATGCGTAGCACCAACGGCCTTGTTAACTTCGAGAGTTACAGTGCTGATCGGCGGTGCAACCGAACTGGCCTTTGTTATCGTGATAGTATTGCCACTCATACCTGTCGCAAGCGTATTTCCTGAATAATCGAAAGCTTCAACACGCAGCTTATAATGTCCTCCATTATAAGTACTATTCAAGGGACTGACGGATTGATTGTCGGCAAGAACATAATATGGCACAGGGGTGCTGAAAGATACCGTCGAATCTGTGAGGGATATGCTGGTGGCCAGTTGGTAACTCTTATTGGTATCCGTATTTACTAAGAACACGTTTGCCACCTTCCCTGATAGACCGGTAGTAGAGAAACTGACACTCAACGTCGAATTCGTATCGAACGATCCCCCATTCGGGCTTGTGACGGTGATTGATGGAGCAACAGTAGTGACCACAGTTTGAGGAACATTAAATGTCACCAGCGATGATTTTTGCGACGCGTTAGGAACATTTGCATTATCATAGGCACTAACGCGGAAATTATAAGTAGAACCAGGAGTTACTGTCATTGAATAGCTATTTGTCTGCGAAGTCCCTAGAAGAGAATCTCCGTTCCATATCTTGTAGCCAGAAATAGGATTTGTTCCACGTGTCGATACGGTCCAACTCAATCTGGCTTGGGTTGGAGAAGTTAGAGAAGCCGCTAGGTTGGTAGGAACAGAAGGCACAGTAACTGTAGTTGGTGTCGTATTTGTAACACCAGTTTGATTGGAAGAAGCTCTTACAGTGAAGTAGGCGGTATAATAATTAATATCGCCCGAAGTGTCATTTATCCATATTTTGTATTGACCAGCTGGAATCGGATTTGGTTGAGTCAAAGGATATATCGGCGTCATTGGAGCGAAGTCAACAGTTCCACCAGTCGCTGTATGAGTATAAACTGTTTTAGTACCGCCAACCGCCGACGGTCCGGTTATTGCAGTACCATTTCCAGCTATTCCGTAAATATCATTCTTGACTAATGTAAAATTGACTTGATTTGGAACGTAATTTGAACTCCACGTTACGGGAATATTCGTCGTACCAGAGGGAAAGCTCGTGCCCGAACTCGGTGACGTAATAGTAAGTGCGGGTTTTACATAAGGCTGACCACTAGCCGACGTGTTGGAGACAGTAAAATACGGACTCTCAGCGCGAGGATATCCTATTCCATGAACATACGGGGATTGAAAATCTGTAAGCCTAATTTTGTACTGTCCTGGAGGAAAATATTTTGACAAATACATATGATACGTCCCTCCTGTTGAGCTTGATACAATAGTGTCTTCAGCGCCATATGCCCCAAAAATCGCATTTAATGGATCAGTTTTATCAAAGAGCTCAATATACAGGACCGGTTCACGAACGTCGTTAGGATTTGACTTGTTCCATACGCCGTAACCAGGATTTATCACTTTATAATTTGCTGCCCAAGTAAATGGGATCATCGTTGTACCGTAAGGAATGGCCGTATTTGCATCTGGATTTGAGATGACTATATGTTTTGACGAGCTATTATTCGATGTTCCTGTTGAACCGCTTCCGGTGGATGGTGTTATTATTGTCGTAAGCGTATAACCCGAACCTGTAGTTGTGTGGCCAGACCCAACAGATGTGCCCCCCGTTGTGGCAGATCCAGTCGGTATACAAAAACTTCCCGAAGGACAACCCGTTGGGGCTACATACGGCGTACACATATATGTTTGCTTACTACAAATATAAGGACTAGTGGCGTAAACAGCATGTCCATGTGGATCAATGTAGAGGAATGATCCCGGCGTACTTTGTGTCGCTAATGTAAAAATGGCGAAATCACCGCTTTGGAAAAGCACCATCGAGGTATGCGAGCTTGTTATGCTCGAAAGCGGAACGCTTCCAGTCTGGGCATTTGTGAAATGATATATCGAAAAGACTATGACACTGAATATTACGACTACCATCAGCGCTCTTCCTTGAGAGAAATTACATTTTTTCATTAAGATAGAATTAGTAAATAATAGCAATTGAATATCCCGGATCCGTTGATTCGGATTCAGTATTGACTGATATTAGTATACGCCAATTCTCTTTCCTGCGCCCTGCATACTATCCACAGGAAAATTCGTCGGCCAGCCAACAAAAAATCGTAAAATCTGTGTGAGACTTTACGACTTTATGGACTTTATAAGCTTTAAAGACTTCCTACTTCCTCTTTTCCTTGATCGCCTCCGCAACGTTATTCGGAACAACTTCATAGTGATCGAATTCCATCATAGCTGAGCCCTGACCAGACGTCATAGAACGTAATTGAGTGGTATAACCGAACATTTCAGCAAGAGGAACCTTGGCAATGATAGAGACATTAACGCCTTTTTGATTCTGGCCCTCAATGAGGCCACGCTTTGAGGCAACAGAACCGTTCACGTCACCGATGTATTTCTCCGGACAGACGACTTCTAGTTTCATGATCGGTTCGAGAATGACCGGCTTGGCGCGCTTACAGGCATCTTGGAAAGCCTGGGAAGCAGCGATCTTGTAGGCGATTTCAGACGAGTCGACATCGTGATATGAACCGAATGTTAGCTCACAAGATATATTGACCATCTTGTAACCAGCCACAATACCGCGATCCATAGCTTCATGAACACCTTTTTCTACTGCTGGAATGAATTCATTTGGAATAACACCACCCTTGATAGAGTTAACGAATTCGAAATCATCGAAACGATGCACAGTCTTTGGGATCTTCTCCCCTTCTGGCCATGGTTCGAGCGGCTTTAGATTGAGACGAACGTGACCGTACTGACCTTTACCTCCAGTCTGTTTGATGTACTTGTGTTCAGCTTCGGCAGTACCCAAGATAGTCTCGCGATATGCCACTTGAGGTTCTCCGACATTGGCTTCAACGGTAAATTCGCGTTTCATACGGTCAACCATGATCTCCAAATGCAATTCTCCCATACCAGAGATGATAGTTTCGCCAGTTTCTTGGTTAGAAGTAACCTTGAAAGTTGGATCTTCGTTTCCGAGCTTACGTAGAGCCATACCCATCTTTTCCTGGTCAGCCTTGGTCTTCGGTTCGATGCGTAGAGATACGACTGGTTCCATGAATTTGATGACTTCCAAAACGATCGGATTTTCTTCATCACAGAAAGTGTGAGACGTGAGAGCGTCCTTGAGTCCTACAGCCGCGGCAATTTCTCCGGAAAATACTGTTTTCACTTCTTCGCGCTTGTCGGCCTGAAGTCTAACGATACGGCCTAGGCGTTCACGCTTTCCGGTGCTTGAGTTGTATATATAGGTACCAGCTTCGATCTTTCCAGAATAGACCCGGAAGAAGGTCAAAGCACCAACGAAAGGATCGTTTTGTAATTTGAATGCCAAGGCACAGAAAGGCTCGCTATCATCAGCGTGGCGTATGACTTCATCGCCAGTTCTCGGATCAATTCCTTTTATCGGCGGAATATCGAGCGGTGATGGTAGATAATCAACGACAGCATCGAGAACCAATTGAACACCGATGTTCTTCAGAGCGGAACCGGTAAAGACTGGGAACATTTCGTTAGTAAGAACAGCTTTTCTGGTGATAGCTTTAAGCTCAGGTATTGAAGGAATCTTCCCTTCGAGATACGACGTCATAGCCGCATCATCATGTTCGACGATCTTCTCAATGAGTTCTGCATGATGTTTCTTGGCTTCTTCTGCCAAATCAGCTGGAATTTCAATTTCCACTATTTTATCGCCCATTTCTCCTTCGAATTTGTACGCCTTCATCTGGAGGAGGTCAATAACACCGCTATGTTCGCCTTCGAGACCGATCGGCATTTGGAATCTGACGGCTTTCTTATTGAGTCTTTCTAGGATCGACTTGTATGAACGTTCAAAAGAAGCACCCATGCGATCCATTTTGTTGATGAAGCAAAGACGAGGAACTTTTCCATCATCAGCATAGCGCCAGTTCGTCTCTGATTGAGGTTCAACACCGGCCACGCCATCAAATACGACGACGGCACCGTCTAGAACGCGTAGAGAACGCTTCACTTCTACAGTGAAGTCGATATGTCCTGGTGTATCGATGATATTGAATCGAACTTTCTTGGAAACATCAGGTTTTCCATCAGCGCCAGTGACACCCTTCATGTATGTCGGATTCCAGAAACAAGTGATAGCAGCCGCTGTGATAGTGATACCGCGCTCGCGCTCTTGTTCCATCCAGTCCGTGACTGTATCGCCTTCGTGCACTTCCCCGATCTTGTGGGTCATGCCTGTGTAGTACAGGATTCTTTCCGATGTAGTCGTTTTGCCGGCATCGATGTGGGCGATGATACCGAAGTTACGTACTGATTGAAGTGGATAGTCGCGGTTCATAATGATTTAATGCGAATCTACGAATAGATCCGAATGCTACAAATTACGAATAATAAAAAAGCGCGGTCGCTTAATGGCTTTACGATACAGGAAAACCCTCAAATAATCAAATTTGGGAGCCGCCACACAGGTTTACATAACTGAATTTGGGAAGAATAATAAAGTATCGGTGTATATTACAATTATTGCCTACCTCTCAATCTGCTGAACGAAAAGACAATAAGAGAGGACGCGACATAATAAACTACGATATTCACAACAAGAGATAGCGGACTGAAGGACATTTGCCCATAATCGCCGTCGAAAAATTCTCCGTAAAAAACAGGATAACCCATACCAATCGTCGAAATAGTCGAGCATGAAATACCGACTGGGCTATTGCTACAAACTTTTCCTGTATGAGGTAGGAAACATGTTAATACAAGAAGAACTATAAATATAACAACTATGGATATTGTCGGTTTAAAGAATTTTTTCATACCCAAAGTATATCACGTCTAAACTGCAAAACCCTCAAATAATCAAATTTGGGTCATTGCGGAGAATGCTCCCGATTTGCCAAACGAAGTTTGTGCAAATCGCAGTCCTTTAGGATTAAAACTGTTTTCGAGATAAGAAATGATGCGAGTATCTCTATTCCAATTATTGCTATAGATCATTATCCTCAACAAGCGCTATTGGAGTTCCGTTTCTCTCAACGTTAAATCCTTTCTCTATATCTTCAGGGTAAATTCGGATACGACCATTTGAAAGGTCCCCAACCATGCCTTTGTCACTGATGATTTTTAGTGAATCAACTAACGGTTCTCCATCTTTATCCCAAAGCTGTATATCGAGTCGGCCACCCTCATCAGTTAGCTGAGCACGAATCACTAAAATAGCGTTGTCTAACTGTGGTAATCGATAATTCCAATCTTTAACTGCTTTGATCTCTTCTGAAAACATGTATTTTGAGAAGACATTGTTCAAATCACGAATAATCGTCTTTTCGACATTTGGCAAAGCTTCAAAAGAATCGAGTGAATCTTCTTGTGGGCTATTCATTTTTTCCATAACAAAATTCTATCAGATTAGAACTTAAAAGTCATTTGTCTGCTAAATATTGTTGAGCTTTCTAACGATAGGTGTCCAACGAGACTCTAATTCATCTCAAAACCGATCACCGGTTTCAGCTTTCTGTGAGCTTTCTTGATCTTATTATCTAACTTGTTATGGGAATCTCTCAATTTGTTGAGTGCGATGGAGATGACAACGAGATTATCGGTGTTCTCCTTTTGTCCTTTTTCCAAATAGTTGATCTTGCGAGCCAAATCAGAATGAGTCGCGATCATTTTACGAAGTTCCACGAACGCGCGCATGATATAGACATTCATCTGTACCGCTCGCTCACTTTTGAGAACCGACGAAAGCATGGCTACTCCAAGTTCTGTAAAAGCATATGGTAATTTGCGCCGACCTCCTCGACCAGCCTTTGAAGTCACAATTTGTGACTTCAAACAAGTGGCTTCGTTGACAGACAATTTGAATATAAAGTCGTTTGGGAACCTACTAATATTGCGTTGAACCGCCTGGTTTAAGACTTTCGTCTGGACTTGATATAATTCAGCTAAATCGTTATCGATCATGACTTTCTGGCCACGTACTAATAGTATCCTTCGTTCAATGAACTCTGGCGTTACTGGTACGATCAAACTAGTTTCTTGTGATTTATTCATATGAAAATGTGTTAATTAATAATCAATTAAAAATGGCGCGGCCTTGCCGAACCACGTTGCAATTTTACTCTCTGATAAGTTGCCACGCAAGCTAATCTCGACCGGCCAACAACCTTCTCTTCAATCTCTTCAGTACCTCATCCAATGGATTTTCATTGGAACATTCCTGACACAACCAAAAGTCAGTCGAGCTGTAAGAACCCGGGTCGTCGCTTGACCTTATCTCGCGTTTTTTCTTTCCACAGTGAATACACTTAAGAAAAACTGTCCATTTTTGAACTAGAAGCGTGCTCGGGTGAGGATATTCTGGCTTTGTCGAAGCAGATGAGTAATACATTGAATAGTTTACGACTGGAATACCTGCAAAGGTGCGTGAAATCCCACCATTATTGTTCTACAATTGAACCAGAAGTTAAAGCTCTTAAAATTTTATGACATGCGAACATATCTACTACGGTGTGCCGGGCGTCATTGATAGAATGGCGCAAGCGACCTGGACTCATTTTCCCACAGACGAGAAGCCTGAAAAAGGCGGTATGCAATATTTCGATGGTATCATCTTCCATCTTGGAGACGTTTTCTGTCTTTACGATCCCAACATGTCGCCAGTACCATGCGTCTTGTGTATCAAAGAACACGGCCGTGACCAATTCGACCTTTCGATCATTGGTTTCATCAGCGAAGAAGCCGCCAAACACATAAGCACTGGTCAGGTTTGTATCCTCGGAGAATGGAAAGAGGTGTCTGTGATCAACACCCATAAAATTGAGATAGGAAAATGTTGGATCAGAGAACCCCTAACCACCGCGCCAGACGGCAGACACACCATTCCATACGATATTTCCATCACAGTTCCCTAACGCAAAAGCGCAGCCTTGCAGCTGCGCTTTCTTGTTCAAAGATTAAGTTATGTTACCAAGCGAAGTGAGCAAAAGCCTTGTTGGCTTCGGCCATCTTGTGGACGTTCTCACGCTTCTTGACTGCTTCACCTTCATTCTTGGAGGCAGCAATGATTTCATCCGCCAGCTTTTCATGAATAGGAGCGCCTTTCTTGGAACGAGCAGCCTCGATGATCCATTTCATACACAAAGCGAGCTTGCGCTCCGGTCGGACTTCGCGCGGAACCTGATAGTTGGCGCCACCGACACGGCGGGAACGGACTTCCATGGCTGGCATGGTGTTCTTCAGTGCCAATTCAAAGAGTTCCAGAGGACTTTCCACCTTGGCTTTTTCTTTGATGACAGTCATACAGTCGGCTACGATGGCCCTGGCGATGTTCTTCTTGCCAGACTCCATGATGTAGTTAGTAAATTTGGCCAATTTCAAAGACTGATAGTTTATATCCGGCTTGAGATCGCGCTTGATTTTGATTTTGCGTCGCATGATAGTTTATGAGATTAAGCTTTCGCTGCTTTCGGCCTCTTGTTGCCATACTGGCTGCGACCCTTACGACGTGCTTCGACACCGGCACAGTCTAATACGCCACGAACAACTGAATAACGGAGACCGACGTCCTTGACGCGACCGCCGCGGAGCAAAACTACGGCGTGTTCCTGAAGATTGTGACCCATGCCCGGAATATAGGCAGTGACTTCCATTCCATTAGACAGACGAACGCGAGCGATCTTGCGGATGGCCGAGTTAGGCTTCTTCGGAGTCTTGGTAGTAACTTTTACACAAACTCCACGCTTGAAAGGAGCCGGGAAGAAAATAGGGCGATTCTTGATGCTATTGAAAGTGCGAGTCAAAGCTATGGACTTTGACTTCCTCTTGAACCTGGCTCTATTCGATTTTGTCAGCTGATTTATGGTTGGCATGATGATTAGTTAGAAAGTTTAAAAGTTTTTCAAGTTCGTAAAGTCCGGCTTTATGAACTTTCGAACTTTAGGAACTTTTAACTTTGTTTCCGTCTGATTTTTTCACCGTTTTCGGTTCGAGCGAACCTGAACGATTACTCATCCGGATTGGTAATTCGATTGTTGCCCAAATGGCAGTGGCAATACCTTACCATAATATATAAATACAAGCAATAAATTAGGGCGACGCTGTCGTGTGACAGCATCGCCCTGGAACGAATCGCCAAACCAATGAAACGACCGTTCCTTCTATGATTTATTGGCTGCTCCATCAGTAGGGGGTACGATGGAACAAAACCCGACGATGAGATATCTCGGAACCGTGTGTCGGGCGTAAGTTTAGGAGCTTACTAAACGCCATGCTATACCCCACCGTATTTAGTGTCAACACAACGATCAATGCAAATGTATTCCAGTGAACAATTGAAACACCCAAGGTACGATCGGCGCCACTATCTGCCAAAGAAAGAATACTGCTAGAAGCACGAAGATTGGTCCAAAACGTTCCAGAGAAGAACGAAGCTTGCCATATTGATTCGGCAAAAATGCCAACAGCAGTTTCGATCCGTCGAGGGGCGGCAATGGAATCAAATTAAAAACAGCAAGGACGATATTGATGAGCACTATATATGTGGCAATCTCCAAGAACGGAGTCATGGTCGTGGATCCGGAGGCAACCAACCTTATGATCAGACTAAATATTATAGCGATACCTAGATTGGACGCCGGACCGGCGACGGCGATAAGGAATTCGCCTTGGCGTTTGTTCTTCAAATTGTAAGGATTGTAAACAACTGGCTTGGCCCAACCGAAAGCAAATCCGGCCGTGATATACGTAATGAACGGAACAATGATAGAGCCTATCGGATCTATATGTTTGAGGGGATTCAACGTCAATCTGCCCTGCAAACGCGCCGTGGGATCGCCCAGCAAATCAGCCATATATCCGTGAGAAACTTCATGGAATATGACCGAGAATATGAGGATAATGATGGATAAGATGATAAGCATTTTGCAATTTACCTGACTTATGATACCATACGAGCTCACCAATCATTATGGCTAACATCTGCCAAATCACCAAAGTAGGCTCTGTCGTCGGAGGACGCTATTCGAACAGGACCCGTGCCACGCAATTCAACCCTTCTGGCGCCGTTCGCCGCTACCCAAACCTGCAGAAAAAGCGGATATATGTCCCTGAACTCAAAAAGTCAGTGGTTTTAAAGATCTCCACTCGCGCTCTCCGCACTATTCAAAAGAACGGCGCTTACCGCACCCTGAAGAAAGCTGGACTCATCTAACAACCAAACTCTCCCCATCTGACACCAAATGAATGGTGCCGGTTTCTTTTATATTGAAACGATGATCGATTGGAATCAATGCAAATGGATCAGGTGGAATTTTTGCTGGCTTTTTCTTGGAAGTCTTTGAGGGTGTCGATTTTGGAAGTGATGGTCCGCCACTACTTGAAGATTGCGGCTGTCTCGAATAGATAAAGTACTTGGGCACTAATTGACTCATGAGATTGGCTGAAATATTTGCTGGCAAAGCGCTATTCGAAACAATCGCGGCGTCAGTTTGAATCACATTTGTAGAAGTTGTTGAAGAAGCAGCGGAATCGGAAGACTTGGCCGAAACGGCAGAAGTAGACGCTAGAAATTCCTGCACCTTGTGTGAAGCGTTGCCCAGAAATGTCACAGAAGTATTGTCGTACCTCAATGTGAATAGGACTTCTGGCGAACTGGCCAGCGAATAAGCAAAACTTTCCGGCTTTGACGGGAAATGTACGTCGGCTCTGACTTCGTCGCCCAATAAGATGATATTCCCTCTTGCAATAGTCCGTGCAATGGCCTGCTGGCTTTCGATTTCCTGCAACAACGACTCGTAAGTTGGATCGCTGGCGCTGACCAATCCGAGAGATTGAAGAGTCACGGCCGGAAGATAGACATCATCTACTTCATATCTATCGAGGACATCGATCAATCCTGCAACATTCTTCCCGTCGGTATTCGTGGCGATGATCGCGTCTATTCGACGTGAATAGAACGGAAGAATTTTCGTCAATTCCTGAATGACATCGGGGTTTGAACCTCCGTCGATGAGCACGCGGTAATCATCAGGTGTCCGGATGAACATCGACCGCCCGCTCGACAGATTGAAAATGTAAATATCCAGTACCTTCGGCCGGTTCTCCTCTTTCCAGAAGTACCCGCCCATGCCCAAAGCCATTGCGCCTGCTGCGGCGACTATGATGAACGGTCTTGAAGCAAACTTGATTGCCATGCTCCAAGTCTACCCAACCGAAATGAAGATATGATGAAAAAAGTTTAAAAAAACGATAAAAAAAGTATCAAGAAGTCATGAAGATACTTAGGCGAGACAGCTCATGTCCTGTTTCAGAACTGTGGGCCAGTTTGAAACAGGACATAGGTTGCCTCGCAAAACGTTAGCTTCTGAACCAGCCAACCGCCATACTTCGTATGATTCAATGTATAATTAACCAATTATCATCATAAAAAACCAATCATATGACCCCATTCGCTGCCAAAACTTTTAAGATTCCTAAACTTAAAGGGATCTCTGAGAAAACCATCGAGGAACATCTGAAGCTTTACCAGGGATACGTGAAGAATCTCAACCTCATCCATGAAAAGATGGACGTCTATGCCAAAGATGCTGAAGCAAATGCTTACTCGATAAACGAATTCCTCCGCCGCTTCAGCTTTGAATACAACGGTATACGCAACCATGAAGTCTATTTTTCTTCTCTGGAAGGAGGTTCGAAGACACTCACGGATTCAAGCCCTTTGAAGAAGAAAATCAATGAAACATGGCAATCGTTTGATGGTTGGCTCCAAGGATTCAAGAATTTCGCAGCCACCACTCGCGGTATCGGTTGGGCCACTCTGTGGTGCGATCCTAGGACTGGTGATCTGCATTGCTCATGGATCGACGAGCAGCATCTAGGGCTTTTGAATGGCTGCGTCATGATCCTCGGCCTCGATATGTGGGAACACTCTTACGTAGCTGACTATCAACCGTCCGGCAAGAAGCAATATGTCGAAGATTTCTTCGCGAATTTAAATTGGGAGGTGATGGAAGAGAATTACGGGAAAGCAAGCATTACACCACGCATTTAGCCATAAAACACTAGTCACATACGACACAGGTGATATTATTCTTCACCAAGATGTCTCGGAACAGGATGGTCGCGCAAATATTGCTCATCGCCTCGATTTTTGTCGGAGCTTTTTCATATAAGACTGCTGCGGCACAGCAATTGCCGCCGGTACGTATAGTCATTCCTGCAGCAAAAATCGATGCTCCAATCATACCCGTAGGCGTGACTCCCAAAGGCAATCTAGATACTCCTCCAAACTTTGTCCAAGCCGGTTGGTATAAGAACGGCGTTGCACCTGGCCAGATCGGGAGCGCCATCATAGATGGCCATGTTGATAATGGCGCGAGCATTCCCGGACCATTCAAACAATTGAAAAAAGTGAATATCGGAGACACGATAGATGTGAAGAATGCTGGCGGTCAAATCCTACACTTTGTTGTAAGCCGAATCGACGCTTACAAAACGGATAATTTTCCGAGCAAACAGATCTTCAATGATTACAGCGGCGCGCTTCTCAAGATCATCACTTGCCATGGCAAATTCATTGCTTCCAAAAAGACTTATGACCAACGCCTAGTTGTGACAGCTATCCTCCAGCCGGAAAACTTCACGATTGCACCAACCTCACGATTGATCTCGTATCTTTAATATCATAAAGGTCATCTCTATCGCTCTTTAACACAGCATTCCCGAATAGCTCTTTGTCACGACATTACAAGATTGCCGATTGCAATTGTAATACTTCTCATAATGGTTCGTCATGATGTATGTCGAATTATTACTATAGATTAATCGTCTAAAATCTAATGAAAAAATTATCATACATAGCTTCGAGCGCAGTGCTTGTCGCCGCTATGGCAGTCACGCCTTTCGTAGCCTTCGGGCAGACATACGCGACCATGCCAGTCCTCTACAATCAGTCTGGAATGTCCGTCAATTCGGGAGCTGGACCGCTTGCGGCAGGATATTACTACGTCAATGCCGGGCCATCACAGGGCGGACAACAGGTATATTACTACGGCAATGGTACCTTCTATAACGCAACAACCATGACATATGGTGGAGGCGTCAGCGATCCTAACGGCACAGCTGGAGTCACGTTGAACTATTCTCAACCAGTCACACCCGGTGTCCCCAATACCGGAGCAGGAGGCATGGCGACTACCAATTGGATCGTCTTGTCTGTCGCAACATTAGCTCTTGTCGGTAGTGTTGTATACATAAGCCGCAAAGCCTATATGGATAGCCGTATCACTGTATCGACCTCGTAATCAAAGTAAAAAAGTATGAAACGCTTCCTTTCTTACTTTGTGCCGACCACAATCGCCGCAATCGCGGCGGTTGTGTTTGTGCGCACATACACTGGCGCTGTCATAGGTTATTCTTTTCCATCTTACGAGCCAGCCAGCGCTGCTGTTACATCTGAATCTATAACACCTGAATCTCTTGCAGCATCACAAACTCCTCTGGCAACGCCGGCTCTTACAGCAGCCTCCCCTACCGATCCAGGCTTTCTCAAAAAGATCGTCGTCATCCCACCAACATATCCACTAAGATTCTCTATTCCAAGCCTGGGAATAAATGCCAAGGTCCAATATGTAGGCATAACAGCCAAAGGAACGATCGGCTCACCGAGCAACTTTACAGATGTAGGTTGGTATGAGAATAGCGCCACACCAGGCCTTTCCGGCAGCGCCCTCATCGACGGTCACGTAGACAATGGCCTAGGATTACCAGGAGTCTTCAAACATCTTTCAAATATCAACGTCGGCGATCATGTATATATCACGACTGAAGAAGGAACGAATCTTGATTTCTTAGTATCCAGCGTCAACTCCTATAATTACCAACAAGTTCCCCTAACAGATATCATGAGATCAACAGATTCACGACTGGTACTCATAACCTGCGAAGGAAACTGGGTCGGAGATCAAAGAACGTATGATAAGAGATTGGTGATAGTGGCAACCCTACAGAAGTAAAAGCACCCTATCTTAACTTTTTCCCGGCATCTATCCATTTAATAATCAGAAAAGTGATCGCAAATATTCCGTAGAATCCGATGACCCACCAGATGGAAAATGCCGATACGTGAGCCGAAGCAAATGGTAGACGAGCAAAACTCTGCACCATGAATAGCTCGTATGAGAGAAAGATATGAGAGATCCAACCGAATAATTTTACGGCCGGCATCCAAACAAAGCCGCCGGCCCCGGTGAGAAATACAAAAAGCATAGTGGGCGGAATGCTCGGCAAGACTAGGATATTCACGACAACGCCAATAATTGAAATCTGGCCCATTATGTAAAGAATGAACGGTGAGACAAATATCTGCGTGGAAACCGTAGCCGCAACTATTCCCCGAATTCCTAAAATATCCGGGATGAATTTCAGCTGCCCCTCGATTGGGCTTGCCAGGAGCAAGAGACCCAAAGTCGCCAGAAATGAAAGTTGGAAAGACGTATCATGAAGCAGAATCATAGGATTTTGTATGAGCATGAGGAGTGCTGCCAAAGCCAACGCCCTAATCACGCTGTAATCGCGGCGCAGAAGATCCGCTGATAGGGCGATTCCAGCCATAAAGCATGAGCGCACGACCGTGGCTCCACCGCCAACAAGAATTCCGAATAGGATGATGCCTACTCCGCCGATCAGGATTCCCCAGACTCGCGGCAAGAATGAGAGCAAGCGTCGCATAGCATAGGCAACAATAGTGATGTTGAATCCGGAAAGCACTACTATATGGATCAGTCCGACCGTTCGAAAATCATTCAAAAGGTCCTTACCTAAGGCCGCCCTTTCACCCACCACCAAACCTGCAGCTAAAGCGGCATGCGGTTCGCCTAAAGTTCGATTCAGATTGTCGACGAACTTTGATTTGAGAGAATACAGAAACAGAGTGATTCTATTTGTAACATTTGAAATCGGGCCCGCCTCAGACCGCTTTTGCGCGATTTCTTCGTCGACCTTCGTCACAACAGCACTCTTCATTTCGTAAAATATATCATCTTTGGCCAAGTAACCTTTGTAATCAAATTCCCTTCCGCTACCGCCGTTTCCAAAATTCATCGGCTCCAATAATTTTCCTTTAAACGTAACTCTGTCGTTGTACGAAAACTCGGGGTAAAGTTTGGTCTTGATGCGTAGAAGAATATCGGATGGACATTTCTTATTCGATGATCGATTTGAATCAAGAGAATTGTAATCAGCTACAGCGTAAGATTCCTCAGCTCTTTCCACCTTCACAACCAACACTTGTCCTGTCCCCGTCTTCTGTGGCTCAACTACAATGGCGCCAACACCTGTGATGGTTTCCTTAAGACAATCGCCTATATCCGGCGCCGTTGCATCAAATGATTGCCAAACACGAAAAATCGCAGCCGCTACAAATATGCTCCAGAAGATGATGACGCCTTTTCTCACCTCGTGATTGTATGCTCCGCAAATGAAGAACTTATGAAGAAAGGTTCAAAATCAGATAAAAAATGTTTCAAGAAGTTATGAAGATTTTAAAGCAAAGCGAACTCTGTTCTGTTTCAGAACTGTGGGCCAGTTTGAAACAGAACAGAGTTCGCTTTGCAATAAACAACGCTCACAAAACATCACAATGCCTCGAATTCAGCAATAATTTCTTGCTCACTATCAACGCTTATAGATTTCTTAAATTTGGCTCCCTTCGCACCCTTCACTCTTTTCTCGCATTCCGCCCAGGTATGATGAGTCTCAATAATGCCACCCACCGAACTCACATATGAAAAGGCCTTGGCTCGAGAATGTGCCGAGGATGATTTCTTCGCCTTGGCTTTGCTCGCATCCAAAGAAACATCTAGAACATCCGGTAAATCATAATCCGCCAACGATCCCTTATATAATTTGATATCCATACCATCTGCAAATGCAGTCGCTATATGATCACAACGTTCATTACCGAGAATCCCCACATGACCACCGACATGTTTCCACTGGACCTGCCGCGTGCTTATCTCATCCGCCAACTCCATCCATAGGTCCTTATTTAGTACATCGTCTTTGGTCTTTGTCTTCCAGCCGTTCCTCTTCCAGCCATGGATCCACTTGGTCATGCCATTAATGACATATGACGAATCCGTAAGGACCGTCACCTCCGAATCCTTTGGAGTATTAACCAGCCCCTGCACGCAAGCCGTCAATTCCATGCGATTATTCGTAGTCATCTTTTCTCCTCCACCCAATTCAGTGATTTGTGTCTGCGCCTCTCCTATCTCCTTGCTCCTAGCTCCTTCCTTCATTGCGATTACTGCCCCCCACCCTCCCGGTCCAGGATTTCCTCGTGATGAGCCATCGGTGAAAATTGTTATCATATCCATATAATATCACGCGATCGCCATTTTACTTATTGACCACATCTATAACTCTAAGGCGCAATTCCGGCGTGCCTTTGAACATAGATTTTTCAAGCGATGCAATCAAATCAATCTTTGAACCAGCCTTTACTGTCTTAGCCCATTCATTTTCCGCGCCAAAGAATGAGATGGCGGGTATTTTTCCGCCATTCGGTTTATTGAAAACCAATTCGACATGCTCGCTTCCTTTGCCAAATTGACGCACTTGGACTATAAATAATTCCTTTAAGAGAAAGACCGGCTTGGGATTTCCGATTCCGAATGGTGCCAGTTTGGCCACATCATTGTAAAGACTCCAAGTGATCTCATTCAATGATAATTCAGCGTCGATGAAATCCGACTCGTAATCAATCAACTCGGTCGTTTCTGATTTCGAGTTTAGTTTTTCTGATTTGTTTCGAATTTCAATATTCGAATTTCGAATTTTATCTGCGGCTTCATTCAATCTCTGTTCCAAATAATGCACGGCATCCTCGGCCACAGCAAATCCCCCGGAATGTTTGTGGCCACCAAATTGGGAGAGTGTGCCGATCGGCATGGCGCGCATCAACTCTACAACATGTGACTTTCCTTCCGAACGACATGATCCCTTTATCACATTATCACCATCCCTTCCCCACAAGAACACTGGGCGATCGAATTCTTCAGCACAAGAATTGGCGGCCAGACCAAGAAGCGATGGCCGCCACTCCGGATTTCCGAGGACTATGACTGATGGAATAGACGCGCCATGCCGTTCATGAACTTTCTTTTTTACCTCTTTTACCAAGGAGGCCACCACGCCTTTCCGTTCGTTATTGATCTTATCTAAATGATCTGCGCAGATATTGGCGTCGGTATCATTATCTGCTGCCAATAATTTGAATGCGTCCATAGGAACGCCCATCCTTGAGGCGGCATTGATTCTCGGCGTTATCATAAAAGCAATGTCATCCTCGGTGATATGCCTTTGAGCTATCTTCAATTTATGCAGAAGCCGCATTATGCCTTTGCGCGGGCTCTTCCTCATCACCGCCAATCCATAATATGCCAATGCCCTATTCTCACCGGTGAGGGGCACCATGTCCGAGAGAGTGGCCATCCCGACAAGATCCAAGAACCACTTCTCATGGCCTTCTTTGAAATTTCGTAGCCAGCGCAGCGCAGCGCTTCCTTGCTCCTTGCTCCCTACTCCTTGCTCCTTCGCCTTCTTTATGACTGCCTGAATCAGCTTGAAACCGACTGCTGCTCCGCAAATATTCTTATCAGGATAACTACAATCAACCTGCTTATGGTCAACGATAGCAAAAGCAGGCGGTAATTCCGGAGGTGGTTCATGATGATCAGTGATGATTACGATCATTCCCAACTCGTTAGCACGATTCACCGGCAAAATATCGGCAATGCCACAGTCGACAGTGATCAACAGCTTTACTCCTTCACCCGCCAATTGTTCCACCGCTTCTTTATTCAGCCCAAACCCTTCATCGTGGCGATGTGGGATGTAAATCGAATAGTTCGTAAAACCTATTCTCTTGAAGAAATCGTCCCAAATAACTGCACCTGGGATGCCATCCGCATCATAGTCAGCATAAATAGCTATCCTTTCGTCCTTTTCAATCGCTGAAATGATCCTTTCCGCCGACTTTTCCGCGCCTTTCAACAGGAATGGGTCATGGCTACTCAATTCATAATCTGGCGAAATGAAGGCCTTGGCATCAATTCCACTAACAATGCCGCGATGAAACAATAGATGTGCCAGCAAAGGCGAATATCCGGCAAGTTCTCCTTGCTCTGCAATAGAAAGCGGTCGACGGATTTGGTATGGCATAAGACGAAGTATAGCGGCAAGCGAGGATATGTGGAAGCTTGATTCCACAATATCCGAGCGTAGACGATATATGAGCGGAGCGATTATAGCAGATAGATATTGACATACAGCACACCGAAGGTAATCTACAGACAGAATGAACAAACAAATAATAACTGTGAGAGGCGGTGGCGCAACCTTGAAGGAACTGGTCAAACAGGCCGAAAATATGATGCCAGTCAAACTCAAGAGAATATGCCCTCCAATCGAGATCCATGTTCTAACTTTGGAAAAATACAACGACCGCGTGCGCGGTCACACTGCCATGGAAGGAGTTCACTTCATACGCGATCCAAAGGAGATGTGGGCGCTGGCCATCGTTGCCCGAAAGGTGAAAAAAAACGACAAAGCCTGCCTGATACTCATGACCATGAACGGTCGCGGCAATGGGCACGACCAATGGCGTTTCATGGAGGGTGTCCTCGCCGCCTGTCTTCAATGCTCATATGTGCAAGAGTCCGTGATCCACTCCACGACAGACGCGACCAAAGGCCTCCCTTTCTACTAGAACCGCCGAGATGGTTCTATGACGGAATAGATCCATATTCACGCCAACCATCCAACGTTATTGACCCCAATCCTCGGGGTCTTTTTGTTGGGAGATTTCATCTTAAGAGAGAATGTATTAGAATAAACCCATGAAAGACTGTGTCTTCTGCAAGATCGTAAATAAAGAGATCCCAGCACATATAGTCTATGAAGACAAAGACTTCATGGCCTTTCTTGATATTCATCCGCATACACCAGGACATGTCCAAGTCATTCCAAAGAAACACTGCCGTTGGGTTTGGGACATAGAGAATATTGGTGACTATTTCAAGATTGCGCAGAAGATAGCACTGGCACAGCGCAAAGCTTTCAATACTGATTGGATACTAAGTAAAATTGTCGGTGACGAAGTCCCTCACGCGCATATCTGGGTGTTCCCTAATTCTGACGTCAAAGCAAATCGAACTGATTTCGAAGGAAACACGAAGAAGATAATCGCGGCACTTGCTTAGTCTAAGCCTTCGAATCCTCCAAAGCTTGAATACCTGGCAATATCCCTTTGGCCAGGAAATCGAGCATGGCACCGCCACCGGTCGAGACGAATGTGAAATCGCTTTGATTCTTGAGCTCTTCGGTAGCCGCTATAGTATCTCCCCCGCCGACTATCGAGATAACTTTTCCCAAACTCTTCTTGGTGGCCTCACCGATCATTTTTGCCACCTCCAATGTTGGTTGCTTGAAACCTCCTTCATATTTACCAAGCGGCCCATTCCAAAGAATGAACTTTGCTGATTCGATCTTTTCTTTGAGCATCGAGACTGTCTTCGGGCCGCTATCCATAATTTGATCAGTGGCTTCAAGTGAATCGGCCGCTTTAGAAACGCCTTCTTGATTAACGACGTCGATAGGCATGAGAAGCTTTGGACTTTTTATGAATGCGCTCAAATCGACATCGGTCTTAGACACAATAGACTGACCGATCTCATACCCCTTAACTTTAAAGAGATCATGAGCCAATGCTCCGCCGACAAATATCTCGTCAGCGATCTCAATGAATTTGGCAAGTAATGGCAGTTTTGTCTCAAATTTGGCACCGCCCAAGATAAAAAGGAATGGATGGGATGGTTTGAATGCCAAGGAAAGATTGGCGACTTCTTTCTCCAATTGAAGGCCGGCATAGCTCGGCAAATATTGTGGCACTCCAACAACTGAAGCGTGTTCCCTGTGACAAACAGGAAAAGCGTCATTCACATAGATATCGGCAAGCGATGCCAGCTGCTGCGCGAATTTCTTATCATTCTTCTTCTCACCTTCAAAGAAACGGAGATTTTCTAATAGATAACAACTACCCTGCGAAGCGGGCGTGTTGATAATCTCGTAGGCCTTCGCGTAATCTTTAATAAATGTAACTGGTCGTTCCAATTTCTGTAATCGGTCAGCGATCGGCTGCAATGTCAGATTTTCGCCATCATTGTCTTCCAGGTGACTCATCAGGATCACAACCGCTCCTTTGGATAACAAAAAGTCTACTGTCGGCAAGGCCGCTCTTATGCGAAAATCATCGACGACCACACCATTCTCTACTGGAACATTGAAATCGGCACGTACCAAAACTTTGACGCCTTCTAAATTTGGGATATCGCGAAGAGTTTTCATAAATTATTTTACTTCATCTACCGCTTTTAATAGATCGACGAACCCTGCCACATTAACACTTTCACGGCCGACTAGAAGGCCGTCAACTTGCCCGATTTTTATGATATCGGCAGCGTTCTCAAATTTAACCGACCCGCCGTAGAGCACCCTGACTTTTTGAGCGGTGTCGTTTCCGAATATATCAGAGAATATCTTTCTAACAAAAATCGTCATCTCACAGACATCTTCAGGTTTCATAGCTTCTTTGGCTCCGATAGCCCAGATCGGCTCATAGGCGACGATCACGCCACTGCTTCGAGACTTGGTTATGTTCGCCAAGGATTTCTTCATCTGCTCTCTTACAAAATCAAAATGTGATCCGCTCTCATCTCGGACTTTTTCACCGACACAAAGGATCGCCATCATGCCCGCGTCGAGCACAGCTTTGAGACGCTTTGAGACCATTTCGTCAGAATCTCCAAGACTCCTCATCTCCGAGTGCCCAACGATCACATATTCGACACAAAGGTCCTTCAACATGGCCGCTCCGACTTCTCCGGTATGGGCACCTCCCTCTTCGATAGATACAGACTGCGCTCCTAAATGAAAATGTGGCGATTTCTTGCCAGGCACAGCGGCCGAAATGAAAGGAAAGGGTGGGCAAACTACAACCGATATATGCTCGAGCAACGATGCGGCGTGCCGCGTCTTTCGGGCCAAGAGTTTGGCTTCGTCACCAGTTGCCGGATTCATCTTCCAATTGCCTACGACCAATTTTGTATTGCTCATATTGGCATTCATTGTACCTTAAATCTCCCCTAGTTCAACTGTTGCCAAGAGATCACCTGGTACTGCGAAGACGCTTGCGGGAATGACGGCGGCGGAGCATATAGCAGATTTGCATCATAATTGATGTTTCGAATCGCATAGCCAGTGTTATCACTGAAAGCAAAACCGTAACGGACAGCAGTCGCGATCATTCCAAGTAAAGTAAGCTGGGTTCTAGTCGAATAATCCGTACTACTAACGCTGCAATTGCTATTGTAATAGTATCTACCGACGCGTCCATTTTCGGCGATGAGAGCCGCGTCAATCTCGTACGTATCGTCACTGACCATACCTGAATTGATATTGCCTTGCGCGATCAGACCGATAACATCGGTACCGTCAGTGTTCGTGTATCTAAGATTTGTATTGACCGTGATATTTGAGTAATTATCCGGATTGCTCGACCCTATAATACCTGCCGCGATAGTAACCCGGGCATTCTTCACTGTGCCGTCCACCCAAACATCATCATCAACAAAGATCACTCCGTTACCTGGAAGAGGCCATGAATGGTCAGCATTAGACCCGTTCACCAGAGATTCATTGCTATTACCGCTATTGTTGCTGCCTGTCAGATTCTTGATCGTCCACGTTCCCCACTGGCTCTCGCTCTGGGCGGTTCCATCAGTGCCACACCCGTTAGGTGCTGCCTGTAGCGTTGTGACCTTATACATGAAATAGCTTGTCGCATTACCATTCTGCGAATTCGGGACTTCAAAGACGATGTGATAACCCTGCGCATTTGAAGATGTCCACTCCTTGCCACCTGATTGGGCCAGGACCTGCAACTGGCTTAGATTAGCTGCCAGGCTTCCGAATGGAAATGAAGGAATCCCAACTTGTCTACCTGCCACAAAGACATCAGGTCTATTGTTAAATGGTGTATTCGGCTGGGGGTCGTCAGTGCCTGATGTTGTGTAAACTGCCCATTGGGTCTGGCCGGTATCTGGATCGGTATACGTTGTGAGGGCGCTCGAGACCAGATTGTTGGCCACACCATCAAAATGGATTCCAGCATTTGATTGTATCGGTCCATAGACCGTCGTACCGGAACCGAAATTCATGTTGTCGTTAGCTACTACTGCAAAACGAGCCAATGAAGGTATGGCAAGAGTTTCTTGGACTGAGCGGCTCACTGTCGAAGATGCCAGCGTTCCTACAGAAGTTATCTTTACCAAAGTCGAACCGACCGGCGGTGGAGCGATCGTCAATGAATAACTGCCGAGCAAATCTCCATCCTTGTTATAGAATTTATGCACATACGGCTGCGGGGTGGTAGTACCATCCTTATAATCGTTAGGACTTTGAGCAAGATGCCATTGGTAATAGTCGACACCAGCCTCTGCGATCTGAAAGGCCTGCTCACGAGCTGCTACGCTCCTGATGCTACCTAATAGGGAAGCGCCCCAATTTACCAAACCAATGATCATAGTGATCGCGATAGCCGCAAAGATGATGACGCTTAGCAGGATGTCTCCGCGAGCATATTTGACAAGTAGTGTGTGCTTCATAGATTTGTCTTTAAGTTGCGGAAGCTGGCTTGGACGGTATAGGTAATGGGAACTGGAGACCTATTGGAATCCAAATCTAGGGTCGCGTTTATCTTAACTAATCTGACGGCCGTGGTAGTGACTGGCTGAGCTAGAGGCGATGAAGTTCCGTTATAATTCGTATCGTAATATTGAAAGACCGGAGTGCTTAGGCTATTTACGACATTTCGCAAGAGAGTCGTGGTAGATTGACTGGCCACATTGTATGAAGGTGGCATACCAGATGGTTGTATCGTGATCTGGTATATGGTCGTGCCGATCAGTGAATAGGTGATCCGCTCGGCCGTTCCGTCATTATCAGGATCGGAATAGAAAGTCATGGTCGTACTGCCGGCATTTGCCAAAGTATATGCGCCATTAGCGGCCGGCTCCGCTTCCCGGATCTGTTGAAGCATAATCTTCAATATTATCTGGGCGCTTTGGGCGGTCTGATAAGATCCTGATATAGAACTTTGATATCTAAAAATGTTAGCTTCGAATGTCCCAACCGCCACGATTACAACCACAAAGATTGCCAGAGCAATCAATACTTCCACGAGGGTCATACCCCGTCGTCCTCCACTACCTATTTTTTTATTCGTGAATAATATTTCTTGCATAAAGATTTACTAAGAACCAAGACTAACCGTCTGCTGTTGCCAGCCGCTACCTATCGTCACCGAACCGGAATATGTCGTGTAACCGCTCTTGGACACAGTCAGAGTATAGCTTCCAGCCGATAGACCTTGGAATATGACTTGGCCGGGCGGAGCGCAACTCGACGTATAAGCAAATGATACGTTTGATATCATGGGCGTGACAGTCGCAGTCTTAGTCGTCATGTAAGCAAGGTACCTGGCAAACTCATTGCCATTGCTCACAACATTGATCGGTGACCCGGGCACTGTGAAGTAGGAATTGGATGTACCGTCCGGTCCTCGATAGGTCCAGACTGTGGAAGTCGCAGACGGATTGGTGGCGAACTGGAACTTGACGCTGTTGGTGCCGGTCAAGACAGGTTGGCTCACTGGATTCCAAGATAAAGTGTAATAATTGCTAGCCGACCCAGTATCAAAAGTCGAAGATTCTAGAGTAGATGTGGCTGAAGTGGAATAAAGCCCGAAAGAAGATCTCATCACTATGTTCCCCGAAGAAGTCGAGGTATCGACCCGGCCATTGTCGGCAAAATACTGGTTGGGATTGGTGTAATTCACTTGCCCGCTTCCTCCAGACCAATCGGTTTGCGACAGATATCCTTGTCCAGTCACATAGGTACCAGTATATGAACCCCCCGAGAGAGTCACGGTCGCACCGGAGATCGGCAACTTGCTGCTTCGATCAGCCACGGACACCATGAAACTGTTGGAGCTTTTGGGAACTACGACCAATTGGACGTTTTGGGAGTTATTTGGATTCAGAGCGAATGGACTGAACGGATTCACACCTTCTACATCATAGGAACTGTCCGTAGGTGTCAACGTGTACGTATCCCACTCCATATTTACGAGGTTGAGAGTCCCACTTGACCCTGTCGACACATTAACTGTTGGAAATTTGAAAACGCTCGGACTAGTACCAATGAGCTTTGCTCCGGTTAAAGAAAAATGTATATTCGGCACTACCGCACAAATAGGCGACACGCTGGAAATGTGCAGCGAACTCAATTGGTCTATAGAAAAACTGGCAGTCGTCACTTGCTGATTCAACACCGTAGCGTCGGCATTGACCGGAGTAGAGAGTCCCATGCTGCCCGGACGCGACGAGCTGGCCGTGGAATATCCGTCCTTGGACACTATTATCCGATACATATTCGTACCTCGAGGCACACCGATAATGTTCAGTGTCCCTTGATCGTTGGTAACATCGGTATCTTGGACTGTACTAGTGCTCAAGCTCTGGACATAGACTGTTGCCCCCTCCACTGGTTGGCCACTAGCATTCAATGCTTGCACAACCAATGCTCCACCGGAAGCCGCGGACTGGAGATTGGCTGGCGACACTTGTCCGGTCAAGACTATCGGTTGGAAATCCTGGCAACCCGGACAAGTCACCTCAACCTGTACGAGCTTGTCGCTGGCCTGTAACGAAGAAGTGGCAAAATTGATATTCCTTATGGTCAAACTGACTGTAAAGGTGATACCTCCACGAGTCAAAGTCTGTGTCTGCGGCAAAATTCCCAAGGGTATACCGTTCGTTAGACCTACCGAAACATATGGCATATTTCGGATTATCTCGAATTGTTCGTCTGCCAATTCCACACCAAGTGTCCGAGCTTGACTACCGTTTGCCAACTTCAATAGGCTTGTGAAGGCACCGTAAACAGACATTGCTACAATCAGAAATATGGCCGTCCCGACCAGGACTTCCACCAAACTGAAACCTTTGTTAGTTCTTAAAGTTTGAAAGTTCATGAAGTTTATAAAGTAAATAAAGTTGCAAGTTTGAAAGGTGAAAGTTGAGATGGCTTTACGAACTTTACGGACTTTTTAACTTGATAACTTTTTGATCACATCGCGTTAACCAATGAATACATAGGCTGGATCATAGCCACGGCAAAGAACCCGACCGCCGCCCCAATGACTAGAATAAGTATAGGCTCAATAATAGTCGACATATCTTTAGTCTTTTGATCGACGTCTTCTTCGTAGTATTTAGCCACCCCGAGAAGCATCTCCCCCGTCTTCCCCGTCTCTTCGCCTACGCTCATCATCTCAGAAAAAAATACCGGGTATAGCTTAGCGCCCTTTTCAGCGAATATCTTGGACATGAGGTCGCCCTTTTTTATAGCTTCAGCGGCGCTAGTCAAGACTGCCCTGAAGTGCACGTTCTGGACAACGTTAGCCGTTATTGAAACCGCTTCAACGACATCCACTCCGGATGTCAGGAGCGAAGAGAGAGTGCGCGACGTCCGAGCAGCATTGACCTCCTGTACCAATCCACCTATGACAGGGATCTTCAACATTGTCGCATGTAATACGCTCTTACCGGATGGGCGGCGCGACCACCAGTAGATAGAACCGCCGACCAGCAGAAAAAATATGAGAACCAGAGGACCGTCATTGCGTATCGTATCACTGACGAAAAGGACGACTCTGGTCGCCAGAGGTAACTCCACTTTGAGATCAGTGAAGGTCTTGAGGAGGGTCGGTATCACGAAGATAAACATGAGAATAGCGATGAGTACCATGGCGCTAACAATGACCACTGGGTACATGAGAGCGCCACGGATCCGACGCTCCAAAGCGTAACTGCTTTCCATCTGCGCGGCTACCACCTTTAGGGAATCAGCCAAAGTTCCTGACTGTTCCCCGGCATGGACCATGGAGATGAACAACGGTGGGAAGACTTTCGGGTGCTTGGACAAGGCTTCGGCAAATGCCGAGCCTTTGTCGATCTCTCCAATGACTGTTGTGATAACCTTCTTGAGAGCCTGATTGTGCGATTGGCGTTCTATGACCATCAAAGCTCGTGATAATGCCAAACCAGCTTGGAGCATAGCCCCTAGGTTCCTAGCGAAATTTATCTTCTCCATAGCCTTGACATGGTTTGTCAGAAAACCAAGAGAGATGTCTACCTTAAAACCGCCTCCCGAGGCATGCTCCTTGAACTCGACCATCTCGTCGCCAGTTTCACGAACCATCCGGTACAGCTCATATCGATCTGCCGCATCTTTCTCTGCAGAGTAGACTTCGCCGCTCGGTTTTTTTGCTTTAAAAATGAAATGGGACATATGCTTATTCAGAAACCACTCTCAACACTTCTTCTATAGTAGTCAACCCTTGCACACATTTGAATATACCGTCCTCGATCATGGTCAGCATCCCCTCTTTCTTGGCCTGAGCTTCGATCTCAATAGATGTGGAATTCTTCATGATCAGATCTTTTATCGATGGTGTCATCTTGAGCACCTCATGAATACCGACCCGGCTCTTGAAACCGTCATCATCGACGCCTTTCACTGGCTTCCAGAATTGGATTTTATCCCAAGTCTCGTTCGGTTTTACGATCTTTTCGTGCTTCAAAGCCTCGAGAACGTGGTCAAGGTCGACTAGCTTTTGGAGTTCGCTGAATTCGTCTCGAGACAACTTGTATTGTTGCTTGGAATGGGTCAAACGACGGACTAAACGCTGGCCAATAACGATGTCCAGAGTCGAAACCAGAAGAAACGACTCAACTTTCATATCAAGAAGACGCGGCATCGCCCCGGCCGCGGAATTGGTGTGCAAAGTCGAAAGGACCAAGTGACCAGTCAAGGCGGCGTTCACCGCGAGCGCCGCTGTCTCATCATCTCTGATCTCACCGACCATGATTATGTCCGGATCCTGACGGACCAGGGTCCTGATCCCTTGGGCAAAAGAGAAACCGATATCTGGTCGGACTTGCGTCTGATTTATGCGCGCCATCTGATATTCGATCGGGTCTTCGATGGTAGAGATGTTCACGTCAGGCTGATTCAGATTGTCCAACATGGTGTAAAGCGTAGTAGTCTTTCCTGAACCTGTCGGCCCAGTGGTCAATATGAGACCAGTAGTCTGCTTCATAGCCTGGTGTATGCGCTCCAAGCTCTCGCCGTGGAAACATAAATATTCCAAAGTAAAACCAGTGATGCTCTCACGGAGAAGGCGCATGACGATCTTTTCTCCATAATATGTCGGCAGGATTGAGACACGGAAGGAGACTTTCTCATTGCTCATATCTACTTTGAAACGCCCGTCTTGGGGCAAACGCTTTTCATCGAGTTTCAGATTGGAGAGCACTTTTATACGAGCCGTCACCGAAGGTCCGGCCTGACGAGGCAGGACCATGGCATCATGAAGCAGGCCATCTATACGGTATCTGACCAAGACTTGACCTTCCATTGGTTCGATATGGATATCGGAGGCATTTTGTAAGATGGCATGTTTGATCAACGTATCGACGATACGCACAACTGGAAGATCCTCGGCGATCTTCTTTAGATCCTCCTCGGAAGCCGTTTCACCCTTCTCTTCGGAAAGCATCTTCAGCGTCTCTGTCTCCTTCTGGATAATATCGCCGAATTCCGCCTTGAGACTCTTTTGATACTGAACCAACGCTTCTTTGATTGAATCGGAATCGGTGAGACGTGGCAAAATCTTCAAATTGACCTTCTTCTTGATAAAATCGATGGCCGAAAGATCGTTGACGTCTAACATAGCCACTTCCAAAGAGACCTCCGACTTCTTGAAAGCCACGATATTATGACCACGAGCGATCGGCTCTGGAATGAGCGAGAGCGTCTCAAAAGGGACCTTCTTGTTCTTCAAGTCCACAAATGGAATGCCCAACACATAAGCCTGCATACGGCGCAGATTGTCGGCGTTTATCTTGCCACCTTTGACCAAGATGTCACCCAAGCGTTTATTCTTGGCTTCGCTTTCCTTCTTGGCACTCAGAAGCTCCTCCTTGGTGACAAGACCGGAGTCGAGGATGAATTTGTAGAGCTGGGCGTCTTCGACGAACATATTGCATATATTGTATCAAATATAGACCATTAGAGCATTGTTCATAAGCAACAAAAAAGAGCCAGGTGGCGGCTCTCGATACGTTCGATCGGATTTCGGTTGAGATTCCTAGTCCAAATCGCGAACCAAACGAACGATGTGGACGAAAACGCCAATGGCAGTGAGCAGAACGAACAGTGTCATGACCCCAAAGAACCAGGATAGAGTCCCTGCCGCTATAAAGATCAAGATCTTGACTAGGCAGCACAGAGCCTTCAAACGATCGAAGATCCTGTCTTTCATAGCCTTCAATGCCGACGATTGATAAGCAGCGATGGCACGGTCGATTATTCCTTGTTTTTGAGTTTGATTTTGAGTTGAAGCAATGTTCATACGTATCCTTACTTTAAAGTCTTGTTTAATGATGCATTGGTAGGATGATTTAGTCAATTTGCAAAACTTGAATTCTAGCCTGAAGCACAACACCTCCCTAGCGTAGAATAGCGGTATACCATTACCAGCCATTAACGCTAAGGAGATGTCGCATACACAATTTAACAGAGATACTAGGATCGAGCTAGCGATT